>Ga0114939_10000128_pt1 | contig 62242 bp, 54 predicted proteins | sample AshMeaCrysSpring_FD_87196 | JGI IMG/M metagenome (GOLD analysis project Ga0114939, IMG submission 87196) | Groundwater microbial communities from Big Spring, Nevada to study Microbial Dark Matter (Phase II) - Ash Meadows Crystal Spring | ecosystem: Environmental > Aquatic > Deep subsurface >...
ATACGGATGATAGAACCGAGATGGTCTTTTTCGTAGTAGGTGTCTGTAGTAGTATTTACTGTGGTAGGAGTTTTGTAGGTGGTGTAGAGGACTGAGATGATGTCATCGGTATTTGAGGCTGTAGGAGTATTGGTATTTTTGTAGGCGTACTCTTTTTTGGCGGTGAGGGATTTTGTCGGAGTATAAAATGCACTAAAAAAATCTTAACATGAATGATTTTTATTACATGAGATATTGGATATATCCATAAATAGCTACAACTATAAAACATGTAATTCATCACCAAAACATTCATACAGCAATTGAGTTTGAAATAATTCCACTTTTCATTTCTTTTTTGTAGTATAAATCATATCCATTGCTGAGTATCATAAAAGCACTAATAATGATTCCGAATATAAAAATCATTAGTGTTCTATTTGTATTTCATAAATAATACTCTAGCATAATCCAAGAAATGAGTAAAAAAATGGTTCCATAAAATATTACTCTTATACTTCTTATGTTAAGTTTAAATGCCTTACTATCTTTTCATTTCTTTTTTGCATAAATATACATAATTTCAAATATTATATAAGCTAATACAAGAATTAAGATAATTTTTATAAGTTTATATCCCTCAGGTCAGTTAATTATACCCTGTAGTATATCAAGAAGTCTTTCCATAAAAATAAAAATTAGAAATTAATCGCCTATCAGTTTTCATGTGAACCAAGAACTAGCTTGTTCTAATGATTCTCGGATGAACATTTGTGTTCTTCCGACAGTATTGCTAATAAAACCATGCGAACCATTTGTCATCGTTCCCATAAATCGACTTGCTCAGAGGTTAAAGGTAGTATCTGCAACAAGTCATGTTATTTCAAGTCATTTTGATATAATTTTTCCATCTTTTCTCATAGCATCGAGCTGAGACGGAAACTGGGAAATATCATTCTGTATCATACAGTAAATCTGACCAATATCTTCATCACTACAGAGAGTATTTCTTGCTTCTTTCCACTTTTTCTCTGCATTCTTTCCATAATAAAGAGCATATTCGAGTGGTATACCAGATTGGATAATTGTTTCTATACCATTTTGAAATGCTGGAATTCCACGATAGTGTTCTCTGATTTTTTGGACAAATTCTGTTTTTGTAGAAATATCACCCATAGCATACCCTCACTGAGCAAGAATCCAAGCAAGGTTTTTGTAGAGTTCTGTTTCTCTATTGTGTTGTTGAAAAATGGATTCTATATTTCCGAGAAGATACGTAAGTTGTTTTCCAGGAATAATTCAAACATCATCATCAGAAATAGTATTGTCTCGATTATAATCAGAAAGTATTGTCCAAATACTTCACTCATCTAATACCCGAGCTTGTTCACATAGGATTCTAGCTCGTTCCTTTGTACGATATTGGAGATTTAGGACCTCTTCAGGCAATAAAGATATACAAGAAGAAGTGGTAGAAACTCAGTCTATTTGTGTATCTGGATATGGATTTTTGTTACCTGCGAAAGATTGCCCAGCAACTACAATTGCTCCGATAGCAACGAGATGTTTGAGAGAAGACATAAAAAAAATCTAAAGAATTATCTTTAGATTACACTAAATAAACATAATTGTCAAAAACTACCCCAAAACCACACAATTTGTTTTCTCACTCGACATATCGGCTTCTTTAAGCTTATACTTTGAAACTGGAGCCTCTATATAACCAAGAATAGTTCAGAGTTCATGAGCAGAATCACCATAAGTGACGAGAAGTCTTGGTTCTACTTTTTCTACAACTCACTGAGAAGCCTTTGCTGTTGGCATAACTAAAATATCAACTGTACCCAAAAAATCAAGCGCCTCAGGAGTGATATCAGTCAATATTTTAGGAATGTATGCTATCCAATTCCCTTCTGCACGAAAGTGATATAGAATTTCATCATTTCGATGATATGCATACATAAGAAAACCAGACTTCTCATACTCTCCTGCACATTCGATAGTTACACCATCTAACACAACAGAATCAGAGAGAAGTGATATTTCTTTCTTTTCTGAATCAACGGAAACGTTTCCATTTTTAAAAGAGAATTCCATACAAAAAGTGATTATTACATAAAGTGTTTATTTTTCTCGATGAAACCGATAACATCAGGTTTCATCCAAGTATCTTTGAGCGTTTCAGGGGTAAACCATTTGTATCAAACAAACCGTTCTTCCTTTCTGGGTCGAGGTTCTGCTTTTCCAGTATATTTTACAAGAAAGAGAGCAACTTCTTTATGAATCATTGGAGTTCATTCGAGATACGTGGCGACAAAGGAATAGTTGATCGTATTCATGAATTTGATAACATGGAGTTCTTTCTCTGAAAGCCCGGTTTCTTCTGAAATTTCACGAAGAGCCGTCTCAAGAGGCGACTCATCATTTTCTATATGTCACTTTGGAAGGACATATTCGATTTCATCACGAGCATTTCGCCATGCGAGCATGAGTATCTCTATATACGATCATTTTTTTCTATACACGATACCGCCAGCACTCTTTTCATAGAGTTCTGACATAGAGAGTAATATAAATGTTAATAGTTGCAGTATATATATTTTAAAGAAAAATACAAAAACTCTTTAGCAAAAGTTGCTTTTTATGGTTTTTTTTATACTCTTCTAAAAAGATTTGGAACCACAATTTTCCCCTCTATGCGTTTTAAAATACAGACCGACATTTTTCGAAAATGAGTAGAAGCTGCGAGCCACGCAACGAGTACAAATAACCTCACGCCCATACTCGAAAATATACTTATCGATGCAAAATATAAAAAACTCGTTCTCACGGGAAATAATCTCGATATGGCCATAGAGTATGTTGTAGAAGATGGGGTAGAAGTTGAATGAGAGGGGCGTTTTACTCTTTCTGCAAAATTTCTGACATCATATATCAGTTTGGTACAAGACAATGAAATCATGGTAGAACTCGAAGCAAACGGAAGTGTTTTGTTCCAAACAAAAAGTAGTGAAACAAAGTTTAAGTGACTTTCTGCCGAAAAATTCCCAGTTATTCCAGGTATTCCGACAAGTAAATTTACAAGAATTAGTACATCGCTCGTGAAATCAGCTATAGAAAAAACTCTTTTCTCTACGGCAGATGGATGACTTCGTCCTATGCTTGCATGAGTTTTTTTTCGACAAGAAAATGATAAGCTTATTTTTGCCTCAACTGATAGTTTCCGCCTTTCAGAAGTACAAATAAACTCTGCTCTATGAGAAAAAAGTGCTCCTATAATCATCCCATGAAAGGCTGCTGGAGAACTCGTTCGACTCTTATCAAGTCACGATGAAAAACATCTCGATATTTATGTTCATGAGTCTCAGATTCTCATCGTACTGGGAAATATCAGACTCACCTCGCGTCTCCTATCAGGAAAATTTCCTGACTATGAAGCATTTTTTCCTACAGAACATAAAACAAAAGTAACTCTGCTTCGTTCAGAATTTATGAATTCGCTCAAACAAACAAATCTCGTAGCGAGACAGAACAACTTTAATACACGAATAAAATCAACTCACGATGGTATAATAACCATATCAACAGGAGATACTGAAATTGGTGCAAGTAATGTGAGTATATCAGGATCGGTAGAAGGACAAGAAGATACAATAGGTATAAACAGTGAATACCTCCTCCAAGCACTTTCAGTCATACGAGATGACTATGTGAGCTTTGAATATAAAAACCCTCTCTCTCCTATTGTTATCAGATGAGTTGCATCGGAAAACGAAACACAAAAATACAGACACCTTATAATGCCTCTCAAAATATAATCCTATGATCGAAACCCTTAAGTCACTTCAAGAAATTACACTCAAACACCTCCCTTCCCTTACCAAAGAAGAAGAACTCGTAGAATATAAAAATTCAATTCTCGGAAAAACAGGTTCTCTCACGGTCATTCTAAAATGACTCAAAGATCTTTCACCAGAAGAACGGGGTAATGTTGGAAAGATTGCAAATGAAATCAGAGATATACTTTCTGAGGCGTTTGACGCTGAAAAAAATAGAATTCATAAGGAGCAAATAGCAAAAAAGCTTGAATCAGAAAAAGAAGATGTAACTGTTCCATTTCATATCGAACATGGAAGTCTCCATCCAATAACAAAAGTGCAACAAGAAGTAGAAGATGCCTTTACGAGAATGGGATTTGATATATATGAATCAATGGACTTAACGACAGAATACCTGAACTTTGATGCGGTAAACGTACCAAAGAACCATCCTGCTCGTGATATGCAAGATACTTTTTGGCTTGAATGAACCTGACAAGTTCTCGCAACACAAACCTCATGTATGCAAAATCTCATCATGAGAAATAATACACCTCCAATTCGTGCAGTTATCCCTGGACGAGTGTTCAGAAATGAAGATGTTGATGCAACACATGATAATACTTTTTACCAGGTTGAATGAATTGTTGTAGATAAGGGTATAGGCATGGGTCACTTAAAGTTTACCATACAGACAATGCTTTCTGATATTTTTGAAAAGGAAGTTCACATTCGTATGCGACCTTGATATTTCCCATTTGTAGAACCATGAGTAGAAGTGGATTTTTCTTGCCCATTTTGTAATGGTGACGGTTGTAAGATATGTAAAAAGTCATGATGGATAGAATTTATGTGAGCAGGACTGATTCATCCTCGCGTTATCGAAGAAGCAGGACTTGATTCTGAAGTGTATACTGGTTTTGCATTTTGATTTGGGCTTAATAGACTCGTTATGATTAAATACGGAATACCTGATCTTAGATATTTCATGAATCCAGATATTCGATTTCTTGAACAATTTCGATAAAAAACAATTTATCTTTGATATTTGCTCATTTCCCAGTTATCTGCTATACTCATAGGAGATAACTTTTTTTATGCTCTTCACACGACCAAAACTCATAGAAAAATTTGCACTCTTATTCCAGGATGCAAGCTATACGTCTTTTATTATACAATCAGACTCAAAAGAAGAACGAGAAAGATTTTTTATAGAGTTGATTCAGGAAAATATTTTTTGAAATGTTCACTATCAACAGATAAAAAATAGAAAAGAAGTAACTCATATCGAAACTCCAGATCTTCTAATTATTCATGAAGACACTATTCAAGATTATTCTGAAATACGGACAATTATAAATCAATATCAGAGCAATCCAAGAGTTATACTTATAACATGAACAGAAATATACGAAGATGATGCTTTTCTTTTTTCGCTTCCATGAATCAGCTTTCGTGAATATAGTGAAACATCTGGAATGCCTCTAAAAATGCCAGAAATTATGAATAAAGAAGCGGACATAGAATGACTCAATGCGCTAAGAGATATCTATATACATACATGACACAGAATAGAAAATATAGAGCAATCAGAATCCACAGAGACAACATTTGAAAATGTTTTTCAAAATGCCATGACAGAATTATTTGAAAAAGAACGATGAGATTATATCGAATTTCTCAGGAACATAGCAATGAGTGTTGGTGAAATATTCAAAGAAGATAGGCTCGCAAAAAGTATGAATATATCAAGAAGAAAAATAAAAAAATATCGAGAAACTTCTATAAAACATAAAATTATCAAAGAACTCGAACCTCTTGTTCTCGATAAAGAAACTGAACTTTCTCGTCATACAAAACTTTATTTCAGGAATCTCTCTTATGCTTCTGTTCTTCTTTGAAATCTCTACTATCACGGAAGAGGAAAGCAATGAGTTATAGAAAACTTTATTTATCTCGAACTCGAAAGAAAGATTTGAAATAGCCATGGCCTCTACTTTTATAAAAAGAAATCTGGCTCCGAAATTTCATTTATCCTTGAAAACAGACAAAGCTGACTTCTGACTCCTATTGATGTTACCACAAAAAGTACAATTATAGAACCTAAATCGTTCGAATTCTTTAATAAGAGTTATTCTGAGAAGATTGAAACTTATATCATTACAAATGACTCTCTTTCAAACCAAACAACACTTGAGGGAAAACCCCTTATAGTCATTCCCCATATAGCGATATAAACCATCAAAGACTGATGGTTTTTTCTTTACAAAAAAAGGAAAATCCATACTTTGTATAAAGACTAATTTTTCTTTATGCATCTCGTTATTCTCGCAGCTGGAGAAGGATCTCGAATGAGACCTATCACAGAAACAACACCAAAGCCACTCATTCAGATTTGTGGAAAAAGCATCATAGAACATAATATCGATATGATTATTGATGAATTTGAAGATATATATATTATCGTAAAGTATAAACAAGAGGTATTTCGAGAGTATTTCTGAAATGAATATAAATGAAAAAGGGTTACATATGTTGAACAGGGTACCGAAAACTGAACAGGTGCAGCAATCCTATCCCTTAAGTGAAACATAGATGGTGAATTTATTGTTTTGTCTGGTGATGATATCTATGAGGCAACTGATATACTGAAGTTAAAAAAACAAATTGGTTACGCAACACTCTGTAAACAAGTAGAGAAACCAAGTGATTTTTGAATATTTCATGTTGATTCATGATCAGGAAAAGTGCTTGGAATTATAGAAAAACCAACGAATACCCTGTATGGCAACTTAGCAAATATAGGGAATCATAAATTCGATAGTAAGATACTTGAGGAGCTTGAAAAGATACCCATTTCTCCTCGATGAGAAAGGGAAATAACAGATTTAATAGACCTATATATAAAACAGTGAACCTATAGTGTAGTAGAAGCAACTGGAAGGTGGATCACTATAGGATATCCGTGGGATATACTCAAGGCACAAGATGAAATAATCGGAAAGTATACGGAAACAATAAATAATTGAGCAATTATAGAACCAAATGTGCACATAAAATGAAATATCTACCTCGAGGAAGGCGTCATCCTAAAGTCATGAACCTATATAGAATGAAATGTTTATATCTGAAAAGATTCTATTATCTGACCAAATGCATACATCCGATGAAATACAGGAATTTGAACCTCTTCAAAAATCTGAGCATTCGTAGAAGTAAAAAATAGCTTCATAGGAAATCACTCATCAATTCCTCATCTTTCTTATTTCTGAGATTCAATTATAGGAAACTCGGTAAATATTGGCTGAGGTTCAAAAGTAGCAAATCTCCGTCATGATGAAGCAAACATACGAGCAATGGTAAAAAGTACACTCATTGATACCGGAAGAAGAAAACTCTGAGCAATTATATGAGACAATGCACATATCGGCATCGGAAGTATTATTTACCCTGGCAGAACTATTCCTACTAACGGCACAACTCTCCCATGAGAAATCGTGAAATAATACTCATCACCTGAATTATTTTTTGTCTCACTTTTTTTTCATATTTCATCGTTGCCTCAAAGGAAATAATAGAACTCCCTAAACCATCACTAGTATGAATATGAACAGGAGAAGTCCTCATGGAAAATAAAACGAGGCCTCATGAAACATATGAATGCATAAAGAATCCTGAGATTTCATTCTTTATGTATCACTATATACGGGATGATGATATTCATGATAATAGCACTGTTCATAACCTTTCGATACCTCCCAGTCTTTTTGATGAACAAATGAGAGAAGTGGCAAAACTTCGAGATGAATCTACTATATCCCTTATGTATGGGAGTGACTTTATAGAATCATGGAAGAAAAATTGTTTTGAGAAGAAAAAAATATGGATATTTACTACAGACGATAGTTGGAGTGACACATACTCTCATCTTGCTCCTATAGCAAAAAGTTATGATATTCCTTTCTTTTTCTGAGCCATAGAAAATCGAGTGGGTACTCCCGGATTTATCTCGAAAAAAGAATTACAAGAACTCGTAGAAAATCCCTTATTTACTCTCAGTTCTCACTCGATGACTCATAGTGATCACTCAAAAATGAAAGAAGAACGAGAAAAATATGAAATATGTACTTCAAAAAAGTTATTTGAAGAAATATCATGAAAAAAGGTAGAAACATATATATATCCAAGCTGAAGAATCGGGTCATGAAGTATAAAAATACTAGAAGAGTGCTGATATACCCTTGCATGGAGTACAAATTTCTGAGAAACATATCAACAACCAACAATACACCCATATATTCTCAATCGTACTCGTATAACGAGAAATACAAACCCTTCCTTCTTTCGGGATATCGCGCTTGGAAAATCTTACAAACAAAAACAATCCCCTATCACTTCGAGTGAAATATCTGCAGAAGAATATCTGCAAGTGTCTCCGAATCAGAGACAAAACGGTTTCAAAAGTAATTTTTAGTCATTTGTAAATCGAAAATTATACGAAAATGAGAAATATCATCAATTTCTACAGAAAGGTCAGAAAAATCTCACAATACATCTTCGAGTGCATCCAGATTTGAAGGAAAGTCCCGCTCCAGTGTGAAACGAAAAAAATCATAGAGTTCCTCCATAGAAGTTATATGTTTTGGCAAAAGTATACGCATACTCGTTATGATAAAAGAAAACTTGCTTTTTTCAAATATTCAATATACTTTTGGAGTCCAAATTCTCGTGAAATAGTGGGAGTCCTCATGGACGCTTGGACCAATTTATTTTTTCACATTTTTATTTTATGGCAACAGTACACGGAAAGAAGTACAATCAAGCTGCAAGTCTCGTCGAAAAAGATAGACTTTATAGCCTTACCGAAGCAGTAGACCTTCTCGAAAGGACAAATACTGTAAAGTTCGATCCAACTATCGAAATCCATTTCAACCTCGCGATTGATCCTCGTCAAGCTGATCAAATCGTTCGTTCTACACTTTCTCTTCCAAATGGAACTGGTAAAACAAAACGAATCGGTGCCTTCACTGACATCGGAAACGAAGCAGAACTCAAGGCTCTCGGAGTAACAGTTGCTGGTGGTGATGATCTCATCGATGCAGTTGTACAGGGAAAAATCGAGTTCGACATCGCTATCGCAACAACTGGTATGATGCGTAAGATGGGTAAAGTTGCTAAGGTTCTCGGACCAAAGGGTCTCATGCCAAATCCAAAGGCAGGAACTGTTGGTGATAATCTCGAAGCAATCGTAAAAGAACTCATGGCTGGTCGTTTTGAGTTCAAGAACGACAAACAAGGAAATATTCACTCTATCGTAGGAAAACTCTCATTCGGAAACAAGAAGCTCGCTGAAAATATCGAATTCTTCGTAAAAACAATGAAAGCAGCTCGCCCAAGTGGTGTAAAAGGTTCATCTGCATTTATCAACAGTGTTTACCTCTGTAATGCTATGGGTCCTGGTATCAAGCTCGATGTAAACAACATCTAAAATATTCAAATATAAAAAAACCTCTTCAATATGAAGAGGTTTTTTTATTAAAAAGTTGGGAAACTAACTCAGTCAAGACTTACCCAAGATGCTATATTTCATGAGTAGTTCTCAATATATACATATCATAAATTCGTTACAATAATATGTGCCCATCATCAATTTATGGCAACAATGAATTCAGCATGATCAAGTGGCCAATATCATGCTGGAAGTCTAAATATTGGATTAGCTCAAGTATATAGACTTGATGGACTTTCGACTAATCATTTTAAACGAACAAAACCTAAGCTATCTTTAATAAAACCAACTCTGTAAGTGGTACCACCTCAACAAGCAGATAAACATTGTCGATATCACGGTAAAAGTGCAGGAACTTGCCATCACTCTTGTTCGAGCTTACTTATACCTCAAGAAACTTGAAATTTTACAGACGGATTTGTTACGCCTATTCAAACATTATTATCTTTAGTAATAGTGAGTGCTCGAGTACACCCTCAAGGAAGAGGACAATTTTCTATAAGAAATGCATTTGGGGAAGAGCCATCGACTCAACCGAGATTATATAAATTCCAGTTTCTTGTGGAATTTCCTATGGTAATTGAATTACTATCATTTGTACTGATTTTTGCTGCAATATTTCAAGTAGTTTGAAACTTATATGTAGGATTATTGGTTCCAATTCCCACATTCCCACCACTAGAAAATATATTTACAAGTTTATCATTTACTTCTTGAAACCATCCATTAGCTATAACATCTCCTTGTGCTATAGACTGTGTCTGTACAGATATAATAGTAGATGAAGCATAGAGAATACCAGATACAAGAAAGACTGATACAAGAATCGAGAGGATTCCTTTATAAGAAAATGAGGACATAAAAAAGCGTGTTAAAAAAATAAACACGCTAAAATGAGATTCTATTTTTATGTTCTAGCGAAACAAAAGGGCAACCAATATGCTCTAAAGTTCGCTAAAACATACACACCTTGAAACATCCATAAAGGAGAACAGGGATTTAAGAGCAATTAGTTGCCCTTTATTACCTATGTTTCAAGGGTTAACCCAAGAATGTGTACATTTTAGCAAAGATAGTGTAATAAAAAACAGTATCTTGTAAAATCAAAATTATATCACTATCCCCTCCCCCGAAACGCTGATAAAAGAGTAATTTCATCAGCATATTCGATAGAACCAGCATGTGGGAGTCACTTTGAGAGACGAGAAATTTTTATGGCACGTGGCATATGTTCGATAGCATAGAGTGCTGTTGCTTCTCATTCTATATTTGGATTCATGGCGAGAATAATTTCTTCGATAGAACCATCATCACCTACTCGCTCGAAAAGTGAATCGAAATGAAGATTATCTGGAGAAATTCCCTGAACTGGAGATATAGCCCCTCCGAGAACATGATATCGCCCACGATATACACCAGTTCGTTCTATAGAGAGCATATCGAGATAATCCTCGACAACGCATATGGTATGAATATCCCTTTTGGTATCAGTACAGATGGGGCAAGTTGGATGAATTTTCTCGGTCATACCATGACACACTTCACATTCAGTCGTATTTTCATGGAGATCTCGGAGAGCATTTGCAAAATTCATAACATAACTCGAATTTGCACGAAACAAAAAAAATGCAAGCTTTGCTGCAGTTTTTTCACCGATTCATGGAAGGTAATGAATCATTTCGATGAGTTTCTTGAGAGATTCTGGCATAGGATTATTCTTTGAGAGTATTTTTCATCACAACAAAAGTCGTTTTATCTGCTGGAATCATAGATTTAGTAGCTGCGGAAGTGAGGATTGCATCTATAGACTTCCCTTCTGCTATACGGATATCGAGGAGGTTTTGTTTAAAAGAAAGCTCTCGATACTGTACCTGAAGAGTACGAATATTGTATCATTTTGTTGCATTTTGATTCAGTATCCAAACATAATACACTCAAAGAAGTGCAATCATAAAGATAGCAAGAACATAGGTCTGAGTAAAGGAAAGACGAAAGTGCTCTCTTGCTGCTTTTCGTTCAGAGAAAAAAGATATATGTCATTTCTTTGCTACAAGAACATTTGCATTCATAGAGACTTTATATTCAGTTTTTTAAAGAATTCAAGAATCGAAGATTTTTTATTTCTTTTTTATCTAGGTAACTCTTTCTACTATCCTAAGTTTCGCACTTCTACTTCGAGGATTTTCTCGTATTTCTTCCTCTGTTGGCTCTATGGGTTTTTTACTATATTTCACGAGACGAGCTGGGATAACTGTTTGCCCTGTTATGTCGTCTCTCACATCTTTCATATATTCTCCAAATATATTTTTTACGAGCCTATCTTCGAGAGAATGAAATGTAATTACTGCAATCTTTCATCAAACTGCGAGATTTTTTATTGCCGTTTCAAGTGATCGCTCTATGTGACCAAATTCATCATTTACTGCTATTCGAAGTGCTTGGAATACTCGAATAGGGGACTTTTTATCAAAACTCGCAGACCCTATGAGACTTTTCAGCTTAAAAGTAGTATCAAATCGGATAGATTCTCTCTGTTCCACAATAGCACGGGCAATGTATCGAGATTTTGGTTCATCTGCATATTTATAAAAAATATCAGCAAGTTCCTTTTCAGAAAGAGAATGCACTAAATCTTCTGCAGTTTTTCCTCTACTCCGATCAAAACGCATATCAAGCGGACCATCCGTTCGAAGAGAGAATCCCCGAGTTCCATCATCATAATGAAGACTACTCACTCCGAGGTCATAGAGAATAAAGTTAATCTCTTTATTTTCTATATGGTTCTCGAGATTCTCAAAGCTCTCTTGTATAAGGTTGATTCTTGCAGGACTCTGAAGTGCTTCAATTTTTTCTTTCGCAAGAATAAAATTTGCCTCATCCCTATCAAACCCCATAAATTCATCACCAGAAGAAAGAAATGAAATCATCATCGAAGCATGTCAACCAAGACCAAGTGTTGCATCGATAACGAGACTCTTTTTTTGATGAAGAGAGAATATATCTTGAATTTGATGAAGAAGTACAGGAAGATGCAAGGGAAAAACACAAAAAGTAAAACACTCCAAAGATAGGCGTTTTTTCCTTTCTGTCAAAGAAAAACATTCATAGTTTTTTACACAAAACTCACAAAAAGAATGATGCATACCTATGAATTGTAAAAAACTTGTAAAAAAGATTCGAATTTTCTTTTGAAAAAGAGGGTGTTTTTTCTATAATCGGTCTATGTCTACATTCAAAACGAAAAAAATAAAATCTCTTCCCCCTCAAACAGAAACAAATGTTTCAGAAATACCAAGTACATTGAAGAAAAGGATTCGTATAGGAATAGGAATATTTCTCGCAATTCTTGTAAGTGCATTTCTTATAAACCTCTGACTTTCAGCTATGGGAAATATTCGTATTTCCAATACAGAAGTTGCATTTAAACCAATAATATTTTGAAGTTCAGAAAAAAAAGATGAAGCAAGTATAAATATCCTCATAGCGGGCATATGAGGAAAGTGACATGAATGATGAAGTCTGACAGACTCACTGATGCTCGCAAACTTAAATCCGAATACAAAGAAGGTAACCCTTCTTTCCATACCAAGAGATTTATTTGTTGCGTACGGAAAATGATCAGCTGGGAGAATCAATGCACTCTATGGTCTCTGAAAAGAAAACGGAGAATGAATCAATCTTCTAGCAAAAAAAGTATCAGAAATCACAGGACAACCAATACATCATTACCTGGTTATAGACTTTTGAGGCTTTAAAGAACTTGTAGATGCTCTAGGACGAGTAGAGGTTGATGTTCCACATGACCTCGTAGATCGTGAATATCCAGATGATAATTGGGGATACACTACATTTGTTGTACGTGCAGGAAGGCAGGAATTTGACGGAGCAACAGCTCTAAAATACGCCAGAAGTCGTCATTCTACAAGTGATTTCGACCGATCTGAAAGGCAACAACTCCTTTTAAAAGCCATAAAAAGCAGAGTACTCCAAACAGAGATACTCACGAGTCCAACAAAAATACAATGAATATACGACTCCCTCATATCCCATATCGATAGTGACCTTACCCTTGGGAACCTCGTAGATATTGGTCTAAAATTTCAGGAAATACCTTCAGATCAAATATATGTCTATAACCTTAATAATAGTTGTTTCTGAATGAGTTGTAGTGCAGGCGCATACCTCTATACGCCATCTCGAGAATACTTTGGTTGAGCTTCGGCAGTAATACCAGAATGAGCAAGCATATCAAAGCTCAGCACGTATGATGATATCGTACGGTTTGTGAACCTTGTGTTTCTTTTTCCGGAACTCAAAACCGAAAGGTATCCTATAAATATCATTGCAAGTAAAGCAAATGAAAAGAAAGCAAAAAGACTCTATACAGAACTCCAGAAGCTCTGAATACAGTTTGAAGGAAAGAATAATATACTCCTCACAGGAAGTATAGAAAATTCGCATGTAACTATCTATAGAAATGATGAGGCTGACATAGGTTTTAAAGAAGATGCTCCTATAATAAAAGTGCTGAAGTTTCTCGATGAAACAATTCCATACTCATTTACAACTCATAATGAGTATATAACTGATGCCGGTCCACGAATCGAAATCATTCTCGGAAAAGATATGGATTCATATTTTACCTTTGCAAAAACTCCATACTACCTTCCAGAAATAGAGTCATCAACAGGAAAAGAAAACTGAATAAATTCAAGCGAAGTAAAATCAGAGAAAGTAAAATCAATACCCTCATCATCTATAAAGAAGGATGTAAAAGTAGAAGTAAAATCCCCTTCTGAATACAGTATAGAACCTGGACAATGGGAAGAATTTTAATTCATAAAAGATTACTATGAAACTTCCATATAAAATACGCACCATTCTCTCCAAAAGAACCCATTCTCGATTTATAAAAGGAAGTGACCTTTGGAAAAAAATAATTTGAATCACTCTTATAAGTGGCTCCTTCATGATTCTTCTCTTTGGATTTTACTTTCTTCATGATATTCCCTCAATAGAAAAAATAGCTGAGGGGAATTATTTTCGAGAAAGTACTGTCATATACGATAAAGATGGAAATGAGATATACAGTATTTTTAAAGATGGAAAAAGAACATATGTATGATACGACGCAATTTCCGACTCGATAAAAAATGCAATTATTAGTGCAGAAGACAGAACGTTCTTTGAGAATCCAGGTATCGACTTTCGATGACTTCTCCGAGTAACTGCAACGTACATAACTGGAAATTACGGTCGTGTTTGAGGAGCATCAACCATATCACAACAACTTATAAAAAATACACTTCTCACAAATGAACGTTCTATAAAAAGAAAAGTTCAAGAGGGCTATCTCTCATATCGTCTTAATAATAACTATACAAAAGAAAAGATTTTAGAAATGTACCTCAATGCTATATCATTTGGATATAATGCAAATGGTATTGAACAGGCTTCTCGTACATTTTTCTGAAAGAGTGCAAAAGATGTAGGACCACTCTGAGCTACTATACTTGCTTCTCTTCCAAATGGTCCAACAAAATTTTCACCATACCTCCACAGGGATAAGCTCATGGGGAAGCTCGATGTATATCCTTCAGGAAGTTCAGAAAATGCGAAAACACTTATTACGAGTGATGATAAAAAAACCTATGCATCTCTTTATAATGGATTTAAGAACTACATTGGATGACTTGAGATGACTCGGGAATGAAACTCTATACAGCTTTGTGGAGTAAAGAAAGAGAATATAAAAGATAGTATCTTTAGTCCTGATAAAGAATGATGCCTTTCTTTGAGCTTTGATGAGGTTTTGAAGTTCTTTTCAAATATAACCCTCGAAGAAGAAATAAAAACTGAAAATGGTTTAGAGAAGTATACGATAGAATACACTATTGGAAGAAAGGATTTTGTTGCATCACAAATGCTTGAAGATGGAAAAATCGATGGCACAACATTTCTAAAGATTATCTATGATTGAGTGGACTTTGAATTTAAAAAATATGCTGAGAATATAAAGTACCCCTATTTTGTAATGTATATAAAAGAATATCTCGAAACAAAATATGGGAAAGATATAGATATTACCAGTGGACTCAAGGTCTACACTAGTATTGACCCAAAACTCCAAGATAAAGCAGAAGAGCTCGTAAAAAAGCAAGCTCTAATAAATATAAAACAATATGGTGCGAGAAGTGCAGCCCTCGTAAGTATGGATAATAAAACAGGAAAACTTCTTGCTATGGTAGGATGACCTGATTATTTTGATACAGAAAACGGAGGAAACAATAATATGATAACAGCCCTTAGACAACCGTGATCATCATTTAAACCAATAGTATACGCCCTTGCAATATCAAAAAATCCAATTGGTCCAGAAAGTCCAATTGGTGATACGGCAACAGACTTTGCTGGATACAAGCCAGATAACTATGATAAACAGTTTTATGGTATAATGATGGTGAAAAATGCCCTTGCCTATTCTCGAAATATTCCAGCAATAAAAATGCTTTATCTCGCTTGATGAGAAGATGATGTGGTAAAATTTGCGAAAAGCCTTGGACTCGGAACGCTCAAAGAAAATGCTGGGTATGGAGCTCCTCTTGCTATTGGTGCAGGAGAAGTTCGTCCTATAGATATGCTTCAGGCGTACAGTACATTTGCAAATCTTTGAGTAAAAAAGGACCTTTATGCTATAGAAAAAATCGAAGATAGTGAAGGAAATATCATAGAAGAGCATAAAAAAGATGAAAAAGAAAATATCGTATTCTCTCCTGAGGCAAGTTATATAGTGAATAGTATCCTCTCAGACAATAACGCTCGACCTGAGTCATCATTTTGGAGATGAGCTCTTTCTATTGGAGGAAAAACCGTTGCAGCAAAAACAGGAACATCAAATAAGGATGTATCAAGCAAGGGTGTGAAAAAAATTCTCCCTCGAGACCTTTGGACTATAGGTTATACCCCTGACATAACAACGGTAGTATGGGCAGGAAATGTAAATGGAAAGGAAACTGGGCCCAAATGTGATGGACTCAACTGTGCAGCTCCAATTTGGAGAGGATTTATGGACTTTGCACTCAAGGATAAATGAAATGGTTGATGGAAGAAGCCTAGCTGAGTGTACTCATACAATATCGTAAAATCGAGTGGGAAGCTCGCAACAGAGGAAACACCAAAAGAGCAAGTTGTATCAACTATCATGGCAGTAAAATTTGATACCTATGACAGCGGGCTCAAAGAAGTTCAAATAGACTCACTCTGTAATGGTCCTCTCTCTGAAAACACTCCAGCCGAAGCGATAAAGACTATTTATGTACCAGGCTCTAAGCCAGTTATTGATGGATATGATCCTTCATGGACGAGTGCATTTTTTGAAGCAATTAATAATCCAAAATGATTCACTGGATCAGTTTCTATAAGCTGACAACAAACAACAGAACCATGTGAGCGCCCAAGTTGACCATGAAATATATCTATCACTATCAGGGCAATAGAATTACCAAGTACATCAATCGAAACAAGTTGGATTTGAGATAGAAAAATAGCAACATTACGAGTACTCATTAATGATGTTCTGAAAAAAGAATTTACCTATGGAACAGGAGCGAATGAAAGGTTTACTGAAACTTCTACAATCGATAGCATAAATCAATGAGATATTATGAAGGTTGAACTTATTGATATGTATGGATTTAAGTATACGGAAATGAAGAGCTATATGGGAAAGAGTGATCAGCTTACACCAAGTCAAGAAGCCCCGTCAAACACAAACGAAGAAGTAATAAACCCAGAAATTACCCTTACAAATCCAAAAGGATGAAAACTAAACCTCTACGAATGAGACACATTCAATCTAAGGTTTCAGGTCAAAGTATGAACGGCGAATAGAGAAGTACTTGTTACTATGGATGATAAAACTATTCAAACTGCAAATGCTGGAGAATTCTTTGTTATACCAATATGATCAACATGACTCGCAAATTGACTTCATACGGGAAAAATTACTCTTACTGATGGAAATTTTAAGACTGTTTCAAAGAGCTTTATTATCAATATCCTTAAAAGATAAAAAATGGAATTCAAAAATGTTGCCATATCATATAATGAAAGAACCATCCTGAAAGATATTTCTTTTAAGATTGAACCATGAGAATTTGTATTCCTGATTGGATCATCAGGAAGCGGAAAGACATCACTTATTCGATCAATAATATGACTCGTTTGAGTCAGGAATGGAACTATATTTGATGACATATGAAGAGATATCTCCCATCTGAAGCCAAAAGAACTTCTTAACTATCGAAGAAATATTTGAGTTATTTTTCAAGATTTTAAACTCCTCCCAAGAAAAACAGTAAAAGAAAACGTATCATTTGCACTTGAGGTTTCTGGATATAGCAGATCTGAGATACAAAAGAAACTCCATACAGTACTTACAGAAGTATGACTTCTTGCTAAACGAGATAAATTTATTGAAACATTATCTGGATGAGAAATACAAAGAGTTTGTATTGCTCGAGCGCTTATACACTCCCCTTCTATCATTATATGAGATGAGCCAACAGGAAATCTCGATAGGAAAAATGCAAATGATGTTATGGATATGCTTCTCAAACTCAATGCTGAATGAAAAACTATCATTATGGCAACTCATGATGAGTATATTGTAAACTCAATGGAAAAAAGAGTAATCACTTTTCATGATGGGAAAATAATAAAGGATGAGAAGAAATGAACATACTCCCTCCCAACACTCTAGCCCCTAACTCATTTACATGATTCACGAAGAAAGTCTCGCAAGAAAATTTGTTAAGAAGGGTTTTTGGCTCTATCTATTTACATTTATACTATGACCAATTGGATATATCACCAAAATGGTTATATCACGAGACCTCTCTGTAAGTGAGGTTTGAGTTATTTATGGTGTAATAAGTTTTGTGAGTCTTCTTTCAACTTACAATGATCTGTGATGCACGGAAAGCCTTAATTATTTTCTTCCAAAATATATCGTCAAGAAAGACTATGGAAAAGCAAAGTATCTTATATTCTTAACACTCAAAGTACAGCTTTTAACAAGCCTCCTTATATTCAGTATAATATTTATATTTGCACCCTTCCTTGCAACGTCATATTTCTGAGAACCAAATATTGTTGATATACTAAGAATATCTGGGATTTACTTTATATGAATTAACCTATTTCATATAGCTTCTGTATTTTTCATGGTTTCTCAGGATACAAAGTTGCAAAAAGCCGCAGAACTTGTTCGAGCATGATGAACATGTGTAGGGGTAATAATACTTTTTATGACGGATTCCTGAAATGTTGAGAGATATATGTGGACGTGGATTTTTTGACTTATAATTTGATTGCTTTTCTGAATATTCTGGGCTTACAGGAAATATTATAAAGTATATTTTTTATGAATAGATCAAGAAAAGGATACAAGTGAGAGGAAGGATTTTATAAAGTATTCTTTTGCAACTTTACTTACCGGCAACATATGAGTACTTTTTTCTCAAGTAGATATGCAGATGATTATCTATTTTTTATGAAGCGAATCAACTTGATACTACTCAAACTATCTTTCTCTCATGAATATTCCCTTTATATTCATATCACCAATAGTTGCTTTTCTATTTCCTGTTATATCGGAACTGAGTTCAAGATCTGATATACAAAAGATAAAAATACTCATCCATAGATTCACTCTATATTTTTCAATAATTTGAATATGGTCTTCTGTATTTCTCTTTCAAATGGGTGAACATTTGGCAGTAGTATTTTTTTGAGAAAAGTTTCGAGAATCCTGAATAATACTTGCATGGTCTTCTCTATTTCTTACCTTTAATCTGCTTGTACAGGTAAATTTTCAAGCACTTGCATGAACCTGAAATGTAAGCGAGCGAGCGAAAGTTCTCATAAAGGTACTCCCTATAAACATAGTCTTAAATGCTATTTTTATATACCTCTATGGAGTAAAATGATCAGCACTTGCTGTTTGATTATCATGGATACCCCTTTGGTACTTTTCATATCAAATAACAAAGAAATATCAGTCTCCGATAGATAAAATACAGATTATAAAGAATATTTTACTTGTTATACTTACGTATATTATACTCGATTTATCCTCGAAAATACTTATGCACTGATGAATAAGTAATATAAAAATAAATGAGTCTCTAATAATTCCCTTTGCAGTTTTTGTAAATTTGCTTATATTTCTGCCTTGAAATCTCTGACTTGTTCGTGAATTTATTACTACGATAAAGCATAATAGAAAATAACCTATATTTTAATTCTTTTTTATGATACATTTTATACTTGCTGGAATTGGATTCATTCTTTGGTGAATATATGTTATTCTCACCTACTATTGAACTTCATACAGTCCAATAAATCATATTGAATCCATTTGAGCATGATATGGATCCTATCTCCTTTCGATGTGAATTCTTTATGGATGATACAAAATTTATACTCTTATAATTTCTCCAAGAAAAGAAGTTTCTTTTAATGCCATAAGTATTCTTGGACTTTTCCTAATTCAGCTCATACTCCTTGCTGTTATTTTTACAAGCTTTGTATGAAATCTCATGTGATGAGTTAGTGCATGAAGCTTTGTTCTCATTTGAAGAATACTTGGTTTTCTTTTTTATCCATTATTCCTCATAGTCCTTTGGAGGTCAGTTTGACATAGTACTATCTCTATCATTTGGAATGAATGGAAGACAAAAGTAAGTCCACTCATACGCATTCCTGCAGAAGTCAGTCTATGAATGTTTATATTCACAATCTGACTCATGTTGATTGGTGAGTTTTGATATTATACTACGACTTGACTTATAGGATTGCTAATAATTCTTTCACTCATTTCATTAAAATGATTTAAAGAAACATATACTGATATCAGAATAAGGAAAGCATCTTTCGAAAACCACAAAACAGGGTCAGGTCTTATAGATCTTATAAATCCACGACTTCTTTCTGCAGAGCTTTCATTCATTATGGTAACTTTCCTTATATGAGTTTCACTTATTAGCATTATCCGTCCAATGCCTATAGGGTGGGACGATCTTTGAGTGTACATGAATTTTCCAAAAATGCTTGCCCTTTCATGAACTCTCCTTGAATGAGCATGAATGTATACATGGCAACTTATCACTGGTACAGGTTTTTTATTCTCAAGTATTTTTGGTCAATCTAATCTTGCTACACAAGCATTTTATGTAAATCAAATAGGGGGTATTTTAGCTGTTATCTTTATTACAAGTACACTTTCTTATGTATTTCATTCAAAAGAGAAAAAACTTCTATTAGCTCTCCCTATAATCTTTGCAACTATATTTTATGCAATGCCTATGAATATATTTCAGCAGGCAAAAGATATGAAGCTTGACCCTGCACTTCTTTCCATAAGCATATCAGGTCTTGCTATACTTTTCCTTTCATGGAATGAAGAATTAAAGAAAAAAGATATATATAAAATATATATTATTTCAGGAGTTATTATAGGTCTCGCTTTTAGTGTAAAATTTACAAGTCTCATGCTTATTCTCTGAGTTCTTTGAATTATTGCCTATAGAAAACTCTCAATTTATTGATTTTATGCTTTTTTCTTTTTATTCCTTGGAATATTTACAAAGTTTTGACTTCTTACACAACTCAATGTTTGGATGCCTACAGATTCAGCTTTAATTTCAAAAATATCAACTGGACTTCTTATTATAGCATGATCATTCATTGCTCTTTGAATTTATAAAAACTGAATTGAAAATTGAAAAAAATGGATACTCTCGAGTCTGATATTTAGTATTTGAGTACTAATCTGAATATCTCCCTGGATTATTAAAAACACCCTAGAAGTAAATCCACTGCAAGCTACTAGAAATACCCCAGTACAGCAAGTTATTTTAAGCTCTATCTTGAATGGATCTGGTTGAGTATTCAATGCTGACTATAAGAAAGTGTATTCAGACTTAGAACTTGAATGATTAAAAAAAGAATTCAAAGGTATTTGAATGACGGGAAGTGGACAATCACAAAATGAAGACTTATGAAGATATTTTGGTTATGATAAATGAATTAATAACTATCTCAAACTCCCTCCAAATCTTACTTTCCAAAAAAATCAACCGGGAGAATTTACTGATATAACCTATATATTTCTTGCATTCATACCGATAATACTCCTTTTTGTCCGATGAAGAAAGGTGTACTTTCCAGTAGCAATATGAATCCTCTGTAGCATGCTATTTTGGTATTATTTTACTATATCTTGAAATAGAGTACTTGGAGATATCTTTGCTGTAGAAAATCTCCTTTGGTGATATTTTATACTTATTGTAATTAATATTATTATAGTTTGATTTTCTCACTTCACTTTAGATGAATCTATTGAGGAGAACAAGAAAATAAAAGAATTGATTATATTCCTTGGAATATACTGATTTCTATTTGGTGTAAGTGCTTTTGGTATTGTTTGGTACTGAATTGTTATTTACTATGCGTTCTTTATTCTTATAGGGCTTGCAAGTCTTTCATTTATAGCTTACAATGAGGTGGATACAAAGAATGAAGATAAATTCTGACTTCAGGTTACCCTTACTATAATTTTCTTTATATTTACAAGCATTTACTTTATTCGCTCATCGTTCCCTCATTGATGGAACAATCTCCGAGAAGCAGTCTGATACAGTGAGTTCAAGTACTGACTCTTAACACAAGAAGAAGCAATATTTTGATATAGACAAGACTATACGAATTCAATTGCCGCAATGAATATAAAAGATACAAATACTCTTATTAATAGAGCAAAAGAAAGGACAAAGACAGAAACTCTAAAAAATCTTTTTGCATCTGAAAAATTTCAAGGGATATCTGTAAGAGATTTTACAAGTGTTCTCTTTTCACTCCAGTCAACAAAAGACAAAGCGGTTCAAGCAGATGCAAAGCAGGTGTCAGATTTCATATATAAATCTGTTCTCTATCCACAAACATATGCAAAAGATATGGTGAATACAGGAGGAATATATAGAATAGGAACATTCATGACCTATCTCATTAACCAAAATAGAGAAAGATATCTCGATGATAGTCTGATATTTCTTTTTGATACATTCTTTTATAATAAAGATTCTTCAATTACCACTGAACGAATGAAGAAAATGGGAATCAAGTATCTTCTTGTGGATCTTAATGCTGCAACTATTGATAAAGATCCTCGTCGTGCCCTTACATCAAGATTTGAAAGACTTCTTACAACCATGAAGTCAGATAAACTTATTCTCATAGATACAGATAATATATGCCTACGTCTTGCGATAGATGAATACCAGCAAGGAATATTAAAAACAGATGAGGAGTTTATAAATATTGCATGAACAAACTATGAAAGCTATAGTACCGTAAGTGGATCTATAGTACAAATCCCAAGATGACAAAAACAGATGAATTGTTATAATTACATCTTAAAAAAGTTTTCAAATACCCCAGATAACAATCTCTATAGTTATCTCCTTCCTATACGAGAGGCTATCATAAGTTCCTGAGCTGATAAAGATCAATCAAAGCTCTGACAAATATTTTCTCAATATGTATGACAAAGTTGGTTTGCACTCTTTGAGATAAAATAATATATCCTATAATAAAAAATCTTCCTAGTCAGGAAGATTTTTTATTGCCTCTCGAAACTGGTTTGCACGATCAAAATAATCTCGAAAAAGTCAAAAACTTGCACAACCAGGAGAAAGTATAAGTATATCCCCAGAATTTCATTGTTTATAAAGCCAGTTTGCTCAATCTGAAAGGGAATCCGTAACGAGATATGGAATATTCTCTTTTTTTGCTATTAAAATAAATTTTTCTTTTGTTGCACCAATACAGACCATTGCCTTTACTCGTTCACAAAAATAGGATGAGAGATGTTCAAAAGAATCACCCTTGTCAGACCCACCTACAATAATCAGTAAGTTTTTCTTTGAGTGATCTGTATTTTTTGGAAGGTAACTCCCCAGTGCTGCCTCAAGACTTTGACTCGATGTAGATTTTGAATCTTCAACGAATATAATCCCCCGCTTTTCTCATATCTTCTCAAGCCTATGAGAAAGTCATGAAATATCTTTTATATACTCTCTTACCCTTTTTGAACATACTCCAAGCTCATTCATAATAAGGACACATGAAAGAATATTCATGGCATTATGATTTCACACAAACATAGTCTCAGAGAGAAGATACTTCTTTTTTCATGATACAATAATACCCTCACCATCAGTATAGTCCCTTGTATTCTTTCAGAAAGAAAATATACGAAAATTATCTCTTCATACATATAAAAGATTGTTCTCGTGAGCAAAATGGAGAACTTGAGTATTGATAACTGCTCTTTTCTTTGTATGGAGCATGAGTTTCATTTTTGCATCAAAATAATCCTGGAGGTCTTTATGCCAATTGAGATGATCAGTACGAAAGTTTGTAAAAATAGAGTAATCCGTCTGAAAATCCACTATTCCATAGCTCATAAAACTGGAAACCTCGAGAACTATGTATCATTTCTTTTGTCACTTTTTCAGTATTTCAAGAACTGTTCACGAAAATGGGATATCAAAATTTCATGATATATAGACATTTCTCTCATATACTTTATTTGTATCGTTTATGTTACAGTTTTCTTTGACAGAAAATTCTTTTTCTAGTATATTGTAGAGAATCCAACTCGTAGTTGATTTGCCATCCGTTCCTGTAACAGAAAAAGTTTTAAATCATTTTGGAAGAAAACGATATGCAAAATCAAGCTCTGATACAACCTTTCCTGTAGAATAAATCTCATGGGATTCAGGAATTCACGGAGATGGAATGATACTATCATACATATCATAAGATATAGGGCGAGAATCATCATCGCAAAAATGATAGCCTATAGACATATGTTCTGCAAGCCTCGAGACAGCTTGTCAAACTTTTCACTTTCAGTAAATCAAAATCATATGTTCACTATACGAAAAATTTGAAGAATTCAACACTACTTTTATAACGATAAACTATGAAGCTGACAGGTATTACCTGATTTTTTACATGAAGATACTTCACTTCCAGTATCGTGAGTAGACTTGGCTGTTCATCAGCTACAATGAAAACTCAAAGGAACTCTACATGATATATACTCTATTCCGAAATTTGATGAAATAGCTGATATATATACCTTTATAGAGAATTTAGAAGGAACAAACTGATTAGAGCGCTCTGAATTTAAAAAGTGAGTAGTGAGGGATTTAATCCTCGCATATAAGCTTGCACTAGAGTATCTAATACATGAATGATATCATGTCCCAAAACTCTGAAATCATTTAAAAAATGCTCAAGACTTAATGAGGATTATACATAAGGGAGAGAAATACACTAGTCCGAAAGAAAAGATAGCATACTGTACATTATTAAAAGAGGTCTTGGGATTCTTTAGAGTTATTCGATATGGTAAGTTTAAAGTAAATTATGATTCTGGATTTATAGATTTGCGAGATAAAACATTTATAAAATGAGTTATAGAGATATTTAATAGTGAACCCTTTATATATGATAATAACTCCATTCGATTTTCTGAAAAGTCAAATGAAATGAGATGAAGTGTCATATTAGATTGAAAGAAAATTGATATATATGCTGGTTTTTGAGTAAAATCACTTTATGCACTCATAGAGAAAATGGATGGACAAGAAAAGTATAATCTCCCAGAGGCATTTAAAGATATACATAGAATGAGGATAGAAGTAAAAGATGCTGATTCAGCCCTTAGGGTATGAAAGATTCTCTATGCAAAATTCTGATGATGATTTATAATAGAAAATATAGGATGAATGGTGCCATTAGAAACATATAAATCCTACAAAGATGCTTATCTGATTGACGAAATATCTGAATGATATAGTACTGATCTTGCAAAGGGCATAAGTATAAAATGAGAGAAGAAAACATATAGTGAAGATAGACAAGAGTTAAAATTATCAAGAAACTGAAACAATGAATGACAGACACCATTAGAGATACAAATAGTTTTAGTAAATAATAATAATGAAACCTGATATGCTCATCATGATATATATAAAATAAGAAGAAAAGTGGCGGCAAAAATTCGTAGACATGGTTGGATTTGAGCAAACTGAATAAAGACAATCATCAAGAAAGTATTTGAATTTAACGAAAAGGCGAACGGGAATAAATGTACAATACCCTTTAGTGAAAAACAAATATTTGAGCATATTATAGAATTAAAGGGTTTCCTTGTTCCAATAAAATGAGCAAGTGAGTGAATTGATGAAGCAAAATCATGACATAGAATTACTACAATCCACTATACAACAAAAGAGGTTCTAAAAAAATATCAATCAAACTATCCTAATATAACAAAAAAGAATCCCATCTATATAAAATTGACAGACCTAAATACTTGATGAGAATCTCTTACTTGAATTAGTGAAATTTCCTTTCCATCCAACTCTTAAATTTTATAGCAGCTTCAATCCCTGGATCTATAATGTCTAGGGATTTGTTGTCATGGATATCTTTCCATGCTCTTTCTATACTTCCTCGAATCAATGGATAATGCGTACACCCAAGAACCAATGCTTCAATATGGGGAGAAAAACCTTTCAGATATACAGAAAGAAGTTCGTCTATTTCGCTTGAGCAAAATATTCATCTTTCAATAAGAGGAACAAGTCATGGTGCACTCACTTCCTCTACGATAACGGAATCATCAAGAATATGAACTCGCTCCTTATACATGCGAGTCTTTACAGTTGCTTCTGTTGCAAGAACTCATATCTTTTTATATCCTCATTCTATAACAGCCTCAGCACCAGGAACTGTCACTCCGAGAATATGTTTTCATACATAGATCTCTTGTTGAAGCCATCTCAGTGCATGAACGCTTGCAGTATTACAGGCAAGGATAACAACATCTGCTCATCTATCAAAAAGCCTTTGTACTCAAATTTTTGTAAGTTTACGAATTTCATCCCTCTCTTTATTTCCATATGGAGCATTTTCCCTGTCCATTTCAAGTATCATATCTATTTCTGGAAAAATCTTTTTAAAGTCTTCCATGACTCTCTTTCAACCAAGTCCAGAATCAAAAAATCAGATACAAAGTTGTTTTCATTCTTTCATAAAGGAAGAATATATAAAAAATATAACTATGCAAGAAATAAAAAAACCTCATCACTTCGATGAGGTTTTAAATTATTTTTTTTCTCAGACAAACGCAAATATACTTTTTGTCATTTTTCTTCCAACAAACTCTATAAGAACACGACTTACCCACATGGCAGTAAAGAGAGAAAGAACGATACCAAGACCGAGCATAAAACCAAAACCCTTAATAAGAGATATACCAAATAGGTAGAGAATTACTGCAGAGGTCAGTGATGTTATATGTGAGTCCCAGATTGCAGTCCATGATTTATCAAATCCTATATGGATAGCCTTATCGAGTGTTTGTCCTTCACGAATTGCTTCTCGCATTCTCTCAAAAATGAGAATATTAGCATCAATAGCAAGACCGATAGAGAGAATAATACCAGCAATAGAGGCAAGAGTAAGAACTGGACCAAAAAATTTTACGAGGGCTACAAGAAATAAAGTATATGCAATAAGAGCCACTCATGCAAGGAGTCCTGAAATATGATAAAAATATGTAAGAAAAACCACAATCAGAATAAGTCCTATAAATCCAGCAATAAGTATCTCACGAAGTGCATGAGAACCAATTTTTGCATCAATTGTTCGTTCACTTGTTAGGTAAATAGGAGCAGGAACTATTCCTGTATTGATATCATTTGCAAGCTTTTGTGCTGACTCTACGGTATATTGACCAGTGATAACTGCCCTTCCATCTGGAATAACTGCTTGAACCGTTGGAGCGGTCAACATTTGTCCACCAACAAATATAGCAATTTGTTTACCAAGAAGTCTCTTTGTAAGTTCAGCAAATATCTTTTTTCCCTCATCATTAAAAAGGAGTTCTACCTGTGGTTGTCCACCTTGGGTAAATCACACCCCAGCATTTACGAGATACTTATCTCCGAGGACTTTCCCATCTGCAGTTTTTGCAGGTGCCCATGAACTTGCTCTTTCATCGATAAAAATATATGAATACGCATATGTTCCTGATCCTGTTTTTTTCTGCAATTCAACAATTGCATATCCAGTATTACTTTTAATAACTGGATTTCCTTGTAAATCCATACTATATTCGATATTTCATTGTGTAATAAGGATTGGTGATTGGTATGGAAACTTTTCTATTTTTTCAATACCAGGAAACTGGGCTTCTGGAGGAAGACTTCCAGTTCATGATGCAAAAACAACATTCTCATACTGATCACGATATTTTTGACCTACTGTAGTAAATGGACTTGATTTTATTTCATTCCATGCTTTATTTGCGAGCTCTTTTCTCTCTTCTTTATCAGCATCTGTAACTATTGTTTTTTGTTCACGGAACTCGAGTTGAACAACTTTTCCTATCGTTGCCTTGGCTTTCTCTGTATCTTCCAGACTTTTCTTTCTTTTTTCCTCGTCAGAAACATTTCCATAATCACGAGTAGGAATCTGTACGATAATATGTGATTCATCTCCGTATTTTGCTGTCTGAATCGTTGGCTCGGCAAGTCCAAGAGAGTTTACTCGCTTATCGATAACTGACTTAATTCATTCTATAATATTTTGTTCACTAAAGCTCGCACCTGTTTGACTCTTTAATCCGTCAAAGTCAACCTTATAATCAAGTTCTACACCTCATTGGAGATCGAGACCAAGTGTATAGGGTTTTGTAAGGAAGGCAGTATCAATACCGAACTTTTCCCATGGAACAATATAGAGTCAAGAAAGAACGATAAGAAGCATTGCGAGAATAAAACGATGTCCGAGTTTCATAGAGATAAAGAAAAATATATATAAATACTGGTTTTACCAAGTTTCGCAGATTATAGAAAAAATAGAGCATTTTGCAAGGAGACTTTTTTGCAAACAAAAAGAAAATATGATAGAGTTATATTATTATAATCTATCTTTTATATCATGAGTCTCGTCGAACAAGCAAAAGAGTTCGTATTTCCAATACTGGAAAAGGTGTGTGGAAATTACCCATATCACAATCCGAACCATACTCGTTCTGTATATGAAAGAGCCACTTATATTGCCCTTTCAGAGTGAGTTACAGGAGAAGACCTCGAGGACTTGCAAATTGCATGTCTTTTTCATGACACAGGCTTTACTGAACAATACGAGAAAAATGAGTTTATCTGAGCAAGAATAGCAAGAAAATGGCTCGAAGAAAAACAACATGCAAAATCACGAATTGAAAAAATAGAAGGTATCATCATGGCAACAGTACTTTTTTCAAAACCAAAAACACTTCTCGAAGAAATTATCCAAGATGCTGATTTGGATAATATCGGAACAAAGGAGGAGTTTTACTACTCTCTCGATTATCTCGAGGAGTTAAAAAATCATGGAAAAATGGAACTCTCTGACTGTTCCTACTGGCAGTTCGTCTATACACTCCTCACAAAATATAAGTTCCATACAAAAACAGCGAGAAAAGAACGACACAATCAGCAACTTCTCGATATCGAACACCTAGAAAAGTTTCTCACAATGATGTGATGTGCAGTTCCAAAACATGAAGTACATCATATGTCGAGCGTGCAATAAATTGTTATCTCGGATACATTCATTGAAGAATTTTCCATACTGATTGGGCTGATTGAAAACCCAATGTCATACAATCAACACCATATCTGAATGTGCCAGGTTGTCCAATATGTCATCTTGGATCTGGAGGAATTGGAGAAAATGGCCATGGACGAGACTCAGTTGATGGTGGCTTAGAGGCATCAGGAGACTTATAGAATACACTGAAACGGTCAATATCTTTCAGAGTGAACATAAGAAAAAAGGATAAAAATAAACTCTGTTATTGTACCGTATTTTTTACATTTACAAGAGTTTGTTTTGATTCTGAATATATTAATATTAGCACTTATAAAAAATAGGTGCTAAATTTTTTTGACTTTTTTTCGTGATTTTATAAAATCAGAGGAAGTATAGGATAAAAGAATTTTTATTCCGCGGATATATCTCTATACTATATACCTCTCTTACTTTTTAACTTTTCTTTTTTTATGAGCATCTCTCATGATATGATCGAAAAAATCACTCCCCTCTCGGATAGAGTACTTCTGAAACCTGTAGAGGCAGATAAAGTCACAGCGTCAGGTATCATCATCCCTGATAGTGCGAACAAAGAACGACCATCCGTCTACGAGGTCATCGCTATCGGACCTGGAAAGATAGATAAAAATGGACAAGAAATAAAAATCGACCTCAAAAAATGAGATCGAGTTATCAGTGGGCAATACTCTGGTGATGATGTAAAAGTCGGAGATACTACATATAAGATAGTAGCGTTTGAGTATATTTTGGCGAAAATCGCATAATTTCCATAGATGAAAAACAGGGTTTCTCGGGGTTTGGGGAGAGAAACTGTCTGAGTCAGATGAAAATAGAAAATAGATGAGCAAAGCGAACGAGTTTTTCTCTCCCCAAAACTTTTGGTACTTTTTCTACAAAAAGTACATATTCTTTAACTAAATTATACATGAGTAATATTCAAGAAGAAGCTCTGGCAAGAATTAGGATATCTACTAATACAAATACTGAAGAAGTAAATCATGAAGCTATTTTTGATGCCGTCTTAATGACTCTTGATAGCAAAATATCAAAAGATAGGTTTTTATCCTATTTTGAATCAAAAATAAGTGCAATTAGTACCAGGTTTACCAACAATCATATAGAGCAAATTTATACAGAATATAATTGGCTATATGATTACCTCTACATAAATCGATCAAAACTTAAATAATTTTTAACTAAACTATTATGTCCAAACAAATTCACTTCGGAGACGAAGCTCGTCTCAAAATGTTCTCCGGTATGGAGAAAGTCGCAAAAACTGTTACTGCTACTATGGGGCCTAAAGGTCGCAATGTGATATTTAGTAAATCCTACGGCGCACCTCAGGTAACCAACGATGGTGTCACTATAGCAAAAGAAATCGAACTCGAAGATAAAATCGAGAATATGGGTGCAGAGCTCATAAAAGAAGCTGCAAGTAAAACGAATGACGCTGCTGGTGATGGAACAACGACTGCCACTCTGCTCACTTATGCAATGGTCAAGGAATGACTCCGTGAAATCCGCTCTGGAATCAACGCAATAGAGCTCAAAAATGGCATGAAAAAAGCAGGCTCGCTCGTCGTAGAGGAACTCGCTCGTATCAGCAAGCCACTCAATACACAAGAAGAAATAGAGCAAGTCGCAACGATATCAGCCCAAGATGCTGAAGTTGGACAGATTATCGCATCTGCCATGGAGAAGGTCGGAAAAGATGGTGTTATCACCGTCGAAGAGGGTCGTACATTTGGACTCGAAGTCGAAGTCACAGAAGGTATGAAATTTGATAACGGTTATATCTCTCCGTATATGATCACTGATGGTGAAAAGATGGAATGACGAATATCGGATGCTCATATCCTCATCACAGACAAAAAAATCTCATCTCTGAAGGATATCCTCGGCGTTCTCGAATCACTCGCCCAAAATGGTCGTCGTGAACTCGTCATCATCGCTGATGATATCGATGGAGAAGCCCTCACAGGTATCATCCTCAACAAACTCAAATGAGTCCTCACAGTTCTCGGTATCAAAGCCCCAGGATTTGGGGACAAGAAAAAAGAAATGCTCAAGGATCTCGCTATCCTCACAGGTGCAACTCTCATCACAGAAGAAACTGGATACAAGCTCGAAAACGCATCTATCGAACATCTCGGTCATGCGAAGGCAGTCGTATCAACAAAAGATAGCACGACCATCATCTCTGGTGGTGGAGATAAGCATCTCATCAATACACGAGTAAATGAACTCAGAAACCAAATAGAAGTCACAAAGAGTGACTACGATAAGGAAAAACTCGCTGAACGCATCGCAAAACTCGCAGGTGGAATCGCAGTTATCAAAGTAGGTGCTGCAAGTGAAGTAGAAATGAAAGAAAAGAAACTCCGTATCGAAGACGCACTCAATGCCACCAAAGCCGCAGTCGATGAGGGCATCGTTGCTGGTGGTGGAGTAGCACTCCTCAAGGCTGCAAAAGTACTCGAAAAAGTGAACCTCACAAAAGAGGAAAAAGTCTGAGCTGATATCGTCGCTCGTGCACTTACCTACCCTGTTCGTCAAATCGCTGACAATGCAGGAAAAGAAGGTGCTGTCGTGGTAAACGAAGTTGCCTCAAACACTGATGTAAACTATGGATATGATGCTGCCCGAGATGAATACAAAGACCTCGTAAAAGCTGGTATCATCGACCCAACAAAGGTAGAACGCTCTGCCCTACAGAATGCTATATCTATCGCTGGGATGTTCCTCACAACTGAAGCCCTCATAGTGGATACTCCAAAAAAAGAAGAAGCACCTGCAATGCCTCCTGGAGGTATGGGTGGTATGGGATGAATGGGAATGTACTAGCAAAAATAAACACAAAAAAACACCGAATACTCGGTGTTTTTTTATTGTAAACTAGTGTTTTACATTTTCAGCTATTCTTCTTTTTATTTCTGCCTTCATCTCATCAGAGTGTTTTGATCGTTCGAGAAGAACGAGAAAGTCAGCTTTGAGAAATACCTGAAGTTCTACATCATCAATTGCTTCAATTGTTGCTGTTCGTGGCTCATCTGTTACAAGAGCAATTTCACCAAAGAAAGCGCCAGGACCAAGAAGGGCAATCTCATTTCCTTCTCGAAGGACTTTTACATGTCATGAATTAATATAATAAGCACAACCATTCGAGGCATCATTCATCTTGATGATGACTTCATCTTTTTTTCGTGATTGTGTCTGACTCATGAGGAGAAAATAGGCTATCTCTTCTCGAGAGAATCATTCAAATATATAGAGACTTTCTATAGGTGTAGACATAGAAATACATTAATTCGAGATGATTATAGCAGAGTTTTTGATTTTTCGCAAATATTTAAAATCCCACATTTCGTGGGATTTTAAATATTTAGAATTGATATGGGCGTTGTTTTTTGTCTACTACCAAGAAATCCGAACGAATATATCCATGAATACTATCATCATCACTTTTTATTTCAGACCAGTTATCAACAGTTGATACAATGTAGAGAGGAGTTTGATTTCCGAGAACAGCGACAATAGGAGCACCATACCATGGATGAGAACGAACATTTACGAGATATGCGACATTTACATGAGCAACATCACTCCAGTATGCCTGATCAGCTTGTCATATACGAACAAGGTCATCGCTATTTGGATTTCTGAGGAAACGAGTTCCTACATACCCCTGTGCCTTTCCTATAGTATCTGCTGTAATTGTATTTTCTCGACTATCTGTCACAGAGACTGTAGCTCACTGAACTGGAGTCCAGCCACTACCACTTCCCGTAACCACAACTGCATCATTATCCATAAGATATGCAACTGTTTTACTTTGTTTGCTTTTTTCTTCTCGCATACGAACACTTCGAACTACATCAGCATATCGAATCTGCTTTTCCTTCATAGACTCGAGACGATATGTCACGATATCACTTGATGTAATATCAAGAAGTGGTCCGGAAGTTTCAGGATTGTATTCATTTTTTACTGATGTTGATGCATCAACAGAAGCTATAGTTCCACTAGAAGAAACGGAAGTTACAGTTCATGTTTGTGGCTGAGTTTGGTTTACTACAGGTGTTGAAATAAATTTCCCATCATCAGCGACTTTTGGACCGAGACAGTTTGGATTATTTTTTTCTACATGAGAAACTTCGAGTTTCCCTACTGTTGTGCGAATTACAACTGTACCATCACAACTCACCCATACTACGAGACCATCTTTTTCACTTGCTTGAGCAAGAGCCCAAACAATAGGAGAAAGAGTAAGAAGAGTAATCACTCCAAGCGAACGAAGACGCATATAATAAAGAGATTAAATGGTAAATTTAATCTCAATATATACTTATTTATATTTTGTCAAGTTTATTTTATAATTTATTTCCAAGAAAATTTTAACTCATCTTTCGATGCGGAAACTTCCACAGTTTTTTCTCGCTTTTTTTCGAGCATATGATTTGCAATAACATCCTCAACTGAATCCTGAATATATCTTCTCACAGGTCTCGCTCCATATTCTGGATTATATGTCTTTTCGAGAATAAATTCATGTGCTTTTTTATCAAAAACACAATCAATTCAAAGGAGAGAAAGTCTCTCTATGAGATCAGAAAGTTGGAGAGAAATAATCGATTTGAGGACTTTTTTGTCGAGTGGATTGAAAACAATTGTTTTATCAATACGGTTTAGAAATTCTGGAGAGAAATACTCTGGAAGTTGTTTCATAACCTTTTCTCTAATTTCATCATAGTCAGCAATAATTCTCTTTTCTTCATTTTCAGAAACAGCAAAGCCAATCTTTTCTGCTGTAGCATTGAATTCATCAGACCCAATATTTGAAGTCATGATAACAATGGTATTTTTAAAGTTTACCACTCTTCCCTTTCCATCAGTAACGGAACCATCCTCGAGAATCTGGAGAAGGAGATTATATACGTCAAAGTTTCCTTTTTCAATTTCATCAAAAAGTATAATAGAGTATGGTTTTCTACGAACTTTCTCTGTAAGCATACCCCCCTCTTCGTATCCAACATATCCTGCTGTCGTACCTATAAGTTTTGATGCACTTGACTTATCTTGGAACTCGCTCATGTCGATTTTTATAAGAGCCTTTGCATCTGCAAAAAATTCCTCTGCAAGAACTTTTACAAGCTCTGTTTTTCCTACTCCTGTTGGCCCAAGAAAAAGGAACGATCCAATTGGACGATTTGGATTTGAGATTCAAACACGAGAACGCTTCAAAGATGAAACAATTGCATCAATAGCATTATCCTGTCATATAACTCGAGATTTTAGAGTTTTATCAAGACCCTTAAGGCGTGATATATCTTCCTTTTCGAGATTCTTGAGAGGAACACCCGTCATGTTATGCATGACTTTTTGTATATCTGCTCCTCGAATATGAAGCCTCTCTTTTCTCGGAATAACTCGTTTTTTTCGCTTTTCTTCCACTTCTTTTGTGAGTTCTTCGAGATTTTTTCTCTTCGTCAGAGCCTTCTGATATTGTTGAGAAATCAGAAATTCCTCCATTTCTTTCTGAAGAACTTGTATTTTTTCTTTTAAAAGAGCGATTTCTGGATTATCAAAGTTATAAGTCATACTCTTGGTACTACATGCCTCATCAATAAGGTCAATCGCCTTATCTGGAAGAAACCTATCTGTAATATACCGAGTAGAGAACTCTACAGCATCTGCAATCGCATCATCGTCGATGACAAGATTGTGAAATTCTTCAAAACTTGGACGAAGTCCTGTGATAATATCCATTGCTGTCTTTTTATCTGGTTCAGCAACATCGATTTTTTGGAAACGCCTTTCTAGGGCTGAGTCCTTCTCAATATATTTTTGATACTCCACAAGCGTTGTTGCACCAATAAGACATATTTTTCCTCGAGCCATTGCGGGTTTGAGAATATTTGCTGCATCAAGGGATCACTCACCTCAACCAGCTCCTATAATTGTATGAATTTCATCAATAAAAATAATTACTTCATTTTCAAGCTTTGATGCTTCGTCAATAACAAGTTTAATACGATGTTCGAATTCTCCACGATACTTCGTTCCAGCAACCATAGATGATAAATCAAGAGCGATGATTCGTTTATTTTGCATAGCAAAGGGAACTTCTTTTTTTGCTATCTTCAGAGCAAGTCATTCGATAACGGCAGTTTTTCCAACTCATGGATCTCCCACGAGACATGGATTATTTTTTGTTTTTCTGTTGAGGATACTAATAAGTCGGTCGATTTCAGTATCTCGACCGATAATTGGATCGATTTTTCCATTTTTTGCTTCAAGCGTAAGGTCTGTTCAGAAAAAATCAAGAGCAGGAGTTTCTGAATTTTTCTTCTCCTGTGGAGGATTATGTGAAAATGGATTTTTTAAGGAATCTCATTGATTTGGAAGAGGGGAACTTTGATTTCCGAAAGTATCTTCAATCATATTCATAATCTCATCAATAGGACCGAAAATTCATGAATTCCCGTTTTTATCAGCAGTTCCTGCAATAAGAGTATTTATTTGAGTGAGTTCATTTTCAAAATCCTTTGGAGTAATTCCAATAAAATCCAAGAACTGATAAAACCAATTTTCTGTCTCAGCACGAAAAAGGGCAAGAAGAAAATCCTCTATACCGGCTTGGGATTTTGAAAATGATGACGCCACTTTCATCGATGAAACAATAAGTGATTTAAGTCTCTCTGAGATACCAACATAGTCACCCGCCCGTTCAGCAGAACTCAGAGAAGAAAATGGGGCACGAGATAGAACATCTGAAACAATCGTGGAACTAATTCAAAAGGTGGAAAAAACATCATAGATGTTTCATGATTCTATGGTTGTTATTTGGAAAAGTATATCTTCTGGAAGAATTTCTTTGTAGCCGAATTGTTTTACTCGGTTTTCTGCTTGAAGCATAATATTTCGGTACTCCTCAGTAAATTGATTAAGCATATGGTAGTATGGGTAAATTTTGTGTGAAGATTATAAGAAAACAAGAGAAAAATCAACAAGACTTTCTCCAAGGACTATAATAGCATTTTCGGGTATGAAATGGAAATATTTTTCCTTGCAGAACAAGAGAAATAACGATTAACTATATTTGATTTTTTAAGTGTTTTCGTAGAATAAACAGAGTAAGAAAAAATTATGTCAAAAATACTCCTCATAGAAGATGATATAGGAATTAGTACTCCCCTTTCCCTCTATATAAAAGAAGCTGGAAATGATGTTGTTTTATGTCAAAACGGAAATGATGCTCTTTCTCTATTTGAAGAGGAAAAACCAAATATCATTATCCTCGACATAAATCTCCCATGAAAAAATGGGATTGAAGTTTGTCGGGAAATACGGTCAGTCTCAGAGGTCCCTATCATTGTCCTTTCTGCGAGAGAAAGTGAAGATGATAAAGTTACTCTCTTTGACATATGAGCTGATGATTATGTATCAAAACCATTCTCTCCTCGCGAACTTATTGCCAGAATAAACGCAGTTATAAAAAGGGCTTCAAAAGCATTGGAAAAACAAAAATGAAGCACAAAGATGATTGAGTTCGGAACACTCAAGATAGATATAAAGAACTTCACTGTATTAAAGGGATGAAGTGAGGTTCGTCTCACAAAAACAGAATTTCTTATATTAGAATATTTTGTGAAGAATTCAAAGAATCTCATTAAACGAGAAGCTCTCATGAAAGATATCATAGGCTACGAGAATTATATCTATGATAGAACCATAGATACTCATGTGAAAAATCTCCGAAAAAAGCTTGAATGATGAATGGAAATAGAAACAGTTCGTGGAATAGGATACCGTGTAAGTCCTATAAAATAGTTATTTATAGTACTATAACTGTGCATTAATAAGTTCTACTTGAAAAAAATTGAATCTTTCGTCTATTCCTATACAATGGGGGAAATTTTATACCCCTTATGCTCAAAATAACTGGACCCCAAGACCTCTCATGAATAGTAGAAATATCTGGATCAAAAAATGCAGCCCTTCCGTTGATTGCCTGCGGACTCTTTTTTGAAGACTTTACACTTCATAATGTTCCAAGAATCGGTGATGTTCTGACATTTCTATCAATCATAGAGTCACTCTGAGTGAAAGTGGACTTTCAGGGAAATACCCTTCACCTCAATACACGAGATATGTCTCTCGATAAACTCAACCGTGAAGCCATAAAGAAGATTCGTGTAGGAATATTCCTCTTCCCAGCACTTCTGAAAAAATTTCGAACTCTAGAAATACCCTATCCAGGAGGATGTAATATTGGAAAAAGACCAATAGATGAACATATTCGTGCATTTGAAACTTTTGGATATATAAATGAATGATATGATGATCTTTTGAAGTTTTCTGGAAACTACACTACTGCTGATATTCGAATATCAGCATGATTCGCTGTTACTGCTACAGAAAATATCCTTATGATTTCAGCATTTCGAACTGGAAAAACAATTATAGAACTTGCTGCAATTGAACCACATGTGATAAATCTCATCAACTTTTTACAATCACTTGGTATATCTATACAAATACACCATGACCATACTCTCATCATCGAAGGAATAAAACATCCCCCAAAACAAGCAGAAACAACAGTAATTCATGACTACATAGAAAGTGGGACATTCGTTGTGCTCTGAGCCCTCTCTGCAAGTCCAATGATAGAAATAAAAAATGCAAGAATAAACGACCTTCGATTCTTTCTCGCAAAATGTCGAGAAGCATGAGTGCGTTATGATATCGATGAGGAGCATGATAGTATACGAGTTTATAATTCTCGAACGAGTCTCCGAGCAATAAACTTTCAAACGAATATCTATCCTGGCTTCCCTACAGACCTCCAGTCACCTTTTTCTCTTTTATTAACACAGGCGGAAGGAGTATCTCGGGTTCATGAGGTTCTCTTTGAGGGAAGACTCAATTGGCTCATAGAAATAGAAAAAATGAAAGGACATATTGCTATTATGAATCCCCATGAAGCAATGATTTTTGGGAAAACACACCTCAGAGGAACAACAGTTTCAAGCTGGGATCTCAGAGCATGAGTGACGATGATTCTCGCTGGTATGATTGCACGAGGTGAAACCTATATTACAAACGTTGAGTACATAGAGCGAGGTTATGAAAATATTATCGGAAAAATAGCAAAACTCGGAGGAAAAATCGAGTCTATTTAATGTCTATGAGTTACTGAGACTACACTCCTTCATCCCATCACCCTAAAAAACCACTTACAAAAGCTCAAATACGAAAAATGCAAGAGGTATATAGTCGTGCTGATGAAATAAGTGAAGAAGTAAGAAAAAAGGAGGAAGAGGAACAAAAAAGAACAAGAGAAGAGACAAATGAAATGTTGAAATTCTTGCAATAAGGAAAGGTTGAAGAAGGTTGATTTTTTACATAATCAGACTTATGAGTAAAAAAAATATTAAAGATATACTTGCATGACTCAACGATAAGCAACTCGAGGCTGTGGAAACTATTTACTGACCCGTACTTGTCATCGCCTGACCAGGAAGTGGAAAAACACAGATTCTCTCTGCGAGAATTGCCAATATTCTAGAAACGACAGACTATCTCCCTGCAAATATTCTCTGTCTTACATTTACCGACAATGCTGCAAAAAACATGCGAGAACGTCTCGCGAGCATGATTGGACAAGATGCATATAGAGTAGCTATTCATACATTTCATAGCTTTTGAAGTGAAATTATCAATCGTTATAGATATCTCTCAAAAGAATATACTGATGCAAAACCTGTTGATACTATAGAATCTTCTCGTATTCTCGATACGATACTCGAATGACTCGAATGGGATAATCCATATAAACCATGATTCCATTCAAGTGAAACAATAAAAGAAGTTCTTGGAACTATCTGAAATCTGAAAAAATGATGAATAACAGCATCTATCTATAAAAAAATACTTGCTGATAATAAGGATACTCTCCTAAAGATTCATCCAATTCTCGAAAGTTCATGGGAAGAGATTGATATGCTCGGACAAAAAAAAGAAGAGAAACAAAGAAAAATAGAGCTTTTTAAGAATTTTACAGATATAGTTCTAGAAATGCCCGTTTCAGAAAAAAATATCGAATGATATGAAAGTTTTTTATCACTTTTTCAGAGAAGCATCCGGGAGGCATGGGAACTCTATGAATGAGATACAAGTACAAAATTCATGAATGGATGGCGTGATACATGGACTCTAAAAAATGCTCAAGGAAAAAGAGAACTCAAAGAAATATCGAAACTTCAAAAACAACTCGCTCTCGCAGAAATTTATGAAGTATATCAGCTAAAACTGAAGGAATGATGACTGATAGACTTTTCTGATATGATACTTGAGGCAATAAGACTCGTAGAAGAATATGATATTGTACGCATGAATCTGGCAGAACAGTATCAGTTTATTATGGTTGATGAGTTTCAAGATACAAATGAGGCACAAATGCGCCTTATACACAGCATCTTGTCTGTGAATGAGGAGAATCCAAATATATTTGCAGTAGGAGATGACGACCAGTCTATTTATAAATTTCAAGGAGCAAATATAAAGACTATCCGTGACTTTCATGATAGATACAACGATACATATCTTATACTCCTCGAACAAAACTACCGATCAAAAGAGGAGATTATATCAAAAAGTCGTACAATTATAAATCAAGAAATAAGCAATATATGAAATATATTCCCTTGAGCAGAAAAGCAATTTACAGCAGTACGCGGAAACTGAGGACTCGTAAGAAAAAAGGTGTTTAAGAATGAGCTTTATGAATTTTCCTGGATTATCGATGATATAGTGGAAAAGGTACAAAATGGTGTTTCACCAAACGATATTGCCATTATTACAAAAAAGAATAAAACTCTCGAAATCATAGCAAAATGACTTCTAGAAAAAAACATACCTGTAAATCTATCAAAAAATGAGTCCATATTTGATACAGAATCCGTGAATATTGTCCTCGATATTCTGAAAATACTTGATTCTCTTGATGATTCATACAATCAGGAAAATGCAGAGCTCCTCGTAAAAATTCTCTCCCATAAAGCATTTCGTATACATAGACTTACCCTTTGGGATATATCGAAAGACATTTATCATGCAAGAAAAGAAAAAACACGATCTTGGATAGAATCACTCTCATCTCACTCGGATGAAGGTATTCGAAACTTTGGAAACTTTTTAAAAGAACTTTCCCAAAGAAGTCGGAATGAACGCCTCGAAAATATTATAGACTACATTACCGGAGCAAATAATCTCTCCATTCCAGATGACTATGATGACGACTGAGAAAGAAACCCTCTACAAATAGACATATTTTGAGAGAAGAAAGAATATACATCGCCCATATATGCTTATTTTTTCGGACATTTATCAATTAATAATTGACTGAATATACACTATGCTCGCCATCTTGCAAATATGCGAGCATTCATAGAAAGTGTCCGAAACTATAAAAATGGGAGAGATTTTCTTTCTCTCCATGATGCTATAGAACTCCTCAAGCTCACAGAAAAATATGCTATAGAAGTTGCTACATCTCATGTTATAGGTGATGAAAAGAATAGCGTACACCTCATAACTGTCCATAAAGCAAAATGACTTGAGTGGTTACATGTATACGTTCCTTGCCTCACATCATCTGAGTATAAAATGGGGAAAATATGAGGTTCTCCTCTTCCAAAAAATCTCCCTCTTGAAGCTGAACGAGATAATGATGAAGATATAGAAAGACTTGTATATACAGCATTCACAAGAGCAAAAGATACCCTCACTGCAACTTACTCCCGTCAAAACATGGAAGAAAAGACTTTAGAACCTCTCGCTTGTATAGATGCGGAATGATGAGAATGGACTGAAGAAACAACTCTATCAGAAGTTCCAGACATACTCTCTACTCTAGAGGTTGAAAAAAAAGAACTCTTTTCTCTTCCATACCTCTGAGAAGAACGAGATTTCCTGAGGGATCGTATAGAAAAACTCTTTGTCATGAATGCAACTGCTCTCCAAAGCTTTCTCAACATCGTTGATGCTGGGCCAGAGAAATTTGTATCTCACTCACTCCTTCGTTTTCCTCAAGCAAAAAATATATCTGCATCATATGGGTCAGCCATACACAAAGCTCTCGAGGATTTTCTGAGTGATTATTCAGAGAAATGAACATTTATGAAATCATTATTGTTCGAATCATTTGAGAAAACACTCAAAAAAGAATGATTCGATACAAAAACAGAGGAAACATACTGTGCACGTGGAAGAGCAAACCTCGAGCTACTCTACAATGAAATCACAACACAACAATACGGAGAACTTCGTATGGAAGAAGATTTTCGTACAGCAGGATGAGGAACATGGCTCGGAGATATACAGCTTACAGGAAAGATTGATCGTATCGAGCGCCTTTCAGATGACTCTCTTGTTATCACTGACTACAAAACTGGACGTGGCTTTGATACATTTGATGGACGATGAGCAGAACATGAAAAAATTAAACAATGGAAATATAAACTTCAGCTTTGTTTTTATTCAGTACTCTTTGAACTTTCTCCGCGATGGAAAATGTTTCGGAATAAAAAATATGAACTCTTCTTTGTTGAAAGAAATACTGAAGAAGAAAGATTTCATCGTGTTATTGAATATATACACGAAGGGGAAACAGAAAGAACAAAGAAAATTATCATAGCTGTTATGAATAAAATTCGAAACCTCGATTTTCCTGATATTTCAAAGTATCCAAAAACACTGGAAGGGATACGAATGTTTGAAGAAGATTTATTAAATTGACAAATATAATATATTAGTATCATATATTAAAATAACTCTTACTATGTCCACTCCAAATCCAGACTCTACAGATGTAAATCTTACAGCTCGGTGACTTCCCAAAGCACCATATATTATAAATCATCACAATACCCTTGTTTCTGCAAGCGATTACTGAAGAGAGCAAGTAAGAAAAGTAATGAAAACCATGGGCTTAAATGAAGAGTCCATTAATCAAGTAATGAGTGCGCGAACTATTGCCAAGTTATGACACTGATACAAAGAAGTTACGCTAAGGCGTAGTTGAGAAAGATATATTGATCATACAAATTGAGTCTTCCTATTACTCCTTCTTGAATTCTGAATAGTAGATTCTGAATTGCTTTCAGCTTCACATCTCCATGACTTTAAAGAAGATGTAAAGATTGATTTTAGAGAAATGGAAAATATGATAAAAAGAGCCACTTCCGAATGAACCTATCATATTATGGATATGGTTACAAATCCACTTAAAACCTGAAATAGTGAGCATGATTATGCGAATAAAGTTCGACATTACTCCATTATGGGAACAGATATTAGAGCATGTTTACTAAAAACAGCAGATAGATGTTATAACCTAAGAAGCCTGGAAATTATGAACTTAAATCCTGATTTAATAACAGACTCTCAGATAGATTGAGCGAAAAAACAAGTGCTAGAGTCTAGAGAATTTATTTTACCTTTAGCGGAAAAATGCTGAAAGGATATAATTTTATTAAAAGATATTGAAAATGTAGAAAAACGAATTTCTGAGTTAAGTCTAAAAAGATTACAAAACTCTGTGAAGGGTCATGTACCAACTGGGGGTCCTAATTAGGGAATAAACTAATAATTTTTATGCTTTTTAATAGATACGACTGTCATAAACGAATAGATGAGCTAAACATCTGACATCTTTATATAGCTGCATCGAATCTTGAAAGAACAGGATGGGTATTAAGGGGTATCGAAAACCCTGAAACAGTTGCACAACACCAAATGGATTCTGCGCTTATGGTAGTATCGTTTTTTAGGAAACAAGTTGAATTTCTATGACTGAATCATAGCAAAATTCAAGATACTCTCCTGATTCACGATATAGCTGAGCCTGATTCGAGAGTATGAGATATTACGCCTCATTGTAATGTCAGCCCAGAAGAAAAAAGAAGAAGAGAAGAAGAAGTAATTAATGAATATCTATGAAATAATCCGTATGCTTTAAAATTATGGACCGATTACGAATACTGAATTACCCCAGAATGAAGGTTTGCAAAAGAGATAGACAAACTACAAGCTATATTAAAAGCCCGATTCTATGAAGACACCCAATGAAAAAACTGAATAACTGAAGAGTTTTATAGGCATTCTGTATTGAAAAAGGGGCAAATTTCAACCCCATTTCTAGTACAAATAGCACTAGAAGCATATGAAAGTAAACCACGCTAATATGACAATATCCCTTCTCCTCAACTCCCATATCGCCCTTTGAGCCTTTGATTTTGATGGGAATATCCTTGCTCCTGATACTATTACCTATGTTATCGAAAGAGAATCTGGTGAAGAGGTAGGAGTCCCAGCACATACACTTGATCAAAATCCTGAACTCATTTCTGGAGAAAATGCAAAGTACCGATGGAAAGAAGATATTATCGACTCTCTTATAAATTTTCGTGATTATCACTCAAGCGAGAAACACGGATGACCTGATCAACTCAAAGAAGATATAGAGAAAGCTCTTGGGAAAAATGCTTTTTCTCCAAGCCTTGAAAGTCTCAAGGATATATTTCTTATTCCTGCTCGTATTTGTGCTATCATCACTGCTCGTGGACATGGACCAGATAATCTTGCACGAATACTTTGGATAATCAATGAATACCTCCTGAGTCCAGAGGAAAAGGAAGAACAAGAAAATAACATATCTGAGCTTTTCAGAGCGTTCTGAAGAGTATCAAAATGAACTCCAACGAGAGATAGACTTCTCCGATTTTATTTTGAAGAGATAGTTTCCTACTATCCTGTATCAAATCCTCATATTGCCAAATATCTGAGCATGAACTACGAAAAATCCATGGCAAAAAGAAAAACAATAGCAATGGCACACTTCATAGAAGATACTCAAACGAGAATCATCCCAATGCTTAAGATGGAAAATATACCTCTTTCATTAGGTTTCTCTGATGATTCTCTTTCAAATATTATTGCTATGACAGAGTATTTTGAATCTAAACGAAAAAGTTGATACCCGAAACAAAATAAGATTCATGTATACTTTACATGAAAAAAAGAGTCTTTTAGGCTAGAAAAAACTCAAAAGAGAAAGATAAAAGAAGAGAAAAATATGATGATAATAGAGCTATAACTAGACTCGGAATCATCTTTTTTCACGAAAGAAGTACCACCAAACAATACCCCAAACAGCACCAAAGAAATGCCCAACAAAACTAATATCCCCTGAGAGTCAGATTGCAATATTAATAATAAGCATTATAAGTATTTGATTTGCAAGAGGGTGTCGAGTAGTAAATAAGTCTACCCAAAAATATGAAAGAAGTGCCATACAAAAACCACTCATACCTATAGTGATACCAGATGAAAAGAATGTAAGCATACTTGCAATAAATACACTGCTAGTAATAAAAAAATACCAAAAACGGTCTCTCGACATACGAGTTTCAACTTCTCCTCATGCCTGATACAGAAAAAAGGTATTTAAAAGAAGATGGAGAATTCCCCCGTGTAAAAACTGAAAAAGTATAAGTGATGCAAGAGTATGTGAAATTGGTCATCAAATCCCACTCCATCCAAATAATCATACGAAATGAGGATAAATAAAACCTATAATAGAAACAACTCCCATAATACAAATAAGCTGGTGGGAGGCGAGTTTCTTTGGATAAAATGGAAATACTGCTTTTTTATACATAAAAAAATCCTGTAAATATACAGGAATTTTAGATATTATTGTTTGAAAAACAAGATTATTTTCTCAGACCAAGTTTCTCGATAAGAGTAGCATAGCGAGACTCGTCTTTTTTCTTCAGATAGTCGAGGAGCTTACGACGCTTTGCAACCATCATGACGATACCACGACGAGAGTGATTGTCTTGTTTGTGTGATTCGAGGTGATTCTTGAGATTTTCGATACGATCAGTAAGAATAGCAACCTGAACCTCTGGAGAACCAGTATCACCCTTATGGGTAGCGAATTTCTCCATAATCGCTTTTTTTGCTTTGTGATCCATATTGTAGGAATTACAGTATTTCGAGATAAATATGCCAAGAGACCCGGAAATACACGAGTAAATGACGAAACGGAGTATAAGAAAACTCGAAAGAAAAGCAAGAGAAAATTATAGCACTTGTCGCAATGCTGTTATATTAAAAGCATAATCCATCATCGTCGGACCAAGAATACCAAGATGTCATGAGTATCAATTCACTTCTATTTTCTTTACAATCATAGTACTCGACTCAAGCTCTGGAATAACATTCTCCTCACCTATAAAGACAGAGACCTTTTGACCAATATCAAGTCATTCAAGAAAATCGATAAATTGATGCTTATTTTCGAGACATTTAATTACCTGAAACATCTCTTCTCCGAGAATTCCATGATGTCGTTCAAGGTAATTGGAAAGTCCAAGGTAGTAGGAGCTTCCAAGCGATGGTATACAGGCAAAAGTAATTTCACCCGTCGTTTTCACGAGTCGAGATACAAGTCCATAAAGAACATCATCGATGCGATTTTGTTCCACCTTTTTTTCATATTCTTGCTCTGCTTCCAGAAAAACCGCAGGCATAGTCTCCATGAGATAGTCGACAAATACACGAAGTCCTCGTGTTGTTGGAAGTCGACCAGCCGAATTATAAGGCTGAAATATGAGACCCATATCCTCTAGTGTTCCCATATCATTGCGAATGGTAGCACTTGAAACACCCAGGTCATAACGCTTCAAAAGATTTTTTGAACCGAGAACTTCTCCTGTTTTTAGATATTCTTCAACGATGTATTTGAGAACTTGGATTTTACGTTCTTGGATTTTTGACATATTTATGAAACAATTTCACCATGAAAAATTGAGCCCTTTCTTGCAGTAAGCTTTACTTTATCACCAGATTTTACTGAGTCAATATCGATAATGTAGGCAACTCCGTCAAGTGTTACCTTGAAGTCTTCGCCTACCTTTTTTACGGTTCGTATCTCCCCGAGATATATATCAAGTCACTGAGCCTTTTCTGCATGCTCAGGTGTAAGAAAACGAGGAAGGAAGTACGAAATCAAGAATGATGTAAAAGCAAAAATAATTCACTGAGTAAGAGATACTCATACATCATGGGAAAGAAATACATATACTGCTACAAAAAATGAGGCTATCGCAAGTGCAAGACCATAAAACGTTGTTGTGAGCATCTCGATGATGAGGAAAATGACTCAAACCGCAATCCAGAAAATAAGAAGAGAGGTCATAGAAAAGAATTAAAAGAAATATTACTTCGATGAACCAAATATTTTCGACACACCAGCAAGAATATCGCTATCGAGAATGTATTTTGTATTTTGACCAAGAGCTCACTCGATAACCTTGAGTTGTTCTTTTGTGACTGCTGCACCCTTAAAGAACAACTCTGCAGCATTTGATTCGAGCTCAAGTGCCTTGGCAGTAGCTTCAGCAATAGCGATTTTTGCACTTGCTTCACCCTGAGCTCTGAGGAGTTGTGCTTCTTTTTGTCATTCAGCTTGGAGAATCTGTGACTGTTTATCTCACTCACTTTTCGTAATAAGCGACTGTTTATACCCCTCTGCCTCGAGTATTTGTGCTCGCTTTTCTCGCTCAGCTTTCATCTGCTTACTCATAGAGTTTTGAATATCATCAGGTGGATCAAGTCGTTTGATTTCTACACGAAGCACCTTGATTCCCCACTTCCCTGTTTCGCGATCGAGGGACTCGAGGAGTTTTGCATTGATAGTTTCGCGATTTGAAAGTGTTTCATCGAGCGTCATTGTACCGAGAACACTCCGGAGATTTGTTTGGGCAAGATTAACAACCGCCATAAAGACATTATTTATGTCATAGGTTGCTTGGTATGGATCTGTAATCTGAACATAAATCACTCCATCTACTGCCATACCCACATTATCTTTTGTAATGATTTGCTGCTCTGGAACAGTAACAACCTGTTCACGAATATCAACTTTCTTTACAGACTGAACTCATGGTATGAGAAAAAATATTCCGGGACCAACAGTATCAGTATACCGTCCGAGAAATTCTCGAAGCCCTACTTCTCCCTGATTCACCTTTCGAACAAAAAGAGGAACGATAATCGCAACAGCAATAATGAGGTAGATAAGTGTAGAAATATCCATATCTTTGAGGTTGATAAAAAAATAAAAACACTATAATCCTATGGTTTTCCGATGAAAAAGCAAGTCATCTTCAACTGTGCATAAAGTAAATAAATATTCTCTTTTCAAGCAATTTCCATACCATGAAAAATATCGTTGCCATCGGTGGATGAGCATGAACATTCAATGTCCTGTATGGACTAAAACAAAATCCTAGCTTTTCCCTATCAGCTATTATATCTGTTGCTGATAATGGGGGAACAACTGGACTTATTCGAGATAAATATGGGATTCTTCCTCCTGGAGACTTTCGTCGTGCGATTGCCGCTCTTGCAAAAGATACATGACTCGTAAGAAAACTCTTTGAATATAGCTTCAAGGATGAAGAATGAGTTATAGGCGGAAATAAAATAGGAAATATCCTTCTTACAGCTTTAGTGGATATATCATGAGGGAATTATGAAAAAGCCATTGATACTCTCTGTGAGATGTTCGATGTACGAGGAAAAGTTATCCCAGTAACACTCGAAGACATCCATCTTTGAGTAAGATTCGAAGATGGAACAGAAATCATAGGAGAAAAGAATATAGATATATCTGACAAGAATGTGTTCGAGCGCTCACATAATATCGATCAAAATATCGTCGATGCATGGCTCGTCGGAAATGATGGAAACCTCAATCCAAATGCAAGAAATGCAATAACTACTGCTGATACCATCATTATCGGACCTGGAGACCTCTATACCAGCATTGTACCAAATCTTCTGTGTAAAGGAATGCGAGAGGCGCTCACTGAGAGTAAAGCAAAGATTATTTATGTCTGTAATGCTATGACGAAACGCGGAGAAACAACAAACATGGAAGTTATAGATTTTATCGATACAATAGAGCGATACATAGAACCAGGAAAACTCGACTTCGTCATCGTAAATAATGGGCATATCTCTGATGAAATCGTCGCAAAGTATAAAGAAGAAGAAAATAAAAAACCTCTCAAGATAAAAAATTATGATTTATTTGAATGAAAGTGCTATACAGTCATCGAACATGATATCGTCAATGATGCTGATGTAATAAGACATGATCCTATAAAACTCGCGAAAATACTCGAAGAAATGATAGCAAAATAAAAGACCCAACTGGGTCTTTTATTTAATCTTTTACCACAATACTCAACATCTTGTTCGGGATAAATATCTCTTTTACAAGAGTTTTGCCTTCAAGCCACTTTGCGATATCAGGATTCTCATGAGCGAGAGCTGAAACCTCTTCTTGTGCTACTCAGTTGAAACAATTGAGAGTGCCACGGAGTTTTCCATTTACCTGGATAGCTATCGTCACCTCATCATCGACGAGCATGAACTCATCGTATTCTGGCCAAGTTGCTTCATAGATAGAGTGAGTTTTCCCAAGTGTCTGATACAGTTCCTCTGCCATATGTGGAGCAAATGGATGAAGCAGTATAGCAAATGCCTCTTTCCATTCTCGAGCAAACTCAGCATCCGTAGGAATCCCCTCATTCAGAAGAATCATGAGTGATGAGATAGCAGTATTGAACTTGTATCCGACTATATCTTCTCCTACCTTTTTGATAGTTTTATGGAGGAGTTTCATTGCCTTCATATCATCTTTTGCGATATTTTTTCCATCGATACATGCACTATATGCCTTATCGAGGAAGCGTCTCACACCTGTGATAGCCTCAGGATTCCATGGAGCTGTATCCATAAATCCTGCCATATTCATCTCATAGAGCCTCAGTGTATCTGCACCATACTCACGAACAATATCATTTGGATTCACTACATTCTTGAGCGATTTACTCATCTTTGCGACGACTTGTTTCACCTCATTCCCTGTCTCTTTTTCAAAGAATTTTCCATCTCGTTCCTCCACGAGATCAACCGCTACGAGACCGCCATCCGAACGTTCATACGCATATGCGAGAATCATACCGACATTTGTGAGTTTCTGAAATGGCTCCTTGGTTGGAACAATTTCTGCATCGTAGAGTACCTTGTGCCAGAATCGTGCATAGAGCAGATGAAGTACAGCATGTTCTGCTCCACCGACATATTCATCAACGATTCCCCAATAATCAAGTGCATCCTTTGAGGCAAGTGCATCTGGGTTTTTCGAATCCATATAGCGGAGATAATACCAGCAACTTCCGCCCCATTGTGGCATCGTATTTGTTTCTCTTTTTCCACTGAGATTTTCCGCAAGTTTTACATTTACAAATGAGGGTACGGTCGCAAGTGGCGACTGCCCATCTCCTGCTGGTTCGTAACGCTCTACCTCTGGAAGTGTAAGAGGAAGTCGTGAATCGATAATAATCTTTCCATTGATGCCATCATACACTTTTGAAAAAGTCTTTCCTCCGATGATGAGCTTTGTACATCATTCTTCACAGGTACAGTTTTTACATCGTTTATCCGTTCCCTTTTTATCGAGGATATACGCCCTACTTACATCTGTTGCCTCTGACATATCAGAAATACGAGGAAGTGTGAGAAAATCCTCATGGCTGATATGGATGAGTGGAATTGGTTCCCCCCAATATCTCTGACGAGAGAAAAGCCAATCACGGAGTTTGTAATTTACTTTTTTCACTCCAAAACCTTCTTTTTCTGCTTTTTCTGTGAGAACCTTGCGAGCTTCAGCGGATGGGAGTCAATCAAATTCGGAAGAATTCACAAGAATACCATCATTTGAAATAGGTTTCTCTCAAGTATAAAACCAGTTAAAGAAATCTCTATGTCCACTCCAAGTTATTCTTTTAGGCACAATATCTTTAGGAACCCACTCTATAGTATGTTTTCCCTCTTCAATTTCGGATGGAATTTGTTTATAGGATAAAAGTTTTACATAAAATACCCTTCCTATACATTCTTGATTTTTGTCTTTATTTGCACGATATCATAAGCTCTTAGAGTATGATAAATTTACAGGACCAATTATTTCAAAGTCAATATAACCGGTTTCCTCGATAATTTCTTTTCGAACAGCCTCTAATTCAGATTCTCAATCTTCTATTCATCATCAAACGAGATGAACATGTACACCATTTACATGATTTTCCGTTTGTAAGAGAATTTCTCCCTTCTCATTTTCAAGTATAACATCGATTGTTTTTCTCTTTAATGTATCAACATTTTCTCTAGGAGCATTGCCTCATTCATACTCAAAGCTATTTGCAATACTTTGTTTTATTGAAAGGTTATATTTCTTCGCAAAAGCAAAATCCCTCTCATCATGTGCTGGAACTGCCATCACAGCACCTGTACCGTAGTGACCGAGAACATAGTCCGCAATCCAGAGTGGAACAGACTCTCCATTGTATGGATTCACGACGAATGACCCTGTCCAAACTCCTGTCTTTTCTTTGTTGTCTGCAGTTCTATCTTGGTCTGATTTGCTTTTTGATTCTTCGATATATCTCTCACATGTATTTCTCTGTTCATCTGTGATAAAATCCTCTACTTTCGGATGATCTGGAGCAAGTACTGCATAGGTCATACCAAAAACAGTGTCAATCCGAGTTGTATAAACACGAATAGTTTTTGATGCATCATCTGATTTTTTCATCTCAAACTCACAGCCCTCACTTTTGCCTATCCAGTTTCTCTGCATTTCTTTAATTCCTTCTGGCCAATCAAGTCCATCGAGATCGGAGATGAGTCTCTCAGCATATTCTGTGATTTTGAGTACCCACTGACGAATCGGACGACGCTCTACACGAGTTCCACATCGATCACAAGTATTATCTGAGAGAACTTCTTCGTTTGCAAGACCCGTCTTACATGATGGGCAGTAGTTAATCGGGAGATCCTGTTCGTAGGCGAGTCCTCGTTTAAAAAGCTCGAGAAAAATCCACTGAGTCCATTTATAATACTCTGGATCTGTGGTATCAACCATGCGATTCCAATCATAGGAAAAACCGAGATTTTTGAGCTGACTGATAAATGTCTCTATATTTTGCGCAGTTGTGACCCGCGGATGTGTCCCTGTTTTGATAGCATAGTTCTCGGCTGGAAGACCAAAAGCATCAAATCCCATCGGATGGAGGACATTGTACCCTTTTGCATGATAAAAACGAGAAACGATATCTGTCGCAGTATACCCCTTTGGATGTCCAACATGAAGTCCCGCTCCAGATGGATATGGAAACATGTCGAGAATGTATTTTTTCGGTTTTGTTCCACCATTCTCTGTGTGAAATGTATCGTTTTCTTGCCAAAATTTTTGCCACTTTTTTTCTATGGATTGATGATCGTAGGGCATGTAGGAAATATAAAAAATAAATCCCTTCCAATATAGCAAAAGAAAGGGAAAAAACAATAAAAAAATCTCCCAAAATGGGAGATTTCAGAGAGATAGAATTATGCAATTAGACTAACTACCCATTTTACGATAGATCCAGCGAGCCAGATAACGATGATACCGAGACCAACTTGAATAAGGATTGTACGACCTTTCTTCACTTTTTCTTCGTCACCACCCGCAGTAACAATCTGGAATCCACCCCAGATTCCGTATACAACGGCAAGAATAGAGAGATACAAGAGTGCCTTATTGATGAGATTTTGGATTTCTACATCTGCAGTATTTGTTGAAGTAGAAACAGTAACAGGCTTACCATCAAATGGTCCAGCAAGTGCAACTGAAGCACTTGTTGTAATACCAACGAGTGTATAACCGATTTTTTGAAGTGTATTCATACAAAAGATATTAGGAAATAATGAATGACAAAGTCATGATAGCAGTTCTCTCTTCTTTTGTCAAAAAAAAATCTCCATTTTTGACCGAAATGGAGATTATTAAAGCTAAAACCAAAAAGAGTGGGAGTTTTAAGTGGCTTGACCAAGCCTCTCTTTTTTAGAATTTATACTGCAACTGCAGCTTCATCTATCGTTTCTGGAGCCTGTACCTCTGATGGAGTTGCATTTGACTGAAACTTTACATCGAGAACATATGGAAGAAGTGCCATATAACGAGCTCTTTTCACCGCTTGAGCGAGTCTTTTTTGATTACGAAGTGTTGTACCACTATAGTAACGAGGAACGATTTTATTAAATTTTGTGAGAAATTTCTTGAGAAGTTCTGTATCCTTATAATCGATATGCTTGATTCCAAGTTCTTCGATAGGACAAACTTTCTTTTTCTTTGAATTTGCCATAAGAGTAAAATTAAGAGATAGGGGGAATTAGAATTTACCACCATCAAGATCTGAAAAATCATCAAAATCAAGAGTATCTGTTGTATCTACACCTGCTTCAGCGAAGTCTTCTCTTTTTGAGAGGAATATAAGCTGACCAACAACAACTTCTGTTTTGTAGATTTTAGAACCATCTTCTTTATCGAGAATTCGTGTCTTTAGGTGTCCTTCGATATAGACGAGTTTCCCTTTTGTGAGAAATTGTTCTGCTCGTTCTGCGAGTGGACCCCATGCAACACAGTTTGTATATTCTGCTTCAGAGAGTGGTTCTCAATTTGATCATTTATAGTAACGGTTTGTTGCAACAGTAAATGTTGCAACTTTCTTATCACCAGTAGTTGTTTTTACAAAAGGATCTTTTGTGATATTTCCGATAAGAATAACTTTATTGATAGTGCGCATAAATATGGTATGAGTGAAAGTGAGAGATTATTCGTCAATTCGAACGAACATATGTCTCCAGATATTCGTCTTAATGTTAAATGCTTTCGCTACAGAGAAGAAGTCTGGCTTTTCAGATTCAAGAATGTAAAGAAGGTAAAAACCTTTCTGAGATCCTCGAATTTTGTAAGCGAGATCTCTTTCACCTGAGTGGTTTGCTGATACAACTTTTGCACCAGCATTCTCAATCTCAGACTCGATAGAAGCAATAAGCTCCTTCTGCTCATCAGCAGAGAGTGCAGGATTGAGTATCATCATGAGTTCGTATTGTCTCATAGTTCCTGTGGGTTATATATCTTGTACTGACCATGCACAAGAAGGAAATAAAATTGCATAAAAAATGCCTGCGGATTATAGAGAGAAGAAACAAAAAAGCAAAACTTTTTTCTCGTTAAAATAGAATATTGGCAAGTCAAAGAATTTGCAAAGAAAAAAGAGATAGGCTAAGATGGATTTATCACTTGTTAGTATTTTATTCAAACATCATGTCTCGACAAAAGAAATCACAAACACTCGAAACACTTTTCGGGAAAACAAATGAAAAAGAAGTAAGTCAAAAGCTTATCCAAAAACTCATGCAGTATAATATGAAATACGAAGAAATCACTCGTGTTATTCTGACGCATTCAGAAAGAGCATTTCTCGATGCAAGACTCATCACACTCGAGGAGTACTATACCGAATTACAATCAGCAAAGAAAAGTGAAGTAGAGAATTTTCTCGCATCAATCCCGGACTACGAACTCACTTAAAAAAATCCCCGTTATCACGGGGATTTTTAATACAGAAATAATTTACTAAAAACTACTTCACGTCTTTAAAAGTAAATTCAACATGCTTTCGAAGTTTTTTGTCATACTTCTTGAGCTTGAGTTTTTCACCTGCTGGAAGATTCTTTTTTTGAACTGGGTATACATACCATGCGAGTCCGCTTTCTGATTTACCAACTTGGTAAGTTGTCTTTCCTTTTGCCATACGATTTTTGAGTTATAGATTTTGAGAATGTTCGGATTATATAGATTTTTTTGAATTATCAAGTTTGTTTTTGCTTTTTTTGTATTTTTTCCTAAGATTCAAACATTCTAACTTCCAAAATATTATGTTTATCGATGAAGTGCATCTCACGCTCAAGGCAGGGGATGGTGGCGATGGAATCGTCTCATGGAGACGAGAAAAATACATACCAAAATGAGGTCCCTATGGATGAGATGGTGGAAATGGTGGCGATATAATTTTACGTGCCACAACTCACGAAACAACTCTCGGAAAGTTTCGCCATATGAAAGTCATAAAGGCAGAAAATGGAGAAAAATGAGGAACTCAGGAAATGCATGGGGCGAGTGCTTCTGATACTATCATAGAAGTACCTGTAGGAACAATTGTAACTGATATTGAAGATGGGAGCATTCTCTGTGATCTCACAAAACCATGAGAAGAATTTATCATATGTAAGGGGGGGCGAGGTGGGTTCGGAAATGCTCACTTCCCTTCAAGCACCAGACAAGCTCCAAACTTTGCAGAACTCTGAGACAGAGGCGATACTCTTGAGGTAAAAATGGAACTCAAGCTTGTTGCAGATATCGGATTGGTCGGGCTTCCAAATGCAGGAAAATCGACTGTTATACAATCAGTGACAAATGTGCGACCAAAAATAGCAAACTATGCCTTTACCACCCTCACTCCAAATCTCTGAGTTATGGAATGGAAAGGTCGTTCTCTCGTTATCGAGGATGTTCCTGGGCTTATCGAAGGGGCAAGCGAATGAAAATGACTCGGATTTCAGTTTCTCAAGCATATCGAACGATGTGGAATTATTATTCACCTCATCGATGCAACCGTCGGAGAAGATGCAATGATAGAAAACTATAACATTATCAGAGCAGAACTAGAAAAGTGGAGTGATGTTCTCGCCAGAAAACAAGAACTTATTGTATTTTCAAAAGCTGACCTTATTGATGGAGATATGCTCGATGAAATGAAAGAAGTATTTGAAAAGAAAACTGGAAAGAAAGTAGTACTCAGCATATCAGCAGGCGCCTATATACGAATCGATGAACTCCGAGATATTCTCATCCATACACTTCCAGAAAAAGAACAAGAAGAAATGGAAGTAGGAGAAAGAAAGAGTATCTATGATTTAAAAAAGAAAACAGATCCAAAACGATGTACTATAACAAAAAGAGAAGACGGGGACTATGAAGTATACGGGGAGAGAATCGAAGAGATTGCGAGAATGACAGACACACGCTATGTAGATGGTGTTAATCGTATATATGATGTCCTCGACAAGTTGGGTGTCATGAGAAAAATCAAACTTCTCATCACAGAAGAGTGGAGCAAAGGAAATAGTGGATTTTTCGAAGGAGAAGATGATATCGAGATGCCAAGTGTATGGGTAGGGTGAAAAAAGTTCTCTCTTGAATGACTCATATTTATGAAAGAAGGTTCATCAAATTAATATTCACTGTATGACTCAAGTAACAAACGAAGTTTCTATTCGTCCTGGATTTTGGGAAACTATGGAGCGAAGCAAAAAAAAGCATGCGCATATTATCATGGTCGCAACAAAACCAGACATTATCAAACAAGCCCCTCTCTATCTCGAACTCGTAAAACGAGGAGAACTCGTCATACTCGCTCATACTGGCCAACACTATGACTACAATCTCTCTGAAGGAGTTCTTCAGGAATTTGGAATGCAAGTAGATGTACAACTCAATATATCAGGAAAGCTTCATGAAAAGTTTTCACAAATTATCGAACGGCTCGGGAACTTTCTCCTCGAACTCTCAGAAAAATACGATAAAATACCAGTCCCTTATGTTCATGGAGATACACTCACAGCAACTACAGCAGATAAAGCAGCATTTCTCAATAAATTTGCCGTTGTCCATGTAGAAGCTGGAATTCGAACTTTTACTCCGAACGAACATTTCTATCATCGAGTCTTTACAGAATTTGAACATGGAACTTTTGATTGGGAGTGGTACTATACCGCGATGCAAAATCATCGAATCTACGAACTCGGAAGTATCGAGCCATATCCTGAGCAATTTGATACTCGAGGAGTAGAACCATCAACAGGATACTTTGCTGTACCACATGAGATATACAAAAGAACTCTTATGGATGAGGGATTTTCGAGCGATAGAATCGAGGTCGTCGGAAATACCGTCGCTGATGCTGTCAGGCTTTCGTGTATGAAAATACCAGAATCACAAGCATTTGACCTCTATCCAAATATGCGAGGGAAAAAACTCATATTTATCACGATTCATCGTCGCGAAAACTGCGAAGTGAAAGAACGATTCATGGCGATATACTACGGAATCAAGAAACTCATAAAAGAGGGATATCCTGTATGTTTTCTTGGACTCAATGCCTCAGAGTCAGCCATAGATAGATACGGACTTCGCAGAGATATAGAAGATTTGAAGTTTGAATATCCTGAGAACTTTGCATATGGACCAGCACTCGCTCATCATCATGAAGTCATGGATATGATAACACACGCGGGCTGTGTCATGACAGACTCTGGAAGCATGCAAGAAGAGGCAAATATCGTCGGCGTTCCATGTGTGACCGTACGATTCGGAAGTGACCGAAGCGAGACACTCCTCGCTGGAGCAAATATCCTCGCCCCTCCTGTCAATGCTCGTCTCATCGCAGAGATAACTCGGTGAGCATACGATAATACGAATATGCGAAAATGAAACCTCTACGGAGAAAATGTATCCGAAAAAATCGTCGATGGAGTCAAGAGACTTCTCGAAAAAGAAGGAAAACTCTTCCGACTGGATCATGAGAGACTCGGAGTAGAGAAGTACTTTAATTGGGAAATATAATTATTTTTAAAAAGTAAGTATCCACCAGCAGAGCTGGTGGTTTTAGAGAGCAGACCCCTATAAGGGGTCAAATTAAAGGGAGGTTGTAGAGATTTTAAGTTTCTACCATTTCAAGTCAAGTTGATTTCAATCGATATATCGATCTTGTTTCCATTGCTCAGCAACATACTTCTTAATCATCTCGAGATCAATTCAGACTGTGGAAACAAAGTATCATCTTGACCAAAAGCCTTTTTGGGAAAGCATCTTCTTGTTTCAGAATCTGTTGTGAATAGTGATTGCTGATTTTCCTTTGAGTTTTCAGAGAATATTGCAGACGGAATACTTTGGAGCTATCCTACAAATCATGTGGATGTGATTTGTTCAGATATTTCCTTGAATGATCTCAAAGTCGAATCTATTGGAAAGCTCCTTCAGTATTCCTCAGATTTCTTTTCTGATTCCTTGAAAAAGAATGCTTTTTCGGTACTTTGGAACAATCACGATGTGGTATGTACAGTCCCACTTCGTGTGAGATTGGGTATCATAGGTGCGTTGAGACATAATAGTTTAGGATTATGCCCCTTATAGGGATTTATACCTACTCTCGTACCTATGAGTATACCCAATTCTTTATCTTCCGTGAGATTTAACGCTGTATACGGTAGAACCCGATGGAGTCCACCAGCAGAGCTGGTGGTTTAGTGGTTGCTTAATTATGTGTCACAATTGCAACAATTAGGTTTACATTAAAACACTATTGACTCGGTATGGTTTGAGCCACACTGAGTGAAAAACTAAAAAAGTCTTTTCCCTACCTTATGCCAACACTTTAGGAATTTGCAATGTAAACTTGATTCTGCAACAATAAAAAATTTGACATATTGTAAATATAGTACATTATATTATCGTTCCTTTATAATTAATTTATACTTCTATGAAAAAATGACTTGCTACTTTTGGCACAGCTCTTACGATTAGTCTTGCTGGTTGTTCTGGCGAAGCACCTACAACCCCAGCTGGTACACTAGAATCTCCTACTACTACTACTGCCACTGCCCCAAACCCAGCTCCTGTCGATGGTGTTATAGTTACTACTCAAGATAAAGTAACTGATGCCTGTAATTATAAGGAAAATCCTTCAAAAGCTAAAGCTATTGCGACTAGAGAGCAAAAAGGATTTTGGATAGAAGCACATGGGAAATTAAAAGAAGCTCTCGCAAAATATAAATATGTCCCTAGTGGGGCTAAGCCTGAACGGGACGGCACAACATATTATAAATGATGAAGAGATGATGTAGCGATAATTAAAACGGACTCAAAAAATAGGGATTATCCTTGAGCATACTATGATGTTACTATTAAACTCCAGAGTCCTGTAACTATCAAATGACGCCAATATGATGAAATATACCTTAATGTCACGCCTAACCCATCATTTAGTTTAACAAAATTTCAGAATTCCTGAGATGATTTCCCGAAATTGAGGTTTTGACATAGTCATGGTAGGGGAGATGATAGTGATATTTTATGTCTTAGCTCTCGTTACTATGATGATGTTGACTGAATTATACTCTCTAATGGAGGGTCACTAGGGAAAGCAGTTCCTTTTGAACAAGAGAATTTTAGTAGTCTCATCGAGATTGCTCTAGAAAAACTCAGGAAGTAGTCTAGATAGCGAACCAAAATACTTTCTTTCGATACCTTACAGGACAGACCAGATGATATAGACAGAGACTTACATTACGAGTCTTGTGAATCTGTGTGATTTTTATAGAGAAGTATAGTTACTTGCACTAGCAAGTAACTATACTCAGAAATAACAGAAACCAAAGTAGAGCATAGAGAGCTACGATGTATGTGGAATGAACTATATCGAGAGGACATAAAGTATGATGCTATACAACATGAGCATACCAAGTTGGTAATCCTAGAGATTTTGAAAGATATCAGAAGTACTTAAAAGATAAAAATACCTCCGATTAGTCGAAGGTATTTTTTATAAGGCGCTAATATCAATTTGCTATCTCATATTCAGCAAGAGATTGAATATGATACCATGGTTTACTATATGTATACGCAAGAATATTTCCTTTTTTTGGTAGCTCATTGAATAAATCAACTTCAACATGCGTACCATGATATGCAAGCGAGTTATAAAAATCTCGCGAAACCATATACCACCCGCAATTTGTAAGATATTTATACATGTCCGGAGATGTTGGCTTTTCGATAAATTCTTCAACTTTATTTCCATGAATCGTCACATTTCAGAACTTCTCCAAATTTGTACGGATATACTTCAGAACAAAAGTCCAGTCTGCATGATTTGTTTTATGATATTCAAGAAAGTCGAGAATATCTAAATCTGGAATATATGTATCACCATTTGTAATAAGGAGGTATTCTGCATCAGTTACAGATTCATATCCAGCACGAATAGCTGTTCCTGTTTTTTCTGTACTTTCTATCTCTCTATAATCTATATCCATATGTGGAAATAGTGAGGCAATATTTGTTTGATAAAGTTCTGTTTGATTTCTCGCAATAACAAGAGTTACTCGACGGATTCCTGCCTGACTCATGATGCGGATTTGATGAAAAAGAACTGGTTTTTTATCTATATCAAGAAGGCACTTTGGTATATCAAAAGGATATTCTCCATGATCCCACTTTTCATCATGAGCAATGATAATTGCATGAATACGATTATTTTCTGACATATGCTCCCGAAGAAATGACTCAATAATCTGACTTCGATTTTTTCCTACACCGTTTTCCACAAGAGTATCAAGTGATGCGAGAAGAGAATCTTCGAGTGTAATAGCAACCTTTTCCTTCATATGAGAAGTATTATTTTAATAACGGGTATAATTATAGTCTACTTTGAAGCAAAAATCAAATTTATCATACTTTTTTCATACATTTTATAAGATTTAATTGATTTTTGTAAAGTAAAAACTATACTACTTTTAGCTTACTTTTCAGAAAACAAAGGAAAGGAGAAATTTCTATTCTTTTAAATTTTATTCCTATGGCTACAGTCCTCTCACAAGGAGTTTATTCACTCGGAGATAATTCTCTCCCTATAACAATTGAGCAAAAAAACTGGGTAAACCATATTAGTGATGCTTTTTCACAAATCATGTGGGAAAAATCATGAAAGTCACTTTCAGACATCATCGACGCGCTCTATGGAGAACTGCCTAAAATAAATGGACTCTCTTTATCAAAACCAGATGGTAACGGAGACATAACTGTAACTATTGGAGATGACATTCGTTTAGCTCTCGCTCTTGGTATCGCAAATACCCGAGCAAATGAAATCCTATTATTTAAAAGAAAAGAATGAGAAGAAAACTTTGATGCAAGTGGGAATAAAAACCAAAATCTCGACCTCGTTGTTGCTGCAAAACCAGTTCTCTCAAAAGGAAGTACAAGGCTTAAGACTGGAGATGAGTACCTGAATCAGGTAGTGGACCGAATTCAGTTTACATGAAAACTTTCCTACGAGCAAACTGACAAAACAGATGATAAAGGGCATGTTATTATGCTCGTATTTGCCGGAGTAACTGCTACCAGTATACAAATTCCAGCTGATAAAAAAATCAAAACTGTATCAGCTCAAGAATTTGCAAATATGACTCCCGAAGATCTCACAGCAAAAGCAGAAGCATACAGACAATATATAGCCAAAACCCTTGCAAAATAAAATACCTGTAGTAGACTTTCAAGAAGATACCTCTAATTGGAGGTATTTTTTATGAGTTTCTGAAAATGATAGACTGCATCCCATATTCGCTTTGCACGAATACGAGGTTGAGTTATGAGACGGTAGAGCCATTCGAGTCCAAGCTCCTGAAATATCTTCGGAGCTCGTTTCTGGAGTCCAAGAAGGAAATCTATAGAAGCGCCAACTCAGAGTCAGACAACTTTTTGATTCTCATTCAAATAAGAGAATATCTCGACGAGTCGTTTTTCTTGATTCTTCATCCCGATGCAAGAAAATACAAAATCTATTCGTTGAAGTTCTATCAAATGAGCTACTCCATCAGGTTCCATCTCTCCATCAAAAATAACAAAAACCGTAATTCTAGGATATTTTTCTTCGAGAATGTGTTTGAGATTTTTTTGCACTTCTGCCTTTTTTCGTTCGAGTTCATTTTTTAGAACAGCATTCTTGCGATCGATGACGAGGATTTTCTTTGGTGTAGTTTTTCCTCATTCGAGGATATCCCGAGTCAAATCACTTCCCTTTATGAGCTCACCATAAACCTCTCGTATATGTTTTTTACAAAAAAGAGTGCGAAGTGCAGAGGTAAAAAAAGACTTCCCTTCTCGCATCATATATCCTACATAGAGCCCATTGGCATCTGGAACATTGTATGTTGCTTGCTTGAGGATATCCATGAATTCATTATCACGAGACGCTCGTACAAAAATCTCTGGATTTGGCGTAAAAACAAGTGTTTTCTTTTCTGGATTCTGGATTTTTGTAAAGAAATCAGAATATGTTCCATTATAGAGAGGGATGTCGAAGAGAGTGGTAGATTTTTTAGGCATAGATATACTTTTTTAGGTTTTCAGTAAAGCTCACGAGAGAAAAATCACCTGCTCGCTTTCGGCAATCATCTTTCATAGCATTCCATTCTTCTATTTGGGTATTTTCGATAACTTGTTTCAGTTGAATAATTCATCTCTCCTCATCGGGAATATCTATGAGTTTTCCTGTTTTTCCTGGGGTAATCGTCTCAAGAAGCCCCCCTTCTTTCACTCCAATCACTGGGACAGAGCATGACATAGACTCGACGGGCGTCATGCCAAAATCCTCATCCACAGGGATATAGATATTGGCTATCGCTCACGAGACAAGTGCGATGAATTCATCATCTTTCGGGGCAGGAAGTGGAAAGATATTTTTATATCATTGGCAGAGAGCAAGAATTTTCTCTTTTTCTGGATCATTCATCCCATAAGTAAAGACGAGATTTTTCTCTGGCATATCCCGAAAAGCTCGCACAACCAAATCCACTCGCTTTGGCGGAGAAAGCCGAGAACAAGAAAGATAATAGGAACTTGGGAGATTTTTTCACTGAAGAAGAGAAATATCCGTAGGAATAAATCTCCCAGTATCTGTTGGAGGATAGAGAATCGTGGACTCCTTTTTACAAAAATGCAGAAGTCTATCGTGGGTATTTTTTGAATTCGTAAAGATACTATCAAATCGGTCAAGAGCCTCTATATATTTCTTTGCCTGGAAATCAAAAACCTTCTCTATGAGAGGACGGATAAATACTGGAAATTTTGCCACATAGCGTTCTCTAAAGTCAAACAAATAACGAGGTGGCGTATGGCAATAGTAATATACTTTGGCATCTGGACGAACATGTCGGAGAGCATCGAGACAATTTCCAGAAAATATAACTACATCATATTCTCCGAGTATTTTTGCTTTCTGTCGAAATCTCCCTATAAGCATGAGATGTCGTATTCCCTTTGCAAATACTGGTTTCCCGAGTGATATCATCTTCCCTGTAAAACCGAGTTCTCGAGGGTCGA
>Ga0114939_10000130_pt1 | contig 61536 bp, 59 predicted proteins | sample AshMeaCrysSpring_FD_87196 | JGI IMG/M metagenome (GOLD analysis project Ga0114939, IMG submission 87196) | Groundwater microbial communities from Big Spring, Nevada to study Microbial Dark Matter (Phase II) - Ash Meadows Crystal Spring | ecosystem: Environmental > Aquatic > Deep subsurface >...
GCTGCACCGGCGCAGTTTCTGACCGCGCCCCGTCGCGGCGTCAAGTCCTCATGGAATAGCCCTGTGTCCCGCCGGCTCGCTTGCGCGATCGGCGGCAGTTCGCGGAGGCTACGCGCCCCGGGGGCGCGGAGCCGCGATGCAGCAGACGAGAGAGGACACGCCGGCAGCAGGCCGCGGCCGCGCGCTCGCGGGCGCGATGTTCCTGATGGCGACCAGCGCGATCGGACCGGGCTTCATCACCCAGACCACGCAGTTCACCGCGCAGCTCGGGGCCGCCTTCGCGTTCGCGATCGTGGTGTCGGTGCTGGTGGACGTCGCGCTGCAGCTCAATGTGTGGCGGGTGATCGGCGTGTCGGGGCTGCGCGCGCAGGAACTCGCCAACCGCGTGCTGCCGGGCCTGGGGCACGGGCTTGCGCTGATCGTGGCGCTCGGGGGGCTGGTGTTCAACGTGGGCAACGTCGCGGGCGCGGGGCTGGGCCTCGACGCGCTGATGGGCCTGCCGCCGCGCTGGGGTGGTGCGCTTTCGGCCGCGGTCGCGGTCGGGATCTTCTTCTCGCGACGCGCGGGGGTGGCAATGGACCTCATCGTCGTCGCGCTCGGCTTCCTGATGATCGGCATGACGGGCTACGTCGTGGTCGTCTCGGACCCCCCGCTCGGGCAGGCGCTCACCAACGCCGTGCTGCCCGACGCGGTGGACTTCCTCGCCATCACGACACTGGTGGGCGGCACGGTGGGTGGCTACATCACCTACGCCGGCGCGCACCGGTTGCTCGATGCCGGTGTGCGGGGCCCGTCGCGCCTCACCGAGATCGCGCGCGCCTCGGTCGTGGGCGTGCTGATCACCGGCGTGATGCGCGTGCTGCTGTTCCTCGCGGTGCTGGGCGTCGTTTCTTCCGGCGTGACGCTGGCGCCGGAGAACCCGGCCGCCTCGGCCTTCGCCGCCGCGGCCGGCGAGGTCGGGTTGCGCGTCTTCGGGCTGATTCTGTGGGCCGCGGCGCTGACCTCGGTGATCGGCGCGTCCTACACATCGGTGTCCTTCCTCGCGAGCCTGCGGCCCGGACTCGAGGCGCGACGCCCGGCGCTCGTGGTCGGCTTCATCATGGTCTCGACGCTCGTGTTCCTGCTCGCGGGTGCCGCGCCCGTCCCGCTGCTGATTTTCGCGGGCGCCTTCAACGGGCTCATCCTGCCCATGGGCGTGGGCGCGATGCTGTGGGTGGCGCTGCGACGTCCGGACCTGCTGCACGGCGTGCGCCACCCGCGCTGGCTCGCCGTGCTCGGGGTCGCGGGCTGGCTCGTGACGATCTATCTCGGCTGGCGCTCGCTCGGCGGACTCGCGAAGCTCGTCTCATGAGTCCGGCGATTGACGCACACGGACAAGGCGGCCGCGCGTATGCGTCTGTGAATTGGCGCCGGATCCGGCATGCCACCCGTTGTACCCTGACGCCATGACCGACGAGAGCCACGAGTCGCGCTGTAAACAGGCCCCGGGAGTGATGATCCCGGTAATCGACCGCAATCGCTGCGAAGGCAAGGCGGCCTGCGTCGCCGTCTGTCCGGTGAAGGTGTTCGCGATCGGCGTGCTGCCGTCTGCTGAGCGTTCCGCCCTGTCGTGGCGGGGCAAGCTCAAGGGCTTCGGGCACGGCTGGAAACAGGCGTTCATGCCGAATGCCGCAGCGTGCGAGGCCTGCGGCAAGTGCGTGGAGGCCTGCCCCGAGGGGGCGATCAGGCTGGTGCGCGCGTGATCGGCTGCGCCGCCCCGGTCGCGCCGATCAGTAGAACTGGAACGTCCAGACGTCGTTGTAGAGTTCTTCGCCGAAGCCGCCGATGAAGAAGACGTAGTCGGACAGTGGCAGCGCGGAGACCGCGTGTCGCGGCGCGAACGGATAGTCCACGACCACCGACCGCCAGCTGCGCCCGTCGGTCGAAGCCCAGAAGTCGTTCAGGTTCCCGTACACGCGGCCGCGGGTGAGGTCGTAGAAGGCTTGCTGGTCCGCGTCGAGGTCGGCCTTGCGGAGCCCGTCGCGCTGGTCCTCGAAGATGCGCCGGTCGAGTTCGAAGCCGGAGCTGACGAAGAGTGTGTCCTGGTGCACGAAAGCGGAGAAGAAACGCCGCGGACTGAACGCGGCGTCGTCCATTTCGCGAGTCCACTGCACGCCGTCCGGGGAGGACCAGACGTCGTTGAAGTTCTGCCTGACGTTGTACACGTAGGCGTCGTCGTAGACGCCGCCGCCGATGACCCAGACCCGGTCCCGGAACGACACGGCGGCGAACATGCCGCGCGCGGCCCACGGGGCGGCCGCGCTGACGAGTTCCCAGTTGGCGCCGTCCGCGCTGCGCCAGACGTCGTTGTACGATCCGTTTGGTCCGTTGCCGCCGATGACATATAGAAAGCCTGCGTGGGCGACCAGCCCGAACGCGGCGCGCGGGCCCCATGGCGCATGAGTGGCCACCGTCTCCCAGGACTGGCCGTCCACTGTCGCGTAGACGTCGTTGAAATACGCCGGCGCATCGCCGTCGTGCCCGTAGCCTCCCAGCAGGAACATCCTGCCGTCGAGCACGGCTGCCGAGGCGAGATTGCGCGGCGACCACGGAGGCGTGGCCGCCTGCGTCCAGGTCAGGCCGTCGGCCGAGTACCACACCTCGTTCGTGCGTTCCGGTGTGAATCCCCCCAGCACCCAGAGGTAGTGGCCGAAGTCGACCGCCGCCATGGAGTCGCGAGGTGAGAACTGCGCGCCGCTGGTGAGGGTCTTGCTCGCCGCGCGTCCAGGCGGCGCCACAACCGTCTTCGTCTCGGCGCTGCAGCCCGCGGCGCGCGCAGGGTCGCTGCAGTTCGACTGCGAATCGGAGGCGCAGCCGGCGAGCTGAGCAAGGAACAGGGCGCTGAGCAATGCCGACGCGAGGACGTGCCTTGGCAAGCGTGCCGATCCCGTGAAGCCGTAGTCGTACCGAATTCAACGGAATGCGGTAGCGCGGGACGCGGCGACGCGTCACGGAAATCGTGGCAGTCGCGCCGGATCGCGCGGCTGCGAGCCAGGGTTGCGAGCGGCGTCGCACGGCGCGGGGCGGCGGACAGCCGCCGGCGGCAGCGATGGTCGTCGACGGCCAGCCGCGAGCGAGTCACCGAAACAGTTCGGCGCTCGATGTTGGTGTGACGTCGTCCGCGGTCCCGCCGACGAACAGTACCTCGCCGGTCAGCAGTCGCGCTCGCGGCTGTTCCGCGTCGTGTCGCGTGGAATGGGCTGAGTCCGAGAGGCGCGGCCAGGTTGCGTCCCTGGACGCGACGGTACTCCTCAGTCATGCCTGAAGGCGCTCCCTGGCAGACGCCTCCATCTATCAAGCAGCGCGCCGTCGCGATCACGTCCTGGCAGGGTCAGTAGACCTCTGGAATCCAGTTCTGGCTCGACTTTCTGGGCCGCTTGTAGCCCGTATCAGCCTGGCGAGGGGGAAGATCGAGTTCGACCGGGCTCAGGTCCTTGTAGGGAATCTGGCCCAGCAGGTGGGTGATGCAGTTCAGGCGTGCCCGCTTCTTGTTGTCGGCGTCGACGATGTACCACGGGGTGGCTTTGCGGTCCGTGTGCTCGAGCATCACGTCCTTGGCGCGTGAGTACTCGACCCAGTACTTGCGGGCTTCGACGTCCATCGGGCTCAGCTTCCAGCGCTTGATGGGATTCTGCATGCGCTCGGTGAAGCGCGCCTCCTGCTCCCCGTCGTTGACGGAGAACCAGTACTTGACGAGATAGATGCCGGAGCGCACGAGCATCTCCTCGAACAGCGGACAGGCGCGCAGGAACTCCTGGTACTCCTCGTCGCTGCAGAAGCCCATGACGTGCTCGACGCCTGCCCGGTTGTACCAGCTGCGGTCGAAGAGGACGATCTCACCGGCGGCGGGGAGATGGGCGACATAGCGCTGGAAGTACCACTGCGTGCGTTCGCGCTCGGTGGGCGTCGCGAGCGCCACCACGCGACATACGCGTGGATTGAGCGACTCGGTGATCCGCTTGATGACGCCACCCTTGCCGGCCGCGTCGCGCCCCTCGAACAGCACGCAGACCCTGAGTCCCTGCAGTCGTACCCACTCCTGCATCTTGAGGAGCTCGAACTGCAGGCGAACGAGTTCGTCGACATAGCGGTAGTCACGCGGCGCCCGCTTCGGCGGCCTGCCGGGCCCGACGACACGCCAGCGGCCTTCGGCGGCGACCACCTCCTCGGCATCGCGGCGGATTTCGCCGTTGTTCGGCGTCGAGCGGGTCTTGCCTGTTCCCAGGCGCTTGGACTTTTTCATGGCGTTTCGGAGGCCTCCAGGTCCACTGCTGATTCGCGGAGTGGGTTACGGGGTGCAGCAACTGACGTGCGGAATCGCGACCGGTCTGCTCGTGAGTGGCGGAACGTCCCGAATGCAGGATAGGGGATGCAGGTGCACTTTTTCCGCTCCCGCGTCCCGATGGCGATGAGGCGGCGCACCGCCTGGGCAGGGGAGTGCGAGACGTGATCGACGTCGGCCGCGCGGTGAACGGGGGTATTGAGGCGGGCACTCACTCAGCGACGTCGCCGACGGTAGCCCGGGACATCCGTCCCGGTGTCCTGTGTCGCGGAAAGGCGTGTGTCGGCGACCCGCGCCACCGCCGCTTCCACGCGGCGGGAACCGGTGATTGCAGCGAGGAAGGTCCCGCGATCGAGAGCCCACAGTCGTGATGCGGTCGCTGCGAAGATGCTGGCCGTCCTCGGCACGTCGCGCATCATGGCGATCTCGCCGAACGAATCGCCAGGACCGAGCGGCGGCCGCGGCTGCCCGTCGACCGCGACCTCGAGCCGCCCCGATTCGACGACATAGAAGTGCTCACCGCCGTCGCCTTGCCGGATGACGGTATCGCCCGCTGCGAAATCGACCGGCATCATCCGGCTCGCCATGCGCTCCAGCACCGGCGCGGGAAGGTGCCCGAACATTGGAACGCGCCTCAGCAGCGCGAGTGACAGTGGCGGCGGCTGGGCTGCGGCGTCAACGGACCTGAGACGCGCCCAAGTCAATGCACCGATCATGGGCAACATCAGGCCCGCAGCCACGAATGCACCGCGCTGTCCAAACAGCCCGACCAGCAATGGCACCGACAGTGAGCCGATGGCCAGCGCGAGCATCATCAGGCCCTCCTGAACACCGAAGGCGCGCGCCAGGACGTCCTCGTCCACGGATCGCTGCAGAAGAGTCCGGGCAGCGACGTCGAGCAAGCTCTTGCCAGCTCCTGCCGCAACGAGCAGCAGCACGACGGCGAGCAGCTGTGTCGACAGGCCGGCCAGCGCGAACGGTGCGCCGGCGAGCAACAGGGACCAGGTCAGCGCTGGACCGAGCCGACGCCGGCCTGCCAGCATGATCGACGCTGCGGCTCCTGCTATGCCGCCGAAGCCCATCGCCGAGATGAGCAATCCCGGCCCGGATGGTCCGAGATCCAGGATCTCGAATGAGAGGACGACCGCAAGCACGTCCGCCATGCCGATCAGCAGAAAGGCGGCTCCAACGTAGCCGATCAACAACAGTCCGCTGGGATACGCGCGCAGTTCCGCGATGGCGTCCGTCGCATCCGACAGCCTGACCCGCGAACGTGGGGTACCAGCCACGTCAGGCTGTGCATGGGTCGGCCGGCGCACGAGCAGGGCAGCAATGAGCTGGCCGGCCGCGAACAGGGCGAAGACCTGCCACGTGCCTGCGCTCGCGTTGACTGCCGCAGCGATGGCGGGGCCAGCCAGCACCGCCAGACTCTCGGCCATGGTCGAAACACTGTTCGCCGCGGTGAGCTGGGCCGTGTTGCCGGCAAAGGCAGGCAGCGCCGCCAGGTAGATCGGTCGACTCAGGCTGATCGACACGGAGACCAGTACCGCCCCCAGGAGAATCAGCAGCGGAGGCGCATCCAGCATGAACAACACGACCGTCAACGCCATCATCCCGGCCTGCAGGAGGTAGGTCCAGGACAGCAGCTGCTCACGCGGTGCGCCATCGGCGAGCGACGTGGCCAGCGGCGCGACGATCGCGGCCGGCAATAACTGGGCTACCGCTGCGATGGCTGTCGCGGTCGTGCCACCGTGGTCGTAAGCGAAGACCAGCACCGCGACCCAGATCGCCCACTCGGCCGTGTTGAACAGCAGGTAGGCCAGCAACGAGCGACGCAGCGGGACCGCTGCCAGCACGGTACGCAGCGCCAGCAGCGGTTCGTTCAGTGAAAAGGCAGCCATGCGTCAAAGTGCGTCACGACGTTCCACCACGAGCTCTTTATTACTTTATCTTCGACGCTGAGCGCTGCTCCTGGTCTTGTGTACACTGACAAGAAGGAAGAACGCTGATGGTCGCCCGGGCGTGAAGCGCATTGTGGCAACGCGTGCTGCGAGTGCACGCAGCCGCTGGCGACGGAGGAGACAATGCGGATCGCTACACTGAGTTTGCGGCAGTGCCGGGCGCGACGCTCGGATCGCTGGTGCGAACATGCGTCTGCAGGTTCCGCTGGCTCACGATGAATTCCCGCGTGGTCCGGCTGCTGCACCTGACTGACCTGCACCTGTTCGGCGACGAGTCTGGTGAGGTCTACGACGTCAATACGTCCCTGTCTCTGCGCTGCGTCCTGCAGCAGGCGCGCAGCGACAATGCGGTGCTGCCCGATGCGATCCTGGTGACGGGTGACATCGCCGATGATTGCAGCAGCGAGGCTTACACCCATCTCCGCAACCAGTTGCAGGGCTGGGGTGTGCCCGTCCTCTGCCTGCCGGGCAACCACGACGAGCCCGCCCTCATGGCACGACTCCTCGGGTCCGACGGCTTCCAGTACTGCGGCCGCGCCGAGTTTGGCGACTGGGCAGTCGTGCTGCTCGACAGTCACTTGCCGCGCGAACCGTCCGGGCGCGTGGCGGCGCCTGAACTGGAGCGCCTCGCGGCAGAGTTGCGCCAAGCCGCCGAACGCCACGTGCTGGTGTGCCTGCACCACCCGCCGGTACCCACAGGCAGCGCCTGGCTCGACGCCGTCGGGCTGCAGAACGGCGCCGAAGTGCTCCACTTGCTGGGCCGCTTCTCGAATGTCCGGGTGGTGCTTGCGGGTCACGTGCACCAGGCCTTCGATACCCAGGCTGGCAGGCTGCGGATCCTGACGACGCCTTCGACCTGCGCGCAGTTCACTCCGGACACCGAGGACTGCAAGATGGACCTGCGGCCTCCTGGTTATCGGTGGATCGAGCTCCGGGCCGATGGTTCCATCCGCACCGAGGTGTCCTGGCTGCGGAACTGGGTCGTCTCGAGGCGCCCGACGGACAGCTATGCATCATTTATGAGATGACCCCGGGCTGATCCGCGCGCGGGAACCGTGCAGCAGTGACTCAGGATTGCCGTAAAGGCGTGGCGAGTGCCGACACGCGTCCGGTCGGCGCAGTGGATCACTCCAACCTGGCTCCAAACGCCGATCTGGCTGCAGATGGCGTTCCGTAACGGGTTGACGATTCAGCACTTAATTGGCGCTCCCAGAGGGATTCGAACCCTCGTACCAGCCTTGAGAGGGCTGTGTCCTAGGCCTCTAGACGATGGGAGCGTGCCGCGGACCGGGCGGACTGACGGGCCCGCGCGAGGCCCGGTATTATACGCAGCCGTTTGCGACGGTCCAGCGGAAGCCGATTCCTTGCATCCCTACGAAGAAGTACCGGTCGTCGGCCACCCGCAACCTGTGCTCGTGCCGCGTGCCGAGCACCCGATCTCGCGTGCCGACATCTCGCCGAATGCGCTCAAGGTGCTCTACCGACTCAAGGACGCAGGCTACCAGGCGTTCCTGGTCGGCGGAGCGGTCCGGGACCTGTTGCTGGGTCTGCATCCAAAGGACTTCGACCTTGCCACCGACGCTCACCCCGAGCAGGTCCGCAAGCTGTTCCGCAACTGCCGGTTGATCGGTCGACGCTTCCATCTCGCACACGTGCGCTTCGGAATGGAAGTCGTCGAAGTCGCGACCTTCCGTGCCGCGCACACCGAGGTTGACGAAGACCACGGCGTGGACGAGACGGAGCACCGGATGCTCGACGTGCACGGCCGAATATTGCGCGACAACCTTTACGGGACCATCGAGGAGGATGTCTGGCGACGCGATTTCACGGCCAACGCCCTCTACTACAACATCGCGGATTACTCGATCTGGGACTACGTTGGCGGCGTTCCCGATGCACGTGCTCGCGTACTGCGACTGATCGGCGATCCCGAGACACGCTACCGCGAGGACCCGGTGCGCATGCTGCGTGCCGCACGCTTTGCCGCGAAACTCCGCTTCACGCTTCATCCGGCCAGCGAGGAACCACTGCCTCGCCTCGCCTACATGCTCGACAGCGTGCCCTCCGCACGCCTGTTCGACGAGACCTTGAAGCTCATGCTTGCCGGCTACGGCGTTGCCTCGTTCGACCTTCTTCGGCGGTACGGATTGCTGTCCCACCTGATGCCGGATGTCGCCACCGCGATCGCCGAGGCGCCGGACTCCTCTGGTACGAAGCTGCTGCGTCTCGGGCTCGAGGGCACCGACCAGCGGGTTCGCGACGACAAGTCCGTCACGCCGACGTTCCTGTTCGCCGTGTTGCTGTGGCCGGCGATCCTGCGTGCCGCCGGCATGCCGAACGGACCTCTGCCTTCGGATCCGCAGCAGCTGCTCGCGGCAACGGATGAAGTGCTTTCGCGGCAGCTCCGGCGCATCACCATTCCGAAGCGATTCGGCCTGCCGATGCGCGACCTCGTGATGCTGCAGCCCCGCTTCGAGCGTCGCTCCGGGCGACGAGCGCTGCGGTTGCTCGAGCATCCGAAGTTTCGTGCGGCCTACGACCTGCTGCTGCTGCGCGCGGCCTCGGGTGAGATCGATCCCGAGATCGCCGAATGGTGGACGCGTCTGCAGACGCTGTCGGAGCCCGAGCGGGTCGCCGAAGTCGAGGGTCGTCCCGAGGAATCGGGCGAGGCTCCGCGTCGGAGACGTCGCCCGCGCCGGCGGCGGCATCCGGCGGCAGGCTGAGCAGGCTGCTCCATGGACGCGGCCCGGCTCGTGCCAGCTTACGTGGCGCTCGGCAGCAATCTTGACAATCCGCGCATCCAGGTCGGGCGCGCACTCGGGGCGCTCGGCACGCTGGCCGCGACGCGCTGCGTGTTGCGCTCGTCGCTCTACCGATCGCCCCCGTTCGGGCCGGTGGACCAACCGGAGTTCGTCAACGCAGTGGCCGGGCTGCTCACCGAACTGGAGCCCGCATCCATGCTCGCGGCACTCCAGGATCTCGAGGCGCGGCTCGGTCGCGCAAGGCCCGTCGTGCGCTGGGGTCCAAGGCGCATCGACCTGGACCTGCTCGTGCATGGTGCGGCGCGTATCGACACGGATCGGCTCCGGCTGCCGCATCCGGGCATCGCGGAACGCGCCTTCGTTCTCGTGCCGCTGGCCGAGATCGCGCCGGATCTCGAAGTGCCGGACGTCGGGCGCGTGCGTGCGCTGCTCGCGCGCGTGAATACGGCAGGCGTGGAGCGGCTCGCGGCATGATCGAACGTGAGTCGCAGGCGGAGATCGTCCGCACTCCGCACCGCTTCGTGGTGGTGGAGGGACCGATCGGCGTGGGCAAGACGAGCCTCGCGCGCCGGCTCGCCCGGAGTTTCGGCAGCGAGCTCACGCTGGAGCAGGGCGAGGAGAACCCGTTCCTGGAGCGCTTCTACCGCAATCCGCGCGCGGTCGCGTTCCAGACCCAGCTCTATTTCCTGTTCCAGCGTGCCCGGCAGATGCAGGAGCTTCGCCAGGCGGATCTGTTCGAGCGGGTGCGTGTCGCGGACTACCTGCTCGACAAGGACCGGCTGTTCGCACGACTCACGCTGGACGAAGAGGAGTTCGCGCTCTATGAGCAGGTCTATGCGCGGCTCGCGATCGACGCGCCCGTGCCCGATCTCGTCGTCTACCTGCAGGCCCCGGTCGACGTGCTGCTCGAGCGCATCGCGCGACGCGGCATCGCGAGTGAGCAGCTGATCGAGCGACGCTACCTCGAGCGGCTGGTGGAGTCCTATTCGCGATTCTTCCTGGAGTACGAGGCGGCGCCCGTGCTGATGGTGAACGCCGCCGACATCGACCCGATCGGCAGCGACCGGGACTACAAGGGCCTGCTCGCCGAGGTCGCCCGGACCCGCCGCGGCCGGCATTACTTCAACCCGATGAAGAGCCTGCTCTAGCCCCGGCGTTGATTGTTCGGGGGGGCTCGGTCATCCTTGCGGCCTCCGATCGAATCGGTCCCATGTACACACAACTGCAACTGCGGGACTCGACCCGCCCGCCCGTCAACGTTTCGACCCTGCGTCGGATGAAAGAGCAGGGCGAGAAGATCGCCAGCATCACCTGCTATGACGCCAGCTACGCCGCGCTGGTCGACGAGGCCGGCGCCGACGTCGTGCTGGTGGGCGACTCCCTGGGCATGGTGATTCAGGGTCACGACACGACGGTGCCCGTGACGCTCGATCACGTCGTTTACCACTGCAGGGCGGTGGCGAAGGGCCTGATCCGCCCGTTCCTCATGGCCGACATGCCGTTCATGACCTACACCTCCCGGGAGCAGGCACTGCAGAACGCGGTGCGGCTCATGCAGGAGGGCGGCGCGAAGATGGTCAAGCTCGAGGGCGGCGCCGGGCAGGTGGACATCGTGGAATTCCTCGCGAAGCACGATATCCCGCTGTGCGCACACCTGGGACTCAAGCCTCAGTCCGTGCACAAGACCGGTGGCTTCCGGGTGCAGGGTCGCGAGGACGCGGCCGCCGAGCGGATGAAGCGTGACGCGGTGGCGCTGCAGGACGCCGGGGCCGACATCGTGCTGCTCGAATGCATCCCGGCGGCGCTCGGCGCCGAGATCACCGGCGAGCTGCACGTGCCGGTGATCGGCATCGGAGCGGGGCCCGATACCGACGGTCAGATCCTCGTGCTCTATGACCTGCTCGATATCACGCCCGGACGCAAGCCGCGCTTCGTCAAGAACTATATGGCCGGTCACGACAGCCCGCTCGCTGCCGTGCAGAGCTATGTGTCGGCGGTGAAATCGCGCGAGTATCCGGCGCCGGAACACTGCTTCTGAAGCGTCCGCCGATGCACACCATCACGCGCATCGCCGATCTGCGCGACCTCGTGCGCGAGTGGCGGCTCGCCCGCGAGGGCATCGCCTTCGTGCCCACCATGGGAAACCTGCACGCGGGCCACGCCAGCCTGATCGGCGCGGCGCACCTGCACGGCCGGCGCGTCGTCGCGAGCGTGTTCGTGAATCCGCTGCAGTTCGGGCCGGGTGAGGATTACGCCGCGTACCCACGCACACCCGAGGCGGACTCGGCACTGCTCACCGGGCAGGGCGTCGATGTGCTGTTCCTGCCGACCGTGGCGGAGATGTATCCAGAGGGTGTCGCCGGAAGCACGATCGTCGATGTCCCGGATCTCTCGGGCATTCTCTGCGGCGCATTCCGCCCAGGGCACTTCCAGGGCGTCGCGACCGTCGTGGTGAAGCTGCTGAACCTGGTGCAGCCGGACACGGCCATCTTTGGCGAGAAGGACTACCAGCAGCTTACGATCATCCGCCGCTCGGTCGAGGACCTGTGCCTGCCGGTGAAGATCGTGGGTGCTCCTACGGTCCGGGCCGACGACGGGCTCGCTTTGAGTTCAAGAAATCGTTACCTCAGCGCCGAGGAGCGCGGCGTGGCGCCGACCGTCTATCGCGCGCTGGATGCGGCGCGGAGGCGACTCGAGGCGGGCGACACTGATCTGGTCGCGATCGAGGCCGAGGGTCTGCAAACCCTGCGTGCCGCAGGATTCAGGCCTGACTATTTCGAGGTGCGCGCGGCCGAGACGCTCGCCGAGCCCGTCGGCCAGGATATCGACGTGGTGGTGCTGACCGCTGCGCGCCTGGGACGAGCGCGCCTGATCGACAACGTGCAGTGCCGCGCAACCGGGCCGCTCTCGGCGCGCGGCTAGCGAGGCCTGCGGCGCGCCCGCCAGTGGTCGCGCCTGTTTACGATCGTCACGTCTTCTGTTGCTGTCGCATCAGCGCCCAGGCGACGCTCTCGCGTACGACCTCGCTCGGATGGTCGCCGCGAGCCGCGAGTGCCGACCGCACTTCTGTCGAGGGCGGTGCGTTGCCCAGCGCAATCGCGACGTTGCGCAGCCAGCGTACGTGGCCGATGCGGCGGATCGCGCTGCCCTCGGTGCGTGCGAGGAATTCTTCCTCGTTCCACGCGAAGAGTTCGGTCAGCAGCGGTGCGTCCAGGCCGTGTCGCGGCGCGAAGGAGGGCTCGCTCGCGAGCTTCGCGTAGCGGTTCCACGGGCACACGAGCTGGCAGTCGTCGCAGCCGTAGATGCGGTTGCCCAGCGCCTCGCGGAACTCCTCGGGAATCGGTCCGGCGAGTTCGATGGTGAGATAGGAGATGCAGCGTCGCGCGTCGAGCTCGTAGGGCGCGACGATCGCGCGCGTCGGGCACACCTCGATGCAGGCCGTGCAGCTGCCACAGTGGGAACTCACGGGCTCGTCAACCGGCAGCGGCAGGTCGGTGAATACCTCGCCGATGAAAAACCACGAGCCATCGTGGCGGTCGAGCAGGTTGGTGTGCTTGCCGATCCAGCCGAGGCCGGCGTCCCGTGCAAGCGCCTTCTCGAGCACGGGCGCGGTGTCGGTGAACGCGCGGTAGCCGGCACTGCCGACCGCCCCGGCAACGCGGTCGGCCAGTCGCGCGAGGCGTTGCCGCAGCACGCGGTGATAGTCGCGACCGAGCGCATAGCGCGAGACGTAGCCGAGCGCCTGGTCGCCGAGGACCGAGTCCGGGTCGGTCGCGCGCGACCAGTAGTCCATGCGGGCCGAGATCACGCGCAGCGTGCCGGGCACGAGCTCTTCGGGGCGCGCGCGCCGGGTTCCGTGGCGCGCCATGTAGCGCATCTCCCCATGGCGACCCGCATCCAGCCACTCGACCAGGCGGCGCTCGTCCTGCGGCAAAGACACCCCGGCGATGCCGACTTTCTGGAAACCCAGCTCGTGGCCCCAGACTTTGACCTGCATTGCGAGTGCGGCGGGATCCATGGATTCGTGACGCCGGGCAGGTGGGAGGGGCAGGGCCAGTATAATGCCGCTTATGCAAGCGCTCTCCGGCGCCCTCTTTACCGCGGAGCAGGTCCGCGAGCTCGATCGTCGCGCCATTGTCGAGCGTGGCATTCCCGGCTACGAACTCATGACGCGCGCAGGGCACGCCACGCTCGATGCACTGCGGGCGCTGTGGCCTGCCTCGCGCAGCATCACGGTCCTCTGCGGTCCGGGCAATAACGGCGGCGACGGTTACGTCGTCGCACGGATCGCCAGGGCCCAGGGACTGCGTGCGCGGGTCGTGTCGCCGATCGAGCCGACTCAGCTGCGCGGCGATGCCGCGCGCGCACATGCGGACTTCGTCGCGGCGGGCGGGCGCGTCGAACCCTGGACGCGCGAGGCGCTCGAGACGGACGTGATCGTGGACGCGCTCTACGGTACCGGTCTGACGCGCGCGCCCACCGGACTCGCGGCCGAGATGCTGGCGGCGGCTAACGCCAGTGGCCGCCCGATCGTCGCGGTCGATCTGCCGTCCGGCCTGCACGCCGACACCGGTGCCGTGCCGGACATTGCCGCACGTGCGGCGCTCACGGTCAGCTTCATCGGCCGGAAGATCGGGTGCTTCGTCGGCGAAGGCCCCGAGTACGTCGGTCGCCTCGTGCTCGAGGATCTCGCGGTGCCGACCGACCTGCCCGCTGGACTGGCGCCGGTGGCCCGACTCATCGACGAGCAGGATGTCGTCGCGGCCCTGCCCCGGCGGCGGCGCAGCGCTCACAAGGGTGAGTACGGCCACGTGCTCGTAGTCGGTGGAGGGCCCGGCATGCCGGGCGCGGCGCGCCTGGCGGGCGAGGCCGCTCTGCGAGCGGGCGCCGGACTCGTGACCGTCGCGGTGCATCCCGACAATACCGGTGTCGTCGCCGCGCGGCCGGAGCTCATGTGTGTCGCCGCGCGCGGCGACGCAGACGTCGCCAGCGCACTGGAGCGCGCGACCGTGCTCGCGGTTGGCCCGGGCCTCGGCCGCAGTGACTGGGCCCGGGCGCTGCTCGAGGCGGCGCTTGCCAGCGGCCGCCCTGCCGTCGTGGATGCCGATGCGCTCAACCTGATTGCGGAGGCTCCGCGTCGCTACGAGCGCTGGGTGCTTACGCCACATCCGGGCGAGGCCGCGCGCCTGCTCGGTGTCCCGACGGCTGATGTTCAGCGCGATCGCCTGGCCGCCGTGCGTGAGTTGCAGTCTCGCTACGGCGGAACCGTCGTTCTGAAAGGCGCAGGCTCACTGGTGCGTTCGCCGCGGGAGTCCACGTGGCTCTGTGATCGTGGCAATCCAGGCATGGCCACCGGAGGCATGGGCGACGTGCTGACCGGCGCGATCGCGGGGATCGTCGCGCAGTGCGGCGACCTCGCGCTCGCGGCGCGCGCCGGCGTGTTCGTGCACGCCCAGGCAGGTGACCTCGCGGCCGGACGCGGGGAGCGCGGACTGCTCGCCGGCGACCTGCTCGATCATCTGCACGCCTGCGTGAACCCGTGACGCGCGTGATCGCGCGAGATGCCGCGGCGACCCGCGCTCTCGGCGCACGCATCGCGGAGGCGATCGTGCAGTCCGGTCTGCGCGAGCCGTTGCTGATGGGGCTTTCGGGCGAGCTGGGTGCCGGCAAGACGACGCTTGTCGGCGGCCTGCTGGCTGCGCTTGGGCATGCGGGACCCGCGCGCAGTCCAACCTACGCGCTGGTCGAATCGTATCGACTCGGGGATCGCGACCTGCATCACTGCGACTTGTACCGTCTGCGCGACCCTGAGGAACTCAATGACCTCGGCCTGCGGGACCTCATGGGACCCGGCAGCGTCGTGCTGGTCGAGTGGCCTGAGCGTGCACGCGACCGCCTGCGCGCGCCGGACCTCGTACTGCAGCTCGCCTACGGTGACTCGTCGCGTGGCGAAAGCGGTCGCAGCGTCGCACTGCACGCGACGAGCGCGCCCGGTCGGGCGATTCTCAGGCGCCTCGCAATAGAGTCCGCCTGATAAATCACGTGTATGTTCATAATTTTATTGAAATAGCCGATTGGCGAGGAGTAGATTACGCCACATGTCGCCACGGCACCTCTACGAACGGCACTCCTGCCTGGCCATGCTGGCCATCGTGCTGCTGGCGCTTGCGCTGCCCGCCAGTGCGGCGCGGGTGTCCGACGTGCGGCTGTGGTCGGGGCCAGAAGGCACGCGCCTCGTGCTCGACCTGAGCGCACCGGTGCGTTACGAGGTTTTCACTGTCGAGAATCCCGATCGCGTGGTGATCGATCTCGCCAGTTCCGAGCTTGCGCTGGGCAAGGGCCTGCCGGCGGGACAGGGCGTGGTAAGGAGTGTGCGCAGTGGTCCGCAGGCCGACGGCGGCCTGCGCATCGTCCTCGATCTCGTCACCCTGCGACCGGTCAAGAGCTTCGCAGTCGCGCCGGATGCAGGCACTGGTCATCGGCTCGTCATCGAATTGCCACCCACGGGTGCGCACGTGGCGACGCCGGTACTGCCGACGCCACCGCCACCTGCGCCCGTCGCGACCGCAACGAAGGTTGCCGATTCCGGGACGCCAGCGGCGGCCCCGCAGGCGCCATCGGGTACCCAGGTGCTTGCGTCGACGTCGGCCAAGTTGACGCGCGAGGCGGAGGCCGTCGCCAGGGTCAAGTCCGTCTCGTCCGTGGCGGGTCGTGACGTAGTGGTGGCAGTGGACGCGGGCCATGGTGGCCAGGATCCGGGCGCGATAGGTCGCGGCGGCACGCGTGAGAAGGACATCACGCTCGCGATTGCGCGTCGGCTCGCTAAGGCGATTGACGCGGAGGAAGGCATGCGCGCCGTGCTGATCCGCGACGGCGACTACTTTGTCTCGCTTGGCGGACGTACCCGCAAGGCGCGGCAACTCGGCGCGGACATGTTCGTCTCGATCCACGCCGATTCCGTAGGGAATCGCGACGTCAGCGGCTCCTCAGTCTATGTGCTTTCGCTGCGGGGCGCTTCCGACGAGGCCGCGCGGTGGCTGGCCGAGCGCGAGAACGCGGCCGACCTGATGGGCGGCGTCTCGCTGGACGACAAGAACGACGTGCTCGCCTCGGTGCTGCTCGACGTGACGCAGAAGGAGGCAGTGAGCAACAGCGTGGAGGCCGCCGGCAGCGTGCTGACGTCGCTGCGCCGTGTCGGCTCGGTGCACGGCAGTCGTGTCCGGCACGCGGGCTTCATGGTGCTCAAGTCGCCGGACATTCCTTCCATGCTGGTCGAGACCGCGTTCATCTCGAATGCTTCCGACGAGCGCCGGCTCCGCGACCCCGGGCACCAGCAACGCGTCGCCGAAGCGATCCGCACGGGCGTGCGCGACTTCTTCATCGACAAGCCGCCGCCCGGCACGAAGCTCGCCGCACTCGCCGCTTCGCGACGCGGCGGAGCGTCCGACGCGCAGACTCTCGCCGAGCGCTGATCCACGCGTTCCTTGCTATCCTCGCGCCCCCCCGCGGCGCGCGTGACGACAATCCATGACTATCCGGGTGCTCCCAGAGCAGCTCATCCACCAGATCGCCGCCGGCGAGGTGGTGGAGCGGCCGGCATCTGTGGTCAAGGAACTCGTCGAGAACAGCCTCGACGCGGGTGCGCATGCGATCGAGATCGAGGTCGAGGGCGGCGGGGCGTCGCTGATGCGCGTGCGCGACGACGGGACAGGCATCCCCGCCGATGAACTCGTGCTCGCACTCACGCGCCACGCCACCAGCAAGATCGGCCGCGTCGAGGACCTCGAGGCCGTGCGAACGCTTGGTTTTCGGGGCGAGGCATTGCCGAGCATTGCCTCCGTATCGCGCATGCGCATGATCTCGAGGCCGTCCGGTGCGTCGGTTGCCGCGGCTGTGAGCGCAGCCGATGGCGAGGTGAGTCCTCCCGCGCCGCAGCCGCACCCGCCGGGTACCACGGTCGAGGTGCGCGACCTCTTCTTCAACGTGCCCGCCCGGAGGAAATTCCTGCGTTCAGAGCGGACGGAGCTCTCGCAGATCGTGCGGCTGGTGGAGCGGCTCGCACTCGCGCGTTTCGATGTCGGTTTTCGTCTAACTTCAGCGCGCCGCACGCTGGCCGATTTTCCGTCCGCCCCGGACGAGCGCACCCGCGATGCACGGGTCGCCGGCGTGCTTGGCGACGACTTCATCGGCCAGGCGCTGCGCTTCGATCACGAAGGCGCCGGGATGCGGCTGCATGGCTGGTTCTGTCTCCCAACCTATGCGCGCAGCCAGCCCGACCAGCAGCATTTCTTCCTCAACGGACGGCCGCTTCGGGACAGGCTTGCCGCCAGCGCCGTGCGCCTGGCTTACCGCGACGTGCTCTACCACGGTCGCCACCCGGCGTACGTGCTCTACCTCGAGATGGATCCGTCTCGGGTCGACGTAAATGCTCATCCGCAGAAGCTCGAGGTCCGTTTCCGCGAACCGGGACTGGTGCACGACTTCGTGTTCCGCACCCTGGAGCGCGCGCTCGCCGAGACGCGCCCGACGCAGTCGGCGGCGAGCGCGGTCCCGGCGGCGCGGTTCGGGGATGCCCATCCGCAACCCGATTCGGCACCCCGGACTTCCGCGCTGGATCTCTATACGGCGCTGTCGGACGGCGTGCGCGACGCCGGTGACGCCGTCGCGCGACCGGCGCCATGCGACACGTCATCGGGTTCCGCCCCGCCCGGGCTGCCCGCCCAGGCCGAGCATCCATTGGGCTATGCCATCGCGCAGCTTCATGGCATCTACATACTTGCGCAGGCGCAGGGCGGACTGGTGCTTGTAGACATGCACGCCGCCCACGAGCGCACCACCTACGAGCGACTGAAGCACGCGTTCCATTCGGCTCGCATCGCGAGCCAGCCTCTGCTGGTACCGGTGCCGCTGCAGTTGCCAGTCGCGGATGCCGACGAGGCCGAGGCACATGTCGCGACTTTCGAGGAACTCGGGTTCGAGTTGTCGCGCAGCGGACCTGCACAGCTGCTGATTCGCGCGGTGCCCGCGCTGCTGGGGTCGGTCGATCCGGCCGGGCTGGTACGCGATCTTCTCGCGGATCTTCGGGTACAGGGCCCCGGTGGGGCGCGGCAGGGGCTCGAGCGCGCGCTCGGGACCATGGCCTGCCACCAGGCCGTGCGGGCGAATCGCCGCCTGACCGTGCCCGAGATGAACGCGCTGTTGCGCGAGATGGAGACGACGATGCGCGCCGATCAGTGCGTACATGGACGCCCGACCTGGTCGTTCGTCAGCCTCGACGATCTCGATCGCCTGTTCCTGCGTGGCCGGTGACCACGGTGGCATCGCGGCCGCCACCACAGGACGGGGTGCTAGACGCCGTGCTGCTCGCCGGACCCACGGGTTCCGGCAAGACGGCCCTGGCCCTGGCCCTGGCGTCGCGGTTCCCGGTCGAGGTGATAAGCGTGGACTCGGCGCAGGTCTACCGCGGAATGGACGTCGGCACGTCCAAGCCGCCCGCCGAGGTGCGCGAGCGCGTGCCCCATCATCTGCTGGACCTCTGCGACCCGTCCGAGGCGTACTCCGCGGGCCGCTTTCGGCGCGATGCCCTGGCGCTGATCGGCGAGATCCGTGCGCGCGGCCGCGTTCCCCTGCTGGTTGGGGGCACGATGCTCTACTTCCGTGCGCTGATGCACGGCATCGCACCATTGCCGGAGGCCGATGCCGGCGTACGGGCCACCATTGACCAGCGCGCGAAGGCGGTGGGCTGGCCAGCCCTGCACCGCGAATTGGCGGAGCGCGACCCGGTGGCCGCGGCCCGCATCCGTCCTGCGGATGGTCAGCGCATCCAGCGCGCGCTCGAGGTGCTGCACCTCACGGGCCGACCGCTGTCAGAGCTGCAGCGGATCGCCGGACCGGCGCTGCGCGGGCTTGCCGCATTCGCAATCGTGCCCGAGAACCGCGCAGACCTTTACGCCGCGCTCGATGCCAGGCTGCTCGCGATGCTGGACCAGGGCTTCCTGGAGGAGGTTCGAGCGCTCAAGGCGCGCGGAGACCTGAATCCGGAGCTGCCGAGCCTGCGGTCGGTCGGGTATCGGCAGATCTGGAAGCACTTGGCTGGCGAGTTTGACCTCGGCCAGGCGGTCAGGGAGGCCCAGCGGGCCACCCGCAACCTCGCCAAGCGCCAGCTGACCTGGATCCGCGCCGACAGCGCGTGGCGGTGCCTTCACCGGCTTGAAGCTGCAGAACTTGCACCTTTGGACCGGGCCATGGAGCGGTTGTCCATAGCCGAAGAATGAGGGTGCCGTGGTAGCATTGGATTCGTTCTTGTTCGACGGGACGATGTTCACCCCGCCGCTGTAATGGACGACTGCGCAGCAGGAACGGCAACCGAGGAATAACAAGGAGATTGATCATGGCCAAGGGCCAGTCCCTGCAAGATCCCTTCCTGAATGCGCTGCGCAAGGAGCGCATCCCGGTATCGATATACCTGGTCAACGGCATCAAGCTTCAGGGCCAGATCGACTCATTCGACCAGTTCGTGGTGCTGCTCCGTAACAGCGTCAGCCAGATGGTCTACAAGCACGCGATCTCCACAGTCGTCCCGGCCCGTAACGTCCGGCTGCCCATGGGCGACGAGGACGCGCCCGCCGACGTGCCGCCGACTGAGTGAGCCGGCGAAGCTGTCGGGCGGAGTCCGCCGCACTTGTTTGATCGACCCCGTAGTGGTGAGAAGTCCATCCTCGTCTGCGTAGGCCTGGGCCGCCCGCCCGAGGCAGACCGCGTGGAGGAGTTCACTGCGCTGGCGCGCTCCGCGGGCGCCGAAGTGCTGGAAGTGATGCAGGTCAACCGCAAGGTGGCCGAGCCACGCTTCTTCCTGGGCACGGGCAAGGTGCAGGAATTGCGTGAGCGCATCGAGGCATCGGGCGCCGATCTCGTCGTCGTTGACCACGCGCTCACGCCGGGGCAGGAGCGCAACCTCGAGAAGGAACTGCAGTGCCGCGTCCTCGACCGCAGCGGCCTCATTCTCGACATATTCGCCCAGAGGGCACGCAGCTTCGAGGGCAAGCTGCAGGTTGAACTCGCCCAGCTCCAGCACATGTCGACGCGCCTGGTGCGAGGCTGGACGCACCTCGAGCGGCAGAAAGGTGGCATCGGTCTGCGAGGTCCCGGCGAGACCCAGCTCGAGACCGACCGCCGGCTGCTCGCGCGGCGCATCAAGACGCTGTACGACCGGCTCGACAAGGTGCTGGTGCAGCGCGAGACCACTCGTCGCGAGCGCAGGCGCGGCGCGGTGCCGACCGTCGCCCTGGTCGGCTACACCAATGCCGGCAAGTCGACCCTGTTCAATCGCCTGACTGCCGCAGACGCGTACGCGGCGGACCAGCTGTTTGCGACACTGGACCCGACGGTGCGTCGACTGCATCTCGCGCCGGGCCTGGAGGTGGCGCTGGCAGATACCGTGGGATTCGTGCGCGATCTGCCGCACGAGCTGGTGGCCGCGTTTCGCTCCACGCTGCAGGAGGCGCGCGAGGCCGATCTGCTGCTGCACGTCATCGACGCTGCCGATCCGGAGCGAGCCGAGCGGATCGCGCAGGTGAACGAGGTGCTCGAGTCGGTCGGCGCGAGCTCCCTGCCGCAGATCGCCGTGTACAACAAGATCGACCGCACTGGCGAGGTCCCGCGCAGTGAGTCCGACGCCGAGGGTCGCGTCGATCGACTGTGGCTGTCGGCGCACACGGGGGCCGGAGTGGACCAGTTGCTCGCAGCGCTGCATGCGCGGCTGGGCAGTGATCTGCATCGCTGCGTGCTGCGCCTGCCGGCCGGCGAAGGTCGCGCGCGGGCCAGACTGTTCGCGGCGGGCGCGGTGCTCGCGCAGCGGCCGCTCGCCGACGGAGGTGTCGAACTCGAGGTCAGCCTGCGCCGCCACGAGCTTCAGCGAATCTGCCGCGAGGCCGGCATCGAACTTCCACCAGTGCTTTCGCCTTGTGCCGGGGCGGAGCCGTTCATAGAATGCACGGCCCGCACTGGAACGGGCCCGACGGCATGAAGCCGGGCACCGCACCGCGAAATGCGTTCCGCTCACCTCTAACGACGTAATCAGTCCGGAGTACACGACCCGATGGCCTGGAACGACCCGGGCAGGAACCGCAGTCCCTGGGGCAACCGCCCCGATCGTGGGGCGGCGGACCTCGATGAGGCCCTGCGCAACCTGCAACGACGGCTGGCTGGACTCTTCGGTGGTGCCGGTGGTGGCACCGGTGGTGGCGATGCGCCCGGCGGCGCCGGGATGCGCAGCTTCGGCGCTGGCACGGTCGTGCTCGTGCTGCTGGCAATCTGGGCCGCCACGGGCCTGTACAAGGTGGATGCCGCTGAGCGGGCCGTAGTTACGCGCTTCGGCCGTTACGTGGGTACGACTGAACCCGGCCTGCGCTGGCACCTGCCGTGGCCGATCGAGACACGGCAGATCATCAACATCGAGAGCATCGAGGGCTTCAGCGACCAGACTCGCATGCTCACCTCCGACGAGAACCTCGTCGACATCAATATCGCGGTGCAATACCGGCGTGCGGAGGCCAGACCCTACGCTTTCAACGTTCGCGACCCGGAGAGCACGCTCGGCGAGGTGAGCGAGAGTGCCATCCGCGAGATCGTGGGCCGCAGCCGGCTCGACTTCGTGCTCGAGGAAGGTCGACAGGAAATCGCCGCCCGGACGAAGGAGCTGATTCAGCGCACGCTGGACTCCTATCAGACGGGCATCGAGGTTACGTCGGTAAATCTGCAGGGCGTGGCCGTGCCCGAACAGGTCTCGAGCGCCCAGCGCGACGCGATCAAGGCGCGCGAAGACAAGGAGCGGCTCGCGCTCGAGGCACAGGCGTACTCGAACGACATCCTGCCGAAGGCGAAGGGTTCGGCCTCGCGCCAGCTCGAGGACGCTCAGGCCTACAAGGCTAGGATCGTGGCGGACGCGGAGGGCGAAGCGCAGCGCTTCATCCAGCTGCTGGAGGCGTACGAGCGTGCGCCCGGCGTCACGCGCAAGCGCCTCTACTTCGAGACCATCGAGCAGGTGTTCGGCAACACCAACAAGGTTCTGGTGGACACCAAGGGCCCGGGCAACATGTTGTATCTGCCGCTCGACAAGCTGACGGAGCGGCGCACGCAGACGCTGACCCTCGATGAGCAGCGCCAGTCACCGGCGGCCCGCGCCCCAGCCGATCCGGTCACGACTGATGAGACCGTGGAAGCGCCGCGCGAACGAGGGACTCGCTGATGAGCAACCGCAGCTACCTTGCAGTGATCCTGCTCGGCTTCCTGGCCCTGGTGCTGTCGATGGCCGCGTTCACCGTCCGCGAGACCGACCTCGCGATCAAGTTCCGCTTCGGCGAGATCGTGCGTTCGGACTATGAGCCGGGCCTGCACTTCATGATGCCGCTCGTGAACAACGTGAGGAAGTTCGACCGGCGCATCCTCACCGAGGATTATCCGGCGGAGCAGTTCCTCACCAGCGAAGGCAAGATCCTGCGGATCAACTTCTTCGTGAAGTGGCGCATCACCGACGTTTCCCGCTTCTACACCTCCACCGCGGGTGGCAGCGAGGAAGTTGCCAATCGCCGCCTGGGCGAAATCATCAAGGACGGCATCAAGGGCGTGATCGCCAAGCGCACGATCCAGCAGGTCGTGGCCGCGGAGCGCACCGAGTTCCTGGGCGAGGTACGGAAGGTCGCCGAGGGCAACGTCGCCGGCCTCGGCATCACGCTGGTCGACGTCCGCGTGAAGAGCATCGACCTCCCCGAGGAGGTGAGCGAGTCGGTCTTCAACCGCATGCGACAGGACTTCGCGCGCCAGGCCGCGCAGTTGCGGGCGGAAGGCTCGGCGGTCTCGGAGCGCACGCGCGCCGAGGCCGAGCGTCAGCGCACCGAGATCCTCGCGGACGCCTACCGCCAGGCGGAAATCATCAAGGGCGAGGGTGACGCCGGCGCGGCCGACATCTACGCACGGGCTCACGGCCGGAACCCGGAATTCTTCGCTTTCCACCGCTCGATGCAGGCCTACCGCCGCGCACTCGGCAAGCAGGGTGACATCCTGATCGTCCAGCCCGACGGCGAGTTCTTCAATTACCTGAAGGAATCCGGCCGCTGACGAGGCGGCCGGGGGCCCCGCAGTGGACTGGACCGACCTCTGGGCGGCCTTCGCGCTCTACCTGGTGCTCGAGGGCGTCATGCCCTTCCTCAATCCGTCGGCAATGAAACGGATGCTCGCTCAACTCTCTCAGTTCGATGACCGGACGTTGCGCATCGGGGGCCTCCTCAGCATGATCGCGGGCGTCGTGCTGCTCGCCATCGTGCGCGCCAGCTGAACCATACCGGATCATTCCATGGCCACCAATCTCGTGGTAATCGGCGCCCAGTGGGGCGACGAAGGCAAGGGCAAGATCGTCGACCTGCTGACGGAGCGCGCTGCCGCGGTGGTGCGATTCCAGGGCGGGCACAACGCTGGCCACACGCTCGTGATCGGCGGCGCGAAGACCGTGCTGTCCTTGATCCCCTCCGGCATCCTTCACCCAGGCGTCCGGTGCCTGATCGGCAACGGTGTGGTGCTCTCGCTCGAGGCGCTGCTCCGCGAAGCCGACGCGCTGGTTCAGAAGGGCGTGCCGGTCTACGAGCGCCTGGTTGTCAGTCCCAACTGTGCGCTGATCCTGCCGACCCACATCGCCATCGACCGGGCGCGCGAGCGCGCGCAGGGCGTCAACGCGATCGGCACGACGGGGCGCGGCATCGGTCCGGCCTACGAGGACAAGGTGGGCCGGCGGGCGGTACGCGTGGCCGACCTGTTCCGTCGCGAGCGGCTTGCCGCGAGGCTGGGCGAGGTGCTCGATTTCCATAACTTCGTGCTGAGTCGCTACCTCAGCGCCGAGACTTTCGAGTTCCAGCGCGTGCTCGACGACCTGCTCGCTCAGGGCGAGCGCGTTCAGCCGCTGGTGCAGGATGTCAGCGAGCGACTGCACGCCGAGATGCGCCGCGGTGGCAACATCCTGTTTGAGGGCGCGCAGGGCGCACTGCTCGATAATGACGTGGGCACCTATCCCTTCGTGACCTCGTCCAACACGATCGCGGGCGCGGCGGCGGTGGGCACCGGCCTCGGGCCGCGCGACATGCACCGGGTGCTGGGCATCGTCAAGGCCTACACGACCCGCGTCGGCGCGGGCCCGTTTCCGACAGAGCTCTTCGACGAGAATGGCGAACATCTCTCGCGCGTCGGTCACGAGTTCGGCGCGGTCACCGGCCGGCCACGGCGCTGCGGCTGGTTCGATGCCGTGGCGCTGCGTCGCGCGGTGCTGCACAACAGCCTCTCGAGCCTCGGCGTCACCAAGCTCGACGTGCTTGACGGTCTCGACACGCTTCGCATCGCGACGGGCTACCGCATCGACGGCGAGGTGCGCAGCGAGCCCCCGCTGCTGCCGTTTCGCTACGACGAGTGCGAGCCGGTGTATGAGACCTTTCCGGGATGGGCCGAGTCGACGGGCGGCATCACAGAGTTCTCGCGGCTCCCCGAGCCCGCGCGACGCTACCTGGCTCGAATCGAGCAGCTCGCGGGTGTGCCGATCGACATCGTTTCGACCGGCGCGGATCGAGCGCACACGATCGTGCTGCGGCACCCGTTCGAATGAAACTGGCCAGCTGACACGCGAAGCCTCGAGGCGACGCGTCGCTCGAGACAGTGGAGAGGTGCTAGAGTCCGGCCGGCCGGCGAGATGGTGCCCAGGAGAGGACTCGAACCTCCACGGTGTTACCCGCTAGTACCTGAAACTAGTGCGTCTACCAATTCCGCCACCTGGGCAGTGGTCGCGGCTCGGCCCCGGGGGCCGGCTGGAAGGCGGCGCAATGTACCGGCGCTCTCCGGCACTGTCAACGAAAGCCAGGCCCATTGACGACGATCGCTTAGCACGAATGCAGAGAAAACGCCCGCGCCGCTCGAATATCTCAGGTTCGCCTGCAGCCCGCGGTCGTGGACCGCGGGCCAGTGCGTCGGCCAGTCCGCTGGCGGTACTGCGACGTGCCGGCCGCCCGTTGCGGCTCGAAGAGATCGCGGCCTCGCTCGGCCCTGCGTCCGCAGCCGCTGCCCCGGCGGAGCTCGAGGATCTTGTCCGGCGCGGCGAACTCGTGCTCAACCGCCGCGGCCAGTACTGCCTTCGCGAACAGTTGCCGGGCCTGGTCGTTGGCACGGTGCAGGCGCAGCGCAACGGCGACGGCCTGCTGCTCCCGGACGATGCTTCCGCCCCGGTACACCTCTCTGCGCACGAGATGCGTACGGTGATGCACGGCGATCGAATCGCCGCGCGTATCGAGGGCGCGCGATTCCGCGGACGGCCGCAGGGAGCGATCGTCGAGGTCCTCGAGCGGCGCACGCGTGAAGTCGTCGGACGCATGCACGAGGACGCGGGGCTCACCTACGTCGTGGCCGACAATCCTCGGGTTACGCATCGCGTGGCCGTGCCTCCTTCCGAGCGTGCGGGTGCGGAGCCCGGACAGGTCGTCATCGTCGAGCTCACGCGACCGCCGAGTCGCGACGCGCAGCCGGTCGGCCGAGTCGTGCGCGTGCTCGGTGATCACGGCATGCCGGGGATGGAAACCGAAATTGCGATCCATTCGCATGGCCTGCCGTTCGAGTTCTCCGCCGTGGCGCTGGCGGACGCTGCAGCCTGGGGCAGCCGCATTCCCGTCGAAGCCATCAGCGGTCGAGAAGATCTGCGCGGGCTCGATCTCGTGACCATAGATGGCGAGGACGCTCGCGACTACGACGACGCGGTGTGGTGCGAACGCACCCGCAGCGGCTGGCGCCTGATCGTCGCGATCGCCGACGTCGGGCACTACGTGCCGCCGGGCAGCGCGCTGGATGCCGAAGCGCGTGAACGCGGCACGTCGGTGTACTTCCCGAACCGCGTGTTGCCGATGCTGCCGGAGGCGCTGTCGAACGGTCTGTGCTCGCTGGTGCCCGGCGAGGACCGCCTCTGCCTGTGCTGCGAACTGCGCGTGAGCGAGGCCGGACACATTTCCAGGTCGCGCTTCTTCGAGGGCGTGATGCGCTCGGCCGCGCGCCTCACCTACCGGGAGGCCGGCGATTTCCTGTCGCTCCCGGACGGTCGACATGCGCCGCGGCTCGAAGCGTTGCGCGAGCGGCTCATGGCGCTGCACGGTGTCTACCGGAGTTTCACCCGCGAGCGCGCGGGACGCGGTGCGCTGGAGCTCGATACTCCCGAGCTGAAGCTCAAGTTCGACGCCGACGGCCGCGTTGCCGCGCTGGTCGAGCAGCCGCGCAACGACGCCCATCGCCTGATCGAGGAATGCATGATCGCCGCCAACATCGCGGCCGCGCGTTTCCTCGACCGGCACAAGGTGCCGACCCTTTATCGGGTCCACGGACTGCCCGAGCTGGACCGCCTCGAGACGCTGCGACAGTTCCTCCGCGAGTTCGGGTTGTGGCTGCCCGCGGTGGAAGAGGTGACGCCCGAGCATCTTCGCGACCTGCTGCGGAAGATCGGCGACCGCCCGGACGCGCTGCTGATATCCACCGCGGTGATCCGCTCGATGCCACAGGCGGTGTATCAGCCCGGCAACATCGGGCACTTCGGCCTCGCGCTCGAGCACTACGCGCACTTCACCTCGCCGATCCGTCGCTATCCGGACCTTGTCGTGCACCGGGGCATACGCCAGGTGCTCCGAGGAGGCGATCCGCAGTTGCTGGTCGACTGGCACGGGGCCTTCCCCGTGCTGGGGCAGGACTGCTCGTTCCGGGAGCGGCGTGCCGACGAGGCAACGCGCGGCGCGGTGGCCTGGCTCAAGTGCTACTACATGAAGGACCGCATCGGCGAGGAGTTCGACGGGATCGTCTCGGGCGTCGTGGACTTCGGTCTGTTCGTGCAGCTTGACGGCCTTCAGGTGGATGGCCTGCTGCACATCTCGGCGCTCGGGCAGGATTACTTCGCACGCGATCGCTCGGGATTCCGACTGGTGGGGCGCAGTTCGGGGCGCATCTTCCGTCTCGGAGACCGGCTGCGAGTGCGCGTCGTGAACGTATCGCTCGACGAGCGCCGCGTGGACTTCGAGCTGGCCGCTGAAGCCGGTGAGCACCAGCGACGCCGCCCGCGACGGCCCGGTCCGATCGGCCGCAGGCGCTGATGCCGGCCCAGCACTCGGGCGGCGTCGCCTGCGGCATCCATGCGGTGCGGGTGCTGCTGGTGCGGAACCCGGACAGGGTGCGACGCCTGCTGCTGGCGGGCGGTCGTGACGCGCGCCGACTCGACGAGATACGCGCAATGGCGCGGGCTGCCGGTGTGAAGATCGTCGATTCGGACGACGCGACGCTAGAGCGGCTTGCGGCCGGGGTGCGTCACCAGGGCGTGGTCGCCGAACTGGCGCCGCGCGCCGGCGACCCGGAGACGCAACTCGAAGAGGCGCTTGAAGCCGCGGGAGCCGCGCCGTTGCTGCTGGTGCTCGACGGGGTCCAGGACCCGCACAATCTGGGCGCCTGCCTGCGCAGCGCCGATGCAGCGGGAGTCGCCGCGGTGATCGTCCCACGGGATCGCGCCGCCGGACTGACTCCGGTCGTCCGCAAGGTGGCGGCGGGGGCAGCCGAGACGGTGCCGCTGGTGTCGGTCGTTAATCTCGCCCGGACGCTGCGCGATCTGAAGGAACGCGGTATCTGGCTGGTCGGGACGGCCGAGGGCGCCGACCGGAACCTGCATGAGGCCGATCTCACCGGCCCCCTGGCCCTGGTGATGGGCTCGGAGGGCGAGGGACTCCGCCGACTGACCCGCGAGTGCTGCGACCAGCTCGTCGCGATTCCGATGGCCGGTTCGGTAGAGAGCCTCAATGTTTCCGTGGCTGCAGGCGTGGCCCTGTTCGAAGCCGTGCGCCAGCGCCGGGCGGCCATGGGATGCGCCCCCGCCGGCCGGGCAGAACGTCGGTAGCCATATCCGGGTCGGGTCGTGTATCCTGCGCGGCTCCGCGTCCGGCATGCCCGGCGCGGCCGTTGCAACTCCTTGCCGCACCAGGCCTTTCGCGGGACCACCCGCTCCCGGGCGGCTTCAACCACAGGGAGCACTGACCGTGCGTCACTACGAGATCGTGTTTCTGGTCCACCCTGACCAGAGCGAGCAGGTCCCGGCCATGATCGACCGTTACCGCGGCATGATCACCGCCGGCGGTGGGGCTATTCATCGAGTCGAGGACTGGGGCCGCCGCCAGCTGGCGTTTCCGATCGCCAAGATCCACAAGGCCCACTACGTGCTGATGAACGTCGAGACCGACCGGAAGGCGCTCGACGAACTGACTGGTGCGTTCCGCTTCAGCGATGCCGTGATCCGCCATCTGGTCATGGCGATGCCTGGGCCGGTGACCGAGCCCTCGCCGATGGCACGCGCCGAGGAGGAGGGTGCTCGTTCCGAGGAGGGCATTGGCTCCGAGGGTGCACCCGACCAGGCCGAGGCCGCGGGCTGACAACGCGCTCTCGCACATCGAACACACGACATACGGACAGGGTTACTCATGGCACGCTTCTTCCGCCGCCGCAAATTCTGCAAATTCACCGCCGAGGGCGTCGAACGCATCGACTTCAAGGACCTCGCGACCCTCAAGGGCTACATCACCGAGACCGGCAAGATCGTTCCGAGTCGCATCACCGGCACGCGCTCGAACTACCAGCGCCAGCTCGCGCTCGCGATCAAGCGGGCGCGCTTCCTCGCGCTGCTGCCGTACACGGACCAGCATTGAGTCGAGCGGGCGTCGCGCGGGTGACCGCGGACGCGCGCCATGAGCAACAGGAGCTTCGCGAGCTGGATCGTCGAGCGCCCTGGCCCGGCCGTGCTGGTAACGGGGCTGCTGGGGCTGCTGCCGCTGCTGGGCCTCGGGTTTGCCTTCTTTCTCCCCGGTGCTGTGCCGGCGCTGGTGGTGCTGATGCGAGGCCCGCGTGCCGGAGCCCTGGTGGCCGCAGGCGCCGCCATGCTGCTGGCGCTGGCAGTCTGGTTCGTCGGTCGGCCTTTGCCAGTCGGGCTGACCTATGCAACCTGGGTACTCGGGCCGCCGCTCGCACTCGCCGTGCTGTTCCGGCGCACCGAGTCGCTGTCGATGGCGCTGCAGGTCGCGGTTCTGGCGGGTGTGGTGCTGCTGCTTCTGCTGCACCTTTCGCTCGGCGACCCGGAGCAGTTCTGGGCCCCGCTGGTTCGGGACCTCGCTGCAGAGATGCAGCGCCGGGGCTTACCGATGGACCTCGAGCAGGACCACGTTGTCGAGACGCTGGCGCGCACGCTCTGGGGCTGGGTGACAGTGCTGACGGTGCTGCTCGCGATGTGCGCGCTGTTCCTCGCGCGCTGGTGGCAGTCGCGGACGGGGCAGCAAGGTAGTTTCGGCGCGGAGTTCCAGCGGCTGCGCCTCGGTATTGCGCTGGGCACGGTGTCTGCAATCCTGATCGCCGCCTCGCTGCTGACCGACAGGCCGTTGGTGGACGATCTCGCGCGGCTGTTCCTCGGTGCGCTGATGCTCGTGGGGCTCGCGGCGGCGCATCGATTCAAGGCCTCGGGCCGCCTCGGCGGCGCGTGGCTGTGGCTGATTTACGTGCTGCTGGTGCTGGTGGCCCCGATCATGGTCGCGGTGCTGGCAGGGTGGGGATTCGTTGACAACTGGTTGCGCTCGCAGCGCCGGGCGCAACCGCAGACATGAACTGACAGAAACACTTCGGACTCGAGGGATCAATGATGGAAGTCATCCTGCTGCAGAAGGTCGCCAACCTCGGCAACATCGGCGACAAGGTCAAGGTCAAACCCGGCTACGGTCGCAACTACCTGCTTCCGCAGGGCAAGGCGGCGGTCGCCACGGCGGCCAACCTGACGAAATTCGAGGAGCGTCGCGCGGAGCTCGAGAAGCTCGCGGCCGACGAGCTCGGGAGCGCCAGGCTGCGCGCGGGGCAGCTGGACAATTTCCGGCTCGCGATCACCGCCAAGGCCGGCGGCGAAGGCAAGCTGTTCGGCTCGATCGGTACCACCGACATCGCCGAGGCTCTGTCGAAGGCCGGCATCCGCATCGAGCGCAGCGAGGTGCGCCTCGCCTCGGGTCCGATCCGCCTGGTCGGCGAGCACCACGTAAAGCTGCACCTACACAGCGACGTAGTGATCGACCTGCCGGTCGACGTGACCGCCGAGGACTGATCCGGCTCCGGGCCCGGCGACGATGGACCAGGACGGCGGTGCAGTCACCCGCCGGCGGGCGCGACCCGTGCCGGAGCTCGATGCGTTGCGTGTGCCGCCCCACTCCGTCGAGGCGGAGCAGGCCGTGCTCGGCGGCCTGCTGCTCGACAACACCACCTGGGACTCGATCGCCGACCGTCTCGGCGCAGATGACTTCTACCGTCGTGATCACCAGCTGATCTTCAGGGCAGTCGCCGAGCTGTCGGAGCGCGGCGAGCCCAGCGATGCGGTTACGCTCGCGGAGTACCTCGCGAACAACGGCCTCGCCGAGTCGACGGGCGGGCTCGCCTACCTCGCCGGTCTCGCGCGCGACACGCCTACGGCGGCGAATATTCGCGCGTATGCGGACATCGTCCGCGAGCGTTCGCAGCTGCGCCAGCTGATCCGCGTAAGCGGCGAGATCGCGGCGAGCGCCTACGACAGCGAGGGGCGCAGTGCTGCCGAGCTGGTGAGCGAAGCCGAGCGACGCGTGTTCGAGATCGCCGAGTCCGGGCGGCGGACCGGCTCGGGCTTCGTGCCGCTGCACGACGTCCTCGGCGACGCGATCGATCGTCTCGACCTGCTGCAGCAGAATCAGGGGCAGATCACCGGCGTCGGCACCGGCTTCAACGATCTCGACCGAATGACCGCCGGCCTGCAGCCCGGCGACCTGGTCATCGTCGCGGGCCGGCCCTCCATGGGAAAGACGACGCTGGCGCTCAACATCGCGGAGAACGCAGCGATCGCAGCGGGCACGCCAGTGGCGGTGTACTCGATGGAGATGTCGCGCGACCAGCTCGCGATGCGCATGATCTCCTCGCTCGGACGCGTCGACCAGAGCCACTTGCGCACCGGCAACTTCGGCGACGACGACTGGGCGCGCATCAATGGCGCGATCGCGCAGATGAAGTCCGCGCCCATCTACATCGACGACAGCGGATCGCTCACCCCGACCGAGGTGCGCGCCCGGGCCCGGCGCCTCAAGCGCGAGAAGGGCAACCTGGGACTGATCGTCGTGGACTACCTGCAGCTCATGCAGGTGCCGGGCACCAAGGAGAACCGCGCCACGGAGATCTCGGAGATCTCCCGCTCACTGAAGGCGCTTGCGAAGGAGCTGCGTGTGCCGGTCATCGCGCTCTCGCAGCTGAACCGCAGCGTCGAGCAGCGCACGGACAAGAAGCCGGTGATGTCGGACCTGCGCGAGTCTGGCGCCATCGAGCAGGATGCGGACCTGATCGTGCTGATCTACCGCGAGGAAGTCTACGAGCCCGATACGCCGCGCAAGGGCATCGCCGACATCATCATCGCCAAGCAGCGCAACGGCCCGACCGGCGAGGTGCATCTGACTTTCCTCGGCAAGTACACGCGGTTCGAGAACCTCGCTACCGGTGACTACGGGTACGGCCCCTGAGCGGCGTGCGCCGCAGACCCCGCGTGCATCACCTGATTCGGGCCACCGTCGATACCGCTGCGCTGCACCACAACCTCCGGAGGGTGCGCGCAACCGCTCCCGGTGCGCGCGTGATGGCCGTGATCAAGGCCAACGCCTATGGCCACGGGCTCGTGCCGGTCGCGCGGGCACTCGCGGACAGCGACGGGTTTGCGGTGGCCCGCCTCGAGGAGGGCCTCGCGCTGCGTGCGGCGGGTCTCGAGAACACGATCCTGCTGCTCGAGGGTGTCTTCGGCGCGGAGCAGCTGACGCTGGCCGCGGAGAATCGACTCGAGCTCATGGTGCACAACACCGAGCAACTCGAATTGCTGGAGGGGCGCGCCGGCGTGACGTCGCTCGTGGCGTGGATCAAGCTCGACACGGGCATGAACCGCCTGGGATTCCGCGCCGAGCAGTTCGCGTCCGCATACGAGCGGCTCACGCGCATCCGCAACGTCGCGCCCGAACCGACGCTGGTCACGCATCTCGCGAATGCGGACGATCTCGAGGATCCCAAGACGGGTGCGCAACTGGATCTCTTCGCCGCCACGACCGCCGGCCTGCCGGGCGCTCGAAGCATCGCCAACTCGGCGGCACTGCTTGGCTGGCCGGCCTCGCGGGCGGATTGGGTGCGGCCCGGCCTGATGCTCTACGGGCTGTCGCCGTTCGCGACGGGCACAGGCGACGCGCTGGGGCTGCGTCCCGTGATGACGCTGCGCAGCGAGGTGATCGCGATCAAGTCAGTGCGACCGGGGGAAACCGTGGGCTACGGCGGTACCTGGCGCGCGCCGCGTGATACGCGCATGGCCGTGGTCGCGGGGGGCTACGGTGACGGCTACCCGCGTTCGGTCCCCGCGGGCGCGCCGGTGATGGTGAACGGACGCTGCGCGCCGCTGATAGGCCGCGTGTCCATGGACATGCTGACGGTGGACGTGACCGACCTCGAACGCGTCGCGCCAGGCGACCCCGTGGTCCTCTGGGGCGAGGGGGCGCCCGCCGAGGAGCTTGCGTCGCTGGCCGGCACCATTGCTTACGAGCTCGTCTGCCGGGTCAGCCAGCGCGTCCATCACGAGCTGGTCTGAACCGGGAGTCCGGCAGCACTGCAGGCCATGACCACCGGCGCAGGCCGGGGACTCAGGTCGCGAAGAAGAACCCCATCTTTACGCCCGCGAGTTGCACGACGTCGTTGTCCTGCAGTTTTCGTGCCTGGGCGCCGATCGGCACACCGTTGACGAGCGGAAAGTCGTCCTCGCGACCGCTCTCGACATGCACGATGTAGTAGCCGTCGGCACGGCGCGTGATGGCGGCGACCTGGACGCCCGGCCGGCCGAGCGTCGTGAGCGTCTTGACGAGTTCGACTTCGCGGCCAGCGAACTGCCCCGAGAGCACCTGCAGCTTGGCGCGCGGCAGGACAGCCGCCGCGGCGCCCGCGCGAGCCGATGGCGCCGGCGTGGCGAGGCGCGCGCCGAGCATGCCGGCGGCCTCATTCGGCCGGATCAGCATGGTCTTCGCGAACTCGTCGTCCTCCTCGTCGTTCTCGCCATCCACGAACCGCAACGCGTGGTGACCGACCGTGATCACGTCGCCATGCTGGAGCGCGTGCTTCTTGACGATCTTGCCGTTGACGTACGTGCCGTTCGTGCTGTTGAGGTCCTCGAGGAACGAGTCGTTGAGGATGTTGATGATCAGCGCGTGGTGTCCGCTGACCGCGGGGTTGTCGATGCGTATGTCGTTGTCCGGAAGGCGCCCGATCGTGTAGCGCTCCCGGCTCATGTTGTATTCGGCGAGCGACTGCCCGTCGAGGCTGAGTACGAGCCTGGCCATGAGTCTCCCTGATCCTTGCGTCAGCTGAACATCGCGCGAACACGCTCTATCACGCCGCGTCGCGCCGGAAAGCCATCGAGCACCCTGACCAGCACCACCGAGATGTTGTCCCGGCCACCGTTGTCGTTGCCGAGCAGCACCAGTTGCCGGGCGAGCGTCGAGAGATTAGCACCAAAGGTGTTCATGGTTAACTGGATGTCGTCGTCCTCGACCATGTCCGAGAGCCCGTCGGAGCACAGCAGGAACAGGTCGTCCGGCAATACTGCGATCTCGGTCACGTCGACCTCCACGGTCGGCTCGACGCCGAGCGCGCGCGTGACGTAGTTCTTCGCCGCCGCACGCTGGGCCTGCTGCGGCGTGTAAAGTCCGCGCGCAACGAGTTCGTGCATCAGCGAGTGGTCCTGGGTTACGCGCGAGAGTTCAGAGTCGCGCAGGCGGTACATGCGCGAGTCGCCGACGTGCGCGACGGTGAGCCGGTTGTCGAAGAACAGGCCGGCGACCACCGTCGTACCCATTCCCTCGCAGTGGGCCTGGGTCCTCGCCGTCTGGTTGATGAGCATGTTGGCCCGCTGGATCGCGTCGCGCAGCAGGATGCCGGGCCGGCTCAGGCCGCTGGTCGTGTCGCGCAGGCGCAGGTCAACCCGCTCGATCGCCTCCTTGATGAGGCTCAGCAGCGTTCGCACGGCAATGCCGCTCGCGACCTCGCCCGCCTTGTAGCCGCCCATGCCGTCGGCGAGCACCACCAGCCCAATGTCGGCGTCCGTTCCGATCGTGTCCTCGTTGTGCTCGCGCACCCGACCCGGGTCGCTCGCGCCGACGCAGGAGAGCTTGCCCTTCAGGTGCATGCTCAGCTCAGCCCGGGAGAGTTGATGTCGCGGAGCACGATCGCAAACTCCGCCCCGCTTTCGTGCCTCTCCTCCGGGTCCTTGGCCAGCGCGCGGTCGAAGAAGCCCTGCATGCCTTTCGGCAGTCCGGGCCGGATCACGCCGATTGGCGGCGGCTGTCCGTGCGCGATCGCGAGCATCAGTCCCGGCATCGAGTCGGCCCGGAACGGCAGCTGGCCCGTGAGCAGCTGAAAGAGGGTCACCGCCAGCGAGAAAAGGTCCGAGCGACCGGTTACTGCCCGGCCCTGCAGCTGCTCCGGCGACATGAACGAGGGCGTGCCCAGCACGATTCCGGTGCGGGTGCGGCCGGTATCCGTGAGACGCGCGATACCGAAGTCCGTGATTTTGAGCTCACCGCTCGGCGGGTCGAACATGACGTTCGCCGGCTTGACGTCGCGGTGCACGACGCCCTGGCGATGCGCGTAATGCAGCGCATCGGCGAGGCGCGCGACGATCTCGATAGCGATCGCGGGCGGGAGGAGCCGCGCCGAGGACGTGAAATCAACGAGGTGCTGGCCGCGCAGCAGCTCCATCGCGATATAGGCCGTGCCGTCGTGCTCGCCAGCGTCGAAGATGGTGACGATGTGCGGATGGCTGAGGCGTCCGGCCGTCTCGGCTTCGCGGAAGAACTTCTGGCGGGCTTCCTCGAGCTCGTGGCCCTCGAATTCAGCGGCCAGCGGGATGGTCTTGAGAGCGACCTCCCGGTTTATCACCGGGTCGCGCGCACGGTATACGACCCCCATGGCGCCACGGCCGAGCTCATGCTGGACTTCGTAACGTCCGAGGCGCCCCGGCGGTGCGCGACGACCCGCTGCGGTCGCGATCGGGTGCGCACCGGTCTCTAGGGCTGGGAGCTTGTCAACGGCCGGTCGCGACATGGTCGACCGAAGTATACGGATCCTCCGTCGGCCCGAATTGTCGCCGCCGTCACACATCCGGGTCGAGCGCGGCGCGCGTGCTAGCATCGCCGCCCGCAGCGGCGGAGGGCGAGCAGACGATGGCCAGAGCCAGGACCAGCTACGTGTGCGGTTCCTGCGGGGCGGCGACGCCGCAGTGGCAGGGCCAGTGCCCCGCCTGCCAGGCCTGGAATACGCTGGAGCTTGCGGCGTCCTCGCTGCCGGTCAGGCCGCACCGGGCCTCGAATGCGGCAAGGAGCGCTACCAGCCGATCTGTGGCCGAAGTCGCACGGGACGACGAGCCGCGGCTGGCAACCGGGATCGGTGAGCTGGACCGGGTCCTGGGCGGTGGGCTCGTGGCTGGCTCCGTGACGCTGCTCGGGGGCGACCCGGGCATCGGCAAATCGACCTTGCTGCTGCAGGCCTCCGACGCGCTGAGCCGCGGGTGCATCGTCGTGTACGCCTCGGGCGAGGAGTCCTTGCGACAGGTGGCGCTGCGCGCGCATCGTCTCGGACTCGCGTCGGAGACGCTGCGGCTCGCGGCCGAGACCCGCGTCGAGGCGATCATCGAGGAAGCGCTCGCCGCACGAGCCGCGGTGCTGGTGGTGGACTCCATACAGACCATGCACAGCGAGCTGTCGGAATCCTCGCCCGGCTCGGCGGTGCAGGTCCGAGAGTCGGCCGCGCGCCTGGTGCGATTCGCGAAGGACACGGGCACGGCGGTTCTCATCATTGGCCACGTGACCAAGGAAGGCCTGATCGCCGGACCGCGCATCCTCGAGCACATGGTGGACACGGTGCTCTATTTCGAAAGCGATCCCGGCAGTCGCTTCCGCGTCATCCGCGCCGTGAAGAATCGCTACGGGGCGGCGAACGAGATCGGCGTGTTCGCGATGGCCGAGCAGGGGCTCAAGGAAGTGCGCAATCCTTCGGCCATCTTCCTGTCGCGCCACGAGAATGCGGTTCCCGGCAGCGTGGTGACGGTGGTCCGCGAGGGCAGCCGCCCCTTGCTCGTGGAGCTTCAGGCGCTGGTGGACGAGGCGCAGGGCATGTCGCCGCGCCGCGTCGCGGTCGGTTTCGACGCGGGGCGCCTGGCGCTGTTGCTCGCGGTCCTGCACCGTCACGGTGGCGTGTCGAGTTCGGGGCAGGACGTGTTCGTCAACGTCGTCGGCGGCGTGCGAATTGGCGAGACCGCCGCCGACCTGCCGGCGGTAGTCGCGGTGCTGTCGAGTCTGCGCGGCCGGCCGGTGGCGACCGATCTCGTGTGCTTCGGTGAACTGGGGCTCACGGGTGAGGTTCGTCCCGTGCCCTTCGGTGAGGAGCGGCTCCGCGAAGCCGCGAAGCAGGGATTCCGGCGTGCAATCGTGCCCGCCGCCAATGCGCCGCGTCGCGACCCCGATGGTCTGGTAGTGGAAGGCGTGGCGCGGCTCGAGCAGGCGCTCGCTCTCGCGATGTGAGGCGCTTCACTGCCCCGGTGGCGGGGCCTCGGGGACCGGCGCAAGCGGCCGCAGGCGCACGGTCTTGACCGCGTTGTCCCCGGTCTGCAGCACGTCGATGGCATAGTCGTTGATGCGCAGGCTGGTGCCCGGTTCCGGGATCGTCTCGAGCGTCTCGATAACAAGGCCGTTGAGCGTCCGCGGGCCGGCAGTCGGCAGCGACCAGCCCAGCTTGCGGTTCAGCGTGCGCACGCTCGCCGAGGCGTTGACGATGAACGATCCGCCACGTTCGCGATGCACGTCCTTGTGCGCTGCGCTCGTGTCGGAGGTGAACTCGCCGACGATCTCCTCGAGCAGGTCCTCGAGCGTGACGAGTCCCTGCACGTCCCCGTACTCATCGACGACGAAAGCGACGCGGCGCCGCTGCCGCTGGAAGTTGAGGAGCTGGGTGTTGAGCGACGTACCCTCCGGCACGTAGTACGGCTCCCGCGAGCGTGCCAGCGCCAGGAGCTGCGCGCGGTCCAGCTCACCACGCGCGAGCTGCCTCGCGACCTGCTTCATGTGCAGGATTCCCACGATCTCGTCCACGCTGCCGTCGAACACCGGCACGCGCGTGTGACGCGTCTCGCGAAGCCGATTCAGGATGTCGTCCCAGTCGTCGGAGGCGTCGATGCCTGCGATCTCGCTGCGCGGGACCATGATGTCCTCGACGTTGATGCGCTCGAGGTCGAGGATGCTCATCAGCATGCGCTGGTGCCGATGGGGTATGACGGTGCTGGCTTCCGCGACGACCGTGCGCAGCTCTTCCCTCGAAAGCGAGGTGGCGCTCGCCTTCTCGCGGGAGATCCCGAGGAGACGCAGCACGCCGTTCGCGAGCAGGTTGGTGACCCACACGATCGGGTAGAGCACCTTGAGCAGCACCTGATAGACGAGGGCCGCCGGCAGCGCCAGCCTCTCGGGGTACAGGGCGCCGAAGGTCTTGGGCGCCACCTCCCCGAAGATGATCAGCACGACGGTGAAGATGCTGACGCCTACGGCCGCCGAGGCCTGGCCGCCGAGCGTGAGCGAGATGATGGTCACGATCGCAGCGGCCGCCGAATTGACGAAGTTGTTGCAGATCAGAATCAGGCCGATCAGCCGGTCTGGCGCCTGCAGCAGCGTCTCCGCAGCGCGCGCGCCCGGGCTGCCCTCGCGCGCGAGGTGACGCAGCCGGTAGCGATTGACGCTCATCAGCGCCGTCTCCGTGCTCGAGAAGAACGCCGACAGCGATACCAGCAGGACGAGCAGCGCGAACAGCCAGCCTATAGGGATATGCTGCAAAGCTGCTCAGCCCCAGTGCTTGCCGAGTATGTTTTCGAGCACCAGCTTGCTGCCGAAGTAGGACAGCCCGAGCAGCCCGTAGCCCGCGAGCGTCCAGCGCAGTGCCTGCCTGCCGCGCCACCCCATGCGCCAGCGACCGAGCAGCAGGATGCCGAACACGACCCACGCGATGATCGCGAGCACGACCTTGTGCACCAGGTGCTGGGCAAACAGGTCCTCGATGAAGAAGGCGCCGGTGACGAGCGCCAGCGTGAGCACGGTGAAACCAGCGAGAATGCTGTGGAAGCAGCCCGACTCCACCGACTCGATGGGCGTGAGGATCTTCAGCCAGCCGAGCGGCCGGCGGCTGCGCAGGCGGTGTTCCACGACGACCTGCGCGACCGCGAGCGCCGCGCCGATGGTCAGAAATGCGAACGCGGTGGTCGCCATGGCGATATGGAAGGCCAGTTCCCAGCCTGGTCGACCCATGCTGAACTGACGGGCGCCTTCGGAAAAAGCCCCTTCGAGCACGGCGGCAATACCGAGCAGGAGGGCCGCCATTCCTCGCAGTCGCGGCCGCAGCGCCATCACGATCGCCGTGATTGCAATCACGATCGCCACCAGCGCGAGCACGTCACCGAGCGAAAGCGCGGCCAGCGGCTCCATGCGGCGTTCCTGAACCAGCGCCGCGGCATGCACGAGCACGCCCATTGCTGCCATCGACGCGGCGGCGATGCGCCGACCCCGGCCTTCGTGGGTGTTGCCCTGATAGGCCGACATGCCAAGTGCTATGGCGCCGAACAGGTAGCAGGCAACAGCAATGAGCGGCAGCAGCAAGCGCGGGCCCGGGATGCAGGAGAGTCGGGCGAAATGATGGCACATCACACCTACGGTGAGGAGGCGGAGTCCCCGCAGCGTCCCTATAATCGTGGCTCCCGCCGCGCCGCGTGGCGCTCCCGCCGAGGATCTCGATGTTCGACAAGCTCTCCTCCCGATTGGCTGCGGTCGTTGAGGGCCTGCGCGGCCGCGGTCGACTGACCGAGGAGAACATCGGCGAAACCCTGCGCCAGGTGCGCATGGCGTTGCTCGAGGCGGACGTCGCGCTGCCGGTCGTGAAGGAGTTCATCGACGCCGTCAGGGCGCGCGCGGTCGGCCTCGAGGTGCACAAGAGCCTGACGCCGGGGCAGGCGCTGGTGCGGGTGATCCACGAGGAACTGGTGCGCGTGATGGGCGAGGGCGTCCGTCCGCTCAACCTGCGGGTGCAGCCTCCAGCGGTAATCCTGCTCGCAGGCCTTCAGGGCGCGGGCAAGACCACCACCGCCGCGAAGATCGCGCTGTGGCTCCGCGAGCGCGAGCACAAGCGCGTGCTGCTTGCATCCACGGACGTGTACCGGCCCGCAGCGATGCTGCAGCTCGAGCGGCTCGGCCAGCAGCTTGGCGTCGACGTGATGCCCGCTGATCCTTCGCGGCCGCCGCTGGAAATCGCGGCGCGCGCGCTCGAGGAAGCGCGCCGCGGCCTCTACGACGTGCTGCTGGTTGACACCGCAGGACGCCTGCACGTCGACGAGCAGATGATGGCGGAGGTGCGCGGTCTCGCCGCCGCCGTGACGCCAGTCGAGACACTGTTCATCGTCGACAGCATGTCGGGCCAGGACGCCGTGAACGCCGCGCGCGCCTTTGGGTCGGCGCTCGATCTCACCGGCATCGTGCTCACCAAGGCGGATGGCGATGCTCGGGGCGGCGCGGCGCTCTCCGTGCGCCACGTCACCGGTCGGCCGATCCTGTTCGTGGGCGTGGGCGAAAAACCCGAGGCGCTCGAGGCCTTCCAGCCGGAGCGCATGGCCTCGCGCATCCTCGGCATGGGCGATGTGCTGAGTCTCGTCGAAGAGGTCACGCGCAAGGTAGACCGCGAACAGGCAGAGAAGCTCGCCCGAAAGGTCGCCAAGGGCCAGGGCTTCGACCTCGAGGACCTGCTCGATCAGTTGCGGCAGCTCGAGAAGATGGGTGGGGTGGCCGCGTTGATGGACAAGCTGCCTGCCCAGCTCGCGGCCAAGGCGGGCGCCGTGCCGCAGGGTAACGAACGCGAGGTCAGGCGGCAGATCGCGATCATCTGCTCGATGACCCCCCGCGAACGGCGCTTCCCGAAGCTGATCGACGGCTCCCGCCGCCGGCGCATCGCGACCGGCTCCGGCACCCACGTCTCCGACGTCAATCGGCTGCTCAAGAACTTCCTGCAGATGCAGAAGGTCATGAAGGGCATGGGCAAGGGCAAGGCGGGATTGCGCGGGATGGTCCAGTCGCTGGCGGGTCGACTGCCGCCCGGCCTGCGCTGAGCACAAGTATTTATTTCGCCGGGCCTTTTCGGTAGACTTCCGGGCTCTTTTTCGGCCGGACATCGGGATGCCCGGATCCCGGCCAATTCAAGCGACTCGCTGAGGCACAGCAGACGATGGTGACGATCAGATTGATGCGCCGTGGTGGCAAGAAGGAGCCCTTCTACCACGTGGTAGTGACCGACAGCCGGCGGGCCGGCGGCGGCTCGCTCGAGCAGCTCGGCTTCTTCAACCCAGTGGCGCGTGGTGCCAGCGAAGAGCTCAGGCTCGACCTCGCGCGTGTGGATCATTGGCTCGCGCGCGGTGCGCAGCCTTCCGAGAGGGTGGCGCAGCTGCTCAAGGCCCGTCGCAAGTCGCAGCCGGCCGCTGCGGCCTGACGGCCGGCGCACGCCGCGGTGGCTGCGGCGCAAACCGACGGCACTCGACGCTGGGTGATTCTCGGTCGGATCGGCGCCCCATTTGGCGTGCGGGGCTGGATGAAGGTCCAGTCCTACACCGACCCGCCGGAGGGTGTCGTGAACTACGCGCCCTGGGACCTGGTTCGCGACGGATGCCTCGGAGCCCGGGCCGTCATGGACTGGAAACTCGCGGGCGGGCAACTCGCGGTGCAGCTTGAAGGAGTTGATACGCGGGAAGCTGCGCAGACTCTGACCGGCGCTGAGGTTAGGGTAGATCGTGCGGCGCTGCCGCCGCCGGCACCCGGCGAGTACTACTGGGACGACCTCGTCGGCCTGGAAGCAGCCAACCGGGACGGCGCGCCACTCGGACAGGTGACGGGCATTCTCGAGTTGCCGGCCCACCCGGTGCTGGTGCTGCGAGGTGTGCGGGAGCGGCTGGTGCCCCTGGTGCGCGAGCGGCTGGTCGATGTGGATCTCGGGAGCCGTCGGCTGACGCTCGACTGGCACCAGGATGACTGAGCGGAATGCCGTGAAGATCGTGGTCGTCACGCTGTTCCCGGAGCTCGTCGAGCAGGCGCTGCGCTTCGGGGTACTCGGACGGGCCATCGAACGCCGCGTGCTCGGGGTCGAGACGGTTAATCCGCGGCAGTACGCCACGGACGTGCACCGCACCGTGGACGACCGCCCCTATGGCGGCGGCCCGGGCATGGTGATGAAGGCCGAGCCGCTGCGCCTCGCGACCGACGAGGCTTCGCGACGCGTGCCTGGGGCGAGGCGGATCTTGCTTGCCGCGGACGGGAGCCCCGTCTCGCAGCGGAAGGTCGCCGAGCTCGCGCAGGCGCCGGGGCTCGTGCTGGTTGCCGGCCGGTACGAGGGCGTCGACGAGCGATTCGTCGAGGGGTGCGTCGATGAGTCTCTGTCGGTCGGCGACGTCGTGCTGAGCGGCGGCGAGCTGCCGGCGCTCATGGTGATTGATGCCGTGGCGCGATTGCTGCCCGGGACGCTCGGCGACGCGGAGTCGGCCGTGCAGGACTCGTTCGTGACGGGCCTGCTCGACTGGCCGCACTACACCCGGCCCGAGCGGTGGGCGGGGCGTGCAGTGCCGGCGGTACTGCTCGGCGGCAACCATGCCGAGATAGAGCGCTGGCGCCGCCAGCAGTCGCTGGGACGCACGCACGATCGACGACCCGACCTGCTGCGGCAGCGGGCCTTGAGCAGGGAGGAGCGAGTGCTCCTCGAAGACTATCTCGCGGCGCAGGATGCGACGCGAACCGTGACAGGGATGCAACCACTGCGAGAAGGTGAGACATGAGCAACATCATTGCCACGCTCGAGAAAGAGCGGATGCAGCGCGAGGTGCCGGATTTCGGTCCGGGAGACACCGTCGTCGTCGAGGTGAAGGTTAAGGAAGGCGACCGCGAGCGCGTGCAGGCCTACGAGGGCGTGGTCATCGCCAAGAGCAACCGGGGACTCAACTCCTCGTTCACCGTACGCAAGATTTCGCATGGCGAGGGCGTGGAGCGCGTGTTCCAGACCTACAGTCCGTCGCTCGGGGCGATCACGGTGAAGCGCCGTGGAAACGTGCGTCGCGCGAAGCTCTACTACCTTCGCGAGCGCACCGGCAAGGCCGCGCGCATCGAAGAGAAGGTCTGAACGCCGCCGTGCCCGCCGCCGCGGTCTGGTGGCGGTGGCGCGGGCGTGCGCATAGCGGGGGCTCCGCATGATCCGCGCGATCGGTAAACTGCTGCACTGGATCTGGAGCGGTCTCGACGGGCTGCGAAAGGTCCTGCACCTCGTCCTGCTGCTGGTGATCTTCGGCATCATGTGGGGCGTTTTCTCGCGCTCCATTCCGCTGGTTCCGCAGAAGGCTGCACTCGTAATCGCGCCCCAGGGTCCGTTGGTCGAGCAACTGACCGGAGATCCACTCGAGCGCGCGGTGGCCGAAAGCCTGCGGCAGCGGCCCTCGGAGACCCTGCTGCGCGACCTCATCGAGGCGATCGAGGCGGCGCGCGATGACGACCGGATCAGCTCGCTCTACCTCGACCTGAGCAGCCTGTCCGGAGGCGGGCTGCCAAAACTGCAGGAACTCGGGGACTCGATAGAGAGTTTCCGCGGCAGCGGCAAGCCCGTCATCGCCTACGGTGACTACTACGACCAGCGCCAGTACTACCTCGCAGCGCACGCCGACGAGGTCTATGTCGACCCGAAGGGCGCGGTGTTCGTCGAGGGTTATGCCAACTACGGGCTGTACGTGAAGGACGCCGTAGACAAGCTCGCCATCGACTGGAACGTGTTCCGTGTCGGCGTGTACAAGTCGGCGGTGGAGACATTTACTCGCAACGACATGTCACCGGCCGAGCGCGAGGAGAGCCTCGTGTGGCTCGGCACGCTCTGGAGCACGTACAAGGATGACGTGGGCGGCGCGCGAGGGTTCGAGCCCGAGCGACTGCAGGACTACGCGGACGATGCGGCCGACGCGCTGCGTCGCGCCGACGGCGATCTTGCGCGCATGGCGCTGGAGGCCGGCCTGGTCACCGCGCTCGACGGCCGTTTCGCCGTCGAGGAACGCCTGGCCAAGATCACGGGCGAGGACGAGGACACGGGCTTCGTCGGAGTCGACCACGACGCCTATCTGGCCAACATCCGCTCGCAGCAGGTGCTGGGTCACAAGGCAGCGGACAAAGTCAGCGTGATCGTGGCGGCCGGCGAGATTCTGCCGGGCGAGCAGGCACCGGGAGCCGTCGGCAGTGACACGCTGGCGTGGCAGCTGCGCGAGGCCCGCGACGACGACGACGTGAAGGCCGTCGTGCTGCGCGTCGACAGCCCGGGCGGCAGCGTGTTCGCGAGCGAGGTCATCCGCCGCGAGGTCGAGGGACTGCGCGAGGCGGGAAAGCCCGTGGTGGCCTCGATGAGCACGCTCGCGGCCTCCGGTGGCTACTACATCGCCATGGACGCCGACCGCATCATCGCGAGCCCGGCAACGCTGACGGGATCCATCGGCGTGTTCGGGATGTTTCCGACCTTTCAGCGAACGCTGGAGAAGATCGGCGTCCACAGTGACGGAGTCGGCACGACCGCGCTCGCCGGCGAGTTTCGCGGCGATCGCGCACTCGGTGATATCGGCCGCTCGGTGATCCAGCAGGGCATCGAGCACGAGTACCGTCAGTTCGTCGGCGCGGTGGCGAAGGCGCGCGACAAGACCCCCGAGCAGGTGGAGGCGGTGGCGCAGGGTCGAGTGTGGGCCGGTGCCGAAGCGCAGGACCTCGGGCTCGTGGACGAGCTCGGCGGCCTGGATCGTGCCGTCGAGGTCGCGGCCGAACTCGCCGGCCTCGGCGAGGACTACGACGTACAGTACCCCGAGGCGCAGGTCGGCCTCGGCGAGGCGCTGGGCCTCAGGGTACGTGGCGGGATCGCCGCGCTCGTCGTTCCGCACCTGCCCGATTCGATGCTGCCGGCGCTGCCGCGCGCGCTAACGCCGCTGATGCAGGAGGCGCGCCGCCTCGCGCGCCTCGCCGATCCTCGCAATCTCTACGCCTACTGCATCGCCTGCATGGTCGAGTGACCCCGGCCGCGCGGGCGGCGTTCCTCAGCGAACGATCTGGTTCAGCTCGCCTTTGCGATAGCGCTCCGCCATCGCCTCGAGGGGCAGCGGCCTGATCTTCGAGGCCTGCCCGGCGCATCCGAAGGACTCGTAGCGCGCCTTGCAGATGCCCTTCGCGGCCTTCTGCGCATCGACGAGGAACTTGCGCGGGTCGAACTCGCTCGGCTTCTCCGCCATGTGCCTGCGCATCGCGCCCGTCATCGCGAGGCGGATGTCGGTGTCGATATTGACCTTGCGCACGCCGTGCTTGATGCCCGTGACGATCTCCTCGACCGGGACGCCGTAGGTCTCCTTCATCTGCCCGCCGTGCTTGCGGATGACCTCGAGCCATTCCTGCGGCACGCTCGAGGAACCGTGCATCACGAGGTGGGTGTTCGGGATGCGGGCGTGGATCTCCTTGATGCGCTGGATGGCGAGTATGTCGCCGGTTGGCTTGCGCGTGAACTTGTAGGCGCCGTGCGAGGTACCGATCGCGATGGCGAGCGCGTCGCACTGGGTCTTCTGCACGAAGTCGGCGGCCTGGTCCGGGTCGGTGAGCAGCTGCTCGCGCGTCATGGTGCCCTCGGCGCCGTGACCGTCCTCCTTGTCGCCCTTCATGGTCTCGAGCGACCCGAGCACGCCGAGTTCGGCCTCGACGGTGACGCCGATCGCGTGGGCGAAGTCCACCACCTTGCGCGAGGTATCGACGTTGTACTCGTAAGTGGAGGGCGTCTTGCCGTCCTCCGTCAGCGAACCGTCCATCATTACGCTGGTGAAGCCCGAGCGGATCGCACCCATGCACACCGCGGGCGACTGGCCGTGGTCCTGGTGCATGACGACGGGGATGTGCGGGTAAGCCTCGACCGCCGCCAGGATCAGGTGGCGCAGGAATGGCTCGCCCGCGTACTTTCGTGCACCGGCCGAGCCCTGCATGATGACCGGGGCGTCGACCTCGTCGGCCGCCTCCATGATGGCGCGCACCTGCTCGAGATTGTTGACGTTGAACGCGGGCAATCCGTAGCCGTGCTCGGCCGCGTGGTCGAGCAGCTGGCGCATAGAAACGAAGGGCATGGACGGTCTCCTCTTGCTGCCTTGGCTCGACTTTACTCGCTGCGATGCAGCATGGAAGCCGGGGAATCCGAGGGCGTCCGCCCGCCGGGCTGCCGGCGCGCCACCCAAGGAGAGCGCGGCGGGGTTGGCGGCGAACGGCCCGGGGCGTCCTACGCGGAGTGAGCACGCCCCGGTCGCGCTGTCGCCGCGAGCCGGACCCGGGACGGCGTGAGGCGAGCGGGAACTCGGCCCTGACCACGACGTTGCCGGATTCCGCCGTGACCTGGCAGGGATCGGCGTCGACGCAGAGGCATTGAGGCCCGGTCATGAGGTGGTCGGAGTCGGGGAGGCGCAGCCTGCCGCACACCGGCCGCACTGCTGTGCTGATCCGGCCGCCGCAGCAGTACTGAAAGTGCAAACGACCCGGGCGAGGTCTCGTGAAGCTGCCTTCCGTCGCTGTCGCCTTCGCCGCGGTCGCCTGCGGACTTGCTGGCTGCGGCGGACAGAAGGCCGGCGACGAAGCGCCGGCCGCGGCCCCGCCGCCAGCCGAGCGGGTCGTCAACGTCTACAACTGGTCGGACTACATGTCGCCCGAGTTGCTCGAGCAGTTCGAGGCCGAGACCGGCATCAAGGTCAACTGCGACACCTTCGACAGCCTCGAAATGCTCGAGACCAAGCTGCTGACCGGCAACACCGGATATGACGTCGTGGTGCCGTCCGCGCCTTTCCTGCAGCGGCGGGTCGCTGTCGGCGTGTACCAGCCGATCGACCGCGCGCCTGCCTCACTACGGCAGCCTTGATCCCGAAATGATGGCGATGCTCGCCGTCAATGACCCCGGCAACGCCTACGGGGTCGGGTTCATGTAGGGCACCACCGGCATCGCTTACGAGGCGCGCAAGATTGCGGCGGCCGCGCCCGATGCGCCGACCGACAGCTGGCGGCTGGTGTTCGACCCGGCGGTGGCCAGCAGGCTGGCCGGCTGCGGCATCGCCTTCGTCGACGCGCCGAGCGAGATCATTGCGCCAACGTTGATGTCCCTGGGCAAGGATCCCTACAGCATTGATCCGTCCGACCTGGCAGCGGCCGAGGCAAGACTGATGGAGATCCGGCCCTACGTGCGCTATATCAATTCCGACCTGGTGCTCGCGGATCTGGCGGGCGGGCAGGTCTGCGTCGCCGTCACCTGGAACGGCATCGCGTCTCGCGCCCGCCTGCGCGCGCAGGAAGCGAGGCGCCAAAGCGACATCCGCTGCACGATCCCCGTCGAAGGCACGCTCAGCTGGGGCGATGCGATGGCCATCCCGAAGGATGCGCCGCATCCCGACGCCGCGCACGCCTTCATCGACTTCCTGCTGCGGCCCGCCGCGGGTGCCCGGCTCGCTGAATTCGTCCCAGAGGATCCGGGGCCGCCGGATCGACCACTCAGGCTGCCCAGTCGAGGATCACCTTGCCTGACTGGCCGGTGCGCATGATCTCGAAGCCCTCGCGGTACTCCGCGATCGGTAGGCGGTGCGTGATGATCGGTGTGATATCGAGCCCGCTCTGGAGCATGGCGGCCATCTTGTACCAGGTCTCGAACATCTCCCGGCCGTAGACGCCCTTGAGCACGAGGCCCTTGAAGATCACGTCGTTCCAGTCGATCGCAGTGTTGTCCGGCGGAATGCCGAGCAGCGCGACGTTGCCACCGTGGTGCATGGTGCGCAGCAAGTCGCGGAACGCCGAGGGGTTACCCGACATCTCGAGCCCGACGTCGAAGCCCTCGACCATGCCGAGGTCCTTCATCGCGTCGTCGAGCGACTCGTGGCTCACGTTGATGGCACGCGAGGCGCCCATCTTCCGGGCGAGGTCGAGGCGGTAGTCGTTCACGTCGGTGATGACGACGTGCCGCGCGCCTACGTGTCGGGCGATGGCCACGGCCATGATGCCGATCGGCCCGGCGCCCGTGATCAGCACGTCCTCGCCCACCAGGTTGAAGGACAGTGCGGTGTGGGTGGCGTTGCCGAAGGGGTCGAGGATCGAGGCCACCTCGTCGGTGATCGAATCTGAAAGCTTGAAGGCGTTGAAGGCCGGGATCACGAGGTACTCGGCGAAGCAGCCAGGCCGATTCACGCCTACGCCGACCGTGTTGCGGCACAGGTGGCGTCGTCCGGCGCGGCAGTTGCGGCAGTAGCCGCAGGTGATGTGGCCTTCGCCCGAGACGCGGTCGCCCACGGCGAAGCCCTGCACCTCGCTGCCGATCTCGACGATCTCGCCCGCGTACTCGTGGCCGACGTGCATCGGCACCGGGATGGTCTTCTGTGCCCACTGGTCCCAGTTGTAGATGTGGATGTCGGTGCCGCAAATCGCGGTCTTGCGTACCTTGATGCGCACGTCGTTCGGGCCGACCCTGGGCTCCGGGATTTCCTCCATCCAGATGCCGGGCGCACGCTGCGACTTGACCAGTGCCTTCATGGTTTCTGCCTCGGCGGACCAACGGGTCCGCCCGTCGATATCAGTGAATCACGCCGAGTTCACGCCCGACGGAGACGAAGCCGTCGATCGCCCGATCGATCTGCTCCAGCGTGTGGCCGGCGCACATCTGGGTGCGGATGCGCGCCTTGCCCATCGGCACCACCGGATAGGAGAAGCCAATCACGTACACGCCGCGCTCGAGCAGGAGCTCGGCGAACCGGGCCGCGAGCGCGGCATCCCCGATCATGACCGGCGCAATCGGGTGCTCGCCCGGCGCGATGGTGAAGCCGGCCTCTGTCATGCGGCCGCGGAAATGCGTGGTGTTGCGCCGGAGAACCGCGCGCAACTCGTCGCCCGATTCGACAAGGTCGAGCACGCGCAGCGTCGTCGCGGCGATCACCGGCGGAATGCTGTTCGAGAACAGATATGGCCGAGAGCGTTGCCGCAGCCAGGCGACGATCTCGCGGCGGGCGGCGGTGAAGCCGCCGGCGCCGCCGCCGAGCGCCTTGCCGAGCGTGCTGGTAACGATGTCGATGCGTCCCAGCACCTGGCGGTGCTCGGGTGTCCCGCGGCCGCCCTGGCCCACGAAGCCCGTGGCGTGCGAGTCGTCGACCATGACCAGTGCCCCATAGCGGTCGGCGAGGTCGCAGATGTCCTTGAGACGCGCGATCACGCCGTCCATGGAAAACACGCCGTCGGTGGCGATGAGCTTCACGCGCGCGCCGGAGGCCTCGCGGAGCTGCTTCTCGAGCTCGTCCATGTCGTCATTCGCGTAGCGCAGCCGCCGCGCCTTGCAGAGGCGAATTCCATCGATGATGCTCGCGTGGTTCAGGGCATCGCTTATGACTGCGTCCTGCTCGTCGAGCAGGGTCTCGAACAGGCCGCCGTTGGCATCGAAGCAGGACGAATACAGGATCGCGTCGTCCATGCCGAGAAAGGCCGCGAGGCGCGCCTCGAGTTCCTTGTGCACCGATTGTGTGCCGCAGATGAATCGCACCGAGGCCATGCCGTAGCCGTAGCGGTCGAGCGCGCGGTGCGCTGCTTCCCGGATCGAGGGATGGTTCGCGAGCGCGAGGTAGTTGTTGGCGCACAGGTTCACGAACTCGCGACCGTCCGTCAGCCTGACGACCGGCTGCTGTGGCGAGGCGAGCACGCGCTCCGGTTTGAAGAGACCCTGTGCGCGCAGCTCCTCGCACTGTCGGTTGAGTCGTTCGAGGAACGGTTGGTCCACGCGGTTATCTCCCGGCGAGGTCGCGATTATACGGGCCTATAATCCGGCCGTGAGTCCGCACCCGGAAGAAGGCAGACCGCCAGCCGACGCCCTGCGCATCGACAGGTGGCTGTGGTGCGCGAGATTCTTCCGGAGCCGCGGGCTCGCGCAGGCGGCGGTCGAGGGCGGCCACGTGCAGGTGAACGGTGAACGCTGCAAGGCAGCGCGGCTGGTGCGGGTGGGCGACCGACTTCGGATCACCCGTGGTCGCGAGCGCTTCGAGGTCGAGGTCACTGGCATCCCGGTGCGCCGTGGACCGGCGAGCGAGGCACGCCTGCAGTACCTCGAGAGTCCGGAGAGCGTGGCGGCCCGCGCCCGCGCCAGGGAATTCGATCGGCTGGGGGCGCCCGTGAGCAGCGGCCGACCCGACAAGCGCGACCGGCGGGAGCTGCTGCGCACCGTCAAGGGCCGACCATGACCGGGCACGCCCTCGCCGACCGGCCAACCCGCCTTTTCATCGTGCTCGCGGGGCTCTTCGCCGCGAACGCCATCATCGCCGAGTTCGTCGGTGTCAAGATCTTCGCGCTCGAGACCACGCTCGGCCTGCCGCCCTTCGACTGGAACCTGTTCGGACAGACGGGCTCGCTCAGTTTCACGGCCGGCGTGCTGCTGTGGCCGATCGTGTTCGTGATGACCGACGTCGTGAACGAGTACTTCGGGCGCCGCGGCGTGCGCTTCATCTCCTTCCTGGCGGTGGGGCTGATCTGCTACGCCTTCCTGTTCGCCTATGTGGCCATCCGGCTCGCGCCGGCGGCCTGGTGGGTGACCGTGAACGAGCCGCGCGGCGTGGACGACATGCAGGCTGCTTTCGCTGCGGTGTTCGGGCAGGGTCTGTGGACCATCGGTGGCTCGCTGGTCGCTTTCCTGGTCGGCCAGTTGATCGACGTCGGCATCTTTCACCGCATCCGACGGCTCACCGGGGAACGATGGATCTGGCTGCGGGCGACCGGTTCGACGGCGGTATCCCAGCTCGTCGACAGCTTCGTCGTGCTCTACATCGCCTTCGTGCTCGGGCCGCAGCAGTGGCCGACGTCGCTGTTTCTCGCGGTCGGCACCGTGAACTACCTCTACAAGATGGCTGCCGCGATCGCGCTGATCCCGCTGCTCTACGGGATGCGGCGTGCGATCGAGCGCTACCTCGGTGCCGCCGATGCCGCAAGGCTGCGACGCGAAGCGGCGGAATAGGGGACATTCCCGATTTGTCGCGGTCGCCACGGCAGGCGCGTGCCGTCGGCGGTCGCGAACGGGCCGGCCGGTCCTCCCGGACTACTGCACCAGCTGGTTCAGCTGGAAGATCGGCAGCAACATCGCGAGCACGATGACGAGCACCAGGCCGCCCATCACCAGGATCATCAGAGGCCCCAGCAGCCCCACCACCGCCTGCAGGATAGAATCGAGCTCGCGTTCCTGGTGCACCGCCGCGCGCTCGAGCATGGTGTCGAGTTCGCCGCTGGTTTCGCCGCTCGAGATCAGATGGATCATCATGGGCGGGAACAGCCGGCTTGCGCCCAGCGAGCGGCCGATCGGCGCACCTTCGCGCACCTTCACCGCGGCTTCCTCGACGGCGGCCTTCATCGGCAGGTTGCTGACGACCTCGCTCGAGATCCGCAGCGCCTCGAGCACCGGCACGGTACTCGCGGTCAGCGTGCTCAGAGTGCGCGCAAAGCGCGCCGTGTTGCCACCGCGAACGACCTTCCCGACCAGCGGCAGCCTGATCAGGAAACGGTGCCAGCGGCGGCGGTTCGACTCGATCCTGAGCCAGCGCGCGAACATGAACCCTGCCAGCACGAGGCCCGCGATCAGCCAGAGACCGTACTCGCGCATGAAGTCGCTGCCCGCGATCAGCAGCTGCGTCAGCAGCGGCAGCTGCGCGTCGCTGCTGCGGAACACCTCGACCACCTTCGGTACCACCGACACCAGCAGAAAGAACACGATCGCGACGCACACGACGAAAAGCATAACGGGATAGAGCATGGCGCTCAGCGTTCGGCTGCGAAGCTGCTGGCGGTTGTCCGTATAGTCCGCGAGGCGCTCGAGCACTGCGTCGAGGTGTCCGGACTGCTCGCTCGCCGCCACCGTCGCACGGTAGATCTCGGGAAACGAGCCTGGAAAGTCCGCCAGTCCATCGGCGAGCGCGTGGCCTTCCATCACCTTCGAACGCACGCCGAGCATGATGCTGCGCACGCGCGGCTTGTCGGTCTGCTGCGAGCAGGCGAGCAATGCCTCCTCGAGGGGCAGGCCGGACTTCACGAGGGTGGCGAGCTGGCGCGTCACCAGTGCGAGGTCGGCCGCACTCAGGCCACGCTGGAGCCCGAGCTGCAGCGGCCTGCGCGGGCCTTCGCGCTGCTTTTCCTCGACCTCGCTGACGTTGACCGGCAGCAGTCCCTGCTCGCGCAGCAGCTGGCGGACGTGACGAGCGGTGTCGCCCTCGATCACGCCCTTGCGCTCGCGGCCCGTCGCGTCGACCGCGACGTAGTCGAAGGCTCCCATGGATCAGTCCTCGCGAGTGACCTTGAGGACTTCCTCGATCGTCGTGACGCCCGACAGCACCTTTGCCCGGCCGTCGTCGCGAATGCCCGGCGTGCGCGCGCGGGCCGCGCGCTCGAGGTCGAGCTCGGAGGCGCCGTCGTGGACCATCGCGCGCATCTGCTCGTCGACCAGCACCAGCTCGTAGATGCCGGTGCGTCCCTTGTAGCCGCCTGACGGGTCGCGCCGGCCTGGACGGTACAGCGTGGGGGAGGGCGCATCGTCGGGGAGGTTCAGCAGCCGGCGTTCGTACTCACCGGCGGGGTAGGCCTCGCGGGTCGCCGGGTTAAGAACCCGCACGAGGCGCTGGGCGAGCACGCCGATCAGGCTCGAGGCCAGGAGGAAAGGCTCGATGCCCATGTCACGCAGACGCGTGACCGCGCCGGCGGCGGTATTGGTATGCAGCGTCGAGAGCACGAGGTGGCCGGTGAGCGAGGCCTGCACCGCAATCTGGGCGGTCTCGAGGTCGCGGATTTCGCCCACCATCACCACGTCCGGGTCCTGGCGCAGGATGGCGCGCAGCCCGCGGGCAAAGGTCATTTCGACGCGGGTATTGACCTGCGTCTGGCCGATGCCGTCGATGTAGTACTCGATCGGGTCCTCGACCGTCATGATGTTGCGCGTGCGGTCGTTGATGCGGTCGAGGGCGGCGTAGAGGGTGGTCGTCTTGCCGGAGCCGGTGGGGCCCGTGACCAGCAGGATGCCGTTCGGCTTGTGGATCAGTTCGTCGATGTGGTGCTGGGTCACGCCGTCCATGCCGAGCGAGCCGAGGTCGAGCCGGCCGGCCTGCTTGTCGAGCAGTCGCAGCACAACGCGCTCGCCATGCCCGGCGGGAATGGTCGAGACGCGCACGTCCACCGCGCGGCCGGCGATGCGCAAGGAGATCCGTCCGTCCTGCGGCAGCCGCTTCTCGGCGATGTCGAGCCGCGACATGACCTTGATGCGCGAGACGATCAGCGGCGCGACGGCACGCTTGGTCTGCAGCACCTCGCGCAGCACGCCGTCGACCCGGAAGCGGATCACGAGCCGGTTCTCGAACGGCTCGATGTGGATGTCGGACGCGTTCTCCTTGACCGCCTGCGTGAGCAACGCGTTGATCAGACGGATGACCGGCGCTTCGTCCTCGCTCTCGAGGAGATCGGAGGGTTCCGGAATCTCCTGCGCGAGACTGCCGAGGTCGGTGTCCTCCTCGAGGCCACCCATGGCGTCCATGGCGGCGCTGGAGCCGCCTTCATAGGCCTGGCGCAGCAACAGCTCGAAGCGCTCGGTATCGACACGCTCGACCTGCAGCGGGCGCCGCAGGTGACGGCGCACCTCGGCGAGCGCGAGCGGCGAGGCGCCGGCGCGCAGCACCACGTCGGCACCTTCTTCCGTCAGCCCGCGGACCAGCACGCCGTGCCGCTTCGCGAACACGAAGGGCAGTGGACGCGGCGGTTCGACGACGCGTCCGGCCGCAGCGATGATCGCTTCGTCGGTAGTGGCGGTGCTCACGGCAGCGGCTTGTCCGGGGCAGGTGCGGGCGTGGTGCCGAACGGCGTCGTGGGCGTGACGGGCTTCGGCGGGGTGGTGCCTGAAGGAGTTGTCGGCTGCACCGGAACCGTCTGCGCAGCTGCTGCGTTGCCCTCCGAGACCACGGCGCGCTCTGCCGGCGTCGTGCCGGGTGGAGCGGCGTACTGCGCGGGATTCAGCAGTTCCGGCGGCACCAGCGCCTCGAGCGACGGCAGCGTCGGCTGCCGCTCGTTTGGCATCAGCATCACCTTGCCGTCATTGTGCTTCAGTTGCTGATCACGGATGTAGTTGTATTTCGCGTTGGTCTCGATCGCGGCGTCCACGCCGTCGCGCAGGATGCGCGGCCGGATGAACACCATCAGGTTGGTCTTCACCTTGTCCACGCTGCGGGTCTTGAAAAGCTCGCCCAGGATTGGAATCGAACCCAGGAACGGCACCTGGGACTGACCCTCGCGCACCTCGTCGGAGATCAGGCCGCCAAGCACGATCAGGCCACCGTCCTCGACCAGCACATTGGTCGAGATCGTGCGCTTGTTCGTGATGAGGTCGGTCTGGCTCACCTGCTCGGCGCTTGCAGCGATGTTCGAGGCCTCCTGCGAGATCTTTAGCACCACCGCATCGCCCTCGTTGATCTGAGGAGTGATCTTGAGGATGTTGCCGACTTCCTCGCGCTGTACGGTCTGGAAGGGGTTGCCGAACTGGCCGTCGCCACCGCCAGTGGTGACGTACTGGCCCGTGACGAACGGCACTTCCTTCGCGATCTTGATCTCCGCTTCCTCGTTATCGAGCGTCACGATCGAGGGAGTGGCGATGATGTTGGTATTGCCGGCGCCGCCGATGGCGCGGATCAGGGCAGCCCAGCTGAAGCCGCTCGAGACGATCTGCCCGACGCCGAGCGTCAGGCCGCTCGGCAACGACTGGATGCTGTCCGGATTGAGTACGCCTTGCAGGATCTCGCCGATTCCGGTGCCGTCCACGGGACGGACGAAGCCGGCCGCCGGGAGTATGTTGCCCTCCGCGTCGCGGTCCCCGAGCAGCCAGTTGATGCCGAGATCCGCCGAGTCTTCAGCCGACAGCTCCACCAGGATTGCCTCCACCAGCACTTGCGCGCGGCGGATGTCCAGGCGGTCCACGATCGACATGATCGAGCGCATCACCTTCGGGGGGGCGGTCACGACCAGGGCGTTCGTCTGCGGCTCGGCCCAGATCGTGATGCCTTTGTCGGCGGCCCCACCGCCGCCCACCATCACGGGCGCCCCCGTGGCACCGGGCGCGCCGCCGGACGGAGCGGCCGCCGCCGTGATGCCCGTGATCTGCTCCCGCAGTTTCTGCGAGATCTTCTCGGCATCGGCGTAGCGCAGGTAACGCACCTGGGTGTCGCCGCCCGCCTCGAGCGGCGTGTCGAGATGGGTGATGAGCGTCTTCAGGCGCAGGCGCTGCGAGCTCTCGCCGCTCACCAGCACGCTGTTGGTGCGCTCGTCGGCGACCATCTTCACGGTCGGCACGCCGCCGCCTTCGGCCCCGCCCGTCGTGTACAGCGAATTGACGATCCGCACCACCTCGGCCGCGCTCGCGTGCTGCATCGGGATCACGTCGATATTCTCGTCGCCCGTCTGGTCGATGCGCTGGATGATCCGCACCATGCGGCTCACGTTCGAGGCGCGGTCCGAGATGATCAGCATGTTGGAGGCGGGGTAGGCCGCGAGGTGACCATACTGCGGGATCAGTGGCCGCAGGATCGGCACGAGCTGCGCGGCGCTGACGTTCTTGACCGCTATCACCTGGGTGACGATCTCGTCCGAGGTCGAGCTGACGCGCGAGGGCAGGTCGTTCGCCGGGAGCTGACGGGCGTTTGCGTCCGGAACGATCTTGACCACGTCGCCGGATGGCACTGCGACGAAGCCATGCACCTGCAGGATCGACAGGAAGGCTTCGTAGAAGGCCTGCGGGGACATCGGCGTCGAGGAGAGCATCGTGACCTGGGCCCGCACGCGCGGATCGACGATGAAGTTCTTGCCAGTGACCGCGCTCACCGCCTCGATGATCTGGCCGAGGTCGGCGTCCTTGTAGTTCGGGGTGATCGACCCTTGCGACTGGGCCGGCGCCGCGGCGGGCACGCTCAGCGCCAATGCCGCGGTCAAAGCGGTGGCGGCGAGCCTGGCTGCGAGGCGATCCTTGAGATGCTTCATCGTCACTCCGTGGACTCCTCGTCGTCCGGGGTCTCGGGGACCTCGGTGACCGGAATCGCCACTGGCATCGCCTCCGCGGCGGCCGCTTCGGCCGCGACGAGGGCGTTGTTTATGTTGACCTGCGTACTCTGGCCGTTACGCTCGACTGTCACCGTGACCTGCGTCGCGCTGTTCATGGACTGCAGGATCTCCATTCCCCGGGCCGGATCGTCAAGTGGGGTGCCGTTGATCGCGGTCACCAGATCGCCCGGCATCAGCCCGAGCTTCGAAAACTGCTCCCTGTTGCGCCCCGGGTACACGCGATAGCCTCGCTGCTCCCCGTTTGCGAACACCGGCTGGGGACGGATGATCTCGGTGATCGCGCTCGGGTTCTGCGCCGCGAGGTTCTGAAGGCGCTCGCCAAGCATCGGGTCGGGCGCCATGCTCGTCGCGCTTGGCGGCGGCGCGGTGCCGCCGGCGAACTTCTTCGGCAGCATCAGGGCCTCGAGCTTGCCGTTACGATCGAGGATCACGCGGTCCGGGTACACCGAGTGCAGCTTCGCTCCACCCGCGACCGTGCGACCTACAGCGTACACCCGTGCCGTGGCGGCGCTGTCGCCAATGATCGCGAAGCCCTGGAGGGGGTCGGTTCCGGCGATCGTGCCGGCGAGCACCAGGTTCAACTGCGTGGCGGCCACCGCGTTCGGGTCCGTGTCCTCGCCGCCGGTGGCGCCTGCGAGGCCGAACAGGTGGGCATTCACGATCCGCCCGACGTTGTACGCAGGCCCGCTGGGTGGCGTCGGGGGTGGCGTCGACGCGGCCACCGGCGCGGTCCCCTGTCGCGCGCCGAGGACGGTCCAGACGAGCTGTACTGCCTGCCACGCGAGCAGCACGACCATGGCCGCCGAAACCAGCAGCGGTGCGTACCGGCCCAACGACGCGGGCGCGAGGCCGGCGGCGGTCCCGGCCATGGATCTGAATCGTTCCTGGAGCTGCATCGATTGGGGGGACTCGGTCACCCGCGGGGGAGAGCTGAAGCCCGGGCATGATACGGACTGGTGGGACATAGCCTCAAGACAATCGCGCAAGTATCGGACTGCGCAAACCGTGCACGGATCCCGTTTCGGCGCTTGTCACCGGCCGGTCGTGGCCCTATATAGGGATGGCGACCACGACCCCGAAAGATGAGCGAGGAACCCACACAGCAGAGCCACGGCCTGGTCGTGGAGGAAGCGCAGCCGCGTACCAAGCGGCCGCCGCTCTACCAGGTCGTGCTCCTGAACGACGACTTCACGCCCATGGAGTTCGTCGTGGACGTTCTCGAGCACATCTTCGCCATGGACCGGACCACTGCCACACGCGTGATGCTCGAGGTGCATACGCGGGGCAAGGGTGTCTGCGGGGTATTCACCTACGAGATCGCCGAGACCAAGGTCGCGCAGGTGACGACCTACGCCCGCCAGAATCAGCATCCCCTACTTTGCACGATGGAAGAGGCCTGACGCCGTGTTGAGCAGCGAACTCGAGATGTGCCTGAACGAGGCCTTCCAGACCGCCCGGGAGGCTCGCCACGAATTCATGACCGTCGAGCACCTGCTGCTCGCGATCATCGATACCACGCGGGTCCGCGAGATCCTGCGCGCCTGCGGGGCCGACGCGGCTCGCCTGCGCAAGGAGCTCGCCGAGTTCATCGACCAGACGACGCCGCGGCTCAAGCAGGACGACGACCGCGAGGTCCAGCCCACGCTCGGGTTCCAGCGGGTGCTGCAGCGCGCAGTCTTCCATGTCCAGTCGAGCGGCAAGAAGGAGGTCTCGGTTGCCAACGTGCTGGTCGCGATCTTCAGCGAAAAGCATTCGCACGCCGCCTACCTGCTCACGCTGCAGGACGTGTCCCGCCTGGACGTGGTCAACTACATCTCGCACGGCCTCGTGAAGCCGGGCGACGAGCGCGAGACGCGCAACGAGGAGTCTTCGCCGTCGGAGGGCGAGCGCGAGAGCGAAGGCAGCTCGGCCCTCGAGAAATACGCGACCAACCTCAATCGTCTCGCGCTCGAAGGTCGCATCGATCCGCTCATCGGCCGCACGCTCGAGATCGAGCGCACCATCGAGATCCTGTGCCGCCGGCGCAAGAACAACCCGCTCTACGTCGGTGAGGCCGGGGTCGGCAAGACAGCGCTGGTCGAGGGGCTCGCTCGACTGATCATCGAGCGCAAGGTGCCTGAGGTCCTTGCCGACAGCACGGTCTACTCGCTCGACCTGGGGTCGCTGATCGCCGGCACCAAGTATCGCGGTGACTTCGAGAAGCGGCTCAAGGGCGTGCTTGCCGAGCTCAAGAAGCTGCCGGGCTCGATCCTTTTCATCGACGAGATCCACACCGTGATCGGCGCCGGCGCCGCATCGGGCGGTGTGATGGACGCCTCGAACCTGATCAAGCCCGCGCTCGCCAACGGCGAGCTGCGCTGCATCGGGTCGACCACCTACCAGGAGTTCCGCGGCATCTTCGAGAAGGACCACGCGCTGACGAGGCGCTTCCAGAAGATCGACGTCGTGGAGCCGACCGTTGCGGAGACCGTCGAGATCCTGCGCGGCCTGCGCGCGAAGTTCGAGGAGCACCACGGCATCCGCTACAGCGACGAGGCACTCGCCGCTGCCGCGGAACTCTCCGCGCGACACATCAACGACCGTCACCTGCCCGACAAGGCTATTGATGTCATCGACGAGGCGGGCGCCCGCCAGCGCGTCAAGCCGGCAGCCGCGCGCGAATCGGTGGTGGACGTGGGGCAGATCGAGGATGTCGTGGCGCGCATGGCGCGCATCCCGCCGAAGACGGTCTCGTCGAGCGACCGGGACGTGCTTCGCAACCTCGAGCGGAACCTCAAGCTGGTCATCTACGGCCAGGACAGGGCGATCGAGACGCTTGCCTCGTCGATCAAGATGTCGCGCTCAGGCCTCGGCGATCAGCACAAGCCGGTGGGCTCCTTCCTGTTCGCGGGCCCGACGGGCGTCGGCAAGACCGAGGTCACGCGGCAGCTCGCCGCGGCGCTCGGCGTGGAGCTGGTGCGCTTCGACATGTCCGAGTACATGGAACGCCACACCGTCTCGAGGCTGATTGGCGCACCACCGGGTTATGTGGGTTTCGACCAGGGCGGCCTCCTGACCGAGGCCATTGCCAAGAACCCGCATTGCGTGCTGCTGCTCGACGAGATCGAGAAGGCTCATCCGGACGTCTTCAACCTGCTGCTGCAGGTGATGGACCACGGCACGCTCACCGACAACAACGGCCGCAAGGCCGATTTCCGCCACGTCGTGATCGTGATGACCACGAACGCAGGCGCCGCGGAGATGAGCCGCGCCTCGATCGGCTTCGTGGCCCAGGACAACGCGCCCGACGGCATGGAAGCGATCCGGCGGCTGTTCGCGCCCGAGTTCCGCAACCGCCTGGATGCCATCGTGCAGTTCGAGCCGCTCGACGAGCGGACCATCCAGCGCGTGGTGGACAAGCTGGTGGTGGAGGTGGAGACGCAGCTCGAGCAGAAGGGCGTGGCGCTGCACGTCGAGGACGACGCACGCACCTGGATCGCGCAACGTGGCTATGACCCGAAGATGGGCGCGCGCCCGATGGCGCGGGTGATCCAGGAGTACATCAAGCGGCCGCTCGCCGAGGAGCTGCTGTTCGGTCAGCTCGTGAAGGGCGGACACGCGTTCGTGAGCGTCGGGCCCGACGACCAGCTGAAGATCGAGACACGTTCTTCGGAGGAACCGGCGCTGCTGGAGTGACGGATTGCCGCGGCACGCGACCGGAAGCGCCCGCCGCAACCTCAGCGACCGCGATAGACGATCCGGCCCTTGGTGAGGTCGTAAGGGGTCATCTCGACCGTCACGGTGTCGCCGGTGAGTATGCGGATGTAGTTCTTGCGCATCTTGCCCGAGATGTGGGCGGTCACGATGTGACCATTCTGCAGCTGCACCCGGAAGGTCGTGTTCGGAAGGGTCTCCACGACCCGGCCTTCCATCTGAATTGCATCTTCCTTCGCCATGCAGCCTCTCAGCGACCCCGCGGGCCGCGCGGATTCTGCCCAATGGCCTTTGTCAATGCAATTGATGCATCCCGCCATGAATCGTCGGGCGCGGGCGGGCCGTTGATCGCCGCTGCGATCTCGCGAAGGAACTCGGTTCGCGGCATGCTGCGCGCCCCGAGCTTCATCAGGTGTTCGCTCGCGAGCTGGCAGTCGATGAACCGGTATCCGCGTTCGAGCAGGCTCGCCGCCAGTGCGCAGAGCGCCACTTTGGAGGCGTCGCGCGCCGTGCTGAACATCGACTCGCCGAAGAACGCCTTCCCGAGCGCCACCCCATAGAGCCCGCCCACCAGCCGTCCGGCCTCCCAGGTCTCCACCGAGTGCGCGAACCCGAGCTGGTGGAGTCGCTGGTAGGCCTCCTTCATCTGCGGGGTGATCCATGTGCCCTCGGGTCGCAGTGCCCGGTCGGCGCAGTGCTCGAGCACCTCGGTGAAACCGCGGTCCATGCTCGTCTCGTAGCCGCGGTTGCGCAGCGCCTTCGCAAGACTGCGCGACACCCTCAGTTCGTCGGGGTACAGCAACGTGCGCGGGTCAGGCGACCACCACAGGATCGGCTGGTCCGCCGAGAACCAGGGAAAGATCCCACGGCGGTAGGCTTCGAGCAGGCGCTCCGGCGAGAGATCTCCTCCGGCGCACAGCAGTCCGTCGGGATCCGCGAGCGCGGTCTCGACGGGCGGGAAGGCGGTGGGCGGGTCGCCGGGGCGCAACCACGGAATCATTCCGCCGAGCCTCGCTGGAACGGCAGGTGACGCGCGGCGGTCGCCGCGTACTCGACCACCGCATTGCGTTCGCGCTCGAGGTAACGCGCAACCGCGGCACGGAAGCCCTCGTGCGCCAGCCAGTGAGCCGAGGAGGTCAGCATGGGCGCGAAACCGCGGGCCAGCTTGTGCTCGCCCTGCGTACCCGGGTCGAAGGAGCCGAGCCCCCGCTCGATGCAGTACTCGATGCCGCGGTAATAGCAGATCTCGAAGTGCAGGCAGTCCTCGTGCCGCGCCGCGCCCCAGTAGCGGCCGTACAGGGTTCCGCCGCCCTGCAGAAAAATCGCAGCGGCGAGCGGCTCGTGCTCGCGCTCGGCGAGGACGACGATGACCGTGCCTGGCATGCGTTGCGCCACGTCTGCGAGGAATGCCGCACTGATGTAGTGCGCGTTTCCGTGCCGCAGAAAGGTGCGTTCCGAGAAGCCGAAGATCACCTGCCACAGGGATTCGTCGATCTGCTCGCCACGCAGGATTCTCGTGCCGATGCCCGACTCGACGACGCGCCGTCGTTCGCGCTTCAGCTTCTTGCGCTTCTCGGAACGGAACCCGTCCAGAAAGTCCTCGAAGTCGCGGTAGCCGTGGTTGCGCCAAAGGAAGCGTACGTCGTGGCGTCGCAGGAAACCGGCGTCCTCGAGTGCTGCCTGGTCCTCGGCGGTCGTGAAGTTTGCGTGTGTACCCGAGACGGACGCATCTGCCGCGGCCTCGCGCAGCAGCGAGGCGAGCACGCCGCGCGTCTCCCGCAGGTCGCCATCCTTCCGCACCAGCAGCCGCGGCCCCGTCACCGGCGTGAACGGCACGGCAGCGAGCTGCTTGGGGTAGTAGGGCAGGCCGGCGCGGAGGTAGGACTGCGCCCAGCTCCAGTCGAAGACGAATTCGCCCCAGGAGTGGGACTTCTCGTATCGCGGCACGGCGCCGATGAGCCGCCCGGCGCCATCGCGCAGCAGCAGGTGACTCGGTGTCCAGCCGGAATCGCCACCGACGCAGCCATGGCGCTCAAGTGCGTCGAGGAATGCGTGCGCGAGGAAAGGATTGCCGGATGCGTCGAGCTGATCCCAGTCCGTGGCGGGCACGCCCGCGATCCGACTGACGATCTCCGCGCGGTCACCCACGGGATACGGGCGCGTTGCGCTCAGTGACCGGCGTCGAGCTGCTCGAGGTATTTGTCCGCGTCGAGCGCCGCCATGCAGCCGGTGCCGGCGGAGGTGACCGCTTGCCGGTAGACGTGATCGGCGACATCGCCCGCGGCGAAGACTCCCGGCACGCTCGTGCCGGTTGCACCGCCCTCGAGGCCCGTGCGCACGACGATGTAGCCACCCTTCATGTCGAGCTGTCCCTCGAAGATCTGCGTGTTGGGCGTGTGGCCCACCGCGATGAAGACGCCCGAAACCTTGATGTCGCGCGTGCCACTGCC
>Ga0114939_10000134_pt1 | contig 61331 bp, 53 predicted proteins | sample AshMeaCrysSpring_FD_87196 | JGI IMG/M metagenome (GOLD analysis project Ga0114939, IMG submission 87196) | Groundwater microbial communities from Big Spring, Nevada to study Microbial Dark Matter (Phase II) - Ash Meadows Crystal Spring | ecosystem: Environmental > Aquatic > Deep subsurface >...
GATCGTGACATCCGGTATAATGTTCACAAGGAGTCAGCTAAATCATGCGCGCGGGGGACCTGGTAGGGTCACGCCTCCATCCCGCGATACGAGCGGCATGGATTGGGCTTTTATTTTTGGTTGCCACCCTCGGCGTCAGGTGCAAGAGCGAATTTGCCCCGGCCGGTGAATCGGATTTGGCGCCTTTTCGCCAGCCGGCGCTAATCGATCCCCCCGTCTCGCCGCCAGCGTCACTTATCACCCTTGCATCGCAGGCCCAGCCCGCGCGTTTCAACCATCTACCGCCCGAGGCGGGGCTGTCCCAAAGCGTCGTCACTGATATCCTCCAGGATGACCTGGGTTTCCTTTGGCTGGCCACCCAGGACGGGCTTAACCGCTATGACGGCTACGAGTTCCGCATTTTCAAAGCCGGACCGGGTCAGACACCGGGCCTGACCGGCAACCTGCTCAATTCATTGGATAAAGCGCCCACCGGCGAAATCTGGATCGGCGGCAGCGACAACGGTTTGACGCGTTTCGATCCGCGCACGGGACAATTTACCTCCTTTCTCCATGACCCCGGCGATCCGCGGAGCCTGAGCGAGAACACGGTTCTTAGCCTGGATGTCGATGAGGCGGGCTATGTTTGGGCTGGAACCGCGAACGCCGGCCTTAACCGTTTGGACCCGGCGACCGGGTTCATCACGCGCTACATGGACACATTGAGCGCGCCGAGTATCACCGGCGTTGTCGTCCGACCAGAGGCGATCTGGTTGGGGACCTATGGCGGCGGGCTGGACCGCCTCGATCCGGTGACCGGGGATGTCGTGGTTTTTCGCCACGACCCTGCTGACCCCCGGACGCTGGGAAATGATATCGTCAATACCGTATTCGTTGACCATGCGGGTATCGTTTGGATCGGTACACTTGGCGGTGGTCTGAGCCGGCTGGATCCGGTCACGGGGCAGATGGCGCGCTTGGCACATAATCCCGATGATCCTTTCAGCCTGGCCCACGACAACGTTACGACCATCTTCGAGGATAGCGATAACCGGCTATGGGTTGGGACCGCCGGCGGCGGTCTGAACCTGTTGGACCGGCAGAGCGGTCACTTCACCCGCTACAGCCATGACCCGCTCGACGCCGCCAGCCTCGGTTCCGATTACGTCCAGTCCTTGTACGAGGATCGTTCCGGCATTCTCTGGATCGGTACCTTTGGCGCCGGCGCCGACAGCTATGACCCGTACAAAAACAAGTTCATGACCATTCGCGCCCGCCCCCAGGAACCGGATGGGCTGTCGAGCAACAACGTCTGGGGACTGATACAGGACGGGGACGGGGCATGGTGGTTTTCCACAAATGATGCCGGGGTGAGCCGGCTGGACTCAACAACCGGCCTTTGGCGCCGGTACCTGTTTGACCCAACCGATCCGGGTAGCCTGGCCAGCAACACAGTCTATACCGTCTATATCGATCCTGAGGGGGTGTTGTGGACCGGCACCACGGCCGGGTTGAGCCGATTCAATGCCGCCACAGAAACCTTCACCAATTACCCGATGGCTCCGGTAATGGCAATTCTGGAAGACAGTCGAGGCGATTTTTGGGTCGGTTCGATGATGGGCCTGTCTCTGTTTGACCGCGTGGCGGGTACAGTTCTCCGAACTTATAACACCAGCACGGCGAACCCCAATAGCCTCAGCAGCGATGCGGTCGATATCCTCTTTGAAGATCGGGCTGGGCATCTGTGGGTGGGCACGATTAACGGCGGTCTGAATCTATTCGATCCGCTGTCCGGTGACATCACCCGTTTTGTCCATGACTCGCAGCAGCCGGGCAGTCTGAGCAATAATGTCGTCCTGGATATATACCAGACCGGTGATGATACCCTTTGGATCGGCACCACCAACGGCCTGAACCGGTTTGAGGCGACGACCGGGAAATTTACCGCCTACGGCGAGCGAGAGGGATTGCCGAACGACGTCGTTTATTGCATTTTGGAAGATGATGTCGGCCATCTCTGGTTCAGCACCAACAAAGGATTGGTTCATTTCGATCCCAAAACACTGGCGCTGCGAACCTATGATCAGTCAGACGGCCTGCAGGGCAGTGAATTTAACCAGTGGTCATGTTATCGCAATGACGAAGGCGTGATGGTCTTTGGTGGTGTCAACGGCGTGAATGTCTTTCATCCCGGACTTATTCGCGACAATCCTTTTGTGCCGCCGGTAGTCATCACTAACTTCTCGGTCTTTAATGAGCCGGTAGTGGTTGAGCCGGACGGCCTTCTGACCCGTCCGGTAGAAGTCACCGACGCTGTCGAGTTGCCCTATACCGATAATTTCTTCGAGTTTGAATACGCCGCGCTTCATTTCTCTTCGCCGGACGAGATCCGCTACGCCACGATGATGGAGGGATTGGATGCCGGGTGGAATGATGTCAGCGACCGGCGATTTGCCACGTTCACCAGCATCCCGCCCGGCGACTACACCTTCCGCGTACGAGCCACCAACAGCGATGGGGTCTGGAGTGGGGCAGGCGCTGCGCTGCGCGTCACCATTCCCCCGCCTTATTGGCAGACGTGGTGGTTCCGCCTGGTGGCGGCCTTGGCCCTGATTGGGGCAGTATCGGCCATATTCTGGCTGAGATTGCGCGGCGTCGAACAGCAACGCCGGAAGCTCGAACAACAAGTAGCCGAGCGAACGAGTGAATTACGCCAGGCGATGGATGACCTGGCAACAGCCAAAGACGCGGCCGAAGCGGCCAGCCGGGCCAAAAGCACATTCCTGGCCAATATGAGCCACGAATTCCGCACCCCCCTGAACGCTATCCTTGGTTTCACCCAAATCCTGAACCGCGATCGCCGTCTGCCGCCCGACCTCAAGGGTGATGTCAAGATCATCAACCACAGCGGCGACCACCTCCTGGGACTGATCAACGATGTGCTCGATATGTCGAAAATCGAGGCCGGGCGAACGACGTTGCGGCTGGAAAACTTCGACCTCCACGATCTTCTGCTCGGTCTGGAGGAGATGTTCGTCTTGCGCGCGGGTGAAAAAGGACTGGACTTGAGGCTGGATTTGGCCCCGGACGTGCCCCGCTTTGTCCGTGGCGACGAAGGCAAGCTGCGCCAGGTCTTGATGAATCTGTTGGGGAATGCGGTCAAATTCACGGCGACAGGGGAAGTGACCTTGTGCGTGGGGGTGGAATCCTCCGCCAATGGATCGACCGGCCGCATCCGCTTCGCCGTGCGGGATACCGGCCCCGGCATTCTACCGGAGGAACTGGAGGGATTGTTCGAGCCTTTCGTGCAGTCCAAGACCGGTCACGAATCGCCGGAGGGCACCGGTCTTGGCCTGGCCATCAGTCGCCAGTTTGTTCGCCTGATGGGTGGTGAGATCGTCGCCAGCAGCCAACCGGGTGTCGGTAGTGAATTTGTCTTCACCGTACCTTTGGCGATCGTCGCCGGGTCGTCCCTCGAGCGGCCGCGTCCGGTTCGCCAAGTGATAGGCTTGGCAGCCGGCCAGCCGGATTACCGGCTCCTCATCGTCGATGATCAAGAAGTAAACCGCAAACTGCTGCGCCGCCTGCTCGAACCATTAGGCTTTGCCGTTCGCGAGGCGGTCAACGGCCAGGAGGCGATCGACATATGGCAGGCATGGGAGCCACACCTGATCTGGATGGACATGCGCATGCCGGTCATGGACGGATACGAGGCGACGAGGCGCATCAAATCGACGACAAAAGGTATGGCGACGATCATCATCGCCATCACCGCCAGCGCTTTGGAGGAAGATCGGGTGGTGATCCTGTCTGAAGGCTGTGATGACTATCTACGCAAGCCGTTCCAGGAACAGGAGCTTTACGATGCTCTGGCTGAGCATCTGGGGGTGGTCTTCGTCTATGAGTCTTTGGTGACGGACGCAACCGCGATTCCCGGCGATCCAACGCCAAGACCGGAACTCGTGGGCGACGAACTGGCTATCCGGCTGGCCTCGATGAGCGACCGCACCCTGTCAGCCATCGAGCGCGCCGTCACCCTCGGGGATGTCAGCGCCATTGAAACGGAAATCGGAAAGTTGAGCGCGCGCGATCCGTCATTAGGCGCAGCGTTGCGTCAACTGGCGGATAACTTTGAACATGATCGAATACTTAGCCTAATCGCCGCGGCGCGGCAACCGGAGAAGGGCCGTGGCTGAAGTGAGCGAGAGCATCCTGATCGTCGATGATAATCCGGCCAATTTACGGCTCCTGTCAAACCTGCTGACCGGCCATGGCTATAACGCGCGCGCCGTTACCGGTGGCGAACGCGCTTTAGCCTCGGCCGAACTCCACCCGCCAGACCTCGTGTTGCTCGATATTCGCATGCCGGAGATGGACGGCATCGAGGTTTGCCGCCGGCTCAAGGCGAACGTCAAGACACAGGCCGCGCCGGTGCTGTTCATCAGCGCGCTGGATGATATCGACGACAAGGTGAGCGCTTTTGCCGTGGGAGGCGTCGATTACATCACCAAGCCTTTCCAGATGGAGGAGGTTCTCGCCCGTGTCGAGACTCACCTGGCGCTTCGGCGGTTGCAGCGGAGCCTGGAAGATACCAATCGCCGGATGGAGCAGGAATTGGCATTGGCGGCGCGCGTTCAGGCCAGCTTTATGGCCCGCGGGCTGCCGGCGTTGCCGGGCTATGAACTGGCGGTCAGGCTCATCCCGGCCCTGCAGACATCGGGCGATTTCTACGACGTCGTGAAGTTGACCGACGGTCGAGTGGCCCTCATCATCGCCGACGTCGTCGACAAAGGGGTTGGCGCAGCCCTTTACATGGCCATGAGCTGCGCCTTGCTGCGTTCCTCATTGTTCGATTATGGCGGCGCGCCGGCGGCCGTATTCAAGGCCGTGAATGAGCGATTACTGGCCTATGCCACAGCCGACCAGTTTGTCACCGTGTTCCTGGGTATCCTGGAGCCGGAAAGCGGAACGCTGATCTACGCCAACGCCGGCCACAATCCGCCCATCTGGTTGTGCCGGAACGAAGCGCCGCAGTGGCTGGCCAGCACCGGGCCGCCATTGGCCATCGTCGAAACCATGGCCTGGGAGCAACAGCGGATTGAGCTATTATCGGGCGACGCCCTGGTGCTCTACACCGATGGGGTGACGGAGTCGGAGAATCAGCGCGAGGGGTTCTATGGGCAGGACCGGTTGCTACAAGTTTCCCGTGACGCCTATAACTGTTCGGCCGAGGCGTTGCGTGATGCTATCCTGCACGATGTTGAGACCTTCACCGACGACTCGCACCCGGCCGATGATGTGGCCATGATGGTACTGAGTCGCGCTTGAAACCGGTGAAATGGCCTTCCGGCAAGACAGACCATCATCGTCCTTCTAGAATCTCCTGCACCACCGTAGCAAAATCGAGCGCTTCCCCGGCGGCCATCCCGGCCGCGATCCGTTCCGCCGGCAAGTTTATTTTGGTCATCTCTTCGTCAATCTCAACCAGCAAGAGGTGTTCCGGCGACGGTTGAGAACGGACCAGACCAAAGAGGGCCAACCCCCGGTCATAATTCCCCTCAGCAATCAAGACTTGACCCTCTAGAAAAAGGCTCCAAACCTGAATCGACTGCATCGCCAGGGTCAGTGACAATGACAAGGCTTCAACCACGCCTTGTCGCGCCGCGGCGATATCGCCGATTTTGAGATTGGCCTGGGCCAAATTGATCAACACGAGCGGCATATTGCTCCGCTCATCGAGATCGAGCAGTCTCTCCTTGGCCGCTTGGTTGTAGGCGCGGGCTGCGGTGTAGTCTTCCTGCAGATAGGCATTGTTGCCTAGGTTTAGGAGCAAAATAGCTTCCATCGACAAGTTACCGATAGCCTGCGCCTTCTCAAAAGCGGCTGAGTAGTACTTGTTGGCTTGCTCCAGTTTGCGCCGGTTGAGATTGATATTGCCGAGCGTATTCAGGGCGCGACATTGCGCGGTCACATCGCCGATCTCTCCGGCTCGCTCGATCGCCTCTTTGCTCATCGACTCAGCCGTATCCAGATCGCCAACGCTCCAGGCGATAGAGGCGGCGGCAAGCAAGACGAGTGTCAGGCAAGGTCCGTGGGTATCGCGGGCAAGTGCCAGCGCGGTATTGGCCAGCGTTTGCGCCTGATCGAACTTACCGCGGTCGGCCAGTACAAAAACCAGATTCCCCAGGGCCTCGGCTTCGGCCGAAACATCACCGGCGGCTCGAGCGCCCGCCAAACCGCGCTCCAGAACCGCTTCGCTCGCGGTGAAATCGCCCAAGGATCGGAGTATCTGCCCCAGGGTTATGAGGATTCGGGTGACATTCGGTCCTTCCCGCTCCCCCGCCGCCTCGCGTAAGGCCAATGCCCGTTCCAACGCGCCCATCGCCGCGCGATTGGCCCCTACCGCGGCCGCCTCATAACCTGATTGCTCCAGTAAGGCCGCTGCTCGCAACCTTTCGTCCGCCTGGATGTAATGCTCAGCGATCAGACTAAGATATTCGCCCAGTCGCTCACCGGCATGATCTTCCAACCAGCGGGCGACGCGGAAGTGATAGGCAACGCGCTGTTTGAGCAGAACCGTCTCATAGGCGACATCACGCAGCAAGTTATGCTTGTAGATAAACTCTTTCGCCGGATAAAAAGAAGATCGATCGCGAAGAAAAATTAATTCCCGGCTCTGTACCTTGGCCAACACCAGCCGGATCTCGTCTACCGGTTTCTGGGCCAGACTGGCGACAGCGTCATCCCAAAAAAGCCGCCCAATGACCGCCGCCCGTTGTAACGCCTCGCGCTCCGGCCGCGGCAGGCCGTCGAGACGTGCCTGCAACAGCCCTGTCAATGTCGGCGGAACCTTCAAGCCATCTAGCTTCTCCGCCCGCACGAACCAGCGCTCCGCAAGTGGCAGGTGGCGAGTGGCAAGTGGCAGGTCTGTTCCCGCTTGGCTTGCGCCTTGCAACCCGCTATCTGCCTCTTCACTCTTAACTCGTAACTCGTCACGCGTCACTCTCTCGATGACGCCCTGTTCGAGCAACATCTTGACCATCTCTTCGACGTAGAATGGGTTGCCTTCAGCGGCATCGACGATCAGTTCGCGCAGATCATTGGGGATGTCGTCCACTCGCTGTAAGATCTCGTCCACCAGTGCCCGGCTGGCCCGCTTCGACAGGGGCACAAGCTCGATCCGGTGAAACGCCGCCTCATCCCCGCCCCAGTCCGGTCGCCGCTCGAAGAAGATTCTACGGGTCGCGGCTACAACCAATAGGGGCGCGGCCGGGAACGCGCCGATCAGTTGCAACACGAGATCCAATGACGGATCGTCGGCCCAGTGGATATCTTCCAACAGGATCACCACCGGCCCGCCGGCCAGAACGCCGCGAAAATAGCGCGTCAGGTAGGCGCGTGCCGTCTCGGCGAATCCCGTTCCGCCTAACAAGTCGCGTACAGACTCGTTCGATGAGAAATCAAAACCCAGCCAATGCCCGGCAATAGCTGCCTGATCGGGCGCGATCAGGCCGGTCACTCCGGCCTGGAATTTGTCGAGGGCTATAGCTGCGCTGTCGCTGTCGAGGATATCAAACCGAAGGGCGAACAGGTCGCGGAAAAGCCCGTAGGGGACATTCTGCGTGTTGGGTGTGCCTCGACCTTTGAAATAAGTGACTACCTCAGGTCGTGTCTCGATCCAATTGTCGAACTCGAACAAGAGGCGCGACTTGCCCACTCCTGCTTCGCCGATGACGGTCATGACACGGGTCTCCGCGGAATCCATTGCGTCGGCATAGACTGATTGCAAGGCCAGCAACTCTGCCTCACGGCCGATCATCCGCGTCTCGATGCCCTCGACGCCACGGGTGGACATGCGGAAGGCGCGCGGCTTAGCGCGGAGGACGATGTAAGTCTGGATCGGATCAGTCTTGCCCTTGACGGTGATCGGTTCCTGCGCGACTACGTCAAATATACCGCGGACGTGGCGATAGGTTTCGTGGGAGATGAGAACCCCACCGACCGGCGCAACATGTTCCAGCCGGCTGGCCAGGTTAACGGTATCACCCAGGGCGGTGACTTCGCCGGTGGTGCCGATCACCCCGAGCAATACCGGCCCGGTGTTGATGCCAACGCGTATGGCCAGCGGGGCGCTGTGAGTTTTACAGAATTCGTCGATGGCCGCCTGCATGGCCAGCGCTCCACGGACGGCCATCTCGGTGTCATCCTCGCGGGCTTTCTCCGCGCCCCACAGGGCCATGACGGCATCACCGATATGCTTATCAATGCGGCCACCATGGTCGGCGATAGCTTTATCAACCAGCAGCCACAGGTCGTTCATGATCCCGGTCACAACCTCGGCGTCCATCATTTCCGCCAGGGCGGTAAAGCCGGAGACGTCGGCAAAGAGAACCGTGACCAGCTTGCGTTGTGGCGTCGCTGGAACTTGCGCCTCTACTGTTGCCAGCTTCTCGCGCAGCGCGACCAGCGCCGGTTCGACGACGGCATCGCCCAGGATCGACCGCTGGGCTTCGAGGGCGGCGATGGATGCTTGTAACCGTGACAATTCTTCCGAATTACTGATCATGGACGGTAACATTTCCGTGCCTGTCGGTGGCAATTGGACCGATCAGCCAATAATCCCGTCGTGTTTTAGCGTTTCAAGCTCAGCTGGTGAATACCCCAGATCATCGCACAAGATCGCTTCCGTGTGCTCCCCCAATAGCGGTGGCGCCTGCCGCACGGCGGCCGGCGTCTCGCTGAGTTTGGCCACCGGCCCCAATACCTGCAGAGCGCCTAATTGGGAGTGCTCAACGCGCTGTACCATACGGCGAGCCGCGGTGTGAGGGTCGTTGAGCGCGGTGGGGATGTCGTTGATCGGCCCGGCCGGGATGCGCAAGCCGGACAGGTCCGCCAGCCACTCAGCTGAAGATCGTTCCCGGAATACCAACCGTAAAATCGGGATGAGTTCAGCCCGCGCCGCCACTCGCCCGGCATTGGTCGCGAAACGTGGTTCTTGGCCCAACGCCGGTTGCCCGGCCAGCCGGCAAAATCGCCGCCACTGCTCGTCGCTGCCGATGCCCACGGCGATGGAACCGTCGGCCGTGAGGAACGTCTCGTAGGGCACGATGTTGGGGTGGGCGTTGCCGTAGCGGGCGGGCGTTTCTCCGGCGAAAGCGTTCTGAGCGATGTTGGCCAGCCAGCCGATCTGGGCGTCGAACAGGGCCACGTCGATGTATTGGCCGCGACCGACGCGTTCGCGGTGATGGACTGCCGCCAGGATGGCTGTCACCGCGTACAACCCGGCGCTGATATCGACGATGGCCACGCCTACCTTGTGCGGTTCGCCCTCTACGGGTCCGGTGATCGACATGATGCCGCCTTCGGCCTGGATGATGAAGTCGTAACCGGGCCGATCCCGGTAAGGACCGCTCTGGCCATAACCGGAGATGGCGCAGTAGATCAGGCCGGGATGCGTGGCGGAGAGAGTCTCGTAGTCCAGGCCGAGAGTCATCATGGTGCCGGGCATGAAGTTCTCGACGACGATGTCGGCCGTGGCGATCAGCCGTTTGGCAATAGCCTGCCCCGCGGCCGTTTTCAAATCGAGAGCCAGGCTGCGTTTGTTGCGGTTGGCGGTCAGGTAATAGGCACTCAGGCCGCCGTCTTGGGGTGGTCCGCCAATCCACGGCGGCCCCCACTGGCGGGTTGGGTCGCCCAACCCCGGCTGCTCGATCTTGATCACATCCGCGCCATAGTCGGCCAGGATCATCGTGCAGTAAGGACCAGCCAGGACGCGGGAGAAGTCGATGACGCGCAGACCGGCCAGAGCCGCAACACCGGAAGGGGGTTGGTTCATCATAATTGGCCCTTCAGCGGGCAGACGGTAAGCAGTTCATGCGCGCCGGCGTCCGGTATTGCCGCTACACTTCGTAGGCAGCGAACAAAAGCTCGCCCTTGTCCGAATAAAATTCCTGGTACTCCCCCACCGGATAGCGTGCCCGGACGAGATTCAGCTCGTTGATCCGTTCCGGCAGGAAGATGAACAAGGTTGGGCCGCTCAGTGGGAAGTCCGGCGGCACGCTCAGCGGCTCGGTAATGTCAATCCCTTTCTTCATGGGAGCCAGAAAAGGGATGGTCGACAGGCTGTAATAACCCATGCGCGGGAAGCCGAAGAAGTAGACATCCTGAACAGCCGGTTCCTTGTCACGCAGAAAATAAGCTACTTCCGTCGCCACTTCGGTGTTGAGACCCCCCAGGACATAGTTGTCATAGACCCGGTTGAAGTAGTAGTTCACATCGACCACCGCCACCAAGGCCAACAGAACGAACGCCGCCGTCACGATGGCATAGCGGGCGCGTGGGTACTGCCCGCGCAGCCACTCGACCGCCTGGGCCAGCGGCAGGGCAATGAACAGGGCGACGACGGGCATAGCCAGGATGTAGCGTTGCGACGCCGGCGAGTCCTGGCTGATGGCATTGGCGGCCACGGCCGCCAGCAGGGGCAGGATCATGAGCAGATAGCGCAGGTCGAAATTGAGCAGCGCCCACAGCACGCCCAACACGAAGAGCACCGCGGCCCCGGCCAAGAGGAGCGGCGACCCAGGATTGTAAAGCAGGCGCAATGGTTCATGGGTATAGCCGAGAATACCGGCGATGGCCTGGTCGAGGATGATCTCGCCCGTGGTCCGCTGGCCGAGAGAGAGTTCGTTCTCCAGCCACTCGCCGAAGATCGACACCCGGTTCAACGGCGCCTGGAATTCATCGGGATTGTCCAGGAAAAACAGGCCCAATGGTAGGTAAAGAACCAGGGCGACGAGCGTGGCCAGCACCAGCCCGTGGAACCGCTGGCGAAATTGCGCCCGCTGTCGCCAGAAAGCGACGGCTGACCAGATGAGAAAAAGGATCGGCAGTGTGCGAATGGTGACGTAGAAATATTGGCCCAGACCCAGGGCCAGACCACAGAGGATGAAAGCTGATCGTCGCCCGCTGCGCCAACCATACCACAAGCCGAAGATGGCCAGCGTGCCGAAGAGCCCGTCCCAGACATTGTTCAGGGCGATGCGGCTCATGTGGATGTGGTAATGGGCAGTTGCCAGGTAGAAGGCCGCCAGCAGGGCCGTTGTCCGGTCGAACATGGCCCGCCCCAGCCAGTAGAGGGCGACGACGGTCAATCCTCCGGCCAGAGTCGAGGTCAAGCGGACAGCTTCGATGGTTTGCCCAAGCACGGCGATGGCGGCGCTTTGCACCGTGAAGTAGAGCGCCGGAAAGGAAAACCAGCCCACGCCGAACAAATTGTTCGCTTTGCCGGTCAGCAATTCGACAGCGAACAGCCCGGCTGAGCCTTCGTCACCGGAATAGGTGTCGGGAAAGCGAGTCATGGCTATCGCCCGCAAAACCATCGCCAGCGCGAACAGGGCAAGGGACAGGACAACATCCCGGCGGGTGATATCCAGTTTTTGCGCCGGGTCGCCTTCATGCCGATTGACACTGCCGGCGATGACGAAGGCAATGGCCAATAACCAGGCAAAGATCGCGGTGATGGCCTGATGGGCGAGGATACCGTCGCCCGCCGCCTGTCGCGCCAGGATGGATAGACTTAAAGCCAATCCCAGCAGGACGACCTGTGCCGGCGTAACGCGCAGGAATAGCGCCAGCCGGGCCAGCGGCCGTTCCATCCAGCCGGGCAAACGGCTGCGCATCATGGATTGGACGCCGATCAGCAACAGCAGACCACCAACGATGAGCAATAGAAATGACGGCAGCCGCTCGCCGGGCAAGGCCGCGCGACCGGCGACCTGGGACAGGATGATCAGCAACAAGCCGCCGCCGACCAGCAGCCAGGCGACGCCGCGGAGGAGGTGGCCGTCGAGTAGTTCCGGCACCGGCCCATCTACGGCCATTGTCGCAGTCGGGGAAGGAGACGGCTCTTTAGCGATAACGGGTGCGGCGGTGGCCGGCGGCGCGGTCTGAACAAGCGGGGCGACAGCGGGCACGGCGACGCCGGGTATATCCGGTGTCTCGCGAGTCGCGCTCTCGACGGCAAAGGCGGTCTCTGTAACCGGCGGGGACGCGGCCGTCGTTTCTACGATGGGGGCTGTCGGCGGAGGCGGCCATTCGTCGCCGATAGCGCGCCGCAGCCAGATAAACCCGCCGATCACGATGGCGACGATGAGAAAGAGCAGTAAAGTTTCCACAGTTTGACGTACCTGAACCGGGCGCTTGCTGTCGCGATCATCGGTTCGTGATGGAAACGTATTATCAACGAGAATCGATCGGCTCACAAGAGATCGATTATCTTGTTCATGAATTATCTTGTTCATGATTGGCAGCCGGCACGATTTAAAGTAACGGCTGGGGTGCGAGAATGGGTTTAGGAGGATACACTTCAGAGCTTATGACGCAAGATTTAACGACTTCATTATTGCTGGGTTTTATCCTCAGTGTCATTATCGCCGCCCTGGCCTATTGGCGCGGTTCACTGGCCAAATCGGGCGCTCTGGGCGCGGTGATCGTCGGCACGCTCATTTTCGGCCTGGGTGGTTGGGTGTGGGGCGTGGTGTTGGCCATCTTCTTCATCAGCGCCAGCGCCCTCTCGCACTTCAAGGAGCGCGAGAAGGCGGCCGTGGCGGAGAAGTTCGAGAAAGGCCACCGGCGCGACATCGGCCAGGTGATGGCCAACGGCGGGCTTGGCGCGCTTATCGCCATCCTCAGCGTCCTGGTGCCGGAATCGGCCGTCCCACGAGAGATCTGGTTTTACCTGTTCGTCGGCGTCATGGCCACGGTGACGGCCGATACTTGGGCCACCGAATTGGGCACGCTGAGCCAGGCGCCTCCCCGGCTGATCACCAGCGGCCGCACCGTCGAGGTCGGCACGTCGGGCGGCGTCTCGTCGCTGGGAACCGGCGTTTCCTTGCTGGGCGGGCTGCTCATCGGCCTGACGGCCGGCCTCTTGAGCGCGCTCGCCGGGCTATTGTCCTGGAACGGCGCGCTGGTCCTGGCCCTGATCGGGGCCGCCGCCGGGACAGCCGGCTCGCTGATGGACAGCCTGATGGGCGCGACAATCCAGCAGATCTACTATTGCGACACGTGCCAAAAAGAGACGGAACGAAAAATTCACCGCTGCGGGACGTCCACGCGGCCGCTGCGAGGCTGGTCGTGGATGAACAATGACCTGGTCAACCTTATTTCGTCGCTGGGCGGCGGGTTGGTCGCCGCCGGGTTGGGTTGGTGGCTTATCGGCGCGATCTGATGACCAAAATCGTCACTTTCGACGAAAATTGAAGCATTTGTTACCTGCCTGCGTTTATTATGCAGGATGAAGATAACAACGGTGCATCCCGATAATTTATTAGTAGAAACCGCAGTCACTGACCGACGTCTATTAGCGGAGTCGCTTCTAGACCATTACTTCGCCGTGATTCACCGTCTGGCGCTTTCTATCCTGCGCGATGACGACGAGGCCGATGATGTGGCTCAGGATACGTTCATCACTGCTCTTCGCCGCATCGATCGCTATGACCCCGGCACGAATATGCGGGCCTGGCTCTCAACCATCGCCATCAACTTGTGCCGCGACAGGCTGCGCCGTCAAAAAGCGCGCCTGAAATGGCGCGACCTGTGGTCAAAAACCCAATCCGGCGGCGCCGCTCGGTCGCGCGATCCGGAATCACGCCATATCCGTTTTGAGGCCAACGCAACGTTGTGGCGATCCGTCTATACCCTCGATGAAAAACATCGCTTGCCCATCATCCTTCGTTACGTGAACGGATTATCGGTTGGCGAAGTGGCCGAGATCTTGCAAGTTCCCGAGGGTACGATTCATTCCCGGTTGCATTACGCGTCAAAAAAGCTGGCGGCCGCTCTGGTTGGCGCGGATGTCGAGTCGCTGGTAATGGAGCTGTTCAATGAATAGCCTGTCCCACGAACAAGTTCGCGCCCTCATTCAGCAAGACTACCCGGCTGAAGCCTCCCGGTCGGCTCTGCGCGCTCATCTGGCAAGTTGCGACGATTGCCGGACTTATGCCGCCATGCATGTCGGCCTGCGTCACCGGCCGCCAATCGTGGATGTGCGCCCGCGACCGGCGGCTGAGCAGTATGGGGCGATTATGGCGGCTGTTGACGCGGGGCGGGAAGCGCCCCTTTTCTGGCGGCCATTAAAGGCCATCGGAAGTATCGCGGCTATCCTGTTCCTTATAACCGCGTTTTGGCTTGTCGTCGGAAGTATTCGTCCGACCACGACCCGGCCAACATTATCCTCACCGGTCGGGACGGCGGTGGCTCCGCTGATACCACTGCCAATACCGGTTCTGACGGCGGCTTCACCTTCGCCCGCGCCGCCAGCAACACCAGACCCAGCAGGTCGTTACACGATCATTACCATTCCGGCGCCGGCCCTGGCCGGCAATCGCATCGGCGAGCCGGTTGAGCAGCAGGTCGTGGTTTATCTACCGCCATCCTACGATTCCAGCGATCGGCGTTACCCGGTGGTTTATGGATTGTTGACGACGGATTCCGTGAGTTCCAGGCGAGCCTCGGATAATACCGCCGTGGCGATGGGCGAGCTGGCCGAGACGGCCATGAAATTGGCACTGAATGACGGTACGCAAGAAATGATCGTCGTGATGCCTGATCCGGTCAACTCTCTTGGTTTGCAAAATTATTATGTCAACTCTTTGGTTACCGGGAATTGGGAAACGTTTGTGGCCAGGGATCTTGTCGATTACATCGACCGGAATTACCGAACATTACCCTCAGCCGAGTCTCGGGGCATCTTTGGCGAGTACCGGCACGGCCTGAGCGCGCTGCTGCTGGCCGCCCGTTACCCCGACGTGTTTAGCGCCGTGTCTGTGCTGCAACCGAAGATATTCTATCCGGGTTATTCTGTCTCTGAAGCATTTTTCCAATCGCGAGTAGGACGCTCACTGATGGACGACCTGCTGGTCGATGCCCGACAGCTTCCGGTTACCGCCGACGCGACATGGCTTACCAACCGTTTCCCGGAGGATACTTTCATTCCGAATGCCCTCGGCGATGCTCTAGCATACGGAATGGCCTTCGCGCCCAACGCTGAAGCCGGCCCGCCATTCTTTGATTATCCTTTCCAGGAACTCGACGGCGCGCCCGACCCCGCTGTCTTGCGCCGCTGGGAAGACGGGCTTGGCAATGTCAACGAAAAGCTTACGATGTTAAAGGACGCGTTGGCGCGGCTTGATATCCAAATAGACTACTATGAGAATATTTCAATGGATGGCCCTGCCGGGAGTGTCTATCTATCTAACCAGTTGACAGATCTTGGCATTGCCCACACCGCCCGATCCAGCTCGCTCTTCCAACCAAGCTCGCTGGCCGTGCTGGGCAAAGAAATCCTGCTAACTTTCTCGCGCGTCCTGACATTCGAGTAAAAAACTGCGAGGCGTTTCGTTTCGCCCGGTTCTTAGACCAACTCCGCCCAATTCAATAAGGCTTGAATCCGCCTGACCATCAGGTCTGGTTCATGACGCCTTGCTCGCTGCCACCGGGAAAACTCCGAGGCGGCGAGCCGACGGTGAACTTTTGCGCCTTGTTAGCGGCCATGGAACGGATTCGAGCCGGCGAAACGAGCGCCGGAAGGTGACGATGAATAGACATGTGGCGATAGGGTTGTTCCTGAACTTGCTCTTGCTACTGGCCGCCGGTTGTGGTTCGGCAACGACGAGAGCGCTGGCGCCTGGCGAACCGGCCGATCCGGCGCTGGCCGCCCGCGTCTTACGCTCGACGGTTGTCATCCGGATCACCGCGCCTTATCTGAATGAGAACGGCGAACGGCAATATCTTGTTGAGAACGGCCAGGAGGTTCCGCTGAATGCCATCAGCAGCGCATTGGGAACGATCGTGTCGGCCGGCGAAGGCACTTTCATCGTCACTACTGACCATTTCGACCAGCTGGCCGCGCCGTCGGCCGAGGTGACATTCACCGATTTCAGCGGGAACCAGATCATGCTCAGCCTGCCGGCGTTTCGAAGCCTGATTCGCTATCAGGACAACGACATCATCATCCTTTCCGCCCCGCCGGGGTTGCCTGAAGGCGCGGAACCCGGTGACGGCGACCAGTCATTACCGGGAAACCAGGTTCATGTTGTACACCGGCAGCCGGCGACAGGCGAGTTATCAGTCATCACCGCCGTAATCGAGCACTGGATCGATTACCGGGGAGTCCCCAGCTTTCAATTGCGAAATATAGACGGCGAACTGATCGAGCCCGGCAACTCAGGCGGCGGCGTCTGGCTTCATGGCCGACTCGTTGGCAGTATCCACCGGACGATATTGCTGGATGAAACCGGTGCGACCGATCGGTCCGGTTCAGGCACAGGTTTCCCTTCCCATCTGAGTTATGCGACCCGCCTGTCGCCGGCGCGCATGCCGCTGCTCAACCAGGGCCAGCCGATTGCCGCGCTAACCGAATGAGAGGCCTCTATGGGGCGGGCGACGGATCGACCAGACGGCTGTCGAGAGGGATTGATAACCACGGTGTATTGATGAAGCCCGCTGCCGGATCGCTGCGATACATGGCCAGACGAATCGCCGCCGGCCGGCTGCCCGCAGGCGCTTCCAGCAGGTACTCGTCGCGGACGATCTCCCCCGGACGCCAGCGCGTTGTCGGGTACCAGCCGCCGGCCGGATGGGCCTTGTCAGCCTGGTCCAGGATATCGGCCTCGTTTAACGGCGGGTCCTGCGCCACCAGATGAACGGCGACGCTGTAGTCATGGTCGATGGGACCGGCCGCCTGCCAGTAGACGATTAACCGGATCGCGCCGGAACCGTCCCATCTCGCTTCATGGCCGCGGATGCGGATGCCATTCCCCAGATCAAAACTGATGGGCGTCATTCCGGCTTTCGCGCTCAAGGCCACTTCGTCGACGATGGGTGTTGGACTCATTTCGTACACGCCCGGCGCGGCCGTCCCATAGTAAAGTGGCCCCAGTCGCTCCTCATAGTAGGCCGGTGGGAAGACGAAGAAGGTCTGATCGAGAGCGAGGAGCCGGTCGCCGCGGTTGAGGATGTCCTGCGGGCGAGCGTTGTGATCGACCAGTGTCAACCCTTGTAATTTGCCTTCATAGCCCTGGGCATAGGTCAGCGTCCAATAATCGGTTCCCCAGGGCACGATCAGCGTAGCCGGCCGGTCACCCGTCGGGTCGACCCGGCTGACGGTATCGACCAGCGCTTGTGTCGAGCGGTCGCGGGTGATTTCCAGAATAAAACTCCGGGTCGGGCTGACTCGAACCAGCAGCGCGGTCGCCAGCAGAATCGCCGCCGCTAGTCCAACATAGACCGACCGCCGCCAGAGCCAATCGATGAGGAAGGCCAGCCCTAACCCGGCCATCAGAACGACCGGCAGCTTGGCTGCCAGCAATGCGTCGCTCACCCGGCCTTCCCAGATGAGAATCGTCACCAGAAAATTGGCCATCCATACCAGCGTGAGGGCCAGGCTGAGGCGCAGGCGCGGATGATGCGTTCCGCTCGCGGCTGCCGGGGGTACGAACCACAGGCCTGCCAATCCCGTGATGAGCAAGGGCAACCACAAGTCCTGGTGAAGGACGTCAAAAATCGATGGCAAGCGGGCTGACCAATCCGCCTGAAGGTCGAACACCCGCCCAGCACGGTTGTCGAAGAAGAGCGTCCAGAAGCCGTCCCATGTGCCGGGCGAGCCGAAGACCCACTCAGCGCCGGTCCATACCCGCAGCGGCAGGTACAGGTAGGTCAGTGGCGCCAGGAGGGCTACACCGATGACCAGTGCCCAGGAACGCCAACCCAAACGAAGGAGCGTTATGAGCTGAGGCGAGATGAGCAGCAACACCGCCGGGGCGATGAGGATGACCGACCGCTGGTGAAATACGCCCTGGCTGAAGACAAAAGTCAGCCAGAGTAGATCGCGCCGCATGCCGCTCCGACCAAATCGCAGGGCAAACCACAACGTCGCCACCGTCAGGGCCATCGTCATGGTGTGCACCTCGGCCAGCGAGGAGTCGATCCAGACCGAGGTCGATAGGGCCGCGGCCATCCCGCCCAAAGCGGCGGACGGCCCGGCTACCCCTATCTCCATCGCCAGGATCACCAGCAGGGCGATGGTGACCAACCCCCAGGCCAGCGAATAGAGCGACGCGCCGGCGGCCGGGGCGACCCCCACCAACCTCAGCAGGGTCACAAACATCGAGCCGATTGCGGAATAGAGCGGGTAGCTGCTGTGATGGATGATGCCCCAACGCGGCAAGGCGTTTTGAATTTCGCCGACATCGGTCGTGAAGGGATGGAGACTGCTGTTGATGTGGGTCTGGAAGGTCGATAGGTAGAGCAATGCGGCCAGCGCCACGGCGATCGAAGCCCAGAGGACCCGATTTTCCGGGCGGATGGCCGGCCAGCCGCGGCCGCGATCGAGTGATGGTGAGAGTCCGGTCATCGTCAATCAGCTGTGGGTGAAATCAGTGCAGCGATCGAATTTTCGCATGCTCTTGGAAGCTTAGCACGAACAGGAAAACACTCGCAAACACGCTAAGCTTCAAGAATCAATCCGTAGCAGATAGACGCACCGGCCGACATCATTTATCATGCAATCAGAGAGATGGAGGTGAAAGATGATTCAGTGGCAATACCGAGTCCGAACGTTTACGGTCGATCGCGAAGATGAGATCGTGATTCATCACGTTCAACGCACGTATTCCGACCTGGATTGGAAGGACTTGCCTAAATACAGCCCGATCGCCCTGGAGGCGTGGCTGGAGGAATGGGGGCGCGAGGGATGGGAACTGGTCACCTGCGAACCGGCCGAAACGATCGGTAAACAGGGCGACATCGGCAGTTCCTACCAGACGCTGATGAGCTGGCGCCGGGCTTTTTTGTGTGTCTTCAAGCGGCCCGTCGAAGAATAGCCGCGATTTGGCCCGTCTGGCGCTCTTGGCTACACTTGAGAGGCATGACCCACCAGCCGCCGGATTTTTACCAGCAGGTTTATGCCGTCGTGCGGCGCGTGCCGCGCGGGCGTGTCACCAGTTACGGTCGCGTGGCGCGGATGCTGGGCCGGCCAAACGCCGCCCGCGCGGTAGGTTATGCCCTGAACGCGCTGCGCGACAAGGGTAATGACCCGCGTTATAGCGCGGTTCCCTGGCAGCGGGTGATCAACAGCCAGGGCCGGATCAGCATTCCCAATACCGGCGGCGGCGCTGACCGGCAGGCGGAATTGTTGCGGCAAGAGGGGGTTGTCGTCGGCGAGGATCTGCGCGTTGACCTCAGCCTTTACCTGTGGGAAGGATTGCACCTGGTTGAAATCGATGACATCTTGGCCGGGAAAAGTCAGGTTCTTGGATAGAAACCCGGTTAAGGAAACCTGACTGTGAAGCTTATTATCCAGATACCCTGTTTCAATGAGGCCGAGACGCTCCCGCAAGCCCTGGCCGACCTACCCCGATCCCTTCCCGGCATCGACTGCATCGAGACGCTGGTCATCGATGACGGCAGCGAGGATGATACCGTTGCCGTCGCCCGTACGGCCGGCGCGACCCATGTCGTCAGCCACCACCGCAACCTCGGCCTGGCCAAGGCTTTCCAGACGGGTATCGATACCTGCCTCAACCTGGGGGCGGATATCATCGTCCACACCGACGCCGACCACCAGTATCCCGGCCACTATATCAGGGACCTGGTCGCGCCGGTACTGGCCGGCCAAGCCGACATGGTCATCGGCGACCGGCAGGTGCAAACCATCGACCATTTCTCGCCGCTAAAAAAACGCCTGCTGGCGCTGGGCAGCTGGATGGTTCGCAATGTCAGCGGGGTGGACGTGACCGATCCGGTCAGCGGCTTTCGGGCGTATTCACGCGAGGCGGCGCTGCGCTTCAACATCTTGACGAGGTATAGCTACACACTGGAAACGATCATCCAGGCCGGCAAACAAGGCTTGGCCATCACGAGTGTCCCGGTCGAGACCAACCCACCGACGCGGCCGTCGCGCCTGCAAAAGAATATGTGGCACTTCATCAAGGCCCAGGCCGGGACCATCCTGCGCCTCTATGCCTTTTACGAACCGCTACGCACCTTCAGCTATATCGCCGTGCCGTTTCTCCTGGCCGGCGTCCTGCTGTGGGCGCGTTTCTTTTACTTTTACTTCAGCGGCCAGAGCGGTATCGGGCGCTTTATCCAGTCATTGACACTGGGCACCGGTTTGGTTCTCGTCGGCGTGCTGATCGTTTTATTCGGTATCCAGGCCGACATTAGCGGCAAGCATCGTCAATTGACGCAGGAAGTGCTATACAGGATTAAGAAGATGGAGCTATCAGGCCTGACTGAACACCACCGGAGCAAGGTGTCAGGCCACGACAAATCATAAGGTGTTTTTCGCTTGTATTACGGTGTTTTTAGCCGGCCTTACACCGATGGCTTGTAGTCAAATAACAATGGAGCAAACAATAATCAAAGTAGAACTATCAAAACCTGGTGATAAATCCACAGTCGTCATGGATGATACCCGTACCTTGATTGAAGTAACAAGCTCTACAGGTATCGGGGCATTTACGGCAACGTTGATCGATGGCGAATGGCCGGTCGAAATCGTGACACGGTTGCGCCTGCGGGGACTGGAGGGCCTGGAAATTGGTTACGGCGATATCACCATCCAAACGGGCATTTCCAGCACCAGCAGTCCCGATCCGGCTCTAATGGTCATGACAACCAATCCGGACGGATCGACCGACCGCACGTACCCTTCGGCGGATCAGTATCATCCGGGCATCCGGCGGGGATCAGACGAAAAAGGCCAGTACTTCGATATCGCTTTGCCTCGACACTTTTTTCAAAGCGAACAACCAACTTTCAGCATCGGCTGGATAGATTTCTACCGGTGATCGGCCTGGAAGCGCGAGGAACAGGGGATGATCGCCCTGCCTCTGGTAGTCTCGCTCTTCCAACGCGGAATCGGATTGTGAAACGCGATTCAACTACCCTTATCGACCTTGCCACCAGTCATTGCGCGAGCGGGGGTCCAGGAAGTGGCCGTTGTCCCGAACGGCAACCCGGATCTCATCGCCCAGCGCTCGGCCGATGGGTTGGCGGGCGCGCAAGCTAGGCAGTTCGTCGCGCCCGGCGGCGTGGGTACGCCGGTAAAGCGCCAGCAGGTCCGGCTCCACGCATAGACCTTCGATATGAACCACATAGCCGTTCAGATCGTCTTCGCGGCCGATATGGAGCGTGATGCCTGTGTCGCCGGCGTAAAGCACCATGAACTCCCTTCCTCCGCCGATGTCATAACCCGAATCCGGGGTGTGGATGACTTCGTTGGCTTGAGTTCTCAGGCCGAGGACGGTCGCCGGCCAGGGTGAATAGGTGTCAACCGGGCAATTACAATCATCGTCCCAGCGGTAGCGCTGGTAGGTATTGACAAAACCGGGTAGGCGATTATCGGCAAACATCGCCGGGAATTGAGGCGCTAAGCGATCATCAACCGGACCATAACTGACCAGATTAAGCGGAGCGGTCGTCTGCTTGTAACCGCGATAGGCCAGGTTCAAGTCGATATTCTTTTCCGGATTCACATTGAGTGATGGGCCGCTTATCGAGAGCGTTTCGTAACGGGTGTTGGGTATTTGGCAGGAATTAGAGAGTGCTTGCCCGCCGCTCACCATTGGTACGTACTGGCGACCGCTGCTCCCCGACTCCGCCAACGCTGTTGATACAACAACCAGGGCTTGCCCCAACCCTATCAGAAGAACGACGACCAGGCCGGCTGTCTTTTTGATCGATAAGTGATTCATTTGTTTCGACCTCCAGTTTGAACGTTTTACGGTTCGCTACTTGAGTCGCCGCGCGGGAGGAGTATAATCCCGCGATACCTATGACTAAAGAAATGAGCCACAAGTCTGAAAAAACACTCATGAACGACGAGCGTCTCTCCCGGCAGCTGGATTTCCTCATCGAGATCGACCGGCTGAAACAAGTGCTGCGCCGCTCACCACTGGTTGACGGCTCTCGCGTCGAGAATTCGGCCGAACACAGCTGGCACCTGGCGATGATGGCTCTGGTTTTGGCGGAGTACAGCAACGAGCCGGTCGATGTTAACCGGGTAGTGAAAATGGTTCTGGTGCATGACATCGTCGAGATCGACGCCGGAGATACGTATGCCTACGATACCAACGGCAACCAGGACAAGGTCGAGCGGGAACTTCGCGCCGCCGATCGTCTCTTTGGCCTCCTGCCCGCCGATCAGACCCGCGAACTCCGCGACTTATGGGATGAATTTGAAGCTCGCCGGACCGCTGAAGCCCGTTTCGCCAACGCACTGGACCGCCTGATGCCCCTGTTGCATAACTACCTGAACGAAGGCCGCGTTTGGCAAGCTAACCATGTGACCGCCGATCAGATCCGGCGGCGGATGGCGCCTGTCGCTGAGGGCTCGGCTATGTTGGACAATGTCGTGGAGACCGTCCTGATCCGGTCATTGGACCGTGGCTACCTGGGCGAGGTTCAGGAAGGCTAACCAATGCTCAAAGCCGCCATTGCCCGTGTGATCAATGGTCAGAACCTGACCCTCGACGAAGCCGCCGCCGCTATGGATGTCATCATGGAGGGTGCGGCTACCCCGGCCCAAATCGGCAGTTATCTGACCGCGCTGCGCATGAAGGGCGAAACAGCCGACGAGATCGCCGGCAGCGCGCGGTCCATGCGCCGGCATGTGATTCCGGTCGATGTCGCCCTGGCGGATGGCGATATCCTGGTGGACACGTGCGGGACGGGCGGCGACGGCAAGCATACATTTAATATCTCGACGACGGCCGCCTTTGTCGTGGCCGGCGCGGGGCTGAAAGTCGCTAAGCACGGTAATCGCGCCGCCAGTAGCCGCAGCGGCTCGGCCGACCTGCTCATGGCACTGGGCGGCAATCTCGACTTGTCGCCGGAGCAAGTAGCCGCGTGCATTGAACACGTTGGCATTGGCTTTCTCTATGCCGTCCACCATCACCCGGCTATGCGCCATGCCATTGGCCCGCGGCGGGAGATCGGTCAGCGGACGATCTTCAACCTTTTGGGTCCGTTAACCAACCCCGCCGGCGCAACCCACCAACTGATGGGTGTCTATGATCCGGCGCTGACCGAAACGCTGGCCACGGTCTTGCAAACATTGGGCAGTCGCGCGGCTTATGTTGTCCACGGCGCCGACGGCCTGGATGAGCTCTCGACCACCGGCGTTAATCGGGTCAGCGCTCTACGCGATGGTCGTGTCGAGACGTTTGATTTCAACCCGGCCGATCTCGGCCTTCCGCCGGCAACGATCGACGACCTGCTCGGCGGCACACCGGAGGAGAATGCGGCAATCACACGCGAGATTTTGGGTGGTTATGATCGCGGCCCACGACGGGATATCGTCCTGTTGAACGCGGCGGCCGTCTTGAGCCTGGAGACGGCTGATTGGCGGGGCGGTCTGGCACAGGCAAGCGAGATCATTGATAGTGGTGCCGCGCTACGCATGCTGGATAAATGGATCGATGGGACGAATGCTATGCGAACCGCATGAAGGGATGATCGAAAACCCTCTACCCTCGCGAAATTGCCCGAAAGTTGACCGCTGGTTATAATGTCCCCTTGAAGCCGCTCGTGGCTGATGAATTCATTGTATGGCAACTGAATCGCGTAAACCTCGCCGGGGATCCAACGGCGTCCGCTTGCCCCTTTGGGCATTAAGTCTGCTGTTGCTTTTTGGGTTTCTCTTGTTAGCCCTCAGTTCGGCGTGGCTGTTCCGCACGGTGCGCAACATGGCCGCGTCCACGAGCGGAACAACGTCTGAATTTGACCCCAATCTCGACCAGACTTCCTCAACACCTATCGCCCCCATCGTCGTTGGCGGGACTATGGTATCGGCCGAGGCCGGCGCGATCCCTGAGTCGCTGCCGGCCTGGTCCGGCTCCGAACGCGTCAATATCCTCCTCCTGGGTGTCGACTTGCGATGCGATGAGACCGGCCCGACCCATAGCGATACGATCATCGTCGCCAGTCTCGATCCGGTCAGCCGGTCGGGGGCCGTTCTTTCCCTGCCGCGCGATCTGTGGGTCGAGATTCCCGGCTATGGCGTCAACCGGATCAATCAAGCCTACTTCATGGGCCAGGCGTACGAGTATCCCGGCGGGGGCGCGGCCCTGGCCCGCGAGACGGTCGAGGCATTTTTAGGCATTCCGATTGACTATCATGTCGCCGTCGATTTCAAGGCTTTCGTCGACTTTGTCGATCTCATGGGCGGCATCGTCGTCGAGGTTCCGGAACGCATCGACGACCAGACCTATCCCGATAATTGTTACGGCTATGACCCGTTTTCAATCGATGTCGGCCGGCAACGTCTTGATGGCGCTACGGCGCTGAAGTATGCGCGCACCAGGGCCACCTTTGGCGGCGATATCGATCGAGCCGCTCGCCAGCAACAAGTTATCCTGGCGGTTCGCGACCAGGCAACCCAACTCCAAACGCTCCCCCAACTTCTGTTGAACGCGCCGAATCTCTGGCAATCTTACCAGGAGAATGTGGAAACCGACCTGCGACTGGATCAGATTTTGCAGCTCGGCCGCCTGGTGCAAGACATTCCCCAGGACCGCATCCGCACCGCCGTGTTGGATTTCGATTACGTGTACAATGACACGACGCTCGATGGTCAACAGGTACTGGTCCCGCTTCGAGACCAGATACGCCTCCTGCGCGACGAGTTGTTCGCGCCGGCGCCCATCCCCACGCCGATCATCGAGGCTTTGCCGACGGCCATCACGGTCGAAGAGGCGCGTGTTGGCATCTACAATGGCACGCCGACCTTTGGCTTGGCGGCCGATACGCAACAATACCTGCTCCGCAACAACGTGAACGTAACCGAGATCGGTAACGCCGATTCCGCTACCTATTCAGCGACTCAGATCATCGATTACGGTTCCCATCCGGGCACGGTGCAATACCTCATACGCTTGATGAACATCCCTCCGCTGAACGTCAGCACCGGCAGCAATCCGGCCGGCGAATTCGATGTCCTGGTCATTCTCGGCAGTGACTGGGTCGTACCCTGATCGACAAACCGCGGACCAAGATGCGGAAATATGAAGTATCTTGTCTGGTTCTCGGAATTTTTATGACCGTGGCCGTGGCCTGCGGGACCATTCCCCCGGCGAATGAAAGATTTGCACAGGAGTCGGAACAGGCACTGCCTGTTGAGGCGAATGTCCCCACAACCGTCCCCACCCGCGGCGCATCGCCAACCAATCCGAACGCTTTATCTGCTAATACCGCCGCCTTGAACGGCATCGCCACGTGGCCGACCCTCGGCAACGAGCGCGCCGGGCTGGAGCTGGCCATCCCGCCTGACTGGGTGAATTTATCCGACCAGATCACCATCCCGACCATCGGCAACCAACTGGGGATCAATCTGTTATTCGCCGCCGATTCAGAGCGGACCGGCCGGAATTTGTTGGCCGGCAAGGATTTTCGCGATGGGGCTTATACGATCGGCCTGGCAGTGACGCCGCCGTCGGCTGGGGCCGATCCGGCGGCCGTCCTGGAAGCGCTTGTTGCCGCAGCGGCTCCCTCAGCCGTACACCTGACGGAGATCGAGATGGTCCTCGCGGCCAACGGCGTTGATGGTTTTCGGCTGGACCTTATTGATGGGCCGATCGGCCTTGAGACTGACCAACCCACCAATCTCTATACTCGCGTCATCCTCTATGCGCCGGACCCGGCCGGCGACCAAACGCCGATCTGGATTGCCCTCCTGCTCAGCGCCTCGCCGGGTCGTTGGGCCGGCCTGGCCGACACGTTTGCGCGTATGGCGGCGTCCGCCCGCGTTTTCAACGCCGGTTCCGGCGCGATTGTTCAGGATGGCCGGATCGCCCTGCGCGGTTCGCTGGAGGGCGACCGCGATCAGGCGAGTGTCACCCTGGAACGCGGTGTGCGCGATATTTGGCGATTCTCAACAACGACTGGTCGCTTTGCCAGCCTCGTGTTGCGCCCCGAGGTTCCACACCTTGACCTGGGTTTAGCCTTGTTTGGTCCCGACAAACAACTCGTGGCCCAGATTGATAACGGTTCCGCCGGCATCACCGAATCGATTGCCGACATGGTTTTACCTGAGGCGGGTGATTACCTGATCGAAGTCCGCGATCTTGACCATACGGCCGGCCGCTACACCCTGGCAATCGCGCTGGCGGATGAGCCGCTTTACAGCGCCGGCGGGGATATCGCCTTTGGCGAAGTGGTTCAGGGCCAACTTCCGCCTGAGGGCTCCCACGATTGGGGTTTTATCGGTCAAAATCATCAGCGGATATCGGTGGTGATCACACCGAACTCGCGATCGATCGATCCTGTTCTCGAACTATATGGAGCGGATGGACGGCGGCTGCTGGAACTGGATGAGGGCTTCAGCGGCGATCCCGAGCTGATCACCGGCTTCGAATTGCCCACGAGTGGCCCGTACATAGCGCGTGTCCGCAATTTCTCGGCCGAAGCCGGGGAGTACACGATTTCTCTCGATGAGGGCAGCCCGGAAATCGCCAACTTTTACGACGCCGGCGACCTGACCTATGGCGAACGCCGGCAGGAATCGCTGCTGCCGCGCGAGGTGCATACCTGGTTCTTTAACGGGCTGGCGGGCGATCATGTGCTAGGCCGGGTGACGCCTTTAGGACCCCATCTGGACCTTGGTGTGTGGCTACTCGATATGAACCTTGAACGCATCGCCGCGGCCGACAGGTTTTCCAGTGGTGAGCCGGAAACGATCGAGTTGACCTTGGCACAGGATGGCCCCTACCTCATCGTGGTTCAAGACTTCAACGGCGAGTCGGGTGACTATGAAATCGCCCTGGGAGCTTCCTTGGTGGCCAGGCCGGAAAACGCCGGCTTGCTCAGTTACGGAGATATCGTTCTGGGGACGGTCAAATCCCAGGCCGCGGCGGCCTGGACATTTGAAGCCCAGCTCGGCGACCGGGTCCGGATCGATGTCCGGCCGGTCGATTCTGGTGGCGATCTGATTCTGGTTTTGCAGGGACCGGACGGCCGTCAGCTGGTCGAGGTTGATGAAGGGTCCGCCGGGCAGGCCGAGGTGGTCGCGTCGTACTCTATCCCGACCACCGGTCCGTGGCAGTTGATTCTACGCGAGTTCCTTGGCGAGGCGGTTCCATACCGCTTGGCAATCGACCTGTCCGAGTGAGCCCATGCCCGAAGTGACCGCCATCATCCTGACCCGGAACGAAGCCCGCCATATCATTGCCTGCATCGATAGTTTGCGCTGGGCCGACAGGGTCGTGGTATTTGACTCCTACAGCGAGGACGAGACGACAGCGTTGGCGGAAGCCGCCGGCGCAAAGGTCTACCGGCGGCGATTCGACAACTACGCCGCCCAGCGCAACGCCGCCCTCGATGCCGTCCGGACAGACTGGGTTTTCTTCGTCGATGCCGATGAGCGCGGGACGCCGGCGCTGGCGGCCGAAATCCGCCGGGTCATCGCCGAACGGCCGGAAGCCGGCTGGTATGTGCCCCGCCACAACATGATCTTCGGCCGCCTGACTTTGGGCGCGGGCTGGTATCCCGACTACCAGTTCCGGCTGTTGCGCCTCGGTCAAGCTCGCTACACCCGGCCGGTCCATGAAATCGCCGAGGTGGATGGTGCAGTCGGCTATCTGGAAAATCCCCTTATCCATTATAATTATCGAGACTCGGCCCAATTTCACGCCAAACAGCGATTCTACGTGGAACATGACGCCACCATTCTGAAAGACGATGGGGTGAAACCCAAGCCCAGAAATTACCTTCTCCAACCGTTGAGGCAGTTCTGGTGGCGTTTCATCACTCTCAAGGGCTACCGTGACGGCTTTCACGGTCTGCGTCTCAGTCTTTACATGGCCTACTATGAGTGGCGCAAGTATCGCCGCCTGGCTGATTTATGGGCCGGGAACATGACCGATTCGGGCGAGGTGTACCATGCCGATTGATGTCGAGTGCAGCTTTGAAGCGGGAGGTGGAATTCGGGTGCGGCGGCTGAAACTGGCCGGCCGCTGGCGAACGGTCGAACAGGGCCGCCAATGGCAGGACGCCGAAGGCCGGCACGTGCTGGTGATGCTCCCCGACCCGTATCCCGCTGCGCGCGAGCTGGTACTGCGCGCCGACAACTTGAGTTGGGAACTACGCGAATTGCCGGGAAGCAGATCGTACGCGTGCTGATGCGATCCGCAGGTATTAATCGCATCAGCTTGTTGCGCCGGAGCTTTCGACAGATGAACAGGTTGGTTTTCGGTATCCCGATGATTGAACGAATCGTTGGGCTGGCACTTGTGGTCTCGGTAGCGTTGGCTTCAGTGGTCTCCACGTTGCAGGTAATGGCCTCGAGCGATCAACTGCGCCACGATTTGAACGAACAGCTGGATATGGTTATCTATTTGCCGGCGGTTTTTGGCACGGAACCCTCCGTCGAATCCCCGGCTGGTGTCTATGACTGCCTCGAATACGAATTTGGCCTCATCTGGACCTCAGAAGTCATTACATTGAACACAGACGGCAGCAGCATCTACAACTATGCCCCGCCTTACGGCGCTGTCGTTACCGGCACCTGGGTCTATACACCAGCCTCACAACTGGTCGGGTTTACCAATTTTCGCTGGCTGACAGCGACTTATACGGCTCCCGATCGCCTGTGGGCCGAGCGCTATTTGCCGGAAGTCGATTTTGAGATTGCCCTGAGCTGCCTTCGACAGGTATCAACACCTTAACTGTGAGGTTCCCGGACGGGTGAAACAGACCTAACCGGGTGCCAGCCCCGGCAGGATTCGCCACAATGCGTAGAACGAGATGGCGAGCAGGATGATCGCCAGGCCGAGCGGCAGGAGCCACCTCGCCCACGACTGTCGGGTGATGAGCGGTTGGAACCAAAACCCCAAGCCCGCGACATAGCCGACGGCGATAGGGATGAGCGCCGGGAACAGGTAGCGCCCCTGGTGCTGGACGAAGGTCAGGTTATAGACGATATGCAAGCCCACCGTCAGTAATAATGTTGACGACAGGACGAGAATCCACAGGTTCGTTTGGGCGGTTTCAGCCGGGTCTGCTTCCTCCCGGTTCCGGTGACGGACGCGTTCTGTGAGAAGGACGATCAAGCCGGCCTCGGCGGCCAGCGTCAAGACCAGCAATAGCCCGTACATCCAGCGAGGTAACGGCGCGGCCATCCAGCCGAACTGGCCCCAAAAGCTGTTAAAGGTTGTTGTCAGGAAGCGTCCGACTGTGCCGGTAAGGCCAAACTCAGCCAACCATTCGGCCGTGCGCGGCTGACCAACGACGACGGCGTCGTGGGCTTCACGCGCCAGCGGGTCCAGACTGTCGTAGACCAGCGTATTGCGCGCCCACCACAATCCGCCCAGCAGCAGTGCCGGGACGAAGACCAGCAGCAGCGCCCGCGCCATCAGCCGCCAGCGCGTCCAATAGCGAGCCAGAATGAAAATCCCGGCCACCGGCGCCAGGAGATAGGCCGTGCCCTTTGTGAGGAATGCCGCGCCGATGAGCAATCCCAAACTCAAGGCGTGGCCCGGCGGCGGCTCGTCCGGCCACGGGATCACCAGGACGAACAAGGTGGCGGCGATCAGCAACTCGGCCAGGGCGTCGTTGTTGACCGAACCGAGGATGGCCAGGTGTTGCGGCAGAAAGGCGACAAAAACGGCCGCGGCCAAGCCCAGCCATACCCGGCCGCGAAACACCCGGCGCGCCACCAAATAAGCTAACAGCACTACACCCGCGCCTAACAATACCGAGACCAGGCGCATGGCCGGCAACGTCCCGCCCGACAGGCGATAAGCCGGGACTTGCAGCAGGTAATAGAGCGGCGGCTGCCAATCTTCGTAGGTCAGGATGAACACGTTATACACCGGGTCAAATCGAGAGCCAACGACCTGGCTCAGATACGCCTGGTCCCAATCACCGGGAGCCATCACCGGCAGCGCCCCTTCGACCAACTGGCGGACGTAGTTATAGTGGGCCGGTTCGTCAGGCGCTTGCCAGAGGGGGGTGCGCAGGGCGAAGAGGGTTCCCAGGACCAGATAGACCGCCAGCAGTACGGCGACGAGGATTATTTCCAGGCGGTGCATCGTTCAGACCGTGGCCGTGGCCCCGCCGCGGCGGTCATCTCCGGCGGCATGCAGGCGGCCATCCGGTTCGCGGGCGACGCTGTGGGCGCCGCCGAAGTAGATGCTGCGCGACGGCCAGCGATTGACGGCATAACCCAGCGCTTCCAACTCATCCACCGCGCGAGGGTCATATCCGGCCTCGCATTGCAACACGCCGTTGTCCAGGTGGACGCGGGGGCGGTTGACGGCCTCGTCCAGCGGGAGGTGAAAGTCGAGCAAATTGCTCAACACCTGCAAAATGGCGCTGCGGATACGAATACTCCCGCCACTGCCGACGACCAGTCGCGGTTGATCGTCGCGCAGCACGATCGCCGGGGTCATCATCGTGGGAATGCGCTGGCCCGGCGGCCGGCTGTGAAAGCCTTTCGGGTGCAGGTCTTCTTCGCCCAGCATGTTGTTGGGGATATACCCCGTGCCGGGGACGACATAGCCGGCCGACTCGCCGGCGGTGGTCGTCAGGCCGATCGCCAGCCCGTCGCCGTCGATGACGCTCAGGTGGCTGGTATTGGCCGGGCCGGGTGGTTCGGCCGCCGTGATCAAAGGGCGGCGTTCCGCCAGGACATGGCCCAACTCCCGGCGATAGCGGTCCACCAGTTGTTCATCCAGGAAACGCTCCACCGCCTCATCGCCGGGTAGCGTTTCGACCAGCCCCTCCCAAACCAACCGCGCGCGGGTCACGGTGGCCTGCACCTCATACAGGTGGCGCAAGTGGTCGACCGATCCGTGGCGGAGGGCGCCGAGATCGATATCGGCCAGCAATTTGAGCGCGAAAGCCGTCAGTACGCCGCCGGCCGAACTGAGCGACGGCAACCGGACTTCGTGATCGCGGTAAGCGACGCGAATGGGGGCGGGTTGGCGCACTTCATAAGCCATCAAATCAGTCGCCGTCAGCTGGCCGCCGTGGGTCGCCTGGTCGGCCAGCAGCGCCTGAGCCAGCGCGCCGGTACGGGCGTAAGCCGGGCCTTCGCGGCTGAGGGCGGATAATGTCCCGGCCAGATCGGGGATGAAGAGCCGTTCGCCTGCCTGCACGATCGCACCGTTGGCGGCGAAAATGTGGCGCATATTCTCGGTGTTGGTATAGAGGGGGGCCAGCAATTGGCAGGTGTCGGCCTGGAAAGGAGCCAACACTACGCCCTCGCGGGCCAGCCGGATGGCTGGTTCCAGCAATTCGGGCAAAGCGAGCCGGCCGTGAGCGGCAGCCAGCGCGCACAGCCCGGCGATATTGCCCGGCACGGCCACCGACCCGCGGCCGAGATAGAAGCGCTGTGTCGCCGCGCCGAAGTCGATGGTGACCTCCTCGAAGTCGAGCTGATCGGAAAGTGGCCCACCCAGGCCGGGGACGGCGCTGAAGAAATCGTAGACCCGCGATTCGCCGGTACGCGCGTTATACAGTTGGGCGATGCCGCTGCCGCCCAGGTGGACGACGCCGGCCTCGGCGATGAACGAGGCGAAGGCCGCGGCGACGGCGGCATCCACGGCGTTGCCACCGCGGCGCAACATCTCGGCTCCGGCGGCGGCCGTTTCCCGGTCTCCGGCGGCGATCACTCCAACGGTCATGGCACTCCTCAACTCAGTCTCAGGGGCTTAAGTGTAACGCAAACGTCGGGGATGTCATGTGATGAGCCCCAGAGGGCGAGACAACCGGCGACTTACGTTTTTGGTAACCTGGCGTCGCCCCTCGCGCCGGTTGTTCCGTGCCCTACCCATACCTGGTAATTTCAGCGACAATCAGCGTTGAAATCTGCGTCATCAGCGGTCTATTTTTCGATGAAGGAGATCAATCATGATCAACGAAACCAACGGCTGGGAAGTTAACGGTAGAGGTCCCACGACCGGACCCTAGTAGACTGTAACCGAAATAATCGAAACCCGTTCGTAGTGGGCAATTCATTGCCACCTCTGAAGAAGGCGATTGAAATCGCTACTACGAACATGATTTCTTTTTGTTACGGTGTACTAGCATCCCGGTTCATCGATTCATTACTCCCGGAAACAACCCCATGCACGACCTCCTCTTCCGCAACGGCACGATCTACGACGGCCGCGGTCGCCCGCCCTACACCGCCGATCTGGCCATTAGCGGCGATACTATCACTGAAATCGGTCGGTTCAATGGCCGCGCCCGGCAGGTCATCGACGCCAAAGGGCTGGCGATCGCACCCGGCTTTATCAATCTCATGAGCTGGGGCAATGAATCGCTCATCCATGACGGCCGCTCCCAATCCGACATCCGCCAGGGCGTGACGCTGGAGATTTTAGGCGAGGGCTGGTCGATGGGGCCGCTGAACGACGACCTGAAAGCCTATATCAAGGAGCGGCAGGGCGACATCCGCTACGATATCGAGTGGACGACGCTGCGCGAGTACCTGGATTTTCTCGTGCGGCGCGGCGTATCTTGCAACGTGGCTTCCTTCGTCGGCGCGGGCGGCGTGCGGGCCAACGTGTCGGGTTTCGCCGACCGGCGGCCGTCGCCAGATGAACTGGCGCGGATGCAGGCCTTGGTGCGGCAGGCGATGGCCGAAGGCGCGGTCGGCCTCTCGGCGGCGCTCATTTACGCCCCGGATAGTTACGCCGATACAGACGAGTTGATCGCCCTGGCCTCGGCGGCGGCCGAATTCGACGGCCTGTTTGCCGCCCACCTGCGCAGCGAGGGCGAGAGTTTCCTCGAGGCGCTGGACGAATTCCTGGACATCGTGCGTGCCGCGGGCATTCGCGGCGAAATCTATCACCTGAAGTCATCCGGCCGGAGCAATTGGCCTAAATTGACCGCAGCCATCGAACGGGTCGAGGCGGCGCGTGCTGCCGGGTTGCCGGTCACAGCCGACATGTACACCTACCACGCCTCATCCACCGGCCTGGACGCGATGATGCCCGGCTGGGTACAGGAAGGTGGCCACCGCGCCTGGGTCGATCGGCTGCGCGACCCGGCCGTACGCGAGCGGCTGAGGGCCGAGATCGCCGCGCCCAGTAAGACATGGGAGAACTCCTATCACGAGGCGGGCTCGGCCGATAATATCCTCTGTGTCAGCTTCCGGAGTGAAGCCCTCAAGCCGCTGACGGGCAAGTCGCTGGCCGAGATCGCCGCCCTGCGCGGCGCGGACCCCATCGAGACGGCGATGGACCTCGTTATCGAGGATGACAGCCGTGTCGGCTGTGTTTATTTCACCATGTCGGAGGACAACGTCCGGCGACAAATTCAACTGCCGTGGGTGAGCTTCTGCTCCGACTCGGCCTCGCTCGCGCCGGAGGGCGTCTTCCTGCGCTCCAATCCCCACCCGCGGGCCTACGGCAGCTTCGCCCGGTTGCTGGGCCAATACGTGCGCGACGAGGGGCTGATCCCGCTGGCCGAGGCGATCCGGCGGCTGACGGCATTCCCGGCCGAGAACTTACGCCTCAACCGGCGCGGCCGCCTCCTGCCCGGCTACTATGCCGACATCGTCATCTTCGACCCGGCGACCATTCAGGACCATGCCACGTTCGACCGGCCGCACCAGTACGCCACCGGCGTGCGCGACGTGGTCGTCAATGGCGTAATTGTGCTGCGCAACGGCGAACACACTGGGGCGACACCCGGCCGGGTCGTGGATGGGCCGGGCGTCTTGCGGCGCTGATCATGTGGCAAAAAGCCACACTCAATGACGCCCGCGTCCGATGAAATAGGCCAGCGCGGCGATGATGCTGCCAATAGCCAAGCCGACCTGCCATAGGGCTGACTCACCATCCCACGATAGGACAAACGCCAGACCCGTCACGCCCAACAGGGTTATCGTCACGCCGATCAGCATGACCTCCAGGTCGTGGACGGAATTGACTTGCATCCAGGGAGCGAGTTTGTTCGGGCGGCCGAGAAACAATTGCCAGAACCCGCTGGCGATCACGTAGAGGATGGTTGCCAGCAGGAAGACATCGATGATCTCAACAAAATGGATCTTGAGTGACTGGAGGATATGGGGGTCGGAGTACGACACAGCCTCATAGATGACCTTGAATGTTTCGACGAAACCCAGCACCAACAGCACCAACGAGGCAACGAAGGTGGCGACGATTGGGATAACGAAAATGTAGCGGACTTTGGGGATCTGTGCGTCCACGGACGATTCCGGTTCTGGTGTGCTTGGTTCTGACATTCCGTCTCCTTTGATCGAATAGCGACAGTTATGCGATGAGGGCGTCGATTTCGTCCACGCTGCCCGGTAGTCCGATGAAAACGAGCCGGGTTTCCGGGCGGCGCTCACCCCAGGACTCCTGCTTCTCCAGGGACCAACGCCGCCCGACAAGCTGCACGACATAAGGGTGGTCCAGATCCTCCTCCAGGTAGACAAAGCCCTTGGCGCGCGTGATCCCCTCGGGCATTTGGTCAAGCATGGTCTTGAGATGCGCTTCCCGGACCGGCTCGGCCAGGGCAAGCGACCACGTGCGGTATACATCGGTGTGATCGTCCCCGGCGGTGTGGATGTCAGCATACGCTTGGCCTGACTCTATTGCCGCACGACCGTCTGCCAGGTCACCCAAGAGGACGGACGGCGGAACTTTTCCGAATCGGGCTTCGACGATGTGCGCGCCGGGTGCGGTCGCCTCCAGCCAGGCATGCACGCCGGCGAGTTCTTCCGGGGTGACCAGGTCAACTTTGTTCAACACCAGCAGGTCGGCCCCGCGCAGCTGCCGGATGACCGTCTCACCGACATACTTGTTGGCCGCTTTTTCCCGAATCTGCTCGGCGTCGGCCAGTACGATGACCCCGTCCAATTCGTAGCGCAAGATCGCGCCATACTGGCCGACCTTGACCGGATCGGAGACGCCGCTGGCCTCGACGATGATGTGGTCGATTTGATCCGCACGGTCCCGCAGGCGGGCCAGGGCCTGCATGAAGCCGTCGGCCAATGAGCAGCAAATGCAGCCGCTGGCCAGCTGCATCGTCTCGCCGTCGTGGCTGGTGATGAGATCGGCGTCGATGTTGATGTCGCCGAAGTCGTTGACCAGGACAGCCAGGCGGAGGCCCCGGCTGTCGCGCAGCAGGCTGTTAAGTAGTGTGGTCTTGCCGGCGCCGAGGTAGCCGCCGATGACGGTGTAGGGAATGGACTTCATAGCTGCGGTCGGACGGAGGTTGGCCGATACGATTCGTCGCACCGGCCAACCGTCTGCCAGGACTTATGCCTGTGGCGGGTAAACCGTCACCCCTTCCTTGATCGTCTCGACAACCTTGATGTTCTGGATGTCGTCTTCCGGCACGGTCAACGGGTTGGCATCCAGGATGACCAGGTCAGCCAGCTTGCCTGCCTCAAGCGTCCCCTTTTGGTCTTCCTCATAGAGTTGCCAGGCGGCGTTAATTGTCAGGGCCTTGAGACCGTTCCAACGATCGACGCGCTCATCCGGCCCAAGTACGTTTCCGTCACGCATCTTGCGCGTGATCGACGACCACAGCGGCAGCGTTGGGTCAATCGGCGTGACCGAGAAGTCCGTGTGGTTCGAAAAGATAAGGCCGGCCCGTAGCGCCGAGGCCATCGGACTGATGAAGCTGGCCCGCTTCTCGCCCAGGTTAGTCACGTGGGTGTCGCCCCAGAAAAAGCAGTGGCTGGTGAAGAAGCTGGGCGAGAAACCGAGTTCGACATAATCGTCTATCTGGTCCGGCCGCATCACCTGCGAGTGGATGATAACCGTCCGCCGGTCGTCCTCCGCCTTCACGCCGGCCAACCGGGCGCCGTCGATGATCATATCGATGGCCGCATCACCGTTGGCGTGGCAGAACACCTGGATGCCCTCCCCATAGATGGTAGCCAGCGCTTTGTTCACCTGCTCGGGCGGGAAGAGTGGCTGCCCGCGCCAATTCTCCTCTCCACCAGGACCAGGCGTCAGCAATGACTCGCTCCAGAACGCGGTCTTGGCCTGTGGCGACCCGTCCATAGCGAACTTGATACCCTGCAGTTTGAGACGATTCCGATAGGTGCCAAAAGCATCGGGCGCTTCATCCGGCAATTCCATGGGACCGCCCGTGAAAGCGGGGACATACTCGCGCACCATCGCCGGCACCTCGAAGATCAGGGGCAGACTGACCACATCCAGGTAGAGCCGTCCCTGCTGCGCTGCTTTGCGCAGAAGGCGCAAGTCCTTGGCGTGTGTAGCGCCTTCCTGACAGGTCGTCACGCCGGCACTGGCATAGATCTGTTGGGCATCAAAGAAGATCTCGAGCAATTCCTCTTCGGTTGGCTGGGGCATGTTGCCGAAGATCGGCAGGAAGGCAGTCTCCATGATGAGGCCCGCGGGCTGCTGGCTGCCCTCAATCCGGAGGATGATGCCGCCGGGTGGAGTTGGCGTGTTTTCGTTTATCCCAACCTTCTCGAATCCGGCGGAGTTGAGCACCGCGCCGTGGTTAGAGCTGTGGATCAACATGACCGGGTTATCCGGAAAGGCCGGGTCGAGGTCCGACGCCATCAGTTCGCGACCCTCCGCGAGGCTGACGACATCATAGCCGTAGCCGACGATCCACTCGCCCTTCTGGATGCGATGCTTCTTGACGTGCTCCTCCAGGACAGCGATGATGTCGCCTATCCTGGTGATCGGCCCGACGGGCGGGCCGGAGACATTGGCCCACTTGACGATCTGCAGCGCGTTCATGAAGTGACCGTGCGAGTCGATGAAACTCGGCATGAGCGTCTTGCCGGCCAGGTCGACGACCTTCGTCTCATCGGTCCTGGTGCGCATGACATACTCTTTCTGGCCGGTGGCGATGATGCGGCCGCCGGCTACGGCGATGGCTTCCACTTCCGGACGATCATCGTCCATCGTAATGATTGGCCCGCCGAAATAGATGACTTCCGCTTGCTTTTCGTCTGACATGAAACAACTCCTGTTTGATCTGAATTAATAAACGGTCGAAGGTGTGGATTTGGTGTTCAGAGATGTCACAGATTATAACAAGGAAATTTCTATGAAATCTACGGCATCTCAAGACACGTTGGAAATCAGAACAAGCCGGCTATGCCGCTTCCCAGAATCTTCGCGCCGACGATCAAGAATAGGATGAACATAATCGTGTTGTTATTGGCGATCAACCAGTCCTTGAAACCGTCCAACGCGTCGACAGCCTTTTGCCCGGCTATCAGGTAAAAGACCAGGGGGATGATGAGCAGGCTGACGCTCACCAATGAAAAGAGGATCGCCACAATCAGATTTGACGCCAGGCCAAGCCCGGACTGGGCGATGACAACGGCCACGGCCAGGAGGATGGGGAGATTTTTCGGATTGACCACGGCCAGCGCCACTCCGGTTGTGAACGATTTTCCCGCCGTGAATTGATCGAGGGCTTTCATCCAGCCCGGAACCTCGACCGTCTCGCCCTTCTTTGGTCGCGCCTGCCACTGTTTGAAAGCCAGGTACAGCATGAACAACCCCAGGGCTGTCTTGATGAGCGAACCGATGAGCGACGGCCCCGCGCTGCCATCAGAGGATTGCAGATTGCCGACCAACGCGCCAACAATCAGGATGGCCAGCGTGGCCAGAAACGCCCCCAATGTGAACAAAATACCGTTTGTGCGAGCATTGGGGGTACTGAGCATCAGGATAAGAGCGATGATGGCGATTGGCATAATAGCGGTGGCCAATGCCTCGGGCAGTATTTGACTTAATATCCCAACCATCTAGTTCCTCCCTTAAAGATCTACCGGGCTGTAAATCCACTGAATGGCGCAGACGCGCGCCGTGGCAAACATTGAACTTCCTGCCGCCGCCTGAGAGACAAGGTTCGTTACGACGACGCTTCGCGTCCTTCACGGTAGCTTGTTTCGGTAAATGTCACCCTTCCAGACAGGGATCATTCCCTCGAAAGGAGGCGCTCCGGCATTGTCAACGATGTTGGGCCGGATGAGCCGGAAGCCCCCCTGCGAGAGAACGATCCCCGATCATCTAATCATCTTCGCAGGCCAAGCCGCCACCTGTCGGGGAACCGGGAGGGACGCGGCTTGCGCGGTTCGGATTCGGTTTAGATGTCGACCAGGCCGCCATCGTGGGACATCTGGTCCATGGCCACAGCCGCGGCCAGGAACATGATGTGATCTTCGTTCGCGGCGATCTGGACGCCGTAGGTATCAGCGATGCGGAACCACTTCTTGGAAACCTCGCCGATCTTGTCGCGACCGCGATGAAACTCATACTCGTGGTCGAGGAAGTTGCCCCTCAGGTGGACTTCGTCGCCGTCGTCGAACTTCATGGTGAAGTCATCGCCCAGTATGTTCAGCAGGTCCTTGGTCAACACGGCGCTGGGGCCGCCCGTGCGCTTGATCTTGATCTTGTCGCGGATCGTAAAGAATTTAGAATGCAAGTCCGCCAGTTCTTGACCATCCAGATCCTCGAAAACCAGGACGTCACGGACGCGCAACAACTTGCCATTGACCTTGTACTCCCGGCGGCCGTGCTCATTCTCAATCCAGAAATCATCGCCGATGCCGAACATCTTTTCGCGCATCTTGTAGCGCTCGGCGCTGCCACGCCGTCCGAATTCCCGGCGATCGGACTTCCTCTGCTCCCGGCGCGTCATAGGTTCCGGTTGCTGTTGCTTGGCCGCCGCGCCGATCGCGCCCGGCCGTCCTGCTCGTTTACTTGTCATGGTTCTACTCCTATTACTCATAAGGGTGGGGTATCAGGTCAGTCTCGAGATCGTCAAATGTTGTTTGCGGCCTCAAGGAGTGTCTCGCGGGCCACGGCGATCACTTCGGACGGGATGCGCACGTTGGTCACCAGCCAGCCGTTCGAATCATGGACAGCCGCCGCGAACCGCTTCGACCACACGTGTTCGAACAAGATGGCCGCGGCCGTGGTTTCGCTGGGCAGCGAGTCGGCGGCCATCAACAGGTCTTCTTCCGACAGCAGGCCGGTGTAGTCGCCCCGTATTTTCTCCAGCGCGTCGGCCACATCGGGTGACAGCTCTGAAGCCTCGAAGATCGTGACGGTGTCTTCGCCGTCCTTGCTGATGACAGCCAGATCGATAATCCGCACCAGCCCGCTATCGACGGTCTCCATGAGCGCCGGGATGATGTCGCTGCTAAACTGATTGCCGTCAAAGGCAAAAATGACGTACTCGACCGGGCCTAATTCCTCTTCATATTCCAATGTATCTGACATGATGCTGACTCCTTGTTTGATGTAGATCTGGTTTCCCAGTTAATCGATATCGTTGGTAGCTTGTGATTACCCGCGAGGACAATCGCTTCCGCCTCCGGTCGATCATCGCCTACAGTGATGATCGGACCGCCGTGATAAATGACGTCGGTCTTCTTTTTCTCTGATAGTGCCTTTTCCTTTTCAAATGCTCTCAGGTTATGAGAGACGCGCGAAAATAGTTACGATGATAAGCCGAGTGATCAGGATGATGACTAGGTGATCCCTGGCAACACCAGTTTCCAATCATCATTTTTCGCACGGCTGCGGGAGAAAAATCTCACCGCAAAGTTTATTTAAGGCCTTTAAGATTATAGGGAAATGCGATGGGGCGAGGAGGATGAAGAGGGGGGTAAAAAGTAGGTAATCGACTTAAAGGACCGAAAGCAAACCAATACGCTCGGCCAGACTCACCGCCGCGCGGCGGTTGTTGACCCCCAGCTTCTGATAGATGCGTGCCGTGTATTTCTTGACCGTCTCCGGTGCCAAAAACAGCCGGGCCGCGATCTCTTTGTTCGACATCCGGTTGGCCAGCAAGAGCAGCACTTCCTGCTCGCGATTCGTTAGCGATGCTCTTAACTGTAATAGAGTATCGTCATTATGTGAAGTTAGGTCTAGTTTGGATTCCTGCGCCACCTCACCAACGAACGCTCCCAGGATTCGTTCGACGTATTTTTTCGCGGTGCCTGATGTAGACAGTTTCTCCAGCAACGGGATCAACTCCGGCCCGCAATCGACAAAGGTGCGGATGAGATTGCCCGCCTTTGCCAGTTCGAGGCTTTGTCTGAGCAGGTCAGTAGCTCGTGCTTCATCGCCCAAACCCGCGGCGACCAGCGCTTCCAAAGCCAGGATTTTAACTAATCGCCGCCGTAGATACAGTGATTCGGCCGTCTGTCGCATGACAGCCAAATAGGATGATGCTGCTTGCAGGCATTCAGGGGTGCCTGCCTCGATCAAACACCGCGCCTGAGTTAGATGGGGTGAAATAGTAAAGGAGAGACGCAAATCGGCCACGGCTTCGCTAACGCCGGGCGGAGCCGCCGTGAGAAGGACGACCGGCATCCCTCTCATCAGCGCCAGCTCGCGCTCCAACGCCTGGACGAGGGGCATGGCCGGCAAGTTATTTGTCTCCAGGAGAAATTCCTGTAAAAGATGAAGAATGTCATCGGCAGCGTTCGGCCTTCCCTGGGCCTGCAAAGTCAAGATGAGCAACAGGTATGATTCATAGGCGGTAAGTGAACTATAGCGATGCGGCGAATTAGCTACGTGTCGCAGTGAAACTTCCGCCTTGGACAGATCATTCCACTCATAAGCGATGAGACCATCTGCATATTTCGCCCAACCTAATGAATTTTGTAATTTTGAGCGGGAGGCGAGCTTGCCCATCAGGTTGCCTGACCGTTTTAGTGCCGGCAGGTCGCCTAACTCCAAATTCATTGAGCAAAGACCCAGAACCAGGCGGGCCAATAAGACATCTTCTTCGTTAGTTTGAGCAGCCATTGCCGCCTGGAGATAGGCCAGGGCTTCGGCCGGTCGGCCAACCGCGTATTGGGCCAAGCCATGATAAAGTTGCGCAACCCCGAACGCATACGTCAACGCCGGTGGAAGGGAGGTCAACGCGCGCTTGGCCAAAGCCAGGGACGTTTCGCTATCGCCCCGCCAATAGGCCAACAGCGCCTTCTGGATATCGATTTGTGCTTGCAGGCTGATGCGCTCGGCAGACGACAGCTCAAAATTTGCCATTTCTGTTTCAGCTTCATTGGCCATTTGAGCAACCCCGGCTAATCGGTAGCTTGCGATACCCAACCACCCACGAGCGATCAAGACAATGGGGTGGTGTTGTGCCGTTTCCGGGAGTTGGTCCAGCCAGCGAGCGATGCGCCACCACTCCTCCCGCTTCAGAATCGGGTGCATATTTTCTCCCACCAGCCGGACAGCCATGTCCTGGTCACCGGCGGCCAGGGCGTGCTTGATGGCTTCCCCGATCAACCCTTCCCTTGCAAACCATTCAGCCGCCCGACGGTTGAGCGCCTGAATTTCTTCGATAGGGGCTACCTTACTTAATTCTCGCCGCAATGTCTCCCGAAACAGGGGGTGATAGCGGAACCAGTATCGCCGGTCGTCAAGTGGAGTTATCAGCACATTGGACCGCGAAAGTTTGTCCAGCGCGATCGTTTGTCCCGACGAACCGAGCACTGTTTCGGATAGTGGGGCGCATATTTGCTCCAGTATCGATGTGCGCAGCAGGAAATCCTGTACTTTATGCGGCTGCCGGGCCAGCACTTCGTCCACAAGATAATCAGCGGCGAGATGATGCCCTTCTTGCTCAAACCGGCGGACCAAAGATGCAATCGTTTCCCCGCGATGGCGGGCCAGCGCCGCAAACTGGAGACCCAGCGCCCAGCCCTCGGTTTGCGCCTGCAATAATGACGCCGACTGGGTGTCGACCGGCTCGCTAACCAGATTAGCCAATAACCGTTGGGCTTCGTCAGCCGAGAATTGCAGGTCAGACGCGTGCACTTCGGCTACCTCGCCGCGTGCCCGGAGTCGCGACAGCGGCAAGGCCGGGTCGGTCCGGCCGATGAGAACCAGGTGGCTGTTCGTCGGCAGGAACTGCACCAGCCGTTCCATGAAGGCTTCGACCTCGCTGTCGGCGATCAACTGGTATTCGTCGAGCGCCAGGATGAGGCTATCGGGCAAATCGGCCAGATCTTCGATCAGGGCGTCGGCCAGGATGGTTGCCGGCACAGCTTGGGGTGATTGCAGCAAGGCGGACGTCTGGTATCCGGCTTCCGGGAAAGCGATTTGCACGCTTGCCAGCAGATACGTGACAAAGGTTTCGAGGTTGTTGTCCAGCAAGTCCAGGGTCAGCCAGCTGGTAGGTTGGTCCAAAGAGTCGAGCCACTGGGCCACAGCCGTCGTCTTGCCGTAACCGCCTGGAGCCGAAACGATCGTCAGCGGTTTGGTTTGGCCTGCCTTCAGCTGCTCGATCAGCCGCGATCGAACAACCTGGCCTTCTCGACGCTGCGCCGGGGTTAGCTTGGCGCGCAGGATCGGCATAATGGGCGTAGCCGGGTGGGGGACGGGATCGATTACCTGCACAAATGATCGTTCCTTGACGGTAGACAAAGTTGGAAACATGCCGTGCCAAGGATTATTATACCGCAAATGGAGCCTGCCATACACCGGGTTCCCGCGAACCTCCGGGTGGCGGCCTTCTGTTCCTGCCTGAGGGACCCGGTTGCCTTGCCCCTAAAAGAAGGCCGTGATGCCCTGATACAAGAACAACAAACCAAAAACCAGCGACACGATGATGACGATCGTGTTGTTGTTCCGCTCCAGCCAATCGCCGAAGGAACGCAACCACCCGGCGGCCTGCTTCGGCAAGACGAGACGGATGAGGATGGGGAGGATCAGCAGCGATTGGGCCAGCAAGGTGTAGAGCAGAAAGGCGACGGTAGCGGCCGGTTGCCCGATTTGCGTTTCACCGATCGTACTGAGCGCGCCCAGGGTGAAGACCCACAATTTGGCGGCGATGAAGATGAACCCCGCGCCAAGAAACAGGGCGCGCCAGGGTGTCAGTCCATCGAGCATCGCCAGCCATTTGGGCGGAGGTTCATCGGGGTCGGGTTCCTTGGACCATTTCTTGTAAGCAGTGATGAGCAGCAAGAGGCCGAGCACGGTCAACAACGTCGCCTTGATCCAGCCGGCATTGGTCGCGTCGGCCGTATCGTAGCTGCCGCCGGTGAAAACAAAGCCAAACAGGATGCCCTGGACCAGCCGCGCCACGGTCATGCCCAGCACGAAGGCGATCGCCTTCAACGGCCCGCGCTTTTCGCCGGTCAGCAATAGAATGACGACGATGATCTGCACCGGGACGAGCGCACTACCGATGATGAAGGGCAACAGCGAAAGAAACAGTGAGTCCATCGCATCCACCTTGAAATCGAATGCCGCTATAATAGCATGAAACCCGCGCGATCCTGATCAAGCACCTACTTTTGAGGATGATCCGATGAACCAACAACTGCCGGTCGAACGTTTTACCTTCACCCTCTTCGGTTTGCTGACCGAAACCTTTGAACAAGTACACGGTATCTATCTGGATAAGGGCACCTCTCTTTTCGAGACGCTGGCCAATATCACCGCCGAACAGGCCTCGCGGGCCACCAGCGACCGCTGCGCGACGCTGGCGGCGCAGGTCAACCACGTGCGCTTTTATCTCGACGTGCTGGAAGGTTACATGACCCAGAGCATCAGCGGCGAAGTGGATTGGGATTCCAGCTGGCAGGTCGGCGCGGTGACGGAGGAGGAATGGTCGGCTTTGAATTATGCGTTGCGTGACAGATACACCCGCGTGCGGGCGACGATGGAGAGTTTTGATTCATGGGACAACGACCACCGGGTCGGTGGCGCGCTGGCGATCGTCGTCCATACCGCTCACCATTTGGGAGAAATTCGCCAGATGCTCTGCGGGATCCGTTAAGAGCTATGCCAACCTCGCTGGAACAAAAATCGACGCCGGACGAGATTCGCGCCCGCTTTGACGGCGACATTGAGCGCTTCTCAAATCTCGACACCGGCCAGGTAGCGACCATTGACGCGCCGCTGGCGATGGAATTGATCACCCAGGCGGCGGTAGCAACCACGCCGGTCATCCGCCACGTGCTCGATATCGGTTGCGGTGCGGGCAACAACACGCTGAAACTGTTGCAGGCCGTTGGCAGCCGGGGCGACAAGGAAGGCTTCGACTGCGACCTGCTCGACCTCAGCCGGCCGATGCTGGATCGGGCACAGCAGCGCGTGGCGGCGGCGACAACCCGGCCGGTTCGCACCATCCAGGCCGACTTTCGCGCCGCCGATCTGCCGGACGAGGCCTACGACGTGGTGCTGGCCGCGGCCGTCCTTCATCACCTGCGCGATGACGCCGATTGGGAAGCCGCCTTCGCCAAGCTCTACCGCATCACCGCGCCCGGCGGCAGCGTCTGGATCACCGACCTGGTGGTGCAAGAGACGGAAGGTGTGGCAACGTTGATGTGGCAGCGGTATGGTGATTATCTGGTCTCTGTCGGCGGCGAGACGTATCGCGATCAGATCTTCGCCACCATCGACCGGGAAGACTCACCGCGAGCGGTGACCTACCAGCTGGATTTGCTGCGCCAAGCAGGTTTCACGGCCGTGGAGCTTTTACATAAAAATTCGTGCTTCGCGGCTTTTGGAGCGATCAAGAAATAACAGTGCCGGTGAACGACAACGCTGAATTTAACGCTTGACGTTTAACGCTACGCGTTATACAATGCGCCTATGATTAAAAGTTTTCGAGACAAGGAAACTGAAAAGATTTTCAATCGCCAACCGTCACGAAAACTTCCATCAAATATTCAACAAGTCGGTCTCAGAAAGTTGCGCATGATACATCGATCACAATCCTTGCAGGATTTGCGTGTACCACCAGCCAACCGGCTCGAAAAATTAGTCGGCAATCGAGCCGGCCAGTACAACATCCGGATTAACGCCCAATGGCGTATTTGCTTTTCTTGGCATGACGGCAACGCATACGATGTTGAAATCGTTGACTACCATTTATAGAAAAAATACTCATAGGAAAAACACGATGGCAGACAAATTATCCCCTGTTCATCCAGGTGAAGTTCTATTGGAGGAATTTCTTATACCAATGGGAATGAGTCAAAACCGGCTTGCCCTGGATATTCGCGTGCCAACCCGGCGCATCAATGAAATCGTGCATGGCAAGCGCCGCGTCACGCCCGATACAGCCTTGCGGTTGGCGCGCTATTTTGGTATGTCACCGCAATTTTGGTTGGGATTGCAGTTGGATTTTGACCTGGATGAAGCGGAAGATCGATTGGCTGAACAGATCAACCGCGAAGTTCAAGTCTACTCTCCGGCTTGAACGGCTGGGGACCTGAGACTCTTTCGAGCCAGCAGGACCAGGGCTACCAGCAAAGCCGCCAGGCTGATCGCCTGCACCACACGAATACCGTCCAGGGCCAGCCAGGCGTTGTCGCGGTAAGCTTCGACAAACAATCGTCCCCCGGCATAGACGGCCAGCGCCAGCAAAGCCGGCCGCCCGGCCATATCCCGGTAGCGCGGCATCGTGGCCCACCACCATACCCCCAGCGCCAGCAATCCGACCATTATTTCATACACCTGTACCGGATGGCGGCGGACGCCATACTGGGTCAATCCCCATGGTAAATCCGTCAACGTGCCATAGCCGGGACCGCCCAGCAGGTCGGCCAGGCTGACGGTTATCAGGAAAACGATCAACCCCGGCGCCAGCACATCCAGCGCCGGCCATAGCGGCAACCGTCGCCAGCGGGCGTAGAAGAACGCCGCGGCGATGGCAATGATGATGCCGCCGACGGCATTGTAGCCGCTGGTCAGCGGCCAGACGATACCCAACAGGTTGTCGTCGAACGACGACCAGCGCAGCAAGACAAAAGCCAGGCGCGCCCCGATAAAACCGCTCAACAGCGCCACGGTCGCCAGGCCATAATAGTGTTCCGGGTCAAGAACCAACCGCCGGGTAGCCCGATCGACTACGTAAAGCGCCAGCCAGACGCCGAGGATATAGACGAGTGGCGCGGTGGGCAGGCCAAGGGGGCCGAGGTTGAGAAAGGGAAGCATGACAAGAAAATTACGATTAGGAATTAGGAATGACGAATTAAGCGACTCACACTCGTCATTCGTCACTTGGAATTAATCCAATAGGCCCTCAATCCTATCTTCAAGGACCGCCTGGCTGATGGTGCCAATGAGCACCTCTTTGACCACACCGTTGCGGTCGATGAAGATCGTCGTCGGCAGGTTCAAAACGCCGTAGAGGTTGTTGACCTTCATGTCCTGATCGATCAGCAGCGGGTAGGTCAGGCCGTTCCGTTCGGCAAAAGCGGCGATTGTTTCCGGCGATTCGGCCTGGTTAATGCTCAGGATAGCCGCCCGGTCTTCGTACTTGGCGTTGGCCCGGTCGAAGTATGGCATCTCTACGCGGCAAGGGGGGCACCAGGTAGCCCAGAAATTGAGCACGACGGGCCGGCCGTCGCCGGCGCTATAATCACCCAGCGTAATGCTCCGGCCATCGATGGTTGACAAGGTAAAGTCGGGGGCCAGGTTACCGACGTGCGGCGCGGTCGTCACCGGAAACGGACCGGCCGACGCCGTTGTATCGCGCGACACGTAAATCCAGCCCAACCCAAGCAGGGCAGACAAGACAATGACCGCGCCCCATTCCAATTTTTCGCGCATGGTTCTAAGGCTTGGCCGTGATGGCGGTTAATGAAAGTAAATCGGCCTGATGGACGGCCGTCCCATTTTCGGCGACGGGATAGCCGGTCAGATCGTAGACCATCGCCCCGTCGATGCGCGCCGGTACCAGCTCGCCAATGGGCAGTTCGCCGGGGATGAGTACCAGGCCGTCGATCTCCGGCGCGTCGCGATAGGTGCGGCCGATGCTCAGATTGTTGTCGTGTCCTTCCACCAGCACCGGCAGCACCCGGCCGACCTGGGCCTGGTTGCGCGCCAGCGAAATCGATTGCTGGAGTTCCATCAGTTCCGCCTGGCGCGCCTGCTTCACTTCTTCCTCAACTTGCCAGGAAACGGTCGCCGAAGGTGTCGATGCTTCAAAAGAATAGGTGAACGCGCCGACGCGGTCGAATTGCAGGTCTTTGACGAAGGTCTTCAGTCCTTCGAACTCTTCATCTGTCTCGCCCGGATAGCCGACGATAAACGTCGTGCGGATCGCGATGTCGGGCATGGCCCGGCGCAACTTCTCGACCGTGCCGTAGACCCACTCGATGTTGGCCGGGCGGCGCATGCGCTTGAGTGTCTCGCGGTGGCCGTGCTGCAGCGGGATATCGAGATAGGGCACTATCTGCGGGGTGGTGGCCATCGTCTCGATAAGCTCATCCGTCACATAGCCAGGATAGGCATACATGAGCCGGACCCAGGGGATATCGGGCGCGGCCGTTGTGATTTCCTGGAGTAGATAAGACAGGCCATTCTTGAGACCCAGGTCGTGGCCGTAGTCAGTTGTGTCCTGGGCGATGATGATCAGCTCGCGTACCCCGGCTTCTTGCAGGCGCATCGCCTCGGCGACAATGGCTTGCGGCGGCCGGCTGACATGCGTGCCCTTGATCTGGGGAATGGCGCAGAAGGCGCAGGGGCGTCGACACCCGTCAGCGATCTTCAAGTAGGCGCTGGCCCCCTGGATGGCGGCCCGCAGGACGCCCCGCTCGTCGCGGCCGACCGTCTCGGCTTCCCCCGGCAGGTGATAGAGCGGCTCGGGGTGCTTGCGGCGGCGCAGCTCGCGCACGAACGGGACGATATCCATCCAGCGGCGCGTGCCGATGACGCCGTCGATGCCCGGCACCCATTCCACGACTTCGCTGCCGTAGCGCTGGGCCATGCAACCGGCGGCGATGAGCAACTGGTTTGGCCCCTTGATGTCGGCCAGTTCTTGCAGCGCGCCGATGGACTCCTGCCGGGCGCTCTCGATGAAACCGCAGGTGTTGACGATCAACACGCTGGCGTCATCCGGATCGCCGGTAGCCGAAAAACCGGCCTTCAGGAGAAGGTCGGCCATGCTGTTGCTGTCGACTGTGTTCTTGCTGCAACCCAGGCTGAGCAGAAAGAACTGTTTCTTTTGCTTGGCTTTACTCATGGATTGATGGTAGCAGGCGGTTGATCGTTTCTGACGGCGCTGAAGCGCCCACTATGAACGAAGTAACCTATTGTGTCGTCTGCCAGGTCTCTTCGTATTGTTCGCCCCGTCCGCCAAGCCGGCCGAGCGGGATATCGTTCAGGGTCGCAAAGATACCGATGGCGTTGCCGGTGACGAGCTTGGCCTCGTTCTGGGCCGTATATTCCAGGACGTCGTTGGCACGGGCGATACCACTGTAGACGACACTGCCGTCAATCGTCAATTCCAGCCAGGTGCGTTCCAGGATTTCCAGCTTGAGTCGGATTTCATCCAGCGTGGCCGGAAGGGGCGGCCGGGTTGGTAGTGGCGTGGCCGCGCCGGGGTTGTTGCGGCTGGTATCGACCACCGGCGTGCCGCCGATGATGAGGCCTGACTCCACTGTCGCGTCCGTCGCCAGACCTTCAACCGTCGCCGTGGGCGTTGTCGTGCCCATCACATCGGCGATGACATCCTGAACCGCTGAACTGATCTCCTGGGCAGCGTTATCGCTGTTGCCGCTGCCGAAGAGCATCGGGATGAAGCGATTGGCGATGAGGGCCAGAGCCACCACCAGGGCGACGATGATGACAACTTGCAGAAGACCACCCGTACCGCGGCCGGTGGGCGCGCCGGCCGCGAACCCTTTGCCGTTGACTTCCATGTTGACCGGATCAAAGAAAGGCTGGTCCTGGCGCTCCGGTAGCGGGTTGTCGGGCGAAATCTCGCCGGCCGAGTTGACGATGACCGGCACAGCCTGACCCTGTCCCGCGTTATAGCGATTGAGAAGAGGTTGGGGATCAAGCCCCAGCTCGCGAGCATAATTGCGCAAGAACCCGCGCACATGAACCGGCGTGGGCAATTGATCATACTGCCCGTTTTCCAGCGCCGCCAGGAAACGGGAATTGATCCGGGTTTTATCCTGGACATCCTCAAGGCTTAGCCCCTTGTTCTCGCGGGCTTCGCGCAGTATGTGACCGATTTCGTCCATGGTAGCGCCGCCGGTGAACGCCGGCAGCAGCTTCAATTCAGAAGACTAGGCTTCAAGCTCGGCCGCTTCTTCCTCGTCTATCTCCGCTTCGAATTCATCCTCAAGTTCGACCACCGGCGCTTCAACAGCCGCCGCCGGCTGCACAGGCAGGCCGCCTTCCGGGGCAACGATGACCGTGAACTCCGGATGGTGATCGGCACTGAGGCGGACGACGACCTGGTGCTCGCCCAGCTGGCGCAGCGGTTCGTTGCCGACCTTGCGGCGATCGATATCCGTGCCCAGCGCTTCATTGAGCTTATCGGCGATTTGAGCCGTGGTGATCGAACCGTATAGCTTGCCGGTGTCGCCGGCGCGCGAGGTAAAAGTCAACGTTACCGTGCGAATCTTGTCCGACAACAGGTCGTGCTCGGCGCGCAATTCGGCGCGACGGTTTTCGGCATGCTTGCGCCACGATTCAGCCTGCTTCATCACATCCGGAGTAGCCTTGACGGCCAGGCCATTGGGCAATAGGAAATTACGGCCAAAACCATCGGCGACGGTGTGCACCTCGCCGGCATAGCCCAGATTGTCGACATCTTCTTTCAACAATACTTTCATGAATGATCGCTCCTGCGACCCAGCCGGGGCCGCTGCTTGTGATTTATCGCTATCCGTGGCGAATCCGGCGAACTTCTTGCCGGCCTGCCGTCACGACTGCGGAAGTTTCATAACTATAGGCAATCAACTATGGTAGCAAAGGATAACATGGTTGGCAAGGCGGCTGAGGCGTGCCTCATGTAACCAGCGATTTTGGAGGACAAAGCTGCCGCGTGGTGCCGTGTTTTACCGTCGTCAACCGCCGGGCGCGAAAAGCCGCCATATCTGGGCGACGATGAACGTCACCGCGAAACCCATGGCCAGCGGCAAAAGTGCCCCGACCGTGGCCCACCGCCGGCTACCTGATTCCTTATAGATGGTGTAGATAGTTGTGCTGCACGGGTTGTGAATCAGGCTGAACAGCATGAGATTCACGGCTGTCAGCAGCGTCCAGCCACCGGCCTGGAACACGGCCTTGAGCATCGCGTCCGATTCCGTCTCGAACAACACGCCCGCGCCTGAGCCGACGCCACTCATGCCGGAAAGCAGGACGGTCAGCATCAGAATGGTGGGGATGACGATCTCGTTGGCCGGGATGGCGACGATGTAGGCCACCAGGATGACGCCGTTCAGACCGATCAGGAGGCCGATTGGGTTGAGAAAGTTCACCAGGTAGGCCGCGATGGGCTGGCCGCCGATCGTGACATTGGCGATGAGCCAGATAACCGCTCCGGCCGGGGCGGCAAAGACAACGGCCCGCCAGAGAACGAATAGTGTCCGGTCGATCAGCGAGGTGTAGAGTGTCTGCCAGAAACGCGGCGGCCGGTAGGGCGGCAACTCCAGGCTGAAGGTCGACACCTCGCCGCGCAGCATGGTTCGCGACAGAAACCAGGAAACGGCGAAGGTCAGCAATACGCCCAGCACGGCGATGCCGACCACAGCCAGCGCGGAAACGATTCCGCCCAAATAGGCGGGCACCAGGCTGCCGATGAAAAGGGTGGCCACCAAAATCTGGGTCGGCCAGCGACCGTTGCACAGCGCGAAATTGTTGGTGATCATGGCGATCAGACGCTCGCGGGGGCTATCGATGACTCGCGTGGCGATCACACCGGCCGCGTTGCAGCCAAAGCCCATCATCATGCTCAACGACTGCTTGCCGTGGGCGCCCGCTTTTTTGAAGACGTTATCCAGATTAAAGGCGACGCGCGGCAGGTAGCCGAAGTCTTCCAGCAACGTGAAGAGCGGGAAAAAGATAGCCATCGGCGGCAGCATGACGCTGATGACCCAGGCTGTGGCCAGATACACGCCGTCGATGAGCAATCCGGAAAGCCACCAGGGCAAGCCGATAGTCGCCGCGAGTTGTTGCAGCCAGGGATAAATGGTGCCGATCAATAGATTGGCCAGCCATTGGGAAGGATAGTTGGCGCCAACGATTGTGATCCAGAACACGACGGCGAAGAGCAGGATCATTAGAGGAAAACCCCAGACGCGACTGGTCACGATCCGGTCAATAGCCCGGTCGAGGTCGAAGCGTTCGGCTTCGCCGGGGCGCGTCGTGGCGCGGTCGGCCAATTGGGCCGCTTCGGCATAGATGTCTTCCATGAGTTGCTCATGGAAGGTCATCCCCACCTGGCGACGGAGATTCTCGGCCGCATGTAAGATCTCGGTCGGCGTGTCGGCCGCGCGCTGAACCTGGCTATCAGTTGAGTTCGGGGCAGGTAGTGAATGGGTTGTCATGAGGCCAGCTCCGGCACCAACTGGCGACCGGCCAGCTCATTGAGCTCACCGCTGCGCACGGCGCTGGTGATGCGCTCGTCGCCATCGAGCAGGCGCAACGCGACCCAGCGGGCGTTGGGCAGGTCAGGGAAGGCGGATTTGATCGCCCTTGTTAATTGGTCGATTGCCCGGACCAGATCGGGCGAGCGCGGCTTGACGCGATGGGGGCGGCAAACCGTCCGGCCGGTGGCGACATCGTCGACGGCTTTCAACAGGGCGTCGAGACCATCGCCCTGGCGGGCGGCGGTGGGAACAACCGGCACGCCGAGATCGCGAGCTAGTCGTCGTTCATCAATGCGAATCCCGCGCCGTTCAGCCTCGTCCACCAGGTTGAGGCAAATGATGGCGCGATCGGTGATCTCCAGAACCTGGAGCGCCAGGTTCAGGTTGCGTTCCAGCCGGCTGGCGTCGACCACGATGATCGTCACATCGGGCTGGCCAAAGAGGATGAAGTCGCGGGCGATCTCCTCGTCGCGGCTGGTCGAAAGAAGTGAGTAGGTACCGGGGAGGTCGACGATCTTGTATCGGCGGCTGTCGTAGGTGAAGCCGCCCTCGGCCCGGGAAACAGTCTTGCCCGGCCAATTGCCGGTGTGTTGCCGCAGCCCGGTCAATGCGTTGAAGACCGTGCTCTTGCCGACGTTGGGGTTGCCGGCCAGGGCGACGACAAAATCCCAGTCAGTCATATCAACGCCCAGTCGCTTTAACTGGCCGGCGTTGTACATTGGGCAACTGTCACAGCCGCCGGTCTGGTTAATAACCTGTAGTTCCTCTTTAGTCATGCCTTATTCACCGCTCGTGATCTTAACCAGCCTGGCCTGCTCGGCCCGTAGGGCGATCGTTGCCCCACGAATCCGGTAGGCAGTCGGGTCGCCGCCGGGGCTGCGCAACTCCGCTGTCACCTCTGTGCCCGGCAACAATCCGAGATCAAGCAAGCGCCGCCGCTCCTGGCCGCGCAACCCGGCCGATAACGCCACAACGCGACCGCTCTCGCCCAGGGCCAGATCGGTCAGGCGGTGTGTCTTATTGGAGGGGGTCAGTTCTTCAACCGGCAGCGGCCGGACGAAGACATTGTCGGCCAGAATGGGGGCCAGGATGTGTTCGTCGCCGTTCGTCCAAAAATGAATGCGCGCCGGCGTGTTTTCCGTCACCCGAACGATCTGGCCGGGATGCAGCCCCTCGGCCACCAACTGAGCGTAGATCGCCCCCGGTTCATCTTCCAAATGGACGATCCGCGCCGGCTGGTCGATCGGCAGGGTGCCCAAAAGCTGGCCGCCATGAGTCAGCAACTCGCCGCCGGGATCGGGGATCGGGTCGCCGTGCGGGTCGTGGGTGGGGTGGCCCAGGCGAGCGGCCAGGGCCTCCAGGTCAGCGGCGCTCAGGTTGTGCTCGCGTTGCTCGGCCTGGTTGTGCCAATCCGCTTCCTCGAAGCCCGTCTCTTCCGCCAGATAGCGCTCCCACAAGCGATGGGCCCGGATGATGTGGAGCGCCGCGTCCCGTCCGGTGTAGGTCAGGCGGGGCGTGCCGGCGTCGTCGACCAGTAAACCGTCTTCGGTCATCTCGCCGACAAGGCGCGCCGTTTCGTCCAGACTGATGCCGACCGCTCCGGCGATGCTCTGCAAGGTCGCCCGGCGGCCCTTTGCTTCCGCTTTGTGGATGTGCTTGAGTGCGTCCTCCCGGTAGACACGGGAGCGCATGCGGCCGGCTTGCCTCAATCGGGAGAGCAAGCCGCGCTCCGGCCAAAAGATCAGAGCCGCCAGAGCCGTGACGCCGGTTAGCATGATCAGGGCTGAAAAAGGATCGATGGTTAAGTTCATAATTTTGGCTTAACTAAATTGTAATTTAACTTATGCTATTATGCCAGAAATTGCCGGTTCGTAAAGTGACAAATGTCATGTCGATTTGCTCCAACGAATCTCTTACGTTCGTTTTATTTATTTCATACGTTTCCGGCACACAATACAAATTGTCGATAACCTGAAGACAAACAAAATTACAAACAGGCGATATTCACATTGAGAAATTTTGGAGGTGTAACCATGACGAAAATTGTACGCTGGAACCCAATGCGTGAGGCAGTTGATCTGTTCAATGAGTTTGACCGAATGATGGAGTCGCCGATGTACCGGTCTCGCTGGGGGCTGCCGATGCGAGCCAATGACGTCGTCGGTAGCTGGAGCCTGGCCATCGACGTGGCCGAGAAGGGCGATTTGTTCACCATCAAGGCCTCGTTACCGGGGATGAGTCCCGAAGATCTGAACGTCACCCTGGAAGATAACGTTCTGACCATTCAGGGTGAGCTGCGCGAGGACGAGACCATCGAGGAAGAGACCTATCACATCCGCGAGCGCCGTTACGGCAGCTTTAGCCGCAGCCTGCGCTTCCCGGTGCCGGTCAATGCCAACAGTATTGAGGCCGCTTATGAGAATGGTGTACTTACCCTGACCGTGCCCAAGGCCGAGGAAGTGAAGCCGAAGCGGATCGAGATCAAGGCTTCATAACGCGAAGGACACCACAACGATTTGTAGACCAAAACGCCGGGCTGATTACCCGGCGTTTTCTTTTGTAGGATCAAACAAGATTCAGCGGGTCGATACGCTCTATCCCGGGAATCTGATCAAAGTGCGAATCGGTGGAAATGAGGGTCGAAATTTGGTGATTGCGCATAACGGCCGCATGGATCAGATCGCGGGCGCGGACTCCTCTGGGACCATACTCACTTGCCAGTTCAACCGTCAGGGTTATATCTTCTTCGATCACGGGCAAGACATTCGGGAAGATGGCCAGCACATTCGAAGCGATTGAAGTCGCCAGTGACCAGCGTCCCAACGCACCATAGCGGTGGAGGATTTCCTGTACGATTTCTGTATCAATGAACCCCTCAATTTTGCCGGTTGCCACGGCCGTTATGATCCGGGTGCAGGACTCCCGGTAAGGATGCGCCGTCCCGGCGGCATACATGGGGATGTTGACATCGATGAATACCGGCCCGTCAATCATCCGATCGCCCCGTTTATTATTTCAGCTTCCATCTGCTCCCAGTCAGCAACAGGGGCTTCGAGCGATAATAGTTCTTCCAGGGCTTTGAGTCGGCGCTTTTTTTCAATCGAGTCCAGATAGACTATCTCAACTGCTTCACGGATCAACACGCTCACCGGTTTGGCTAAATCAGCTGACAGCCGGGTCAGCTCGGCATATTGCTTGTCCGTGAGGACGGTTTGAACCCGTTGCGTATACTCGCCCATCATCACACCTAGTTTATGCTATCGAACTTATACTATCATTATTATACCATTTACGCCATCGTAATTCAAGCTCTTTAGTTACGGCACTTCATGCCCGGCCGAAGCCTCCCAGATGGTGAACCATTGCTGCCGGTCGAGCGCCAGTTCGGTGGCAGCGACGGCCGCCTGTATCCGCTCCAGCCTGCCCGTGCCCAGCACCGGCAACACTGGCACCGGATGGCGCATGATCCAGGCCAGAGCGATCTGGTCGATAGATGCACCGCCCAACTCCCTACCCGCCTGGGCGATCGCATCCCTGACGCGACGGGCCCGCTCGTCGTTGCCAAAGAGGCGGCCGCCGCCAACCGGCGACCAGGCCATGACCGGCACGCGCAGCCGCTGCATCTGGTCCAGCGTGCCGTCGTGCAGCGGAGCCAGGTGAAGCACCGACAGCTCGATCTGGTTGGTGACCAGGGGAAAGTCGAGTCGCGCCTGCAGGAGATGAAACTGCCAGGGCATGAAGTTGCTGACGCCGCAATGCCGCACCTTGCCGGAATCCCGCAGTGCCGTCAGGGCCGCGGCCACCTCGTCGGCGTCCATAAGCGGGTCGGGCCGGTGGATGAGCAGTACGTCGAGATAGTCGGTGCACAGCTGCCGGAGCGAGTTTTCGGCCGAGGTAATGACGTGGTCGCGGCTGGTATCGTAGTGGTGAACGCGGGTGCCCGGCCGGTTGGGTGAAACCAGCTGGATGCCGCACTTGGTCACCAGTTCCATCCGCGAGCGCAGGCCCGGTACAGCGGCCAGCGCCTCGCCGAAGACCCCCTCGCAGGTGTAACTGCCGTAGATGTCGGCGTGGTCGAAGGTGGTCACGCCCCAATCGAGACATTGCCCGATGAAGCTTCGCAGGCTCTCGCCCGTCAGATGCCATTCCCGCAGCCGCATCATTCCGGCGACTATCTGGGACAAAGCCGGTCCGTCCTGGGTCAGTTGAATTCGTTTCATGATCGATTCTCCGGCATATGGGCCAGCTCGTCGCGGGCGGCGCGAGGCAGGCTTTTTACCACCAGATCGTAGGAATCGTCGATCATCCCCAGCAGTTCCGGCTCCGGGATGCTACCGTCGATGGTGACCGTATTCCAGTGGTTTTTGTTCATGTAATAGCCTGGTCTAACCGCCGGATAGACATCGCGCAGGAAAAGCGCCTGTCCCGGCTCGCACTTGAGGGTGATCGTCATCGGCTCGGCCTCCCAGGCGACGAGGGCGAACATCTTGCCCATGACTTTATAGACCAGTGCGTCCGGACCGAAAGGCGTTTCTTCGGTTGTGGCCTTCTTGGCCATCAAGAAGGGTTGGAGGGTTCGGAAGTCCATGGCTGACATCCCCGCGCTCGCCAACTCGAATCGGCTCGACGTGGCGAATCAAGCGCTCGCCGGAATCATAGCATGACATCCCCGGCGAGAGAAATGGAACGCTGGTGTTGCTTGGAATGTACGGAGTGACATCCGGCGGGGGAATAGGCCGCTGATGACGCTGATGGGAACGCTGATTTTCGCTGATATTGCATGGCATGTACGGGCGGGACAATCGGCGCGGTGCTTCTTGTCCGATCACCGGTCCGTTGCTCGCCGGTTGTCTCGCCCTCTTGGGCTTGCGACGTTTTACCTGCCCAGCACCTCGGCCAGGGCCTGCAACAACACCGCCACCGTCTCGCGCCGGGCGTTGTAACCCATCAAGCCCACGCGCCAGACCTTGCCGGCCAGGTCGCCCAGACCGCCGGCGATCTCGATGTTGTAGTCGGTCAACAAGCGGCGAGCCACGGCGGCCGCATCGACCCCCGCCGGCACGCGCACCGTCGTCAGGCTGGGCAGTCGAATCTCATGCGGAACATGGGGTTCCAGCCCCAGCTTGTCCAGCCCGGCCCAGAACGTCTCGGCGATGGCCTGATGGCGGGTCCACCGCTCGGCCAGCCCCTCCTCGACGACCATCCGCAACCCCTCGCGCAGGGCATAATACAGATGCATCGGCGCGGTGTGATGGTAGGTTCGCGGAGCGCCACTCCAATACTTACCCAGCAGGTCGGCGTTCATGTACCAGTTGGCGATGGGCGTCTTGCGGGCGCGGATCTTGTCCAACGCGCGCGGCCCAAAGGTGATCGGCGCAACGCCCGACGGGCAGCTCAGGCACTTCTGCGAGCCGCTGTAGGCGATGTCCAGCCCCCAGTCGTCGACGAAGAGCGGCACGCCGCCCAGGCTGGTGACCGTATCGACCAGTAGCAGGCAATCGTGTTCCCGGCACAGCTCGGCCACGCCCTCCAACGGCTGGCGCACGCCGGTCGAGGTTTCGGCATGGACCAGGGCCAGCACCGCCGGCCGGTGGGTCTCCAGGCCGGCGCGAATCTCGTCCGGCGAGAAGGCTGCGCCCCACCCCGCCTCCAGGCAACGCACATCCGCGCCGTAGCGGCCGGCCATATCGACCATGCGCCGGCCGAAGTAGCCGTTGACGCCGATCAGTACCCGGTCACCCGACTCGACGACGTTGGCGAAGGCGGCTTCCATACCCGAACTGCCCGTGCCGCTGACGGCGATGGTGAACGCGTTGTCCGTCTGCCAGGCATAACGCAGCAACTCGCTGATGTTGTCCATGACCTTGATGAAAGTCGGGTCAAGGTGACCGACCGTTGGCGCGATCATGGCGCTGAAGACGCGCGGGTGGGTATTCGATGGTCCGGCGCCCAGCAAGATGCGCGGTGGCATGTCGATGGCCGGCAGCATTGCCCGATGATTGTCATTGATGGGGAAGGTGTTTATACTCATGGCTTGCCTCTGCCCCGTCCGGCGGAACGACGCCAAACGAAGGAATTATCGATGATAACACCCAATTTGTTGCGCGGCGAAAAGGTCCGGCTGACAGCCGTCACCGCCAATGATTTGCCAATCATCACCGCCTGGTGGGCCGACGCCGATTTCCTGCGCCGCTACAACACCGCTCCGGCCGTGCCGCGCAACGAAGACCAACTCAGCCGCCGCTTTGACCTGAGCCAGACCAGTAACGAAGCGTTTTTGTTCGCCGTCCGGCCGCCGGAAGGCGACGACTTGCTCGGCCTGCTGGAACTGGACGGCATTGACTGGTCCAACCGGACGACCTTCCTGAGCATCGGCATTGGAGCGCCGGAGCACCGCGGCCGGGGCTATGGGCACGACGCCATGCGCGTGGCCTTGCGATTCACTTTCCATGAGTTGAACCTACACCGGGTGTGCCTGACCGTCTTCAGTTATAATGAACCGGCCATCACTCTCTATGAACGGCTGGGCTTCACCCGCGAGGGCGTCTACCGGGAGCACATCGAGCGCGACGGCCACCGCTATGACATGTATCTCTATGGGTTGCTCCGCCATGAGTGGCGAGATGAATAAGTAACCGTATTTATCAAACACTGAACCGCACGAAGAGGAGGCAAGCATGATCAACCTGGCAGTTTTATTGGAAGACGCCGCGCGCGAGGTTCCCGCTCGTCCGGCCATTATCTTTAATGAAATGAAGCTCCCCTATGCCGCCGTCAACGCCGCCGCCAACCAGGTGGCCAATGGACTGGCGGGATTGGGCGTCCGACCGGGGGACAAGGTGGCCCTGACCTGCCCCAATTTGCCCTACTTCCCGATCATCTATTACGGCATCCTCAAGGCCGGGGCGGTGGTCGTGCCGCTCAATGTCTTGCTGAAAGGACGCGAGATCGCCTACCACCTGCAGGACTCCGACGCCAAGGCTTATTTTTGCTTCCAGGGCACGCCCGACCTGCCGATGGGCCAGTTCGGTTGGGAAGGCTTTCAGCAGGTTGACAACTGCGAGCACTTCTTCATGATCACCGCCGACCCGGCCGGGCCGTCGCCCATCGATGGCACCAGGACGCTGGGGATGCTCATGCACAACCAGCCACCGTCCTTTGAAACGGTCACGACCCATGCCGATGACACAGCCGTCATCCTCTATACCAGCGGCACAACGGGCAACCCCAAAGGCGCGGAACTGAGCCACAGCAACATGGTCATGAACGCCAGGCTCTCGGATACGATGTACCAGACTATCGAGCATGAGGTTCATCTGATTACCCTGCCCCTGTTTCATTCCTTCGGGCAGACAGTGCAGATGAATAGTGGCTTTTACAACCGGGCGACATTGTCCCTTTTACCGCGCTTCGACCCTGACGCTGCCCTGAGCATTATGGAACGCGACAACGTGACCTTCTTCGCCGGGGTTCCGACGATGTACTGGGCCATGCTTAACCACCCCAACCCGGAGAAGTTCGACCTGGCCAAGATCGCCCAAAACCTGCGCCTGGCCGTCTCCGGCGGCTCGGCCATGCCCGTCGAAGTGATGAAGGCTTTCAGCGAGAAATTCAAAGTCGATATTCTGGAGGGCTATGGCCTGTCGGAGACCAGCCCGGTGGCGACATTTAACCGGCTGGACCGCCCGGCCAAGCCCGGTTCCGTCGGCCTGCCGGTCTGGGGCGTCCAGGTGCGTGTTGTCGACCCGTTGGACAAGGATGTACCCACCGGCGAGATGGGCGAGATCGTCATCAAGGGCCACAACATCATGAAGGGTTACTACAAGCGGCCCGACGCCACGGCCGACGCGATGCGCGGCGGCTGGTTTCATAGTGGCGACCTGGGGAAATTCGACGAGGACGGCTACCTCTTCATCACCGACCGGGTCAAGGACATGATCATTCGCGGCGGCTTCAATGTCTACCCGCGTGAGGTTGAAGAAGTCATGATGACCCACCCGGCGGTCAGCCTGGCGGCTGTCGTCGGCGTGCCGCATGACAGCTACGGCGAGGAGGTAAAGGCCTATGTCATTCTCAAGCCGGGCCAGATGATCAGCGAAGCCGACTTGATCAACTGGTGCAAGGACACCATGGCCGGCTATAAGTACCCGCGGATCATCGAGTTCCGCGAGGCATTGCCAATGACGGCGACGGGGAAGATATTGAAGCGGGAGTTAAAGTAGGTAGTTGTAATTTGCTGACTATCTTTCTGTCATGATGGGTAAGCGCGGATAGTGGTTAAGCTTACCCATCATAATGGAAAGGAGATCGCTCATAACTTTTGCTTTGTTTTCCAGATTGTACCGTAGCTGGATTATAGATTTTAGAAGGAAACTGTCTCCAGCAGCGCCGGCAACATCGTCATCGCCCAGGCCAGCAACCCGCAAACCGCCAGCAGCAGGACCAGCAACAGCACCACCAGCCAGACGGGCAACTGCGGCGTGATGGTCAGGCGGCCGTCCAGCGCCGGGGCCTGTTCCGGTTGCGGCAATGGGGCGACATGGATGGCGAACGGCCGCGTCTGTTGCCGCCCGGTCAGCGGCCGCTTCATGGCCTGTACGTAGAAGTCGACGACCCCGGTCTGGCCCGGCGCCAGGCCGATCTGTTTTTGGGCGGCGTCGAAGTACAGGCCGCCCTGCGGCGTCTTAGCCGTCAGGCGCACCGTCTGGGGGACGGGCGTCTGGTTTTGCAGTAGCACGCGGCAGATGCCCTCGTCGCGCAATTCCCGCGGCCGCATATCCCACACCACCCGCCGCGCCGGCGTGGGGAACTCGGTCACCATGCTGACGATGGTCGAGTCGGAATCTGCGGCAAAGGCCTGCGCCTCCTGATCCGTCAGTGTCCCCGCCACCCGGCGCAGGTCGGCGGCCAGCTCTTCGGCCGTCTGGTAGCGGTTCTCCGGCCGGCGGGCCAGCGCGCGTAAAATAACGGCTTCGACGGCCGCGGGAACGCCGGCGTGAACTTCATTGGGCAGCGGTACCTGTTCGTACTGGTGGGCCTGGAGCGCCCGCTCCGGCGTGGTGATGTCCAGGGGGAGCCTGCCGGTGGCTAACTGATACAGCACGACACCCAGCGAATAGATGTCGGAGCGGCCGTCAACGGGCCGGTCGAGCACTTGCTCCGGCGACATATAGGGCAGCGTGCCCATCATCAACCCGGCCTGTGTCTCGCCATCGGCTTCCACCATCTTCGCCAGACCGAAGTCGGTCAGCATGGCCCGCAGCGGTGGGTCGCCCGGCCGGTCGGACCGGTCGAGGCGTTTGACCAGAATATTGTCGGGCTTCACGTCGCGGTGGACGACGCCCTGGCGATGGGCGTAGCCGAGGGCATCGGCCGCCTGAGCGATGAGCGTCAGGGTCTCTTCCAGGCGAACGACCTGATTCAGTCGGGCCAGCTGGCGAATATAGGCGCCCAGGCTGAGGCCGTCGACCAGCTCCATAACGATGTAAAGCAGGCCCGCTTCGCGGCCGAAGTGATAGACGCGAACAATCGATGGGTGATCCAGCCGGGCCGCGGCCCGCGCCTCCTGCAGGAACCGATCTTGAAACGCCGGGTCAGCGGCCAGGTTGCTGTGCATGACCTTGATCGCCACCGGGCGCGCCAGGTTGACGTCGGTCGCCCGGTAGATGGCGCCCATGCCGCCTTCGCTGATGACGCCGTCGACGCGGTACTGTTCAATTTGCCGGCCGGCTTGGAGAGTCATGGCGGCAATGATCGCCCACGTTTGAGGGGAAGGCAAGTCTATCGCCGCGGCCGCGCCGCCCGGCTACCTAGTGGATCAATACCCTTACGCGAGGTGCGCCTCATACCGCGCCAAGGCCTCGCCAAAATTCACTCGCCCGAAGCCGAAGCGAACGCTACGATCATCGGCGCCCAAATGGCCGCCCGGCAGCAGCAACACGCCCGCGTCGCGAGCCAGGTCGCGGCAGTAGGCGGCGGCCGAGGGGACATTCAGTCCCACCAGGGCGATCGAGCCGGCCTGCGGCGGCCGCCA
>Ga0114939_10000135_pt1 | contig 61058 bp, 43 predicted proteins | sample AshMeaCrysSpring_FD_87196 | JGI IMG/M metagenome (GOLD analysis project Ga0114939, IMG submission 87196) | Groundwater microbial communities from Big Spring, Nevada to study Microbial Dark Matter (Phase II) - Ash Meadows Crystal Spring | ecosystem: Environmental > Aquatic > Deep subsurface >...
CAGCCGACGACCGGAGCGCAGTTGTCTTCGGCTGGCTCGAGATCGCTCGCGTTCAGGCTGCAATCCTCTTCCTCCCACTGGACTTCGCCCTGCAGTTGGTGCTGTTGCGCCTCCACCGATTCCTGGCCGGCGTGCTGTTGCTTCTCTTCCGTCAACTCTCGCATCAGGTTCTGAACTGCTTGCAGCAGCATGAACTCGGATGGTGAACCGGCGTTAGCCGCATGAGGAACCTCATGTTGAATCTCATCCGACATGGCGGGAGGAACGTGACCAGCGCCATTCGAATGATCGAACCGGGTAATCTCTTCGAACTGCGCGGCCGCTCGCCAGACAAGATCTTGCTTGACTTGAGAAAACGCATTCAAATCGCACTCTTCGATCCAGCTCGTCTCGCAAACGGGGCTCGGCGGAGCGGGCGCTGGGGTCTGGACATCTTCTGCCAGCGAATCATTCTCGATCTCCCATGCGACTTGAGAATGTTCGGTATCTGAGCCAACCGGTTCCTTCACCTCATCGATCGGGCTCATCGCGATCAGACCAGCGTGCTCGAGTACCTCATCCGTTGTCACGGCGTCTGAACCCACGTTGCAAGATTCATTCGCCGTCAATGGGAGTGCCTCCGTATCCGCCAGGCTGATTGCATCTGCGTCCAGCGACTCCAAGGGCTCTACCACAACGCTCTCGGTTTGCTCCTCGAGTTCCTGTTGCAACGAAGAAGGCTGTTCCTCGAAGACCGATTGTTCCTCAGAGCCTGTCGTCAATTCCTGCAGGTTGAGGACGGCGGGCTCGACTTCTGATTCAGCTTGCAGCGGCAAATGGAAATCAGCGCTAAGTTCACACTGTGGAGGATCAGCCTGGGCCGCTTCGTCCGAATCTGACTCAAGCGGGGGCACCGCCAGCGAATTGCCACACTCCGCGGTTTCTGGTTCGGTTGCTGGTTGATTCTCGGGTTCAACGCACACAGGCAGCGAGTCACTGATCGAGTTACCGATCGACTCGTATGGTTGCTCGCCCTGGCAGTCGCCAAGCTCATCAGGCTCCAACACGGAAAGCGGCTCGACCTCGCCATCGCTTGGCTGAGAATCCTCACAATCCCACAGCCGCATTTGACGGTCTGGATTGTGATCCACGTCTTCCGCTTCACACACTTCGTTGACACACAGCTGAGCTTCAGACGCTTCGAAGCAGAACTCTTCCTCGTGGCAATCGACGTGCTCAAGGGGGAGCGGCCTTGGCAGATGACCCAGCGAATCTTCCACCATGACGGTGAGCCAGCCGTCCGCGAAAAGATCCTCGGAGGTGGCGGGTCCATTTGTTGCTACATGGTCGAATGCACTCTGGCATGGCAAGTCATGCCACTGGACGATCATGAATGACCGCATATTCTCAACCACGCAACCAGGTTCTAAGTGCCGCTGCTCGGTCCACACGTCGACTTCGACTCCCCGGGCGAATAACCGCCCGCTGCTTGATTGCCGTCCGACGGATACGCCCTTCTTAGGTCCGGCCCGAATTGAACGTCTACGCATGCATTACAGGCCGTACAATCCGTGCGTTCGATTCCTCACACAAATCTGCGGCGACCTCACGGCGGTGCGGCACAGACCAAAGGAACTCTAGGTCACGCCTCAGGAAGATGCGCGACGCCAAATCGACCAAATCCAAGGGCACCGCCGCGCGAGGGCCCCTCCTGCGAATCGAAAATGCAGCGGCACACGGTCGGACCGATCGAGGGGCACGTGTCGGGCATCGACTTCCAGCCCTTCACACAAATCTTTCGTCCATGCGTGCGGACGCAAACTTGGAGGCACCCTGCTCGGATCATTCGCCATGGCAGCACCCGGGTGATTGACGGGTGGCGGCAGGAGCCGGGGCTGGCTGCAAGCTGACTTTCGAGAACCCAATCCTGGCATGGATTGCCGCGGAGAGCCGCATTCCACAAATCTGGATTTGGATGGCCGGCGGGCGCCCGCCGAAAATAGACGTCCCCGACGAGTGTTCGGCCAGCCTAGCTCACGTTGTGGCCGGACAGGTGCGAGCGGAAGGGACGCCGCAAGCGACAGATGGCATTCCGCATCGCGACCACATCACGAAAGCGGCGAGCGGGGATCGGTTCGATCGCCTTCTTCAAGCCTTCGAGCAACTCCGGATTCAAGCTTCGCCGCAATCGTCGGATGCCTGGCAGTGGAGGGGAGAACGGATACTTTGGCAGCTCGCCCGAAAGCATCCGGTAGAGCACCAGGCCCAGCGAAAATACATCGCTGCGAAAGCTGGGACGTCCCATCGCTTGCTCGGGCGCAATGTAGCCCAAGGTGCCGCTCCCGGAAGCGTTGATTTCGCCGCGAGCCAATCGCGCCAGACCAAAGTCCGCCAGTCGAATACGATGCTCATCGAACAAGATGAAGTTCTCTGGCTTGATGTCGAGGTGCAGGACGCGATTCTCGTGGGCAAAGGCGATTGCATCGATCATCTGCAATGCCCATTCCCAAGCCGTCTGTCGACTGAGGCGTCTTGCCAAGCGTTGGGCAAGGGTCTCGACGCCGATTGGAAAAGCCATCACCAATCGACCGTCGATGAAACTGGCGTTCTTCAGGCCCAGAATCCCTGGATGTTCCAGCCGCGCGTTGATCTTGATTTCGCGCATCAACCGCTCCATGGCCATTGGACTGTCATAAAGATGCGGATGCGGCAGCTTGAGCGCCACATCTCGACCTTCTAACGTGTCGTAGGCTGCGTAAACGGTTGAGAACCCCCCTTGCCCCAGGCAAGTGATCACGCGGTACTTGTCCAGCCGGGCTCCGGCGCGCAGTCTTCGCGGTGATCGGCCCGGTTTCACCATCGGTTGCAGAATCGACTGGTCAGGGATGCGGACAACGGAATCGCGCTATAATCAAGTCGACCCGTCCGCTGGGAACAGACTCAGACCGGCACACCGGTGCCCGGTAGAGTACTCGCTCTTCCACAGGATAATTGCCGTGTCCGCATCTGTTGATTCTTCGAGCAAATTGGATCGGCTGATTTCTCCCACGGGGAGATTTTCCCGCGGTCCCGGGCGACTTCCGGTACGGCAGCATTGGATGGCTCTGACCCTGCTTGGAGTAATTGGCATGGTTCCCGCAGAGTCAGCGGTCGCTCAGTCCGCCACCGAAGGCGGGGACGCACGGAAGCTGATCGATCGCTTCGAAAGGGAACTCCGACCGCTGGAAATCGCGTCGAATCGGGCATGGTGGGATGCTAATACGTCGGGAAAGGACGAGGATTTCGCGCGAAAGGAAGCGGCTCAAAATGCCCTCGACACGGCACTGGCCGACCGCGGATGGTTCGCCGAGATTCAGCGGGTTCGCCAGAATCCACCCGACGACCCACGGCTCAAGCGGCAGGTCGAGTTGCTCTACCTCCGGTCAGCGGGAAAGCAAGTCAGCCCGGAGCTGCTGGCTCAAATCTCTGCCGAGGCCAATCTGATCGAGAAGGCTTTTAACGTTTATCGCGGGCAATTGGCCGGACGCAGCCTGACGGACAGCCAAATTCGCGAGACGCTCAAATCATCCCGAGACTCCGCAGAACTACAGAGTGTCTGGCAAGCCAGCAAGGGTATTGGACGCGAAGTGGCGATTCGCTTGAATCGACTTGTCAAGCTCCGCAATCAATCCGCCAAAGAGTTAGGCTTCCGCGACTATCACGACATGATGCTGAGGCTCAACGAGCAGTCGCCTGAGCAGATCGAGGCAATTTTTGATGAGTTAGACGAGCTGACGCGCGAGCCATTCTTGGCCATCAAGCGCGAAATTGATGCGCGCCTCGCGGAGCGTTACGGAGTGTCTCCGGAAGACCTTCGCCCATGGCACTATCACGATCCGTTCTTCCAGGAACCTCCTGCCGTCTTCGACTTCGACCTGGACGCAGTCTTCACAGCAACGGACGTCGTCGATGTGACGCGCCGCTTTTACACAGGTATCGGCCTGCCCATCGACGAGATCCTCAAGCAGAGCGATCTCTTCGAACGACCAGGCAAGAGCCCGCATGCATTCTGTACGGACATTGACCGAGAGGGCGATGTCCGGGTCCTGGCCAATGTCGTGCCAAATCTGTACTGGATGGCAACGATGCTCCATGAGATGGGGCACGGCGTGTACAGCAGCCAGTACATTCCGTCTGAGCTTCCGTATCTGCTTCGTTCAGACGCCCATATCCTGGCCACGGAAGGTCTTGCGATGATGTTCGAGCGATTCTGCGGAAGCAGCGATTGGCTGAAGGCCATGGGCGTGCCGGTCAGCGATCCGGCGGCGTACGACGCGGCTGCCCAACAAGCCAGGCGGGCGAAGCTGCTGATCTTCAGTCGCTGGTGTCAGGTGATGTTTCGCTTCGAAAGGGCGATGTACGCCCACCCTGATCAAGACCTCAATCGCCTTTGGTGGGACTTGGTCGAAAAGTATCAGGGGCTTCGCAGACCAGAGAACCGCTCAGAACCGGACTACGCGAGCAAGATCCACGTCGTTTCGGCTCCCTGCTATTACCACAACTACATGCTGGGAGAGTTGTTCGCCTGTCAACTCCACGAGCGGATCGCTCGGGACGTGCTGAAATCTTCCACTCCCCACACGGCGATCTATACGGATGACCCGCGCGTCGGCGAGTTCCTCCGCCAAGGCCTGTTCGCGTTGGGCTGCACCGCTCCCTGGGATGAGATCGTGGAGCATTCAACGGGCGCACCACTGAATGCGCGTGCATTCGCCGCGGAACTCTCTACAGCTCCTTGAATGATCGGAGGCCCAACGGGCTTACCGGCCGTCAGGGGCTTAGGCGATGAGCTTCGAAGAGCACCGCTTGCAGCGCCGCGCCAAGTAGACGATCCGCCCACACTTCGGGCAACGCTTGAGCTTGCGGTCCTTTCGCAATTTTGTGCGAGGGCGAGTTCCCATCGGTCGAGATCCTTGTCGATGCTTTCGGCAATGGCCGTAGTAGAAACGGGCTACCGTAGCAACTGCCCTGCGAATCCGTCAATCGCCTGACCGCTTGGGGCAGGGCCCCTCACCGGGACGCGAGCCGCCTAGCCAACGGGATTGGTAGTACGGGCCATCGCCAGCCGCGTGATCACAATACCGCTTGTGAACACGACCAATGCCCAGGCTCCTGCCAACAGCCCCCCTTGGCCGGCGAGCGGCAGCATGTTGGCGAACACGCCGAGCAATAACCCGGCAAAACTTAGGCAAGCGGTTGCGAAATATGCCTTTGGCAACCATTCGCTCCCCCCTTCGATGCCGCGCTTGGACAACTGCCACCGCAACAGGAGCGGCCAGAGCAGCCAAACGCTGGCCAATCCAAGAAACAAGTTGGACAGCGACGGACCGCTAAACGCCAGGGGGATCACTCCCGGCAGGGCGGCTAATGCGAGGGTACCGGCAAAGGCAGCCGAATCCACCGGCTCAGCCATTTCGCCGTCGCCCGATGGATGCCGCGTCGGAGCTGACAATCCAAGTCCAATCCAACCCACCCATACCATAGCGGCTGCGATGCATTGCAGGACCACCTCAGGCAGGGGGAGAAACCGGTAGACGAGCCAAACCATCAGCAGACAGCTTAGGGCGAGCCCGGTGCCGACGAAGAGCCGTGGCAAGACGCCTGGTTCCAACAAGTAGCCAAAGGCGCGTGCCAGCCATTCTCCGACCCGCGGGTTTTCATAGAGGTGGTCGATCATCCGATCGACATCTTCACCACGCAGTTCAGCCTCCGCGCGGGCCAACGCATCGCTTGCCAGCTTCCGCTCCGGCGCGTCGGGTAACTCTTTCCGCGCTTCCGCGGGTGCCAACCGCATATCGGGGCCTACGGACCGCATCACGTCGGGCTTCGGCTTACGCTTCGGCGGGGGAGGCACTACCAGTTGAATGCCACAGTCGGGACACCGAATCGATCGGCCAGCTTCCGCGGCATGAACGATCAGGGTGGCATCACACACATGACAACGCATCCGATACTGCGTCTCCTCCTCGACCGATTGCACAATCGGCCCCGGTTCCTCGTCCAGGTTGATCAGCTCGTCACCATCATCCATCCGCGCCGCAGCGTTGGGCTTCGCGCCTCGCGCCGTCGGGGGCGCGGTCGGTTTGGCGGCCGCACCGGGCGGTTTTTTTGCTGGTTGCCGAGCCGTTCCGGAATCTTCGGAACGCAGCGATGTGGGTTCGGGTTTGACCGCAGACCGAGGCACTTCGCTGGGCTTCGAGCGCGTCTTGGGGTGAGGACTTTCCTCAACCGGCTCGTCGCCTTGCCATGCGGGCCGTGGTGGAGGTTCAGGGGAAAGCTTGAACCAATCCTCATCGTCCGAAGACTGGCTGGGCGCGACGCCTGGTACCTTGATCCCTTCGCCACATCTTGGGCAGCGCACCTTTTGTCCCGCATGGGACGGCTGCGCCTGCACGGTTGCTCGACACTTCGGGCAAGTGAAATTCAGATCATCGGCGGCAGGCACGGCGGATTACTCGAAGGCTAAGGCTGGCAGCCGGACTTATTGCTCCATCACATCATTCTCGCGCGCTTTTGCGAGGTCCGCTGCCTGATTCTCGTAGTTCTTGGTCAACTCCTGAATTTCTTCCTTGACCTGGTCCCGAATGTCTTCCGTGATCTTCTTGTCTTTTTCCGCCTGTTCGATCGCCTTGTTGGCGTCTCGACGGATATTGCGAATGCTGACTTTCGATTCTTCGGTCAACTCTTTGATCCGCGCCACCATCTTCTTGCGTACCTCGGTGGAAAGCGACGGCACATTCAGCCGAATGATACGCCCGTCATTCTGCGGGTTGAGGCCCAGATCACTGGCGACGATTGCCTTTTCGATGTCCTTCAACGTGGACGTGTCGAAGGGTCGAATCACGATTTGCTGAGGCTCAGGGACGCCCACGGACGCCAATTGCTTCAAGGGCATCTGGGAGCCGTAGACATCAACGCGGACGGAATCCACCAAACCTGGCGTGGCTCGACCCGTGCGGATCCCCGCCAGTGCATGCTTGAGCACGGCGAGAGCCTTTTCCATCCGTTCTTCGGCATCCATCAAGATCTCATCAGCCGTCATCGCGTCTTCTCACCCCAGCGAATGAATCAATCAGTTCTCAGTTGCGTTCGGGCCGCGCTGGCGGCCGTCGCCGACTTACAACCTGTTGGATTAGTCCTGACCGCGGCGCGGAGCAGGCCATGCATGACCCGCTCAAGATTCTAATCAGCGGCTCTCGCGTATATCAGCGGCAGAGCCGGTGAACCAGAGAGCCAGACACGGTTTCCCGCTGAAAGACTTGGAAAGACAATCGAAATCCTGGTGGGACCACGATCCCCATCCGGGGGCGAGGGGCGACCATGAACCATCGCTGGCGGCGTTTCTTCGGGAATCGATGCCTAGCCAGCGGCTTCGCTCATTCCAATCCAAGTGCCCACCGACTCACCGGCAACCGCCCGCACAATGTTGCCATCCTTCCGGTAGTTGAACACCAGGATCGGCAGCCGATGTTCGCGACAAAGCGCGATCGCCGTACCGTCCATGACCCGCAAGTCTTGCTCCATCACCTGGTCAAACGATAACCGCGAGTAGAGCATCGCATGGGGATTCCGCTCGGGATCCTCGCTGAAAACACCATCGACGCGTGTCGCCTTGACCACGACTTCCGCTTCAAGTTCCAAGGCACGTTGGGCGGCCGCCGTATCGGTCGTCACAAAGGGACTGCCCGTCCCGGCAGCCAGAATGATGATCCGACCTTTCTCCATATGCCGCACAGCCCGCCGGCGGATGTAAGGCTCACACACGCCGTCCATCCGAATCGCACTCATCACCCGGGTCGGGCAATCGATCGCTTCCAAGGCGTCCTGCATCGCCAGCGCGTTGATCACCGTGGCCAGCATGCCCATGTAATGTGCCGTCGCGGGCTGAATCATCTGATTCAAGCCCGAGAAGTTTGCGCCGCGGAGGATGTTGCCCCCACCGATCACGACCGCCAACTGGCACCCGCTGGCATGCGCCTTCTTGATCTGTGCGGCGATGTGGCCCACCTCGTCCATGCTGATCCCGCGCTCCCCGGTGTGCGCAAGGCTCTCGCCGCTGAGTTTCAGCACGATTCGCTGGTATCGGAGACGAGAGGTGGTCGCGCTGTCGGTCATGCGGCGGATCCCTGGGATGGCAAGGCTCTCGGGATGGGGTCACGACAAACGCCGATCCAATGATGGCCGATCGCAACGACCCCTCCGGAACGGCGGATGGGACAGAGTGGAAGAACGGCCGAACTCAGTCAGCTTCCCCCATGACCCACATGTGGAAGTTCTTGACAGTCATCCCATGCTGCTTGGCATATTGCTGCACGGTCTGCTTGTCGTCCTTGACGAAGGGCTGATCGAGCAGGCACTTCTCGGCAAAGAACTGCCGAATACGCCCCTCAACCATCTTGTCGACGATCGATTCCGGCTTCCCTTCATTCAGGGCGGCGGCCCGCAGAATCTCACGTTCCTTCTGCACGAGCGCCGGATCCAGTTCGTTGCTGCTCAATGCGGCAGGCCGCATCGCCGCAACATGCATCGCAACGTCCTTGGCAGCGTCATTGTTTCCCCCGCTGACGCCCACCAGTACGCCCGCCGTGATCCCGGCGTTGTGGGAGTAGCCACCAGCCCCCCCATCCAATCGCACCATCCGTCCGATGTTGAACACCTCGCGAATCCGATTGAACAGTTCATCCCGCTGTTCGCCCAAAGTCATCCCGGGCTTGCTGGGCGATTGCTGGGCCAACAGCTCTTCGGCGGTCGCAGCGCCCGGACCCGTCGCGAGAACCTCGGCCAGGTCTTGTGCCAGTTGAATGAACTCTGTGTTCGAGGCGACCGGTGCACTCTCACACTTGAGCTCCACCATCGCCGCCCGCGGTCCGTCGACGCTGGCATAAATCCCGAAACGGCCGAATGCCGTTTCCCGGTCGGATCGCTTGTCTGCCAGCTTCTTGCCTTCCTTGCGAAGGATTTCAATTGCTTTCGCTTCATCGCCGCCCGCTTCCTGCAGCGCCTTCTTGCGGTCCATCAGCGGCAATCCAGTTCGCTCGCGAAACGCCTTCACCAAAGCAGCGCTGATCTCAGCCATCGCTCACTCTCGTCCCATTTGATTCGAAAGGAAATCGTTTTCTTCGCGACCCCGAACATGCATCGCTGCATGCGGCTTGGTCCGCGAAACGGAAAGTCCCATCCGGCAGTGGGCAACCACCTCACCGCCGAAAAAAACGGCTTGCATGCCGGTCCCGTTCTGAGTCTCGCTTGATCCCGGTCCAAGCAGGCAAGCCGAGGCTTCAAACCAGATGCTCAGAGCAGCCCAATCACGGTGCTGCTCCCCACACGGCCGTACGACTCAGGCGGGGCACTCACGCCCCGGTGGCATCTCTAGGCGCCAGCAGCTGCGACTTCTTGCTGCTTGTGCTGCTCGGCGGATTGACCACGACCCGCGATCACCGCGTCGGCGAGTTGCTTCATCACGAGTTCGATCGAACGGATCCCGTCGTCATTGCCCGGAATGACCAAGTCAACCTGGTCGGGATCGCCGTCGGTATCGATCAAGGCAACCGTCGTGATTCCCAGCCGCTGGGCTTCTTTGACGGCGTTCTTTTCTTTGCCCGGATCGATCAGCACGATGCACTCTGGCAAGCGGTTCATCAGCCGCAGACCGTTCAGGTTGCGGTACATCTTGCGGTACTCGCGCGCAAGCGCGGACTGCATCTTCTTGCTGTATGTGTTGATCTCGTCGCTGTTTCGCAGCTTTTCGAGTTCTTCGAGCCGCGTCAGCCGACTGCGGACCGTGCGGAAGTTCGTCAGCGCACCGCCCAGCCAACGCTGGGACACGAACGGCATCCCGCAACGCAGCGCTTCTTGCTCGACCGCTTCGCTGGCTTGCTTCTTCGTGCCGACAAACAACACGAGGCTTCCTCGCCCCGCAACCTGGCTCAGATACTTCTTGGCCCGCAACATCCCGCGCAGCGTCTCACGGACGTCAAGGATGTGGATCTGATTCTTGCGACCGAAGATGTAGGGCTTCATCTTCGGGTTCCAGCGGCTCGTGCGGTGCCCAAAATGCACGCCCGCTTCCACCATGTCCTTAATCAAGCTTTCCGACATCGCGACTTTTCCTCTCCCGCTTCAGCGGCACAAGACGGGCAGGGGCCTCCGCGAGGCCGCAACCGTCCAGGGTGAACGCACCACCGAAGTGGCCACACCCTTCGTCCATCGGTGCTGAAACGACGTATGAAAACAGATCAAAATCCGGGCCGCGTCCCTCACGGAGACGGCCGTGCCTCGGAGTTTAGGGGCGATGCCCAAGACCGTCAACGACGGCCCAGGGCCCTTCACAGAGCATTCAAGAGGGCGATCCGAGGACATCGCGGAACAGGCAGCCGGCCCAAGACCAGCCCACGCCGAAGCCGACGAGCAGATTCGTCTGATCCCGGGCAATCCGACCGTTGGCCCTCTGCTGCATGATCAGTAGGGGCAGCGTCGCGGAAACCGTGTTTCCCGTCGCCGCCAGCTCGATCGGCAGCCGTTGGGAGTCGACCCCCAACCGGACCTGCAGTTGTTCGAGCATCTTGCGGGTTGCCTGATGCAGCAGCAGCAGTTCGACGTCGTGCAATCCCAATCGGTTGGCGACCAGAATCTTGTCGACCAGCCGGGGGACGGCATCGATCGTGAAATTGATCAAGCTCGGCCCGTCCATATACAAGCGGCTTGCCCAACGTTTGCGGTGCCTTGGCTTGATCGCAGCGGCTGCTTGCCGGGCACCGCCATCCTGGACCAGCAACGTATCCGCCCCGCTCCCGTCGGTGCCGAACTGAAACCCCCAGAGGGAAGGCTCGGCCACCGCGTCAATCAATGTTGCGGCCGCACCATCCCCGAAAATCGTCCGCAGACTCCGATCGGCTGGATCGATGTACTTGGAATAAGTCTCAGCGGTCACCAGCAGCACGCGCCGCGCAGCGCGGCTTTGAATCAGCCCATCCGCCAGTGCCAGGCCATACACAAAACCGGAGCACCCAAGATTGAAATCCAAGGCGCCGCACGATTGCGGGAGCCGCAATCGGTCCTGCATCAGACAGGCCGTGGTCGGCAGGGGATAATCCGGGGTTTGCGTGCACAACAGCAGAAAATCAATGGACGACCGATCGATTCCGTGATCCTCGAACAGCCGCTCGCACGCGGCCACGCCAAGGTCGGAGGCCGTCTCATCCGCTGCCGCAATATGACGGGAATAGATGCCCGTCTTTTCTGCGATCAGGGGCAGATCCCAATCGGGGAATTCCGCTTGCAACTGATCGTTCGTTTCCACTCGAGCTGGCAAGTGGACGGCAATCGGTCCGATGGCTGCGTGAGGCACCTGGGACACGCCCTGCAAAAGACACTGACTGCACCGACGCGATCCGCGCGACTTGCCTGGCAGCGTGCGGCAACTTAACGCGCCGCCCCATCCGCCGACAAGTCGGGCAAGGGAACGTCCACGGTAAGCGGAGCCGAAACAATTTGTTTGCCCTCCCGTTGGGCAACCGCCTGGAACCGCACCGGACCATACCCGACCTGGGATACCGGTAACGTCACCGGGCCATCATTCGATTCGCCGAGTTCCGCAACGGTCCTGCCCAAGTGCTGAATCCGAACGTTGCTGACGCCCGCACTCCGTACAAGCAGATCGATCGTTGCCGATGGCCCCACACCCTTGACTTCGGGATTCAGCAGTTCCAGCTGAACGCCTTTTGCCTGTACCTGAAAATTCGCGGTTGCACGCGCTGAGTTCCCAGCCGGATTGTTGGCAGTCGCAACGATGTCGATGCGGTGCCATCCGGCCGGCAAGCCTTTCAGTTCCACATCAAACTTCTTCAGTGGCCCCGTGACTGCACGCAGTTGACCATCCATAAAGAACTGGATTGCGGCCGCTGCGGAGCCATCTCGTCCGGGCGACAGCTCCAAGGTGACTGGCGCTTTATCACCCGTCAAAGACTGGCCATCTTCGATCCCGCCGAGGCTCAGCTGTGGCGCCGCTGCGTAGGGACTGCACAGCGGATCGCCAACGATCAACAACTGGTACGGCGAAGCCACACTCATGTAGTAGGCTTCCGCGAGGGATGCGCCCATCGCGTAATAAACCGGCAAGTAAGCATCCGCAAACTTCGCTGCCACCGAGAATGGTTCGGTAACCGTCCCCGATGCTCCCGCAGCTCCGTGGACCAAGAATTCCGTTAGTGGCGTTTGCCCCGACGGTGCGCCCAAGGCCCCCCCCAGGCTCGTCAGGTTGTCGCCGATCCCCCCCGGCAAGAACTCGGGAGCGTCAGCGGGCCACTGAAACTGGGCCGTCCCGGAGATCACGGCGAGCAGGCGATCACTGCCAACAGGCAACGCCGTCGGCTCACGCACCCCCTCGAGCCCCAGCCTTTTCAAGGCTTCGATCGCCCCATCGAAATTGTCGGCCCTTGTCTTAGAGCGGACGTCATCCGTATCGGCATAGGCCACCAGAGCTGCCGGATGCGTCTGATCGGCGGACCGCGCTCGGCGAAGAATTTCGATCGCGGACTTGAGGTCAGGCCCAACCCCTCCCGTCACGGCCAATGACGTGCTCATCAAATAGGGAAGCCCAACGGTCTGTGCGGCAACCGCCGAGGGAGGCACACTGATCCCGACCCGTGACCAATAGACCCCTGGTACGAATGGCCTAATTGGCAAGCGACCATCAATCGTCTCTTCTTCCATCCCCAACAGCGAGGTCGTGAAATCGTCACTGCCCTTGAGCGGTTCCCAAGCCGGATCCTGCTCCAGAAACCGTTTGTTGCTCCATCCTGACTCCACCGCACGCCACAGCCATTGTCCAGCCTGCTCTTGCTGCCCGGCCTGCATCAGTTCACGGGCGGCGCGATACGCCAATGGATGAAGCCGCGGATGCTGCTGAAACAGGTTGATGAACTCCTGAGCCGACTCGACGTGCTTTCCCTGGGTCGACAGATCCTCCGCGATGTTCCATTGCTCCATCGGCTTGCCCCCGATGAACGGGTTCCCTTCCAGCACGCGTTCCAACGGAGGCCGATAGTAGAAGTTGCTCGCCAAACCCACATAGGTGGGCCGACCCGATTGAACCAATGGGAAGAGATAGGTCAGGCCGTTGAGCGATCCGACTTTCGTGTAGATCTTGTCCGTTGGCACGTCCGGGCCATCGAAGTCTGCAGACAGGTCGAAGGCCGTCGGGAATCCGGCGGAATAGGCGATCGTGGTCAACTGCCGAGCTAATCCTCGCGCATTGGCTTCCTGCAACACGGGATCGAGAATCCGCTCGCGAAACAACTTGATATCACTGCGTTCCCCTGCCGGAATATCGCCGAGCAAGATCACATGCGAGTCGGGCAGATCGCGGAGCTGGCAATACCAGTTGGCGATGGTCAGCGAATCGATGGAGGCTTCATTGACCACGACGACAATATTGAGCGGCGTCCCGCCCGCCGCCGCCCAGGGGGCCGAAACCATCCACAGCCCCGCACACACGATCGAAAGAATCGCTTGCGTCTTCATCGCGACGCACCCGCGCGTCAGCCCCCCGGAGAAACAGCGGAAGGTCGCGAGGGACGCTACAGCAAGTCCCCCAAACCAGCGAATTGGAAGGGTGGCGCAGTCCATGCCGACGCTCCTCATCTCGTGGTGCACGCAGCCAACTTGCAGAGGCAAGTCGTGAGCGCACGATACCCGATGTCTCGGGTCGGGGCGAGTCTAGCGAACCCGCCCCACGGCCGGGATTCCGACCACGGAAAGCACCTGCATGCCTGAGTTCAACCGCCCCCCGCTTCGGAGCGGCACACCGGAAAGCAGGCACCTTTGCGGCTTCTGGCGGGAGGGTCACCCGAAAAGCCTCCATGCCCGACGCTCGGCCAGCGCGGCGGGCCGATCGCCGCCCTTGCGAGCCTGGGCATCGATCCTATAATCTGCGACTCGCGGGCAAGCGGTCCGGAGCGCTTCTGGCAGTGGATTCAGAGTCCTAGCCTGACACCTCCACGCTCGGCGGCGGCGATATTCGCGGGTGTAGCTCAGTTGGTAGAGCACAACGTTGCCAACGTTGTTGTCGTGGGTTCGAATCCCATCACCCGCTCTTGGCCGCAAAGTGGCATTCCCTGCGCCGCTCGCCCGCGACCGGTCTGGCGGTTTACTTTCGGATTCTCTGCGGCGAAACTCGCTTGCAATCTGCCGGCGATCAGGCGCTTGCTTTCGTGTCGTCCCACTTGGCAAGTCCGGTTGCAGACGGCGGGATCGGTTGGTGATCAGCCGGCCAACCTGGAATCATGTACTGAGGCGTAACCGATCAAGCGATTGAACGCTCCGTCAGTCGGGCGCGCCCGCGAAGGGCGAGGTGCTTGGCGGCCAGCTTGCCCCCAGTTCGCTCATCCCATCGGAAGGTCCTGTCGATGTCCTCTCCCTCTGATCTCGAACTCGATCCCAACACCTTGACCGAAACGGGAGGGGAAAAGCGGCCACCGCTGAAGCTGGAGGTCAAGGTTGACAAGCCGCAGACCTGCTTGCGGCACGTCGTCGTGACCGTCCCCCGCTCGGAAATTGAACGATACGAGCGTGAGGCATTCGACAAGCTGGCGCCCGATGCGACAGTCCCTGGCTTCCGCTCAGGCCGCGCACCGCGAAAGCTCATCGAACGCGCCTTCAAGTCCCAGGTCACCGAGCAGATCAAGGGCTCGCTGGTCATGGACAGCCTGTCTCAAATCACCGACGAACAACGGTTTTCGGCGATCGGTGAACCCGACTTCGACTACGAAGCGATCACCTTGCCCGAGTCAGGGGACTTCACCTACGAGTTCACGATCGAAGTCCGGCCAGAGTTTACAACTCCGAACTGGAAGGGCCTGAAGCTGAAGCGGCAGGTAGAGTCAATCGATGATGGCGTCGTCGAGGACTCCCTTCAGCGATTGCTCTCGGACCGCATCACGCCGGAAGCAATCGAGGGACCTGCGCAGAAGAACGACGTGCTGCTGGTGAATATCGACTTCCAGCATGAAGGCAAGTCGATCCATCGAATTGAAGAAGTCAACATCCAGTTGGTGCCGCGTGTCACGTTCGTGGACGGCGTGTGCGAGAAGTTTCTTGATGTTTTGAACGGCGTCCAGGAAGGCGAACGTCGCAAGATCACGGTCGAGATCTCAGCGAACGCCGATCATCCGCTCGCCGGCAAGTCGATCGATGGCGAAGTGGAAGTGGTCGAAGTTTCACGGCGAAATCTGCCGGCGATCACTACCGAGGTGCTCGATGATCTGGGCGGCTTTGTCAGTCTCGACGAATTGAAATCGTTCGTCCGTGAAAACCTGACCCGTCAAGCGACCTACCGTCAGCAGCGTGAATTGCGTCGCCAAATCGTCGATTCGCTGACTCGCGATGCAAACTGGGAACTCCCCCCGGAGCTGGTTAAACGTCAGACGCGACGAGAACTCGAGCGTCAGGTCCTGGAGTTGCGTCGAAACGGCTTCTCGGATGGTGACATTCAGAAGTACGTGAATGCGGCACGACAGAATGCCCGGGCCAGCACCGAAGCGGCCTTGCGTGAGCACTTCATCTTGGAACAGATCGCCGAGGATCTGAAGATCGAACCGGCCGCGGAAGATTACGACTCGGAAATCCGGCTGATCGCTCAGCAGAGCGATATGCCCGAGCGACGGGTGCGGGCCCGATTGGAAAAGACCGGCCAAATGGATGCGCTCCGCAACCAGATTGTCGAACGCCGCGTGTTGGAGTTGATCACCGAAGCGGCCGACGTTGCCGATTCCGCAGCGGCCTTGGGCGTCAAGTCAGACCGGGAGTTCGCCGTCGATCAGAGCGCCCTGGGGATTCGCGAGGAAGCCGACATCCCGGAAGCGAAGTATGCCGACGAGCAGCGAGCCGGCGCTGCGGGTGCCACGCCGACGACCACCGAGTAGTCAGCTGCCTGGGAAGGCGCCGCAGGCTCGAGCTCCCGCGGCGATCAGCCTCGACAGTCAGTCCACCGGTTTGCTACGAGCCCGTCCATGGACGGGCGTTGCGGGATCTTGTTGAATCTGATCGGTGGGGCTGTGGTCCTCGTGTCGGGCTGCCGCAATTCGGCCCCGCTCCATACTTGGCAACCCGCCCTCGCCCTGTCCGCCACCGGCCGCGTCGTGGCCCTAGCCCCGCTGACGGGCCCGCGCGAGCTGTCGGAACCTCTGGAACGATCGCTGGGTGATTCGGTGCCCTTTGAGTCACACGGCGTCCAGCTGGTGACTCCCGAATCGCTGGCTCGCACCAGTCCCATCGCGCTGGCATCCGCTGTCGGAATGACCAGTGATCTGGCAGCGCTTCACGCAGCCCGGCAATGTGACGCGCAGTTGCTTCTGCTCGGCGAAGTGCTGAGCAAGCCGCAGCGCCTTCAAGGCGGCCGGCCTCGAGGCGGTCAGCCCAACACCGATATCGGCTCCCTCACCGGCTCACAGGTTACGACCCAAGACGGCCGTCTGGCCGTTGCCTGGCGTGTGCTGGATGTCGGCACCGGCGAAACCGTTGCAAAGCAAACGGTGATTACAGAGCTGGAAGCAGCCGGTGCAACCTATCCGGAGTTGCTTTACCTGCCCACCGATCCGTCCGGAAAGCTGGCCTACGCATCAGCCCGACAAACCTGGCAAATGCTGGCTCCCACGATCACAAAACACCAGGTGCGGTTGGCATCACCCCTCTCCCCTTGGCGTGCTCTGGACGTTCAGCGCGGAAATGTGCTGGCGCGGGCAGGCAAATGGCCTGAGGCAGAACGGGCGTGGCAGTCGGTCGCCGATCGAAACCCTTGGTCTGTGTCCGCGCGTCACAACCTCGCATTGGCCGCCGCGGCCCGAGAAGATTTCGCCTCCGCTCGCAAACACGCCCAATTCGTGGTGGGCTGGTGGCCCACCGCCCGAAACCAAAAGTCGTACATCTTCCTTGAGCAACAACGGTGGCAGTACCATCAGGCATTCAGGCTTCCGGACCCGGACGACGGCTGGCCCCTGAAGACGCCCGATGCGTTCCCCTCGGCGGCCGCGCCGGAACCAGAACTCGGTTGGACATGGTGGACTTGGCTGACACAGCCGATTCCAATGCCGTGGAACTAGGTCTCAGCTCAGACCAGAGAACCAAGTCGCGCCGCGATTCAAAATATCCTTTCTCCTCTTACGGCAGTGGGCGAAAGAGTTCAATGGAGGGGCGTTTGAAACAAAGCCCGGCAAAGCTCGTGGGTTGGTGAAGCGGTGCCGACCGAGGACGGGGGAGCCGCTACTCTGTATTACAGAGTACCTCGCACCGTTGACAGTTTCTTGGCGACTGGCCTACCTTTCGCCGATTCTGATTGAACCCTCCACGAGCCTGTGCGTGTCTGTGGGTGGCAGGGTGTCGGCCGGCGAGCTTTCATCGCTGGTCCGCTGTCCCGGAGCGGCCTCGGCTCGTGCTGGCTGGTAGGGGCATGTGACGATTCCCGTCGTGGTCGGCCATCGATCGCGGTGAACGTCGTCCCAACAAGGAAGACGGTGATGCGGTCGATTGCGATTTACGATACGACGCTTCGCGACGGTACGCAGGGCGAGGGCGTCAGTTTGTCTCTGCAAGACAAGCTGCAGATTGCCGAGCGGTTGGCGGAAATCGGAATCGACTATATCGAAGGCGGCTATCCGCTGAGCAATGAGAAGGACGTGCAGTTCTTTCAACGTGTCAGCAAGTTGCCGCTTGGCAGGTCCAAGATCTGTGCTTTCGGCATGACTCGACGGCGGGGAATGCGAGCCGCCGCTGACCCCGGGATGCAGGCATTGATTCAGGCCGCTACACCGGTGATCACGCTCGTCGGCAAGTCATGGGATTTCCACGTCACCGACATCCTTAACGCGACATTGGAAGAGAATCTCGCGATGATCGGCGAAAGCGTCGAGCATCTCTGTCAATATGCGGAGGTGGTTTACGACGCCGAACATTTCTTCGATGGCTGGCGGGCCAATCGCCGGTATGCTCTCCAAACACTCCGCTCGGCGGCGACCGCAGGCGCTGGGTGGATCGTCCTATGCGACACCAACGGCGGGACGCTCCCCGAGTCAATCCACGCGGCGGTCAGCGATGTCCGCCAGCATCTGATCGATCTCCCGGCAGTTCGGTTAGGAATTCATTGTCACAACGATTGTGATCTGGCGGTTGCAAACTCGCTGGCCGCGGTCGACGCGGGTGCTGATCAGGTCCAGGGAACGATCAACGGGATTGGAGAACGGTGCGGGAACGTCGACTTGATCAGCGTGATGGCAAATCTGGCGCTGAAGAAGCAAGGCTATCAAGTGCTTCGCGGCGCGAGCCTGGAACACCTGACGGAACTCAGCCGTTTCGTCTATGAGACGGCCAATATGCAGCTCCGCAACAATCAGCCGTTCGTCGGTCAAAGTGCATTTGCCCATAAGGGTGGGATGCATGTGCACGCCGTAAATCGTGCGGCCAGTTCCTATGAGCACATCGATCCGGCGGCGGTGGGCAACGAGCGGCGGATCCTTGTCAGTGAGCTGAGCGGTCGGAGCAGCATCGCGGCGCTAACCAGTCGACATCAGCTGGACCAGAATCGCGAGTTGATGGACAAGATCCTGTCGGAAGTGGTGCGATTGGAGAACGCCGGATACCAGTTCGAAACGGCCGGCGCATCGTTCGACCTGTTGGTCCGACGATGTAGCGGCCTTTTCACGCCCCATTTCGAGGCCATCAAGTATCGGATCGTCGCCGGCGATCGTGATGCGTCCCGACATTCGGAATTCGCCGAAGCGATCATCAAGCTTCGAGTCTCGGGCCGCCTGCGGTTCGAGGCGGCCGAGGGTCATGGACCTGTCAACGCATTAGACGCAGCGTTGCGGAAGGCCCTCTTGGAGAGCTACCCGATCCTGGCCGAAATGCGATTGCTCGACTACAAGGTCCGAGTCGTCAACGGTGAAGCCGGCACCGCCGCACGGATTCGTGTGAACATTGAAAGTGGGGATGATCGCGAGACATGGGGCACGATCGGCGTCAGTGAAAACATTATCGAAGCAAGCTGGCTGGCATTGGTGGATGCGTTCGAGTTTCAACTGCATCGCAAATTGAAACCGACTGCCGAATGACTGGCACTCGGGCGCATGCCGCGCTGGGGGCTGACGGACTGTCGGATTGCTTCGCCCGTTTGCCGCTCGCGACGAAGTCCCAAACCCATTCGCGCCGAACTACATCGATCTGAGTGACCATGACGGAAACGGAAATCGCCAATCGTTTTGATTTCGCCACGGCTGCACCGCGGCTTTATGCCGGTTGGGAATCCGCAGGCTGCTTCACGGCCGATGCTCACTCGACGAAACCGCCGTTCTGTATTGTGATCCCGCCGCCCAACGTCACAGGAGCCTTGCACCTGGGACATGCGCTGAATGGCACTTTGCAGGACATCATGATCCGGTGGCGGAGAATGCAGGGCTATGAAGCCTTGTGGGTCCCCGGTACCGACCATGCCGGGATCGCTACTCAGGCCGTCGTCGAACGACGGTTAAAGGAACAAGAAAACATCACCCGGCATGAACTGGGCCGCGAAGGCCTGGTGGCTCGGATCTGGACATGGAAAGAACAGTACGAAGCGCGGATCCTGGCCCAGTTACGTCGACTTGGCGTGAGCTGCGATTGGAGCCGCACGCGTTTCACTTTGGACGAAGTCTGCACGCGGGCCGTTCGAGCCACTTTCTTCAATCTTTTTCAACGCCGTCTGATCTATCGCGGCAAACGGCTGGTCAATTGGGACACCTTCCTGCAAACCGCTGTCAGTGATGACGAAGTGTTTCACGAGACAGTCGCAGGATCGTTCTGGCACCTCCGTTACCCGGTGATCGACCCGCTGCCCGGTGAGCCCTCGGTGCTGGTCGTTGCCACCACACGGCCAGAGACAATGCTGGGGGATACGGCTGTTGCCGTTCACCCCGATCCGGCGGGCGCCCTGGCCGCAGTGGCTCTGGAGCTGGAAGGCCGCCTGAAGTCAGCCAGCGCCAAGGAACGCGCGCCACTGCAGGCTCAATTGGACGACTTGGAAAAACGCCGACAGGAGCTGCTGCCGCAACTTGAACAGCTAGCCGCTATGGCACGCGATGGCCGCCAGGTGATGCTGCCTCTGGCCGAACGCCCCATCCCGCTGGTGACCGATACCTGGGCCAAGCCTGAGCTGGGTAGCGGGTGCGTGAAGATCACGCCCGCGCACGACCCGAATGATTACGAAGTCGCGCGCCGCTGCAATCTGCCGATGCTCAATATTCTGCAGCCAGACGGTCGCCTCAATGAGCAGGCAGGAAACTACCGGGGCCTGACAATTGCCCAAGCCCGTACACGGGTCGTGGCTGACTTGGAAGCGCGTGGCCTGCTGGAAAGCATCGAACAGCGCGAGATCGAACTGGCTCACAGCGATCGCAGCAAGACGCCGATCGAACCGTACTTGGCCGACCAATGGTTCGTGCGGATGGACCAGCTGGCCCAGTCCGCGATCGATGCGGTGGTGGACGAACGAGTGCGGATTTACCCCGACCGGTATCGGCGGGGATACATCGACTGGCTGAGTGAGAAGCGTGACTGGCCGGTCAGTCGTCAATTGTGGTGGGGCCATCGCATTCCGATTTGGTCGCGCCGCTGTGCTTCGCCACAAGCAGCGGAACAACTGGCCGATCAACTTTCGCAACACCCGGCTGCGCGGGCCGATCGCTTGGCCGTGCAAACGGACGGTGAGCAAACCGTTTATGCCTGCCCGCGAGAAGCGGACCCTGATTTGGAGGCATGGCTCGACAGCCAGCAGCTGATTCAAGACAGCGACGTGCTGGATACGTGGTTCAGCAGCGCGCTATGGCCCCACAGCACGCTGGGCTGGCCCGAGCAGACGCCTGAGTTGGAGAAGTTCTATCCAACCAGCACGCTGATCACGAGCCGCGACATTCTGACTCTGTGGGTGGCGCGGATGGTGCTGATGGGGCTGAGCAATGTGGGCGATGTCCCGTTTCGCGAAGTATTCATTCACCCGAAGATTCTCGACGCGTTCGGCGAAACGATGTCGAAGTCCAAAGGCAACGGGGTCGATCCCTTGGATGTGATCGAAAAGTTCGGTCCCGACGCCCTGCGGTTTGGCTTGGCCTGGCTCGCTACAGAAACTCAGGACGTTCGCCTGCCCGTGCAGTACGAATGCCCTCATTGCCACAAGCTGATCGACCAGACGCGGCAGAATCGGCAGCAGCCCCAGTTGGCGTGCCCTGCCTGTCATGCCCCGTTTTCGACACAGTGGGCGGAATCGGAATCGGATCGAGCCTTACCCCGCGCCGCGGTTGTCAGCGAGCGGTTCGAGTTTGGCCGCAATTTCGGGAACAAACTCTGGAACGCAGCGCGGTTTGCACTGCTGAACCTCGCCGACTATCGCGCCACTCCACTGCATGTCGAACAATTGCCAGTCGAAGACCGCTGGCTGCTCAGTCGACTGCATACGGTCACGGCGCAGGTGACGGACGCGCTGGACCACTATCACTTCGCGGATGCAGCTCGACTGATCTACGATTTCGCATGGGACGAGTTCTGCAGTTTCTATGTGGAGATGGCCAAGCCACGGCTGCAGCAGACCGAGCAGCGAGCACAAACCCAGCAGGTCTTGGCACATGCCCTGGACCAGGTGCTGCGCTTGCTCCACCCGTTGATGCCATTCGTTACCGAGGAAATCTGGCAAGCGTTGCAACAGGCGGCACCGCGCCGAGGGCTGGAGGCTCCCCAGCCGCAGTCCGCGTTCCTGATGCAAGCCGCTTGGCCGGCCCCCCTGGCCGCTCACCATGCGCCGGCCATCGAAAAGCAATATGCCGTGTTCCAGGCCGTGCTGGGCGCGGTCCGCGAGATCCGCAGTCGACAGAATATCGCACCCCGCGAGCTCGTTCCGTTCTCTATTCGATGCTCCCCGGCCACCGCCAACATCCTGGCGCCGATGAATCCCTACTTCCGCGCGCTGGCCAACGCGGAATGCACGGCCGGCGGCGCCGAGGTCCAGCCGCCAACGACCCATGCGCATGTCTCGCTTCCGGCGCACGAGCTGGATGTCTACGTGGACCTTGAACGATTCATCGACGTGCAGGCCGAACTGGAGCGTAACCAGAAGTTGCTTGAGAAGCTCGCGAAGCAGATTCAGGGCAAGGCAAACCAGCTGAACAATCAATCGTTCGTCGCCCGCGCACCGGCCGAGGTCGTGGAACGCGAGCGGCAAAGTTTGGCCGAGCTGGAGCGCCAGCGAGATGCAGTGAGCGCCGCGATCACGGCGCTCGCAGGACGGGCCAGTGGCTGACGGAGCGGTCTCCGGCCTTGACGGGCCCAGGAGGACCAACTGCCGACCGGCGCTCTCTGCAACGGAGGTTTGCGGACCGACGGGTCACGGAGCACCCGTCAGTTCGCCGCTTCCTCAAGCACTTCCTCGGCAACAAAGATCGGCAGCGGGGGATCGAATGTCACGGCCACCGCGACTGCATCGCTGGGGCGGGCATCGATCTCGATCAATTCCCCATCACGCTTCAGCCGCAACTGGGCGTAGTACGTCGAGTCGCGCAGCTCACTGATCGCCACGCTGTCAATCTCGGCACCCAGCGCCTCGGCTGTGGCGACGATCAGATCATGCGTCAGCGGACGCGCGGGACGCTGGTCCCCTCGCACTCGCCGATCGATGCTCGTCGCTTCAAACACGCCGATCAGGATCGGGAACTGGCGATCACCGTTGACTTCCTTCAGATAGATCACTTGGCTATCGCTGATCTCGCTGATGATGATGCGGGATAAGGTCATCTGCACGGGCATACGAACTCAAACTCCTGCAAGCCGGTGGGCTTTCCGTGGCCTCAGTATACCCGACCGATTCTCGGTCTTCTGCGAGATTGTTCAAACGCTGGCACTGAAGGCGATTGGCAGGGATCCCGGCCGAGATACGAAGCGGCACGGTTCGGCGCAGAGTCTTTGGCCAGCCCGCCATCGGTGGGACAAGCCCTCCGCCTGGAACCGGGCTTCGGTCAGCCCTCGAAGCTGTTCTTGCGGCGCAGCAGGTGGTGATAGTGCTGGGCAAACCGGTGCGCTTCATCACGCACATACTGCAGCAGTCGCAATGCATAGGAATGGCGGCTAAGTTGCAGCGGCTCTGCCCGGTCCGGAAGGTAGATTTCTTCTTCCCGTTTGGCGAGGCTCAGCAGGGCAGGGGGCGTGATCTCCTGATCGCGAAAGGCAGCCATGGCGGCGGCCAACTGACCACGTCCCCCATCGATCAACAGGAGGTCCGGAAATCGCTCCTGCTGTTCGCTCAAGCGAAGAAACCGTCGCGACACCACCTCATGGATGCTCCGGAAATCGTCGATCCCCTGAACGTCGCGAATCCGATAACGTCGATAACCCGGTCGAAATGGCAAGCCATCGATGAACTGAACGAGGCTGGCTACAGTTTCGCCACCGCCCAGATGTGCGATATCCACGCCTTCGATGACTCGGGGAAGTTCCGTCAACCCCAGGATCTTTCGCAAGCCGGTAAGCCCTTTTTTGGGATCGATATAGAAGACCTCGGGCTGCGCATGCGTGTCGATTTGACCGCGCTCATCGAGTCGCTCGAGCATCTTGATCTCGTCGCGAAGCCGCGCCGCCCGCTCGAACTCCAACGCGCGACTTGCCTCCGCCATTTCGGCCTTCAGTTCACCAAGCACTCGCGTTCGCCCGCCTTCAAGAAACGATTGAAGCCGGCGGATGTCGCGGCGATAGTCTTCCTTGGAGATGCGCAGGTTACATGGGGCCGTACACTGCTGGATGCTGGCCAAGATACATGGCCGAAACCAATGCCATCGCTCGTCCGATTCTTCGATATCCAGACTGCACGTGCGAAACTTGAAGATTTTTTGCAACGCCTGAATCGCGCCCCTCAATGCGCCGGCGCTTGTGAAGGGGCCATAGAGTTTCACGCCGCTGGAACGCGGCTCGCGTGTGACTTCGACCCGCGGAAAATCCTCGCGCGTCGTAATCATCAAATAGGGAAACGTCTTGTCATCCTTCAGATCACGATTGAAACGCGGCTGGATGTCTTTGACCAACCGCGATTCCATCAACAGCGCATCCACTTCGCTTTCGCATGTCACAAAGTCGATGTCGGCAATCTCACGAACCAAATCGCAGGTCCGCCGATCCTCGGCCGCTGCTCGCAAAAAGTAGCTTCCCGCGCGACTGCGGAGATTCTTGGCCTTGCCGATGTAAATGACGCGGCCTGCCGCATCCTTCATCAGATAGATGCCTGGAGCCGTCGGAAACTGCCGAGCCTTTGCGGCGGCCTGCTGCAGGGCCGGCGATGCATCAGCCAAATCCTGCGCCGTCGGTTCGCCCTCGACCTGCCATGCCGCTAGCGATTCCTCATCGCCAGACTCAGACCAGTCACCCGCTCCCAATTCCGACGGTTCGCCTTCGTCCCAACGGTCCTGCTCGGCCATGGCCGCGCTCTCCGCCCATCGTCCCTGTTCCGCGCTCCGCATGCTGAACCATCCACACGGAGGGCTCCCGCGGACGGGCCCGCTTGGCTGGATGGCCAAGCCTAGTATTGCAGGACGGAATGGATGGGGAAGGGACTTACCCGCTCCTTGCCGCGCAGCGCCAACAGCTCGATCAGAAACGCACAGGCCGCGACCTGTCCTCCACACTGTTCCACAAGCCGTATGCAGGCTCCCACAGTGCCACCGGTCGCCAACACATCATCGATCACCAAAACCCGCTGCCCAGGCTGAATGCCATCAACGTGCATTTCCAGGGAATCGCTCCCGTACTCCAGGTCATATGCATGGCGATGGGTATCAAACGGCAGCTTGCCGGGTTTGCGGATGGGCACAAACGGCAGCTTCAATCGCAGGGCAACCGGAGCCGCCAGAATGAACCCGCGTGCCTCGGCAGCCGCCACCACATCGACTGTCCCGCCGAGAAACGGAGCCGCCATTTGCTCGACGGCATCCTGAAACGCCTGTGGATTTGCCAGCAACGGGGTGATGTCGCGAAACACAATTCCCGGCTTGGGAAAGTCCGGGACATCGCGGACAAATCGCTTGAGATCCATCGCCATGGAAACCGCTGTCAGAATCTCCACCGTGGATCGCCCCCCGGTGGATCGACCAAAGACACGATGTCGAACCGTTGAGTCGACGAGAATAGAACAACCTCGGACGCTCCGCTAGTTCGCTGCGGGACCGAACGCCTGTGGAGCCCCAGCCCGATGCGGGGCAAAAAAAGAGAGCGAGGGGGGCTTCTCCGACGATGCCTATAGCCGTCGCCAGGCTTCGCCAGCCATCTGGAATACCGTGTGGATCGCCTCGCGAACCCGCGGCGCTGTGCCTAGTTGATCGCCAATCCCTGGCAAGCTGATTGCGCAGACAAACGCGACGGCCAATAGGCCCACCAGCAGATCCGGGCCGACGAGCGTTCGTGCCTTCCCGTAGCCCAGCCTCCACCAGGTCTGTTTCATCTGAGGCTCTGGCGTCAGGTCTCGGAGCCGCCGCAAACCCAGTTGCATGCGGTTGCCGGGCACGTGGAAAAACCACTGCACGTGGACCTCCGCCCACTCGGCGTCGGACTCCAGAACCAAGGGAACCCCGAGGCGCAGTTTCTTCGCGACCTGCCCTGGCAGCAGCAGAGTAAAACCGTCGATCGACTTTTCAAGCAGTTCTCCCGACAGCCGGCTCCGACCAACAACCAGCGTTGCCGCCGATTGCTCGCCCGGAACTGGGCAGCGAAAGTAGCCTTGAACCTGCCCGTCGCCGTTCATGTCTGTCCGCCGTTCGACAGAAGACTGAGACCCGTTTACTCCAACCAACATGACCGCGAAGCTGCGGAACATGTCCGGAGTTCTCCCCACCTTATCGCAACCGTAGGTCGAGCCCTGCCCAATGCATGGCAGATTCGCGAGAGCGCTGTCGCGTTTTACTTCGCGGCCGCCGGTGGTAACGGCTGTAGCGATCTTGAGGGACTCGCCGATCAATCAGCCGTCACAGAGTTTGCAATCGGTACATGGACCACCGCGATCATGGAGCCGGCGCTCTCGCCACAGGGGTGGCAATCAACATGCGCCAAGAGAATCCCGCAGGGCTTTCCACGCGCCGATGGATCAGCCACGGTTTGAAAAGAAATCACGTCAAGTCGAGAGATGGACTGCCCATGGATCAGGGCGTCTACCCCGCCTACCGCCATCGACTGTGCCCCTGTCCAGGCACAATCTCACCGATCTGCCATGACGAGTATTTGGCCGCACGGAGCAGCTCGATCACGCGGGACGCATAGAAATTGCTGACAACAAGTACCAAACCCACGCCCCGATTGAAGACCCGGGTCATTTCCTCGTCGGCAACCTGTCCTAACTGCTGGAGCCATCGGAACACCGGTGGCTCCTCCCAGCTTCCCCGGTCAATCACGGCATCGACGTGTGCAGGCAAAACCCGGCTGAAGTTCTCGTGCAGCCCTCCGCCGGTGATGTGAGCGATCCCATGCAAAACTTGTTTGACGCGATAGTTCTGTTGAACCGCGCGGACCGCATTTACATAGATCTGCGTCGGGCGGAGCAGTGCATTGGCGACGGTGTCTCCCAGCTCAGCCGGTGTTGAATCCAGATCGATGCGGGCATCGGTGAGAATCTTTCGCACCAGGCTAAATCCATTGCTGTGCACCCCGCTGCTGGAGAGGCCGATCACTGCATCGCCAACGTCGATCAACTTTCCATCCAACAGCCTTGATCGCTCAACGACCCCGACCGCGAAGCCCGCCAGGTCATAATCATCCGCGCCATACATGTCCGGCATGATGGCTGTTTCGCCGCCCAGCAAAGCGCAGTCGGCGATCACGCAACCGTCGCTGATCCCTTGAACAATCTGTTCCAGCCTGTTCGGGTCGTCTTTCCCCAGGGCAACATAATCGAGGAAGAACAGCGGCTCGGCGCCCGTGCAAAGCAGGTCATTGACGCACATCGCGACCAGGTCAATGCCCACCGTGGAATGCCTGCCCAACTGCTGTGCGATTTTCAGTTTTGTGCCGACGCCATCCGTTCCCGCAACCAGGACGGGTTCCTGGTAGTTCCGCGCGAATAAGCGATTGTCAAAATCAAGTCGAAAAAGGCCGGCAAACCCACCATCGGCCTTGATCACCCGGGGGCTGTACGTGCGGTGTAACAGGCGGGGCAGGCGTCCCATCGCCTCTGCATACAGCTCCAGATCGACTCCCGCCGACTTGTAGGTTGCACCCGACATACAGGCTTCTTGTGCTGGTGATCGATTGAGTGATTCTGTTTCTGAGCGGCCTACAGCTCGACGATTTGTCCGTCCCTTCAAGCCGCTCCAGGGACCGCCGAGGCTGCTTTCCAGACCGCCGCAGCCAGCCCGCCCCGGCCGAGAACCGCCAGCGCGACCGCTCGCCGTGGGCCCGAAAGTTTCACGGCCTCGGCCTGGGCCGCGTCCCGGGGCAACCCATCGGAACGGCCTGTCCCAAGGCACAATCCGCAGGCTTTCGGGCTGCCGGATGCCCCCATTTCCGCCTCGAACCCCAATCTACACGGGGCGGCGGTCGATGCGAGCCAATCCGGTCAGTTCGCCGGTTCGAAAGCCCCTTCCTCCGGTTTGCCCACGCTCTCTCTCGTTATGCGCGTTATCCTTTAGCTCATCGTAACCGTTTCCACGTCCGATAGGTGCCCCCTAGACGGCGATTGTAGCCCCCATAAGGGAAGATTCTCGCCCAAAGCAAGCCTCTGTCGGCAGCTTCCATTTCGGCTGGTGGTAGGGTTGCGAAGCTTGCTAAGCACAAGGTCGTGCTTGGTGACCTTCGTTCGCCCTCCGCAGGCTCGAATCCCATGCTTATGCGTTTGTCCAACTCCGAGCTGCGGCTGTCGTACCCGTTGCCCTATGGGGCCACGCTGACGTCGCAGGGAGTCCAGTTCTCTGTCTTCAGCCGCAACGCAACGGCTCTCCGCCTGTTGCTCTACGATCGCGTCACGGATTCCGAACCGACCGACATCATCGAGTTCAATCATCAAGAGGGGCGGTGGGGTGACGTCTGGACACTATTCGTTCCAGGACTTTCGGCCGGTCAACTCTATCACTTGCAGGCGTTCGGTCCTTATGAACCCGAACGGGGATTGCGGTTCGACGGCACGGCGCGGCTGATCGACCCCTACGCCAAGGCCTTGGCCGGCACTTTTCAAAAGGCCGATGATGGCGTGATCCGGCCGCCGCGCTGTGTGGTCGTCGATGACGACGACTTCGACTGGGAAGGCGATCGACCTCTGCGTCGTGACATCAGCGAGTCGGTCATCTACGAGATGCACGTCCGCGGGTTTACCCGCAGCAAAACTTCAGGCGTCAAGCACCCGGGTACCTATCTGGGAATCATCGAGAAGATTCCCTACCTGAAGGACTTGGGCGTGACGGCCGTGGAGTTGATGCCGATCCACGAGTTCCCGATTCTTGACATCCATGGGAAGAAACCGCGTCGACCCAACTACTGGGGTTACGATCCGCTGGCGTTCTTCAGCCCGCATCGCGGCTATCAGTTCGGCAGCCAGCCGGGCGATCAAGTCCGTGAATTCAAAGAGCTCGTCAAGTCCTTACACCGGGCGGGCATCGAGGTCATTCTCGACGTTGTGTTCAACCACACCTGCGAAGGGAATGAACATGGGCCCACGTTGAGCTTCAAGGGCCTGGAGAATCAGGTTTATTATCTCCTCGAGGACGGCGGGGCTCACTACGCCAACTACAGCGGTTGCGGAAACACGGTCAACGGGAACCATCCGGTTGTCCGCGAGATGATTTTTCATTGCCTGCGGCATTGGGTTCAGAACTATCACGTGGACGGTTTCCGATTTGATCTGGCATCGATCCTCAGTCGCGATCGACGCGGAAACCTCGTCCCGAACCCGCCGATGGTCGAGCTGATCGCGGATGATCCGATGTTGGCTCAGACAAAGATCATCGCCGAAGCTTGGGATGCGGCTGGCGCATATCAGGTCGGATCATTCGGCTGTGTTCGTTGGGCCGAATGGAACGGTCGCTTCCGCGACGATGTGCGGCGTTTTTGGCGGGGAGATCCGCACACGCTCGGCGCGCTGGCAACCCGACTGGCAGGCAGCAGCGACCTGTATGAACACGCCGGTCGCGCACCGTTCTGCAGCATCAACTTCGTCACCAGTCACGATGGCTTCACGATGAACGACCTCGTGTCGTATCGCGAGAAGCACAATCAGGCCAACGGCGAAGACAATCGCGATGGCGAGAATAACAACAACAGCGACAACAACGGCTTCGAAGGTCCTTCCCGCAAGAAACCGATCTGCCAGGTCCGGGATCGCAAGATCCGCAATATGCTCGCAACGTTGTTGCTGAGCCAGGGTGTCCCAATGCTGGTTTCGGGCGATGAGTGCAAACGGACCCAGCGCGGCAACAACAATGCCTATTGCCAGGACAATGAGATCAGCTGGTTCGACTGGAAGCTGGTTGAACGACACGCGGATCTGGTCCGGTTCGTCCGCACGTTGATCGCATTCCGCAGGCTGCAGCCGGCCGTGCGACGGCGGCACTTCCTCACAGGACGCCCTAGTGACGACCGCCAGATCCCCGATGTGTCTTGGTTCGGCCCCCATGGCCATCCATTGCATTGGGAGCGGGGCGATCATTCGCTGATTGCCTATCTGGCTGCTCCGTCATCCAAGGACTACACAGACCGACAACCACGGGACTGTCTGCTCTTGATCAACGGCAGCCACCATCAACAAGTGTTCTACTTTCCAGAAATGACACGGAGGCTGCCTTGGAATCTGGTGATTGACACGGCGGCTGAAAGTCCCCTCGATGCCTATCCCGAGCTCGATGGGCCAGCCCCGCCTGCCAATCGCCACGTCCCGATGCCTCCGAGCTCACTGAAGCTCTACGTCAGTTCGCCGGTCCGAGATTGAACGGATCGCGAACGCCGACGGATTTCCGGTCCGAATAGCGCCAAGCGATTCGCTTCCGAGATCCCGTCACTGTGAACCGCACTGCGACGTGCGGCACGCCGCACGTCGTCCACTGTCGAACATCGCCAGTCTTCCCTGGTCGAAGGGCCAGGGAAGACTTTTTTACGTGATCCGGTAAACGTCGACGGGTTCTCGCGCTGCACCGATCAAGACGACTTGGTGGAGGTGTAGGCGTACTGGCGATGGACGGATCGATCAAACAGTCCACAGCGATTCCAGGGCTCCAAAACGGCAGCGCACCGATCGTAGAACCGTTGCACCCGGCCAGGGTCTGACGGGCGCTCCCCACAAAGACACTCAAGCTCCGCCAACAACGACTCGACTGTTGAACGGAGCGGCCGATCATCGGCCTGCCAGACGGCTGCCGGCTGACGACGGCGGACCTGTTTCACCCAATCGAACTGATCCCCGGCCCGCCGCTCCTCATAGGCGACTGCCATGATGAAATACAGGCTGCATGCCAGTTCAAACAGGTTGAAATCGTTCAAAGCCAGGTAGCACGCCGCCACGAGTCGATCGAGCAGCACGGCCTCTTCGTGCAGCTGGGACGCATAAGCGGTTAACAGGTCCGCCGAGTCATCGGCCAACAGACACTCGCTCAGCCGCTCCACGCCACTGATTCCGTGTGCAATCCCCGTGCTGTGCAGTGGATCAAGTCGAAGATAGGTCGGCGGCATCAGAGCAAACCCATCGCCGATCGCGGAGCCGCACCATGACTGGAGCCTTCCGGAGCAGATCCATTTCCCGGGTTGGGGCGCCAGCACAGCGTTCTGCAGGAGCGCTGCCAGACCAGGGTAATCATCCAAACCAAGGGCCACTTCCAGTTCCTTCAGCTCCTGCGGCGCTCGAGCCGGGTGCCGGAACACTCGACCTACACTGGTTCTTCCGTCATCAAACCGCAGCATCCACACCCAACTGTCATCCAGAAGATGATGTTGCGCTGCGTCGTCCGCGTTGAACGGGTTCAATGGTCCGCGCTCCGCGAACTGCAACGGATGCGCGGGAGCCACATGCTGCAGGTGCGTGTAGCACGCCGAGCTGTTCGTCCGCAGACCTGCCGTTGCATCGCGGAGGCCGAGTTGGCGACGCAAGACCTGCCCCGGGCCACTGGCATCCACCACAAATCCACAACGGACGGTCTGGGGAGATGTTCCCTGAGCCCCTTCCGCCAGATCACGCACTTCGATAGCCCAACCATCGCGGACCCGCGTCACGCGAGCGACTTCAGACTCATTCCAGCACTCGACGCCCGCCGCGACCGCCTGTTCGGCCAGGAATTGATCGACATCGGCGCGTAGCCAATGCGTATCACTGGACGCGTCCGTGGGACTGGCCGCGACCAGCAGCGATGCCCCGCCCTTCGTGCGTTCAACGAATGGCTGCCCCTTCCGATGGTGGAAATAGCTGAACCCGCGTTTCTTTCCGCGCATCAGATGCGGGTAGTGTTCCATCCAGCTTCCATACCGCGCCAACGGCGCCAGAGGCTTCAGGCCATGCCTTTCAGCCAACCGCTCCAACAATCGATCCGCGATCGGCGTGCTGGACTCGCCGATCGCAAAGCGGGGATGTTTGCATCGGTCGACCAACAGGACGCTGCGTCCGTGCTTCGCCAAAATCCACGCCAGCAGCGAGCCGCTGAAGCCTGACCCGATGATCGTCACGTCAAATGGCATCATGGCCGGTCTCTTGCAGCGGTTCGCAGCGCCCCCCGAGCGGCGAACACGGCATAGCATTTCAATGAGCAGCCGGGGACGCCGCATCTCCGGATGGCGGCGAAGGGGTCGGCGAATCGCCCGCATCCCGCTCGTGGTTTGAGATACCTCCGTTGCAGGCGGGGCAGAAGATCGGATCGTCCAGCCGCTGCATCAGATTGAATCTCTCAAGTCGCTCGCGCCGTGGTCGTGCGCATTGATCACATCCGCTGATTCGATCGAAATCCCAAAGGTCGATCGTGAAGACCGTTTCCATTCCTGCCATCTTCTTCAGCGTGGCTGCACATTGTTCAAGCATGGCGAGCGTGCAGCCGCCACCCGACATGCGGCCCTCGATACGGGCGGGAATCAGCGCGACACAGCGGGCTCCGTGCCGAGCCGCGAAATCGGCCGTAGCCAGCGCCCAGTCCACTTCACCGCCCGACTCACAGCCGGGTGGACCAATCATGACGAAAGCGCGAATGTCCACGTGCCATCCACGCAACCGGTCGCAAGCCCTTCGCCAGTCGTCCAGATTCATCGCTTTGCGATAGGTTTCCAGCAATCCGGGCTGAATCGATTCCAATCCCATGGCCACCTCGAGTCGACCATCGATCGATTCCGCAAACTCGCGAACGACGGGTCGGGCCAACCGGGGATGGTTCTCTACAATGACCCTTTGGTGGTCCCGACAGGCCTCCCCCACCAGGTGGCGATCCGACGCGGGGATACTTTGTGGGTCGAAGAAGTTGCCGCTGTTGTAAAGCTTGATCCAGTCCGCATCGGCCAGACGGGGTAATGCCGAGCGAACTTGCGCAGCAATCGCCCCAGGTGGAAGTCGTTCTGGCAGAGTCGTCTTCCACAGGTCGCAAAACGTACAGGAAAACGGGCACTCGCGCGCGGTCAAGAGCACGGTACCTACCGTGACCCGCCCCCCTAAGCCATCCGCTTCTTGCTCGCGGAATACCGCGACCGGCTGCCAGGGATCACGCGCGGCGCGGGGCGGTCTACGCTGCCGACCAGATCTCATGCCAGTACCGTCGATATTCGGCAACCTGTTCGGCGAACACCTGCGGGCGCTGTCCCGCGCTGATCGCTCCATCCTGAAATCTGCGCTTGGGAAAGATCGGCATCTTGATACCCGTCACCGCTTCCACACCCGCTTGGACGACGAGCCCCTTCAGCGCGTACAGGCGATCGTGTTGCCAATCCGTCAACTCGATAAACGGAATGCCCTCGGCGACTTCGATTACGGCTGGCAACGCATAGGGACTGAAACCAAGGAAGCCGAACTGGCGAGCCGGTGCGGTGGAGCGGACATGTCCCCGACTTTGACCACCACTGAATGTCAACGAATGCTTGATCGCGTCGACACCCCAGCCTTCCTGATATAGCATCAAGTTGTTCAGCACACTGCGGATCGTCAGTTCCGGATTGTCTTCAATCGGATAGTCTTTCAAGTTCTCGTCGCCGCCATCTCCATCGACCAGATATTTCCAATCCGGATACCGCGCGCGGATCCCGCGACACAGGGCCAGTCCCATCAATGCCGCCTCCACATCCAGCGGCTTGTAGTCTTCCAGAACACGGACCGCTTCCCGCCAGTCCACACGCGCTGCAGGCACGTCGATCACTTCCAGCAAGTAGTCCATGCCCACCTGGCGGAGGAACTCGGCCGCCTGCTGGCTATCCGAAGCCTGGCCATCGATCGCCAAAGTAAACGCCTTCAGCCGTTGCGGCGTTCCCTGTTCCAGAAGCAGCTCATGGAGCACCAGCAGCACGCTGCCTGAATCGATGCCTCCCGAAAACAGCACTCCGATCGGCTCTCGAGGTGGAATCCGTTGCAACCAAGCGCGGCAACAGTCGCGCAACTTTTCGAGATAGGCCCGGCCAATCTGCTGAATATCGGTCGGCAACTGGTTTTTTTGCGGCGCGACAAACCGTTGGTAACGCGGATTGGGATCCGGACAGCCGATCAAACGAATCTCTGTCAGATGATGGGCCGGAACCATCCTCGTATAGGAAGGATGAAACTGATCCGCCAATCCCAGCCGCTTCAGTTCCGCGTGCAGTTCGTCGATCCGCTCGCTGATGATCAAACAGGGGCCGGCGGACTGTTTGGCGAGAAAGTAACGCATCGGCCGACCGATCGACCGAGCCATCAGGATCCGCTCGCCATCCCGCGCCACGAGGGCAAACTGACCTTCAATCTCACGGACCTTCGCCGGGTTCCCCGACGCAACAGCGGCCACCGCTTGCGCATGCGTCATGTTGAAAAGTTGATTCTGACCCGGCTCGAGCAAATCGATCACGCGGTGCAGGGGCTGCGGTGAATGCATTGGCTCTGGTGCTCACTTCGGAAATCTCTCGGCCGCCGCCGCTTGGATTCCAGGCCCAAGCCAGGGACAGCCTGACAGCCATTTTGTAATCGATTTTCGGCCGACAATCGCTGGCTCGCCACCGTCATACTCCTGGGGCACGCCCAGCGAGTACATTGGAGCGAATCCAACCGGTCTCTGGCGATGGGCCCGCTGGACCACTTTGCTCCTCATCCGGCCCCGAATCACCGTCCTCCAATGCAACTACGGTCCTTGAAGCGTCGCGACTTACTCGCAGTATTCACTTCGATGACCATCGCCCCTTCGATGCTCACGGCGGACGAACCTGCCAGCGAAGCCGTCGGTCAACTCGACGCGGCTCAGTGGGCCGCCGGCCTGGAATTGACGGAGCCTTATCGGTCGCAGCTGGCCAAGGCGATGCCGCGCCGCGAAGACCAGTTGAAGCGGTTGCGGACGCCTCCGCTCGCAGCGACCCAGCCTCCCGCTCAGATCTTCGTGCCGCTCGATACAAAACCCTCGATCCCGGTCGTTGACCGGCGTTTGCCAAAAGCACCACCCGCCCAGAGTCCTCTGGAAAATCTCGATGACCAATCGCTGGCCGCCGCGTCGATCGCGCAGTTGGGCGCAGCACTCAGACAAGGTAAGGTCACGGCGGTTCAGTTGGCCGACCTGGCACTGAAGCGTCTGCAGCAATTCGATCCACTGCTCACCTGTGTCGTGACCCTCACGCCCGAGCTGGCGCGATCTCAAGCCGAACAAGCCGACCGCGAGTTGCAGGCAGGCATCGATCGCGGCCCATTGCATGGCATCCCTTGGGGCGCGAAAGATCTGATCGCGATCCCCGGCTATCCCACCACTTGGGGCGCCCCGCAGTTTCGCGAGCAGTCCTTCGAGGAAGAAGCTGTCGTCGCCGCACGGCTCCGCGAAGCCGGCGCAGTCCTCGTGGCGAAGCTCTCACTCGGCGCCCTTGCCATGGGCGACCTATGGTTTGGCGGGATGACGCGCAATCCTTGGAAACCAAGCCAGGGAAGCAGTGGCAGCAGTGCCGGATCCGCCGCAGCCGTCGCCGCAGCGCTCGTTCCATTTGCCATCGGTTCCGAAACACTCGGCAGCATTGTCAGTCCCAGTAAACGCTGCAAGGTTGTCGGCTTCCGTCCGACCTTCGGCCGCGTGGCCCGCAGCGGCTGTATGCCTCTGGCATGGACGATGGACAAACTGGGCCCCATCACCCGACATGTCGCCGATGCGGCGCTCGTGTTCAACGCAATCCATGGGGCAGACACCAACGATCCGAGCAGCCGCAGCGTCGCCTTCTCCTGGCCTCAGGCATTTGAGCCACAGCGCCATCGCGTGGGGTATGTTCCCAACGACACTCTGGCAGCCGATCGCGAGGAATTGAACCTGCTCCGTGAGCTGGGCGTCGAACTGGTGGAAGTCCGCCTGCCGCCTGTCGAAGAGGCTTGGCCACTGGTCAATAACCTCGATTGCGAAGCCGCCAGCGTGTTCGAGTCCTTGGTCCGCTCCGGCGACCTGGAAGGGCTCAATCAATGGCCCTCGATGTTGCTCGGTGGCTTTTTCACGCCGGCCACCGACTGGCTGCGCGCCGACCGCTTGCGCCGCAAGCTGATGCTGCAAATGCGGGATGCAATGCGCGAACTCACCGAATTGATCGATTGCGACGATCTGGTCATTACAAACCTCACAGGCCATCCATCAATCGTCGTAGCCCGGCCGACCACCAACGGCCCGGCAGAAGCGGCGCCGACGACAAACGTACTGACCGGTCGTATCGACCACGACAGCGACCTTCTGTCTCTGGCCGCCGCCTTTCAACAGCAAGGCGGCGGTCCACCCCCCGTCCCGCCGATCGAATTGGCGTCTCGCAATCTCAGCGAAGCACGCGGTCAGCCGTCCGACGCGGCGAATGCCCCCCAGAATGAAGCAAGCCAGTGAACCGAACCGCTTCCTTTGCGGATCAAACCTTATGACGCCCACTACTACGCATTACACAGTAGCAGGCAGGTCCACGGGTTGGAGGCGGTGATCGCCACGGTATCTTGATAGCTTCTGCCCGTCAGCTCGGAGTTCGGCTCGTGGACCTGAAGGCCTTTTTCGATCCCTACGATCCGCCCGCGACCGATTTGATCGCGCGGCTGCGGTACTGGGCTGAGCTTCGGCCGCACGATACCAGCTTTCGGTTCACAGATGGTGAGGGCAACGATGTCCAGCTGACCTATGCCCAGCTTTGGCTTGAGGCGCGGAGGCTGGCCGCGTATCTGCAATCCCAAGGCGCCGGCGGTGAACGGATCGTCTTGCTCTACCCGCCGGGCCTGGAATTTGTCGTTGGGTTCTTCGCATGCCATGCGGCCGGAGCCGTTGCCGTACCGGCATACCCGCCGCGGAAGAACCGCAAGGCAACTCGAGTGCGCGGAATCGCCGAGAACGCAGGTGCAAAGTTTGCACTGTCGACGGCGAACGTCGTCGAGCAGATCGAACGAAATCCGGAACAACGGCAGGACCTCCGCGAAATGCGGCTGTTGGCCACGGACGTTCCGAGCGCGCGGATCGACGGCTGGGCCGATCCAAAAATCGATCCGTCAAGTCTGGCGGTTCTGCAGTACACAAGCGGATCAACCGGCTCACCCAAAGGCGTGATGCTCACCCATCGCAATCTGATGGTGAACTGTGAGCTGATCATGCATGCGTTTGAATACACGCGAGATGGCTTGGGCTTGAGTTGGTTGCCCACCTATCACGACATGGGTCTTGTCGGGGGCGTCCTGAACCCGCTGTATGCCGGGCTGCCGACCCTGCTGATGAGTCCGATGACGTTTTTGCAGAAGCCCAGTCGTTGGCTTCGGGCGATCAGCGATTATCAGGTCAGCATCACGGGTGGACCTAACTTCGCTTACGAGCTGTGCTTGGAAAAGATCGAAGATCGAGAACTGGAAGGACTTGATCTGCGGCGTTGGACGACGGCCTACAACGGCGCCGAACCGGTTCGAGCCAGCACCTTGCAAGCGTTTGCTGCACGGTTTGCACGCTACGGATTTCATCGCCGCGCGTTCCTGCCTTGCTACGGCATGGCAGAGACCACGTTGATTGTGACTGGGGGACCGCGGGCCGAAGCGCCGGCATCCGTCACCGTGGTCGGACGTGCTTTAGACAACCGCCAGGTCGAACTGACCACCTCTCAGGATCCATCGGCCCGGCAGTTGATCGGCTGCGGGGTAACATTACCGGAGAGTAAAGTCTGGATCGTTGATCCCGACACGCGCGAACGGTTGCCGGCCGAGCGTGTCGGCGAAATTTGGATCCAGGGGCCCACCGTCGGCGAAGGCTACTGGCAGCAGTCGGAAAAGACGGCGGCCACATTTCATGCGGAAACCGCGGATGGCGAGGGACCGTTCCTGCGGACCGGCGATCTCGGGTTCTTTCACGCAGGTCAGCTGTATGTGGCAGGCCGCTTGAAGGACATGATCATCGTCCGGGGCGTCAACCGGTATCCGCAAGACATCGAGTACTCGGTCGAAGAAGCGACGGATTGCGTGACCCATGGCGCCGTGGCGGCCTTCGCCATGGATCGTGATGGACGCGAACAACTGGTGATCGTTGCCGAAGGCGTGCGGCGGCGCGATGTGGACTGGGATGCCCAGATCCAGACCATTCGGCAAGCCGTCACACGCGATCACGACCTGCCGCCGGATGCTGTATTCATTACCCGTCCGGGCAGCATCCCTAAGACCAGCAGCGGCAAGATTCAGCGTCACGCCTGCGAAGCCTCCCTGCGAGACAACACCCTTCAGGTTGTCGCCCGCTGGCAACGCTGGGAAGAACTCGGGCTCGGTGTCGGCCGGGGTCCCGTGATGCAAGCCGCGGCCGTCACGCTCGGTGGAACATCAGGCGAAGCCGGGACCGTCGACAAACCGAGGTCCGCCGCCACGCGCCAACCAGCCGCCGAGACCGTCGCCGTCGTGATGCACCATATTCGCAGCATCGCGCGAGAGAGAGCCGAATCACTCAGTCTGGATACCAACATCGTCTTGGATCTTGGCCTGGACAGCCTCGAGCGTTTGGAAATTGCCCACGCGATCGAACAGGCCTTCGGCGGACGATTTCCCGAAGATGTTCTGCAGGAAATCGAAACGCTTCGCGAGGTCGCATTGGCGGTGGAGGACCACCTGCCCAGCAACTCGGCTGCTTCGCTGGGTTTGCAACCGGCTTCGGCAGCAACGAAGCTCGAAAACGCCTCGCGCGAGACACCGTCAGAGAATTACCGATTTGAGCAACTTCCCGAGTATCGCCGCTTCAAACAGACCTCGGCCCAGCTGCTGTTGACGGGCGTGCCCAACCCCTATTTTTCCGTTCACGAGGGAATCGTTCGCGATACGACGGTCGTCGGTGGCCGGGAGCTGGTCAGCTTCGCCAGCTACAACTACCTGGGGACGTCAGGCGACCCAGTCGTTTCGAATGCCGCAAAATCCGCGATTGATCGGTATGGAACCAGCGTATCGGCCAGCCGCCTCGTCAGTGGCGAGAAACCGCTCCACCGAGACCTGGAGCGGGCCATCGCAGACTTCATCGGGGTGGAGGACGCGCTCGTGTTCGTTGGCGGCCACTCCACCAATGAAACCACGATCGGGCACTTGGTCGGGCCGGGCGACTTGATCCTCCACGACGCACTCGCTCATAACAGTATGATTCAGGGTGCGATCCTCTCGGGAGCCCGTCGGCGCCCCTTCCCGCACAACGACTGGCGGACCCTGGAAGAACTGCTCAAGCAGGTCCGGCACGAATATCGCCGCGTGTTGATCGCCGTCGAAGGCGCTTACAGCATGGACGGCGACTTCTGCGATCTTCCCGAACTGATCCGCATCAAGAAGGAGCATCACGCCTGGCTGATGGTGGACGAGGCTCACTGTTTGGGAGTCATGGGCAAAACGGGGCATGGAATTGGTGAACATTACGGCGCGGACCCGCACGCCGTCGACATTTGGATGTCAACGCTCAGCAAGTCGCTGGGAAGTTGTGGCGGTTACATCGCAGGTTGCTCTGAGTTGGTCGAGTACCTGCGTTACACGGCGCCGGGCTTTGTCTTTAGCGTAGGCCTGCCTCCACCGGCGGCAGCGGCTGCACTGGCGAGCCTCCGGTTGCTTGAGGATGAACCCCAGCGCGTCGCCGTCCTGCAAGCACGTTCGGCTCAGTTCCTGGAACTGGCCCGGGCCCGCGGCCTGAACACCGGGCTTGCCGGCGGCACCGGGGTGGTCCCGGTCATCACCGGCAACTCACTGCTCGCGCTGCGGCTGAGTCGTCGACTCTTCGAGAGAGGAATCAACGTTCAGCCGATTCTCTATCCGGCTGTTGAAGAAGCCGCCGCTCGGCTCCGTTTCTTCATTACGTCCTGCCATTCGCCTGAGCAAATCGAACGTGCGGTCAATGAAACGGCCGATGCACTCGAGTCTCTGGGCGTGATCCTGCAACCGAGACGGACCGCTCGCGAGCCCGCATTGGCTGGGGCCATGCCCGATGCCCGCCGCTAATGGATGGACCGTGAAACGCGGGGGGACCTTCCGTTTGCTTCGGCTGGAATCATGACGGCGCTCCCAGAAAGGCGTTGTCTTTACCCTGCATCGTCGGCAGGAGGAAGCTTTTCAAAGTCGCACGGCGGCCCGCCTTAGCAGGTTGATCTTTGTGTCAACCCTCATGACTTCACGGCTGCCAACACCCCGATGAGGTCATTGCTTTGAGGGCCCATGCCTCGCGGGCGCAACGCAGAACCACTGCAAAGAGCTCGATGGCATGCGATTCCCACGAAGACTTGCGTGGGCTACCGACGCGTTTTAAGGCACCGGTTCCATTCCAGGTTCCGCGGAGTTCTGGGTTGGCGCTGCGGTTCAGATCCTTAGAATGGGAGGTTAGTCTAACGATAATTTTCGATTTCGTTTCGGAGGGTGTTCGCCTGTGTTGACCGAAGCCGCTGTCGAGAAGAGTTTTCGAGCGCTGTTCACCACGAGCCGGTTGGACGAGGATACGCTCGAACGAGCCGAGGAGCTCCTGGACGAGTTGCGTCCCGAAAGTCCACTGCGACATCGACTGTCGGTGGAACTCGAAGAGCTGCAGAAGTTGGCGGCTGCCAAGCCTTGAACTTCTAAAGCGTGGCGTTGACCGCCAGTCCCGCGTTCGCAGTTTTGTTCGTGTGCTTTCGCAGCATGGGCTGCGTCAAGAACGCTGTCGGCCGCAAGATCCGAAGCGGCTCACTGGGTCGGGGTGCGGGTTCGTGACGTTGCTGGGTAAGCTTGAGCAATGAAAACAGCCCCGGTCAATCGACCGGGGCTGTTTTTGTTTTCAGATTCCCGCAGAGGCCCGCGACTATCGATTCACTGCGATACCGAAGGTCACACCTGCCAGAACGACACTCTGATCGTTCGGGTCTTGGAACGTGCCACGCCAGACCCCTTGGGCGTATTGCATGTACTGGAAGCCCACTCGAAGATCGACGTACTTCGTCAGGGTGTAGGCTGCTTCAGCTCGCAGGTCGCCACCCCATACGAACTCACCGTTGTGATCGTAGTCCACCAGGGGGCTGACCGGACCGTTCAGCCCGAACAGCGTCCAGTCGTCACCAAGGAACGTGTTGTCAGTATCGTAAATCGAATACTTCGTACGGTCACGTTCGCTGTGGTGCTGGAAGTTCTGCAGTGCGAATGCGCGGAACTCAGCCGAGAGTACCCAACGCTGTCGGTAGTAGGTGTAACGACCACCAACCTGACCACCAAACATGTCGTTCTTGGTATTTGCACGGAACCGGTTGATCTGCTCCACGTTGAAATCCGCGGTTCCGTCGTTGTCCACGTCCAGACCGAATGTGTTGTAGTTCATCCGCAGGAATGTGTCTTTCAGCTGAACATAGCGGAAACCAAAGAACGGCTCCAGAATCCCCCCATGCATATAGGGGTCCAAGCGAAACGTCTTGTTCAGTTCAAAGCCGCTCATCCCGAACACGTTGACGCTGTTCTTGATCACAACGCCTCGATAACCCAGGTTCGGATTGTTGCCGAACTCAGGTGGGACGATGAACACGCCCAGAGCATCGTCGTCGTCATCACCGTCACCGTTGGATATCGGAATCAACGGGAACCGAGGATCGATCACTCGCGGATCCTGAGGGTTGGACAGGTCCAACCGTGTGATTGTCAGCTTGTCATAGTCGTTCGGTCCACCCATGTGGTAGATCGTCGAAGCCCAACCGTTGTCCTCTTCCAGCATGTAGCCGATATCGTACCGGTTACCCCAGCCGTAGGCGCCTTCGGTGTAGTCTTCGCGCCCTTCCGGGTTGCTAACCCACAGATAAATCCGGTCGTAGGCGCCGAACCAGCCCGTGTTCGCGCGCTGTTCCGGCTTCATGCCAGCCAGATCCACATCGTAGATTGGCTCGAAGTAGCGGTGATCCGGGTTGAACTCCAGCGGATCCGCGATTGGCAGATGCGACTGAGCGAACGCCCAGTGAGGCATTGCAGCGGCTGCTGCCACCGCCACGGCGAGAAGAATCGCAAACTTGGATACCGTCATGACTGCTTCCACCGTTGCGGGTGAAGTCGGGCGGTGGACCGCGCATCGGGCAAAACCCACGGCATGCCGCTGCACACGATGGGCAGCGACCCGCGCCGTCGGCGGTCCGGTTGTGCGGGTAGTATCGGCTGCCCCCTTGCGAGGAATTCAGCAACTTTGTGAGTTGCCTTCCGCAAGTAGCGCGGATTCCGCCTCCCCCCCGTGTTCGGCCTGCCCCTAAGATTTGCCCAGCCTGCGCTGACTCACAAAAAAGTCGCTGAGCACCTTGCCACAGGCTTCGGCCAACACGCCCGCTTGGACCTCGCAACGATGGTTCAGACGAGCGTCATTGAGCAAGCGAAATAGTGAACGAACGGCGCCTCCCTTGGGATCCTCGGCCCCATACACCACGCGGGGGACACGGGCTTGCAGGATCGCGCCCGCACACATCGGACAGGGTTCCAGCGTCACGAACAGGGTGCACCCCTCCAAACGCCACGAGCCGAGCGCGGCAGCAGCCTGCGTGATGGCCAGCATTTCCGCGTGAGCCGTCGGATCTTGCAGCTGCTCGCGCTGGTTATGGGCTGCCGCAATCACCCGCTGCTCACGGACGATGATCGCACCGACCGGAACTTCCTGAGCATCTGCCGCCACTTGGGCCTCGGCCAAGGCTCGCATCATGAAGCTCGTGTCCGACTGTGGCTCGCCAAGCCATTCTTCCCAATCTCGCCCGTTCACCCTCACACCTTTCCAGTCAGCGTTCACCATCCTGCAAGCTGCGGATCCGCAGGCTTCGGGCTTCCCCCCGAGAAGCGAACACCGCCAAACCCAAAGGCAAGGAAGGCAGGACCTCGGGCCGAACGTCAAACCGATGCTCGCCCCGCGGCTGGTCGACCATCAACCGATCGTCGATCCAGGCCGCAATTCGATCCTTCGAAACACGGATACGAATCCGGTACCACTGGCCGTTTTCGAATGTCTCGATCCGTTGCGTCTCATTGTGAGCCGCATCCTCGTCGTCCACATTGGACAGCCCCACGACCGTGCCCGCCCAGCCACCGACAATCAACGAGCACCGCTGGTCCCCCACGGGAAATGTCAAACCACAGAAGAAATCGATTCCCTCAACGCGGCGGGCCTCAAGCTCCAACTCGAAATCGTCGCGCGGGATTTCGCCCTTGTAATGAACACCCGAAAGCGGATCCCCTCGGCCGATCTTGACCAGCCCGTCTCCCACGAACTCGACGGGCCCCCGCCCCCCGAATTGACTCACCTGCCAGCCATCCTTCGCTTCCACGAAGTCCAGTGTCCGCCACGCCACGTTTGAATCGTCGGCGCGCACCAGCGAACCGCCAAGGCAGCCGAGAATCACGATCAGCATCTTCTCGGTGACCCCACGCTGCCTCAGGAGCACCTGCAATTTGACTGTGCTGGTCAAGGTCCTGGGCCGTAGGCGACCTGCGTTCGGGGAATGGATGGTCCTGAAGCCTCTTGCTGAATAAGCGAGTCGGCGGTATCGACCTGCCAATTCGACGAGTCTTCGCATTTCACTGAGTCTTTCCTGTGGGTTGGACCTTCACGATGCATCCCCTGGCAGCTTCCGTCCGTCCTGCTAGGTTGTTCCAAAACAAGAGAACAGGTCGCGAAGCGATTCCGCATGCCCTCGATCCCCGGCTCCTGCAAGGATGAGAGTGAACGTGAGGGGCTCGCGAGAGAACATCGCGTCTGCAAACGTTCGCTGTCCTCACAGGTTTCGCCCCTCGGTCGATCGACAGGCAATCGCCCAACGAGAGCCTCACAACCGCCTGGCGGATCGTGCAGGCGAATGAGGCCTCCCCAGCATGAGTTATAGCAGCGGTCCATCAGAAGCGGCCCATTCAAAGGCCCGGAGGACGCCGCCGACTGACGATTTGAACGATCGTCCCAGGGCGAATCGTGCCTTTGCGCGGCGCGTGCTGTGGCTCGCTTTGCTCGGGTACTGGGCCGCGATGTTTATCGGGACGCACCTGCCCGTCTCGAGTCTTCCGGAATCTATCCCGATCACGACCCATGATCGTTGGCTGCATTTCTTGGCATTCGCCGGACTCGCGATGCTGCTCGCTTTCGTGATGCGGTCACACTCGAACGGTCTGCGAATGCGTCATGCCGCATTGGTGATCCTGATTTGCATGATTTACGCGTCCGTCGACGAGTGGACTCAAGGCGCGATCCAAGGCCGCGAGCCAAGTCTATCGGACTTAATTTCGGACTTCTGGGGCGCAATGACAGGCATCGGCCTGGTGTGGCTTGGACAATGGGCCATCACCATTTGGACTGCTGCCCCGCGACGATCTCTTCGCCAGGACAGCTAGGCTTCGGCCTTTCCCGTCATTGCATGTCCGCTCGCAGGCATCTTCACGGGGAGGAAAAATCCAGTCTCCCGAGCCGATCAACGTTCATCCATCTCGCTAAGTTGCGACTCCACGCGATCGGCCTGCCAGGCGATCGCACTGATCAGTCGACACAACTCCAGAGAATCCGCCGTGTCGGCAAGTGCCCGCGCTCCTAACAGCACCTCGGGGCCCGAGTCGGATTCGCGGATCGAGAACGCGCCCTGAATCAATCGCTGGTTATGCCGAAGCAGTTTTTCTGCGAGCTCCGGCCGATAGATTCCGCATCGGCTTTGAATTGATACGACCGGAGCCGGATTGTCTGATGCCGCTTGAAACTCGATCGAGACGCGCTGCTGGCGCAAATTTCCTATCGGTACGGTGATTTGCCATTCGGCTGCGTCGTCCTTCAACCTCCAGCCGTGCTGTTCCGCCAAGCTCCGGATGATCGCTTGGGCATCCGCGTTGCCGACAGATGGTCCACTCGGACGCAGATCGCCGAAATCCGTGGTCGACGGTAAGGCCCTTGCCACGTCCGCTGGCTGACCCGGCTGCGGGCGAGCCGACGACGGTTCGCCCTGCGACCGCATGGCCTCGCGGAGCATTCCGGGCAGCATCATCCCCAGGCCAGCCCCCACTCCGACTTGCATCGCAGAATCTCCAGTGGCGGCTCCTGCATTCCCCATCCCACGCGCGGCCTCGTAGAGCATGAACGATCGCAGGTCCCCAATCGCACCCATCGCCGTGCGCGCATCAATCGCCTGTTGCACTTGCTCAGGCGGAGTGATGCTCGTGATCAGAAAATCGACTAACTGCAGGCCCAGCTTCGAGAATCGATCCGCGACCTTTCCACGGGTTGTCGTCGAAACCTCCTCAAGTCGGCTGGGCAATTCCAGCAGGCTGAAGCCGCTCTCGCTCAAAACGTCTGCCAGCGCGGAGACGATCGCATCGCGAAGGTAATTTTCGATTCCCTCGGTGGTCACCCGTCCTTGAGTCCCCACCGCGTTACTGAGAAACCGCACCGAATCCTCGACGCGAAATGTATAAGCACCGTGGCACCGCAAGCGAACGACGCCAAACTCACGGTCTTTGATCGTGATCGGCTGCGGTGTTCCCCATCGTTGATCAAGGAATGTTTGCAGCGAAATGAAATACACTGAAGCCTGAAACGGCGATCGCTCCCACGGAAATGTCAGCAGCCGCCCGATGATCGGCAGGTTGTTGGTGGTCAACGTATGACGGCCGGCCGCAAACAAGTCGCGAGGCTGACCGTCGTAAACGAACACGGCCTCCTGGTTCGGCTGGACGATCAACTGAGCGCCGTACTGAATATCTGTCGACCCATCCGCTGGCACCCGCTGTACGATCGACCGTCCTGATTCATCGAACGATTGGATTACTTCTAGCCGCATCGTTTCCTCACACACCCGTTGCAGTTCGGCTCGGACTGGGACTCCGTGACCCCGATCCCTCGCGGTCGGGCCGTCGCAGTGAAATGCAATGATATCAGGTAGGCCTGACCGCTCTCCATCCACGCCCGCCGCCCCAAACAGAATCGCGGTATCAAGAAAACTGCCTACTGCAGGTGCCGATCGCTCGGATGTCAGCCCCCCCAATCGCAACGACAAACTGACCTAGCGGCTGACACCCTACGCCCGCTAACGTCCGCCCACCCAAGTTCCGTCGTCACGCACTGGTCATGCGATGTCTGTCCGTATTGCCCGCAACCCGCGAATGCTGATCCGCAGCTGCAGCATGGGATTGCTGCTGCTCGCAGGCTGCGCCGACGGCCCATTCTATGGCATCAAACAGACGATGCCTTGGATCCGCTCTCAGTGGAGAGCCGACGAGAAACTCGGGCCTACGGACCATCAACGCCGCGAAGAACTCCAGGAGTTAGCTGGAAAACTTCGCAGAATGCCTCCTGACGAGCAAACGCGTTGGCTCCAACTGCTCGAAGGAGTCGTCGCTCACGATCAGAGCCCCCTGATGCGGCAACTCGCTGTGCGAACGGCCGGCGCGTCGGATCGCCCTGAGGCGATGCCCGTCATCGTTGCTGGCGCAAACGATAAAGACTCCATCGTGCGAATGGCAGCTTGCGATGTGCTTGGACAACGCTCCGAGCCCGAGGCGATCACCAAACTCGCAGAGCTTGCGGGCGGGGACCTCGACTCCCATGTCCAGCTCGCCGCAATCCGTGCGCTGGCCCACCACGAAGGAACGGCCGTCGACGACGCGATGCGGCAGGCGCTGGAACAGAATGATCCGATGATGCGCCTGGCGGCGATGGAAGCACTCAAAGCGCAGCGCGGCGTCGATTACGGAAAAGACCCCGCCGCCTGGGTCGCTGCTCTGGATGGTAAAAACCCGCCGAACCGCCCCTCTTGGGCCCAGCGTCTGTGGCCGTGGTTCTGAATTGCGGCCCATCCCGTGCCAAACACTCTTGACCCCGCCAGCCCGTTCCTAGCGCCGATATCTCGGGATGAAAGAGACTACTACGCAATACGAGGTTCCAAGCGGCCGATCCGTTGGAACCGAGGCTCGATCGCTTGCCTAGTTTTTCCCTATTACCTGGAAGCAAGCGCGGACTTCTCCGGTGGTGCGGTTTTTGATGCTTGGCTGAATTGATCGGCCCAAGGTTCCGATAGACCACACGGGCACGGCGATGCAGCCAGCACCGAGCTGCATGGTCCGCGGCCCTGTTTTGCCATCCTCCCTGGTCGGCACCTCATGCTTCATTTTGTTTTCCGCGAACAAGCGGCATGGCTACTGCGTTTCTGGGTCCTGCTGGCAACCGCCTGCGGTTTGCTGGGGGTGATCGCCGCGACAGGTGACGACGGTAGAAAGTCGACCGCAGCTCGTCGATCTGCCGAGGGCCCTCCGACGCTTCGTGTGGCACGAGACGCGCCTCCGCTGGAGCGGGTTGGCGAACGCGACGACGTTGAATCGGAACCGGGGTCGCGTGATCAGCAATCGGCCAACGACGCGGAGGACGCGTTGCCGGTGGAGGACGACCGACCGACGCAAGTCGACGCGGCGGAGCACGGGGAACTTGATCCGGCTGCCTTGCCCGACGGACCCCTGGACGATGATGGCTGGTTGCCGCGAGCCGTGATTAACGAGCGGCTCGGCGCTCAGCCTATTGGTCATTCCAGTCGCCGACGGACGATGCCCCTCAAGCGTCCGCGTGATCCGATTCTGGACAAGGAAGCGAACCAGTCGACTCCGGAACTCGAGCCGCCGATCGTCGACGATGAATCGGTCGAATCGACGCCTTCCACGACCGACGATCCCGCGCCGACTCCCCCGGTCGATGACGAGGGGTTCAACAACGTGTATGACGGCAGGCCGCCTCAATCATCGCGGCGAAACGCGGAACCCGCGCCGCGATCGACCCCATCCAGATTGGATCCGGAACCAGGAAGCGGTGCTCGGTCGCGTGGAAAGCCCGTCGATCCGCAAAGTGGCAGGCCACGAGGTTTGCCAAACCAGCAGTCGCCGCGCGAAGTTCCATCCACACCACCGACTCCCTCGCCGCGGCAGCAATCAGGCCAAGTGCCGCCTGTGAGTTCAAGCCGTCTTCCCCAGACCACGGATCCGAGCGGCAAGCCGTCGATGGCTCAGGGGAATCCATCGCCTGAGAAAGCGCAGTCGACTCCACCCGCCGGCGGATCGATCGTTCCGTCCGTGGCTCCATTTGATATTGCCTTGCCTCGCTTGGAAGCGCCGCTTCCGCCCACCGTTCAGCGATTGCATGCGCCGATCCGCAGCGCGCTGGCATACCATCAGGCGCGACGTGAGAATGTCGCGGAACGCACCCCTTGGGGTGTGTTCCATGCAATGCTGCCCTATCGCGAACGCACCCAGTTGGTCGCCGGCCGCCGCGTTGTCAACGCCACGAGTTGGCTCGCGGGTAACCAGCCGATGCGCGGCATCCGCGTGATGGCTGTCGACAAGCAAGGACTGTTTGCCCGACAGGGGATCGGCATGCAGGGTCACCAAGGACAAATGCTGGCGATCTTTGCCCAGACGGGCGTGCCTGCCGACTATCCGCTGTATGTGGGCCAGAAGCGTTTCTCGGTACAGGACCTGATTGAGCGAGAGATGGCGGATTGCAAAGGCAACTCCGAACTGACCTTTGTCTTGATTGGATTGGCCGGATATCTGCCCACCAACGCACAGTGGCAGTCATCGGACGGAGAAGCGTGGGATTTCGAACGTCTGCTCCGCGAAGAGTTATCACAGCCGATCGTCGGCGCTGCGTGTGGTGGCACCCATCGGCTGATGGGATTGACCTTCGCGTTGCGACAACGCCGGGCCGAAGGACTGCCGATCACGGGCCAGTGGGAGCGTGCCGACGAGTATATTCAAGACTTCATCAAGTACGCGTTTACACTCCAAAATCCTGATGGCTCGATGAGCACCTCCTGGTTCGAAGGCCGCGCTGACAACGGCAAGCTGGACCGTAAACTTCAGACCTCCGGTCACATCATGGAATGGCTGATCTATGCGCTTCCTCCCGAACGATTGACCGAAGACCGCGTCGTTCGCGGCGTCCAATTCCTGACAAGATGCCTTTGGGATCAGCGGTCGCAGAAATGGGAAGTCGGTCCAAAGGGCCACGCACTGCGGGCCCTGGCGCTCTACCAGCACCGCGTCTTTTCGGCATCGCCTGACGAATCCCCAATGGCTTCGTCTCGGACCGCGACATTGCCCAGTCGGGCGCCGAGGCATGCGCCGGCCCGCCCGCGTTGAGCATGGCTCGCGGAGACCTGGCTGAGTGAAGTTTCTCGCGACCTGGCGAGATGCCTTGGTCCGCTGACAGGCGGCTCGACGGGCACTTGGCCGACGCCGTTTCACGTCGGCCTGCGGATCGGCTCATGGACAAACCGTAAGCCCGCTGCCGGCACGTCAAGCTACCAACTGGCATGCTCCTTTTCTGCGAGCTACGATGCCGGTAGAGTCGGTTCGCAGGCTAACAGCCACAAGCCCGCTGGCTTGAGCGCGTTGCTGGCCGGTGCTTGCCGCCGTTTCGCGTTTCTATTTCCCCCGTGTTGATCGATCATTAGTTCCGTCGTCATTTGTACCCCGCGTCATGGCTGGTCCTCGCCCCAACAAACCTTCGATGCAGATCGTAGCGACCGCCGCCCAGTTGGCGGTGGCCGCCGACGCGGACGCGCTGTTGGTTTTGCTGGACGATTCGCCAGACTGGAAGAAGCTCCGGTCAACGCTCGGTGAACTCGCGGTTCCCGTGATCGTCGCGCACGACAGCCCGCAAGCGCTTGAAGGTGCCGGCGAGTTCGGCTTGCATCCATTGCCGTTGCACCGAGAGAAGGCTCCGTTGCTGGAGCGATTGCAGCATGCCTTGCTGGAGGCCGTCAGCCAGGGGTTGCTTGATCCGAACGGTGAGTGCATTGCCGTCTATAGCGGCTTTGAACGCGGACGGCTGGATTCGATCAGCCATTTACAGCTCGACGAACGGCTTCGTCGACTCACAGTTCGTGACCTTCAGCGACTCAAATCCAGCGTCCCGCTAAAGTCATTGAAGCAAGTCGTTGACCTGGCAATCGCGATCGGCCACGAAGGTCGAGAAGGCAAACGCGTGGGCACGATCATGGTGATCGGCGACACGCGTCGTGTGCTGGAACATTGCAAGGACTCCGGGGTTGATCCCTTCCGCGGCTACAGTCGCAAGCACCGCAGCATCTTCGACCCGCGCGTCCAAGAGGACATCAAAGAGATCGCGCAGCTCGACGGCGCTTTCATCATCGGCCCGGACGGCATCGTGGAAAAAAGCCGGCAGATGCTGGAAGTCACGCACGAGGAATTGCAGCTCTCGAAAGGTCTCGGATCGCGTCATTGGGCAGGGGCCGCCATCAGTCGACGGACCAAAGCGATTGCGGTCGTTGTCAGCGAAAGCAACGGCACCGTGCGGATCTACCAAGGCGGTGAGCTGGTGATGCGGATCGAGCCGCGTGAACAGGCCGTCAAGTGGCAGGAGTTCATCATGCATCCGCCCGCCGCGGCGGATGGCGATTGATCTCGTCGGACCAGCGATCCGAAGATTGCTGAGCGCTAATTCTGCCAGCGATCCTCTTGATGAGATGTCGTAAGTCTCTCGCGATCCTACGCGTTAGACTTGTCAGGAACTCACGATCCGGCTGGCGTGGAACGAAGCAGCGGACCGTCTCGCCGCTCTGCGGCGATCCATTGATCACGGTTCGTCAATAGACGCGCTGAGGATTGGCCTCGTCTCGCATGTCGTCGTCCGCTTCCGCTCACTGAGTCCCCCAGGAAGTCTGTCCAAGACGACGCCCGTGTCTCCCGTTTGTGAGCCCGAGGCTTGGGTCCATTCCCCGACCGACAAGCACCCGTCGATAAGGATTTCCAAAAGTGTTCGTGGGACGGGTTCCTGTCAGACGCCTTGCAAAATGGCCAGCCCCGGGTCCGAACCGGCCGGCAATCGAGGCTGGTCGCCAAGATCGGCCTTGTCATCAGGTTCCGAGGTTTGCAATCCTCTGGGCTGCCGATCACGCCCCCCATTCTTGCGTCTTTCAGGATTTCCGGCATGGATGCTCGGTGCTACCGCGTTGCGGCTTGCTTCCTGGTTCTGGCATGGACGGCTGTGGATGCATCCGCCCAACAATCGAAACCCGCGTCGAACAACTCGCCGCCCGACGGTCCGCAGTACCTGCTGCGCTACAAGCTCAAGCCCAATGCCGTGCTGCGCTACGAAGTGACGCATCTGGGCCAAACAAAAACACGGATTCAAGGAAAAGAAGAAGTCACTGAGACACGCAGCGTCAGTACCAAGCGATGGAATGTTACGGACGTCAATGACCAAGGTGAGATGACGTTTGAAAACCTGGTGGAAGCGGTCGAGTTGTCGCAGAAACTCAATGATTCATCGCCAATCGTTTTCAACTCTCGAACCGATTCCGAACCTCCGCCCCAGTTCCTGCCGGTCGTCGAGACAATCGGAAAACCGCTGACCACCATCCGCGTCAATCCGCAAGGCCAGGTGCGCGAGCGGAAAGACCAGGGAGGCATGTCGGGCAACAGCTTGGGGATGGGCGAGCTGACGATTCCCATGCCTGCCGAACCCTTGTCGATCGGCGGCCGCTGGACCGTACCTCGCGACATCCAGGTGCGCACCGATGGGGGCGAAGTCAAGAAGATCAAGATTCACGAGGTATACACGCTCGAACAGGTCCAAACCGGGATCGCCACCCTCTCGGTAAAATCACAGCCGATCACGCCGGTCGATGATCCTGCACTGGAATCTCAGCTCGTTCAGCAACTGAGCAACGGGAAGATCAAGTTCGACCTGGATGCGGGTTACGTTCTCGAAAAGCAACTCGACTGGCAAGCCACCGTCGTCGGTTTCCGCGGTGCTGACAGCATGCTCGAGTATCTCGCTCGACTCACTGAGAATTTTGTTGCCGAAACGTCCGCGACAACTCGCGCGGCAGGCCGCAGTTCGAACAATCCGCAGCGGTAGTGGCCGCTGTCGGAATTTGCCAGCTGAGTCGCGCGCAGATAACGCTTGGCTGATTCCGATGAAGCTGACGCACAATGGCGTTCCAGTGTGAATCAAACTGAATCGATTCAAACTAGGACGCCATCTCGTATTCATTTTTGGCTGAGCGACTCCTTGGACATGCGAGTCCCAAACTTGAGAATCGGCGTCCATACTGACCGTGCATTCGGATGTGTCCATCTTCGCACGTACTTCCTCTGACCGTCACGGGATGCTGACGCAGAACTGCGATCATTCACACGTGCAATTGTCTCATGCGGTGGCATGATCCTTCATAAGTCCTTGGTTGCCCGCCTCGAGCAAGCTCATCAAGGGGATCGGCAAGACTGCGGACTAGTTCGCTAGGGGGACCGGTCACTGGCCGATCCTCGCCTCGATCGCGGGCGACTGCGTTCTGAAAATGCTGCACGAGCCAGGGCACTCGAAGAGTTACTGGACTTTGCATGTGAGACCAGCTCCTCACCATTTCGCTCCCATGGCCTGACTCGAGCAGATCTGGCTAGACCATCGACCAAGCCGCAATTCGCTCGCAACTCCGTGCACCTGCAAATGACAGGGTGTGAGCGCAGGGAAGGGCTCAGGCGAACACTGATCGTGGAACACGGATTACGCGCATCGAAGAATACGACCCCTGCGGCGAAAGCTCCGCGTGGAAAGCTTCTCTGAATCCACATTCATGGGCTATTCACAGATCGTTCAACCTTCATTCGAGAATCCGCCATACAGTTTCGCCGCGGCAAAAAGATCCGCCGCTTGTGCCCGCGAGAAAGTCGCGTGGCACGCGGGCTTTTTTTCTCATTCCAACCGAGGCATTCCATGACGGAACAACCTTCAAGTGCACAGCAGTCCGATTCGCGGTGCCAGGTGCACCGCAGAGATTTTCTCTCCGGCAGCGCGCAGATTATGGGTGCCCTTGGTTTGGGCAGCATTACACAACTGATGGTCACAAAGTCAGCCAAGGCTCGCGGAGCAAACATCGGCTACGGCCCGCTCGCCCCCATTGCCGATGACGTTACGGGCCTGCCTTTACTCAAACTTCCGCAGGGATTTCGGTATCGCTCTTTCAGCTGGAGGGGCGACACGATGTCGGACGGAAAGTTGGTGCCGCAGGCGCATGATGGAATGGCAGTTGTCGACTTGATCGATGGCAAGAACCGCGGCGAGCTGATCCTCGTTCGAAACCACGAGCAGCGACCGTTCAGGTCGGGAAATGTCGTGAATGCAGGTGTGGACCCGGCAATCATTTACAATCCGGACATCAATGCGGTGGGTGCGACGACCACCCTTCGCTTCGATTCAACGAACGGCCGATGGTTGGATTCTCGAATCAGCCTCGCAGGCACGATCACCAATTGTGCGGGCGGAGTGACTCCGTGGGGCAGCTGGCTGACCTGCGAGGAGCAGATCGCCGACATCGGGGGGCTCCCGCACGGCTATGTGTTTGAAGTGCCCGGACAACTGCCTGCCCGTCCGATTCCGTTGACAAGCATGGGCCGATTTGCTCACGAAGCGGTTGCCGTGGATGGGCGGACAAGCATCATCTACTTGACCGAAGACGATCGATACGTCTCCGGCTTCTACCGCTTCACGCCGAATGTGCCCTTTACCACCTACGGATTAGAAGCGGGTGGCACCCTCGAGATGCTCGCGGTGGTTGGCCAACCACAGGCCGACCTACAACAGGCGGAATTTGGGCAGAGTTTTTCCGTCGAGTGGATCGAGATTGAGTTTCCAGATACCCCTCGCGTCACAAACGTCGGACCATTTGGCTCCTTCGATGGGTCAAGGACCAATGCGTCAGGTCCCTTCTACGAAGGCTGGTTGAAGGGGGCCGCCCGGTTTCGGCGACTAGAGGGGTGCTGGTACGACGGCGGGAGCAAGATCTACTTTGCCGATACGGAAGGTGGGCGCCCCGCAGTGGACACAGGTGAACCGGAGGGTGTGATCTGGTGTTACGATATCGACGCCGAAACGCTGACCGTCATTTATGAATCTCCGGCCGAAGCTGTCCTGGACAATCCGGATAACGTGACGGTCAGCCCCAATGGCAATCTACTGCTGTGCGAAGACGGTGATTTGGATGGTTTGCGGCTTGCCGGCCTGACATTGGACGGTCAAGTCTTCCCGTTTGCCGTCAACAACGTCGTATTGAACGGTGAGCGAAATGGTTTGAAAGGTGATTTCCGCGGAGCAGAATGGGCTGGCGCTACATTCGATCCCACTGGGAAATGGCTGTTCGTCAACAACTTCGCACCCGGCATCACATTCGCCATCACTGGACCGTGGGCACGTGGTGCTTTCTGAAGCGAAGGGCGGACAAACTTAGTTGCAGTCATCGTCCGCCCGTCATTGAGTTCGCGGCTGGCGCCCCGCGTGTCGCGGGTTCGTCGCATCGCTTCGGTAACCTCGAGACTACAGTCGCTCCCCATGGATCGCGCCACGGCGATCCATGGGGCATCGGGGGGGATCGAACTACACAATCTCTACTCTCGCTCGGCATCGTCCTGACAGACCATTGGAGCATGTCCCAGCGCCTGCAGCCTGCGGTCGCCTTCCGCTTTTTCTCGATGAAGTGGAACAGGTTGTGCGGGGACAAGTTCGAGCGTCGGGCCCACCGACAGGGGGCTTGGTTGTAAGCTGCTGAAACTGAAGGCCGATCCAGGGGTAGACCAAGCCTTCCTCAGTCGTCCGTGCGCGGCTCCTGCTGAACCGCGCCGCCCCATCCGAGTTTTTCACGAAGAGTCTGATAGTCATTCTGGCCTGGCACGATCACCATCCGAAACGATTGGGCTGATCGTTCGACCCGAATTCGATCCCCCGCTTCCAGTCGGCATTGCACACGCCCGTCAACGACCAAGCTGGTCGAAGCATTCGGATTCGCAACCCGCAGTTCGTAAATCCGGTCGGCGCGATCGACGACGGGACGAAACGTCAGCGTGTGGGGACTCAATGGCGAGATCACGACGGCGGGCAGAGTTCGTTGCAGGATCGGACCGCCCGCAGAGAGATTGTGTGCGGTCGAGCCAACGGGCGTGCTGATTATCAAACCGTCACAGCGATACGACGAGGCGGGTTGTCCATCGACCTCCAAAGCGATCTCCAGAATGTTGTACGGAGGCCCGCCCATCACCGCGGCTTCGTTCAGGGCCGCCTGCCGAGCCACGCAGGTGCCACTTCGCCAGACAGAGCATTCCAGCATCAACGATTCGGCGACTCGGTACTCGCCCGCCGCAATCCGCGGCCACAGCTTCAGGAAGTTTTCCGGGGACAGCGCCGCCAGAAACCCCAACCGCCCGCAGTTGATTCCCAAGACGGGTAATTGGTTGGAACCCATCTGACGAGCGGCTTGGAGGATCGAGCCGTCGCCTCCAACCACGATCACCAGATCATGGCTGCAGTTCACGAAGTCATGCGCGAACTCCAGATCGATTGCTACCAGATCGGCACGCTCTGCGATCGGTCCTTGGAGTCGCTCGATCGCTTCATGAACGCGTGGCTTGTTCGGTGCACCCAAGATCACCACTTCAGGCCGAACACGACCAGCAATCCGCCATTGCGGTGGAGTGATTACCGAACCAACTTCGTCCACGCCTTCACTCTCCCGTTGGCCGCTCCACGCCGCTCAGCGACTCGACCTGCGGTTCACCCGCCACCTACCCATGACCCGATCGCGGACCGGTTGGTAGTGCCTCAGTAGTTCACAACTTCCGCCACTGCGCTATCCAGTTCACGACAGGCCTTTGCGATTCCCCGTTCATCCAGCTGCAAATCCGCCAGCAGCTCTTCACGCTCACCGTGTTCGATGAACCGGTCGGGAATCCCCAGGCGACGCATCCGGCGTGTATCGAGCCCCATCGTGCTGGCAGCTTCCACGACCGCGGAACCAAAGCCCGCCATCAGTTGGGCCTCTTCAATCGTCAGTACCCAACGGCATTCATTCCACAAACGCTCAATGATTACTTCGTCCAGCGGTTTTACGAACCGCGCATTGACCACAGCCACTTGAATCCCCTCCGTCGCCAGTTGATCGGCCGCCGCGATTGCCTGTTCCAGCAGCCCCCCACAGACAAACAGCGCGCCGTCCGTTCCCCACCGTATGATCTCGGACCGGCCCAGTTGCACGGGTTGGCATTCATACCCCAGAGAAAATGCGGGCGCTTTCGGATAGCGGATCGCAACCGGCCCGTCGTGCTGCAGCGCGAAATCGAGCATCAACCCCAGTTCGTCGGCATGGCCCGGCGCCATCACGACCATGTTCGGGAATACCCGAAGATAGCCCAAATCGAAAGTTCCATGATGCGTGGGACCGTCAGGTCCTGTCAGGCCGCCTCGATCCAGCATGAAGGTCACGGGCAGATTCTGCAGCGCGACCTCCTGGAAGATCTGGTCGTAACTCCGCTGCAGAAACGTGCTGTAGATCGCCACGATGGGCCGCATCCCCACTTTGCATTGCCCAGCCGCGAATGCCACGGCGTGGGATTCGCAGATGCCCACGTCGAAGAAACGCTCGGGGAACGCATCGCGCACCGGCTCGAGCTTGTTGCCTTGGCACATCGCCGCCGTAATCGCGGTGGCTCGCGGGTTTTCGCCCATCACCCGCAGGATCGCATCCCGCGCATAGTTCGTGAACGGCGCTCTCCCACCTCCTGTCGACGGTACCGCACGATTCCCTTCCTGTTTGAAGGCCGGTGGAGTGTGGAAGAAAACCGGATCCTCGGCGGCCGCTGGAACACCATGCCCCTTCTCAGTCACCACATGCAGCAGTACGGGACCTTCCTGCTCGCGAACCATCTGCAGGTACTTGCGCATCAAAGCGATGTCATGACCATCGATCGGACCGAGATAACGAAAGCCCAGTTCTTCGAACAGCATGCCGCCCAACAAACCGGCCTTCATCGCCTCCTTCATCTGCTGCAGCCAACGCTCGGCAGGATCACCCAGCACAGGGACTCGATTGAGCACTTTCACGACTTCATGCTTCAGTCCGCTGTAGTAAGGGTTGCAACGCAAGCGATCCAGGTAGCTGGCCACCGAGCCCACTCGCGGACAGATCGACATCTTGTTGTCGTTCAAGATGACCGTGAGGTTGGACTTCAGATGCCCCGCATTGTTCATCGCCTCGAAAACAATCCCCGACGGAAACGCCCCGTCGCCGATCACGGCCACGCTGTGCCGCTGCGACTGGCCCAGCAAATCGTCACCGCTCCACAATCCCAATGCCGTCGAGACACTGCACCCTGCATGTCCCGTCATGAACAGGTCGTAGGGACTCTCCTGCGGATTCGGGTATCCCATCAATCCGCCTTTGGTGCGAATCGAGTAGAAGTCCGCATAACGACCTGTCACCAACTTGTGCGGATAGATCTGGTGACCGGTATCCCAAATCAATCGATCGAATCGAAAGTCAAACACGCTGTGCAGCGCGAGGCACAATTCGATGACGCCCAGGTTCGACGCAAAATGAGCAGTCCGCGTCGAAAGCAGGTGGCAAAGCACATCCCGGATCTCGGCCCCCACTTCTTGGAGTTCAGCGACCGACATCGAGCGCAGCGGCTCAGCACTCTGCAATCCTGCGAGACGCGGATGGGACATCTCAGTGACTCCTCACAAGCACATAATCTGCCAGCTTAACTAACCGGATCGCCGGGGTCCCAAACCACTCCGCCGCCTGCCGAGCGACGGCGACCAGTTCCTGGGCCCGCTGCTGACTCCCGACGACCCCCAGCAGGGCCGGATAGGTCAGTTTTCCTTGCTGTAAATCCTTGCCAGCCGACTTGCCCAACTCAGCCGTCGTCGCGGACCGATCGAGCAAGTCATCGACGATTTGAAAGGCCAATCCCAGCGGTTCGGCATAGGCCCGCAAGTACGCGTGCTGCTCGGCGGTGGCCCCCGCCGCAATCCCGCCCAGCTCCAGGCAGGCCTGAAACAGGGCCCCCGTCTTTCGCCGATGAATCGACTCGAGCTGGCTCAATGTCCCGGTGCCCGGCTGGCCCTCAGCCGCCAGGTCATCCACCTGCCCGCCGACCAATCCGTCAGGACCAGCGGCTGCCGCGAGGACGCGGACCGCCCTGGTCACTCGGTCCGCGTCGGGCCACCCGCCTGCAATCGTCTCAAATGCCACCGCCAGCAACGCATCTCCCGCGAGGATCGCCGTCGCTTCGTCATACTTCACGTGGCAGGTGGGCATTCCCCGGCGGAGATCATCGTCGTCCATCGCCGGCAGATCGTCATGGATCAACGAGTAGGTATGGATCAGTTCCACCGCGACGGCCGCTGGCAGGGCAGCGCGGTGGGTTCCGCCACAGGCTTCCGCAGCGGCCAACACCAATCCCGGACGAAGTCGTTTCCCGGGAGCCAACACGCTGTAACGCATCGCTTCCCACAGCCGAGCCGGTCCCTCCGACCGTGGCGTCAATGCGGCGTCGAGCGCCCCATCAACCACACTACGCAAATCGGCCAAGGGGTCGACCAGTGCAGTCAAGAGAATCGCCGTCAGGGAGGAGGTCACAAGCAGCTGTGCGACGGGTCAATCTAGCGCAACGACCGGGAATCGTCCACCGACTTCTGACAGGTTCTCCGGAACGATACTCCCATCGTTTTGACCCCGGCTGACTTGGCCTGGGGTCAAGCCTTTGCAGTCCCGGCCGCCCGGCGCGAGTCGCCCCGCAAAACCACCCTAGCGGCTCGCCCCTCGACGCTGAGCCCGCCCGGCCTGCTTCGCGGCCAGGTCCTCGTCGACTCGCATTTCCAAAGGCGAAAGTTCGGGCTCTCCGTTCGGTTTGACCCCGGTCAGCTGGTCGACTCGAAGCTGGGCCTCATCGAGCAGTTGCTGGCAGAGTCGCATCCGGGCAATCCCGCGCTCGTAGGCGACCAAGGATTCGGCCAGTGGCAGGCTGCCCGACTCCAGTTGCCGCACGATTTGATCGAGTTCCGCGAGCCCCTCTTCGAATGTGGGATCGGCGTTCGTGTCTTCGCCGTCACGCTGCTTTTTCGCCATAGCTGGTTCTCGTGGTAACGATGGCAACGGTTGCATTGACTCTGTCGATGACATCACTTGCCCCGACAGACACAGCCGCTGCAACCTGGATGAGGTTCACGGTGCACGGCAAAAGTCCATCTCGGAACGCCTCTGCCCGGCTCCGAATCTTTGACTCAGGCTGCATTCTAAGCTACCTAACCCATGGACTTCTGCGCATTGGTTCCATCTGCTTGAAGCGACTACCCATATGTTGGTGCCTGAATCGGATACCCCGGCAACGGCCGAATTGCCCCGCTGGCAAACACAGGCGCAAGAACGCTTGAGCCTCGTCTCCAGCCGGCTCGACGCAGCCCTTGCCCGTCATCGGGAACGCGGTCAATCGGTCCGCGCCTCGTTGCTGGAGCGGATCGGGGAATTTAGGGAACAGTTGGAACGACAGCAGGCCGCGCTCCTCGAGCGTGAGCAGAACCTGACGCTGCGGCAGCAGGAAGTGGAAGGCCAGTTGCACGCACTGGGGGAGCAACGCGAGCAGTTCGAACAGGATCGTGACCTGCAGCGACGCAGCCAGCAGGATTTCCAGCAGCGTCAACAACGGCTGTCCCGGCAGCTGAAACGGCAGCAGGCTAAGCTGCAGGACGCGCTCACAGACCTATCCGATCGCCAACAACAGTTGGATCATGCCCGCACGCAACTTGAGCTGGCCAGCCGCAAGCATGGAGCCCACGAAGAACGGCTGCGGACGGAGCAAGCCGTTCTCGAACAACTCCGCGAACAGGCCGAACGGCGACACGAACAGCTGTCGACTCAACTGGCGGCCGTCGAACGCCGGGCGGCCCGGACCGAAGCCCAACGCCGAACGATCAGTCGAGCGCTGAACGCACGTCGCCAGGAACTGAGCCGCAGCTCGAAGACACCCAGCAACGCTTCACCCAGCGAAGCCTGGCAGAATCAAACCCAGGAACTCAAGCAAAAGTTGGCCGAATCCCGCGATCAGCTCGCGGAAACGCTCCGCGAACAAGAGCGACTGACTGCGCGGCTCGCTGCCAGTCAGCATGAAACGGCCGAGCTGCAAGAACAATTGGCCATGCTCCGCGCCGAGTTCGATGGTATGCGTGCGAGCGCCGACGCGACCGTAAGCAATCTGCAACAGCAGTCCGCCGAGCGGGAAGCAGCCAGTCAAACGGAATTGACACAACTTCGCGAGCGAGTCGCAGAGCTGGAGCGTGAACTCACAGACCGTGTCGAGCAATGGCGGTCGGCCGAAGAGTCCTATCGCGCTGACTCTGCCGCATCTCATCAATCTGATCAGGAACGCTCACAGGAGCTCGCGCAACTTCGAGAGGATCTTCAGCGACAGTACGACCGGCTCGCGGAATTAGAAGCAACCCGCGCTGCTGAACAAGCTGCCAGCGCGGAGGCGGCTGAGGAGCAGAGGCGGTCCTGGCAGAAAGATCTGAACGCTCTTCAGCGAGAAGCGGAACAGCTTCGTATTGCACAGTGCGAAGCCGAATCCAAGCAAAATGAGGCCGAGGCTTCTTTGGAACGGATGCAAGCCGAACTCGAGGAGGCGCGTGCAGAATCTCAACGGGCCCGCGTCTACGCCGACCGCGTCGCGGAAACCGCGGAAGACGAAGTTCGTGAGCGAGTCCAGACGTTGGAACGGGCTCTGGCCAATGCGGAATCCAAGAACGAACGACTCGTCCACGAAGTCGATGATCTCAAGCGAAAGATTGCCAGTGGTGCTGGCAGTACGGATGCGCTGAGCTGGGAGGAGCGGAAGCGAATGGTGCTTTCGCAGCTGGAACACGAAGACGCGCAGGACGGCGAGGGGCGCGGTGTGTCCGAGCGGATGTCGATGCGTCAATTGATCGAACGCACGGACCGTGAGCTGGCAAGGAGGGAACGCGAAATCGGCGAGTTGCAGCAACTGCTTGAACAACAGGCCAATGCGATCAATACGGCACACCATGATGTAGCCGTGGGCGCCGCCGCTTTCGCCGAGATCTTTGACCAGGACGAGGCGATTCGCCGCGAGCGCGAACGGCTCCAAGGACTGCAGAAGGAATGGGAAGAGAAACTGCGGCAGGCCGAAATCGATATTTCGCGTGATCGAGCGAAACTGTCGCGTGAACGCCTGGAGTTGGAAGAGAGACAGCGCGAACTGAGCGACCAACTGCGTGGAACTAAACGAGAGGGCGACGCGGCTGAGGCCGAAAATGGATCGAACCGGTCCGCGCAGCGCGGCGGACGATGGTTTTCGAAACTCGGACTGAATGATCGCCAATAGCTGCCCGCCACACGCAGCTCCCAGAACCTGACCCAGCAGGCCACGACTCCTGCCGATCGTCCCAACGATTTGGCAGGACCGGCTGCCCGCGAACTTTGGGACGCTTCCGCTGTCCCGCCCGAGGAATGACTGCATGGTGGCCGCCCGGCCATTCTGTTTTTGCGGACCGCGATGGGCCGAACACTCGGATCCCGCTTACGCCTTGAGCCGACTAAGATGCGGGACAAGGGTCGCCGTTGGAAGGCGATGTGCAGTCCACCGTCGCATGTCA
>Ga0114939_10000137_pt1 | contig 60619 bp, 49 predicted proteins | sample AshMeaCrysSpring_FD_87196 | JGI IMG/M metagenome (GOLD analysis project Ga0114939, IMG submission 87196) | Groundwater microbial communities from Big Spring, Nevada to study Microbial Dark Matter (Phase II) - Ash Meadows Crystal Spring | ecosystem: Environmental > Aquatic > Deep subsurface >...
AGTGCCCGGGCACGCCGGCCGGCACGACGGTCGACCAGTACGGTTGCCCGTGCTCGCAGGAGCTCAAGGTGCTGTTCGACTTCGACAGCGCCGAGCTGCGTCCCGAGTCGATCACCGAGCTCGAGCGCGTCGTGAAGTTCATGAACGACGTGTCGATCGCCACGGTGCTGGTCGAGGGTCACACGGACAGCGTCGGCACCGAAGCCTACAACCAGGCGCTGTCGGATCGCCGTGCCAAGTCGGTGTTCGACTATCTGACCTCGCGTGGCGTCGATCCGGCGCGCATGAAGTCGATCGGTCACGGCGAGCTCAAGCCGATCGCCACGAACGACACCGCGGAAGGTCGCCAGCAGAACCGTCGCGTGATGCTGATCCGCACGGATTCCTGCGGGAAGTAGCGGGCGCAGAATCGTCGGCTTGCGGGGCCCCAGGGGCGCAAGTCCCGGGGCTTCGTACTTTGTGGAAGAATGCGGGGAATGAGCTCACCGCAGTTCGCATCGTTGCAGTCCCTGGCGCGCGAGGCGCGCGAACTTGCGCGCAGCGGCCGTACCGCCGAGGCCACACGGCTGTGGCAACGCGTGCTCGAGGCCGACCCGGGCAATGCCGACGCGTTGCTCGCCCTCGCACAGACCGCGCTGGCCGCGCATGATCCGCGCTCCGCGCTAGCGCTGCTCGAGCGCGGAGCGCAGCTGGGACGGGCCAATCCGATGATCGAGTTGTGCGCGGCGCTCGCGCACAAGGAACTGGGCGATGCGGCGTCGGAGACAGCCGCTGTCGCGCGGGCGCTTGCCATCGACCCGTATTTCTACCCGGCCCTGCTGCACCAGGCCCGCATGCTCGAGCGTCAGGGCAAACCCCGCCAGGCGGCCAGAGTGTTTCGCGATGTGCTCAAGGTGATGCCGGAGCGCGACCGCAGGGATCCATCGCTCGCGCGAGCCGTGCAACATGCGGAAAGCGCGGTCGAGGAAAACATGGGTTTGCTGGAGCGCCATCTCGAGTCAGCGCTCGCCGGCACGCGACGCGAACACGCCGACGCAGTGCCCGGACGCTTCGAGCACAGCCTGCAGGCGATGGTCGGGCGCAGACGCATCTACCACCCGGAACCCGTGACGCTGCATTACGCGGAGTTGCCGCCGATCCAGTTCTACGACGACGCGCTGTTCCCGTGGCTCCCCGAGCTGGAAGCCGCCACCGACACCATTCGCGACGAGCTCATCGACGTGCTGGCCGAGAGCCGCGCCGAATTCCGCCCTTACGTGCAGCATCCGCCCGGTGCGCCACTCGCGCAGTGGGCCGAGCTCAACCAGTCGCCACGCTGGAGCACCTATTTCTTATGGGAGAACGGCCGCCCGGTCGAGGCGCACTGCGCCCGCTGCCCGCGCACGGCGGCCGTACTTTCCCGCCTGCCAATGGCCGAGCTGCCGAATTTCTCACCGACCGCTATGTTTTCCTCCCTCGAGGCGCGCACGACCATTCCACCGCATACGGGGGAGACCAACACGCGCCTGATCGTCCACCTGCCGCTGATCGTGCCAGCCGACTGCTGGTTCCGGGTCGGCAACGAGACGCGGGAATGGCGGTACGGCAAGGCTTTCGTATTTGACGACACCATTGAGCACGAGGCCCGAAACGGTAGCGACGAGCTGCGGGTGGTGCTGATTTTCGACGTCTGGAACCCGTTCCTGTCCGTTGCCGAGCGCGTCCTGGTTGGCGGACTGGTCAACGCGGTTCGCGACTTCTACCAGGCCGAAAGCTGATCGGACGCATCGTGCGCTGTTGCGGGAGAGCCACAGCGCCTGCCGAAGCGATTCGTGGCCGATCCGCAACAGCACTTCCTTTTCCTGCCAGATCGTGCGTATTATCCGCGCCCAATGGGTGGAGGACCCGCAAGCGACAGTTGTGGTTTTCCAGCCCGGACCCGTCTGGACTGGCCCAGTTTCGTTGTCCATGGACCAGTCACGTCAATGCAACCCAGCACACTCTCAGGAGTCATCTGATGGCCAATCGCAAGATCGAGCGCGCCGTGCGCGTAGCACTGATCGCCGCCTCCACGGGCGCGACCGCATATGTGCCCGCAGCCTCGGCTCAGGAACAGGAACTTGAGCAGATCGTCGTCACCGGTTCGCGCATTCCGCAGGCGAACCTCGAAGGCACCAGCCCGGTGTCGGTGCTCGGCGCCGAGGACGTGCAGTTCGAAGGAACCGTGCAGGTCGAAGACCTGATCAACAACCTGCCCCAGGCCTTCGCTGACCAGGGCGGCAACATCTCGAACGGCAGCACGGGCACCGCGACGGTCAACCTGCGTAACCTCGGTTCGGATCGCACCCTGGTGCTCGTGAACGGGCGCCGACTCCCGGCCGGCAGCCCCCAGGACATCGCTCCCGACCTGAACTCGATCCCCTCGTCGCTGATCGAGCGCGTCGAAGTGCTCACCGGCGGCGCCTCCGCGGTGTACGGCTCCGACGCCGTCGCCGGCGTGGTGAACTTCATCATGAAGGATGACTTCGAGGGCGTGCAGCTCGACGCGAACTACAACGCGTACTGGCACAGCAACAGTGAAAACAGCCTGCAGAGACTGGTCGCCGACTCGGGCTTCGCAGCCGCCCCCGGCGAGGTGTGGGACGGCAGCGAGTACTCGCTCGGCATCACGATGGGTTCGAACTTCGCCGACGGCCGCGGCAACGCGACGCTGTACTTCGGATACACGAACACCGACGCTGTCCTGCAGTCGGAACGTGACTACAGCGCCTGCGCACTCGGCAGCACCTCCACCGGCTTCTACTGCGGCGGCTCGAGCACGAGCTACCCCGGTCGCTTCCGGGTCGCCAACATCGGCGCGGCGGGCACCACCTCCAGGACGATGGATGCGAACGGCAACGTCATCCCCTGGAACAACAGGTTCTACAACTACGGCCCGCTGAACTATTACCAGCGGCCGCAGGATCGTTACCAGGCCGATGTCTTCGCGCACTACGATATTACGGACTCGGCACAGGTCTATGCCGAGTTCATGTTCATGGACAACAGCACGGTGGCGCAGATCGCGCCGTCCGGCGCGTTCGGTACGATCGCGCAGGTCAGTCGCTTCAACCCGCTGATCCAGCAGAACGGCGGGGCGTGGTTCAACACTCTGTTCCCGGCGGGATACGCCGCGGACACGCGGCAGGTCACGGTCCAGCGGCGAAACGTCGAGGGCGGCGGTCGCCAGGACGACCTCGGCCTGACCTCCTACCGCGGCGTGGTCGGTATCAAGGGCTCGTTCCTCGACGACAACTGGAACTACGACGTGTCGGGCCAGTACGGCACGACGCTGTTCTCCGAGACCTACAAGAACGACTTCTCGCTGAACCGGATCGACCGGGCGCTTGACGTGGTGACGGATCAGCGCGCGGATAGCCCCACGTTCGGCCAGCCGGTCTGCGCCTCGGTTGTGGACGGGACCGACCCGAACTGCGTGCCGTGGAACATCTGGGACCCGAACGGCGTGTCGCCCGAGTCGCTCGCCTACCTGCAGACGCCGGGCTTCTCGCGCGGCGACACGACGCAGACGGTCGTGACCGCGGTGCTCTCCAGCGACCTCGGCAACTATGGAGTCACGCTGCCGACCGCGAAGGACGGCATGGCGCTGGCGTTCGGCGCCGAGTACCGCCAGGAAGGTCTTAGCTTCGACACCGACACGGCGTTCACGACCGGCGACCTCGCCGGACAGGGAGGCCCGACGATCGGTGTGAGCGGCGACTACAACGTCGTGGATCTGTTTGCCGAGGTGCGACTCCCTCTGCTGCAGGACATGGCCTTCGCGCAGGATCTCACGTTCACCGGCAGCTACCGCTGGTCGGACTACAGCACGGACGTGTCCACCAACACGTACGGCCTCGGGCTTGACTGGGCGATCATCGACGACGTGAAGCTGCGCGGCAGCTATCAGCGTGCCGTGCGCGCTCCGAACGTGCTCGAGTTGTTCTCGGCCGCGGCGCTGGGGCTGTACGACATGTCGCGTGACCCTTGCTCCACGAACCCGACCGCGACGATCGAGCAGTGCCGGCTCACCGGCCTGCCTGACGCACTGTACGGTACGGACCTCGACAGCTCGGCGGATCAGTACAACGCACTCTTTGGCGGTAGCACCGACCTCGAGGAAGAGACGGCGGACACCTACACTTTCGGTATCGTCCTGACCCCGACGTTCATCGACGGGTTCAGCGCCACGATCGACTACTGGAACATCACGGTCGATGACACGATCGCGTACCAGCTGCCGCCAGTCACCCTGGACCAGTGCATCGCGACGGGAGAGCCGATCTTCTGCGACCGCATCACTCGTGACAGCGAAGGCACGCTCTGGCTCCTGCCTGAGGCGCAGATCGAAGCCCTGAACCAGAACATCGGCACCATCGAGACCAGCGGTATCGACGTCGGAGTGAACTACAATCTTGCGATGAACGATTGGGGCAGCCTGAATTTCGCGTTCATGGGCACATGGCTGAGCGAGTTCTCGCAGGAGCCCGTGCCTGGCCTCGCGGATATCAAGTACGACTGCGCCGGCTTCTACGGCCAGAGCAACTGCGGCACCCCGCTGCCGGAGCTGCGTACCCGCCTGCGCACCACGTGGGTGACCCCGTGGAACGTCGATCTGTCGCTCAACTGGCGCTACTTCGACAGCGTGACGATCGACACGGCCTCGAGCGATCCGGACCTCGCCGACCCGACGACGGTGTTCCCGGGCGTGGACAAGGTGCTCGACTCGCAGAACTACCTGGACATCGCGGCGGTCTACACCTACGCCGAGAAGTACACGTTCAGCGTCGGCATCAACAACTTCACGGACGAGAGCCCGCCGGTCAGCGGCCAGGTCGGTACCGGCTTCGGCAACGGCAACACCTATCCGCAGGTGTATGACGCGCTGGGCCGCTACGTGTTCTTCGGTCTCTCGGCCAAGTTCTGATCGGCTGAAATTCCACGGCAACGTGGCACTGGACGGCGGGCCTCGGCCCGCCGTCTTTTTTTGTGAGCGACGAATCCAAGCCAGCCGCTTCGATTGAGATCGCCCTGCAGCGGGTCGGTGCACTGCTGCGTTCCGATCCGGCGCTTGCGGCCCGGGAGGCGCAGGCCATCCTGCGCAAGGTACCCGGGCAGCCGGTGGCGACGCTGTTCCTCGCCATGGCCCTGCGGCAGCTCGGCGATCCGTCGGCTGCACTCGCGATCCTCGAGCCGCTGTCCCGGCGCCAGAGCGAGGCGGCGGCCGTGCAGTATGAGCTGGGCGTGACGCTCGGCCTCGCCGGCCGGCGCGACGCCGCGCTCGTGGCACTGCGCCGCGCCGTGTCGCTCAGGCCGGACATCGGCGAGGCCTGGCGGCTGATCGCGGATCACCTGGTGGAATCGGGCGATCCCGCCGGAGCCGATTCAGCCTGGGCCAACCACATCGCCGTCACGACGGCCGGGCCGCAGTTGCTCGCACCGATGACGGCCCTCATCGAAGGCCGGCTCGCCGATGCGGAGCGATTGCTTCGTACGCATCTCGCCCGGCTCCCGGATGATCCGGCGGCACTGCGGATGCTTGCCGATCTCGCGATGCGCGCCCGCCGCTGGGACGATGCAGGCGCGCTGCTCGAGCGCTGTCTCGCACTGGCGCCAGGCTTCTCGGTTGCCAGGCACAACCTCGCCGTGGTGCGCCATGAGCAGCACCGCCACGGCGAAGCGCTGGCCGAAATCGAGCGCCTGATTGCCGCAGAGCCGCGCAACCCCGCCTATCTCAATCTCCGGGCGAACGTGCTCGGACGCGCCGGCGATCACAGCCGCGCCATCGAAGCCTTCGAGTCGGTCCTGTCCGAGCACCCGTCGAATGCACGCATCTGGATGGCCTATGGCGACGCCTTGAAGACCGCGGGCCGCACGGATGACGGCATCGCGGCGTATCGTCGCAGCCTCGCGCTGGCGCCCGGGTTCGGCGAAGCCTGGTGGAGCCTCGCCAACCTAAAGACCTTCCGCTTCTCACCATCCGACCTGGAGGCGATGCAGTCTCAGCTGGGGCGCGAGGACATCGACCACGACGACCGGATGCACCTGCACTTCGCGCTCGGCAAGGCCCTGGAGGACGCGGCGCAGTTCGCCGCCTCGTTCTCGCACTACGCCGAGGCCAACCGCCTCCGGCGCAAGACGATCAACTACCATGCCGGGGCGACCAGCGAGTACGTGAGGCGTGTCTGCGGGCTCTTCACGGCAGAGTTCCTGCATGCGCGAGGCGGCTGGGGCAGCGAGGCTGCCGACCCGATCTTCATCGTCGGCCTGCCGCGCTCGGGCTCTACACTGGTCGAGCAGATGCTCGCGAGCCACAGCGCCGTAGAAGGCACGATGGAGCTGCCCGACATCGCCGACATCGCGCGATCGCTCGCGGCGCGGCCTGGTGCGTCGGCCTACCCGGACGTGATCGCGCAGCTGGACGGCGCGGAGCTGCGCTCGCTGGGAGAGCAGTACCTTCGCAGGACGAGGCTGCAGCGCAGGTCCGGGGCACCCCGCTTCATCGACAAGATGCCGAACAACTGGATGCACGCGGGCCTGATCCACCTGATGCTGCCCGGCTCACGCATCGTCGACGTGCGTCGCGAGCCGATGGCCTGCGGCTGGTCGTGCTTCAGGCAGCACTTCGCGCGTGGCCAGCACTACACCTATTCACTCGAGGATCTCGGTCGCTACTACCGCGACTACCTCGCGCTGATGGCTCACTTCGACTGCGTGCTGCCAGGGCGGGTACTGCACGTGAGCTACGAGCGGCTGATCGAGGACACGGAAATCGAGGTGCGCCGTCTGCTCGACCACTGCGGCCTGCCGTTCGAGGAATCCTGCCTGCGCTTCCACGAGAGCACCCGCGCCGTCGCGACCGCGAGTTCCGAGCAGGTGCGCCGCCCGATCTACCGTGAGTCACTGGATCAGTGGCGGGACTTCGAGCCCTGGCTCAAACCATTGAAGGACGCGCTCGGTCCCGCGCTCGAGACCTACCGCGTAGCGAAGTAGTGCTGCGCCGGGCGCGGTGACCTGTCGCAGGGGCGACATCCTCCGCACGGTAACTGCAGGCCATCGGGCTCAGTCCGCGTAGCCGAACTTCTCCACCCAGGGCTCGAGGAGCGGGAGCACCGGCGTCATGTGCGTGCGATAGCGTTGCCACTGGCGCGTACCGTCGTAGAGTCCGCGACGCACCTGCGGCGCGCTCACCGTGCGCACTTCCCGGCCCGCCGCAGTACGACCGAACTCACGTGCTTCCTCGGCCCACTCGACGCCGACGAACTCCGCCAGCGCGCGCGTGGTGACATCGAAATCCGCCACCAGCGCCGCGTAGTCCACCACGTGAACCGGCAGCGGCAACATGGCGCGGTGCAGCTCGACGAGTCGCATCACCGCGTCATAGTGTCGCGCTGCACGCTCGAGCCCGGCCATCTGGTAGGTGGACGCGTTGACGCGGAAGTGCCGGCGGAAGCAGCTCAGCACCACGTCACGCGGATCGCGCCGGCAGAGCACCACGATCGCGTCGGGAAAGAGCCGCGCGATCATCGGCAGCTTGATGCCGTTCAGAGGGCCCATGTCCACGAACACCTTGCCTTCCACGTCCGGCACCTCGGCGCGGACGCGTTTCCAGTAGGCATCGCGGTGCTCCGAGGCGAGCGCCGGATCGAGCTGGACGAGCCGTTCCAGTCCCGCGTCGTCGCGCAGGAACGCAAGATCCGATTCGGCAAGCGTGGGCCGTTCCTCGAGCGAGCGGACGTCGGGCAGGCTCGCGAGGATGTTCTCCACCAGCGTGTTACCCGAGCGCGGGTAGCCCAGCAGGAACACGTGGCGGCGCACCGGGCTCGCATAGTCGCCTGCAGGGAGCGGCGTCTGCCAGTTCGCCGGATCCTGACGCTCGAACCAGCGTGTGAGCCGGCGCACGAACTCGAGGTGACTCTCTACGCGTCCGCCATCGTCGAAGCGCCATGCGTTCACACGCAAGGTGTCCTCGTTCATGCGCGTGTAGGCGGCGAACGCCTCGTCCGTGCGTCCAAGCCGGTCGAGCGTGTCGCCGAGCAGTGCCAGCGCAACCTGTGTCTGCCGCTCATCGAGCACCTTTCGCGACAGCAGCGCCTCGAGTCGCGCGTGCGCCTCTGCGGTGGCACCACGGTCGAACTCCGTGCTCGCCAGGACGAGGCCTGCGCCGGGGTGATCGGCGCGCAGGCGCAGCGCCTCCTCGGCGAGCGATCGTGCCTGGGACGTGTCGCCGCGTCGGATGGCGATGGTCGCGAGCGCTGCCAGGGCCTCGGGATTCGCAGGCGCGAGCGCTCGCGCCTGCTCGTAGGCCGCGCGGGCAGCAGGATCGTCGCCCGCGATCTCGCGCGCAGAGCCGAGTTCGATCCAGGCGGTCACCAGCTCCGGACGCAGCTTGACGGCAGCCTCGAAGGCAGTGATCGCCTCGCTGATGCGGTTCTCCGCCACCAGCACGCGGCCGATGTCGGTGATGGTGAACGCGTCGTTCGGGGCGAGCGCCAGGGCACGGTTGAGCAACTGCCCCGCCTCGGGGTAGCGGCCCGCCACGGCGAGCGCCTCCGCCTGCAGGCGCAGCAGCAGCGGATGCGCGAGCTTCTCCGCCGCCGCCTGGTTCGCAACCGCCAGCGCCCGGGCCAGGTCGCCCGACTGCCGCGCCTGCGCAGCCGCGCGCACCAGCGTCTCGAGCCGCGACGCATCTGTGTTCTGCATGTTCCGTTCCCGAGGAAGCCGCGGCCGTGCGACCACCGCGCGCAGTATAGCTTCGGGGCGGCCGGGCGAAGGGAGCCCGCTCGCGTCACTTCACGCGTCGCACCCGAGTGGCATAGCGGCCCGCGGTCACGAGCAGGTACGACCCCAGCGCGGCCTTCTTGATGGTCACGGTATCTCCCGCGGCGATCCGGGCGCGCGTGTCCACCTGCACCTGCGTCCACACCTGGCCGCTCTCGAGAGTCACGATGAGCTCGCCCGCGGGCTGCCGACCGACTTTGGCAACCGTGCCGGAGATGCTCTCCGGCGGCTTCTGTCCCGATTCCTGGGACTCCCGCGCGCGCTTGGCGGCCTCCGTCAGGCCGAAGTCAGCCGCAGGATTCGCCGCGGCACCGGTCGGCGCAGAAACGGCTGGCGGCGCGGCCGCAGGCGTGGAAACCGCCGTCCCGCCGGCGGCGCTCGCTGACGCGGGCGCGACGACTGCAGCCGCACCTGCGGGCGGCGGGGCGGTCGGCCTGCCGAACAGCGAGTCGTAGCACGCGAGCCTTGCACGATCGTCGTCGATCGCGGCGCAGCGCTCCGGGTTGTCCGCCCGCGCCGCCTGCGCCGCGACCATCGCCGCCAGGAGCAGCAGCCATGCGGCGCGCGTGTACTTCTTCGTCACTTGCCCGTCTCGTCGGTGCTGGGTCATCGGCAGGTTCCGCGTTCGCTTCGAGGCCGACATGTTACTGCCCGCGCAGGCCGCACGCCGCACCACGACAGCTGACCGCATGCGCGAGGCGGGCGGCGTACGCATAATGGCCCGTCGAGCCCGACATCGAAACGCGAGCACGAACATGACCGTCGAGCACTGGGAGGCCTACTATCGCGGCGGCGCGATCGCGACCTGTCCCATGGGTCCGGGAACCTGCTACACGCTGGAACTGCGCGAGCTGTGGATCGCGTTCTTCGCCTCGCTTGCGGATGGCGCGCGCGTGCTGGATCTCGGCACCGGCAACGGCGCGATCGTGCTGCTCGCAAAGGAAGCCGCCGCCTCGACGGACCGTCGATTCGAGATCCACGGCGCAGATCTCGCGTCCATCGATCCGGCCCGACACGTGCCGAACGGCGCCGCACTGTTCGAAGGCATCGAGTTCCACCCCGGCATGCCCTGCGAACGACTCGGATTCGATGAGGCGAGCTTCGATGCGGTAAGCGGCCAGTACGCGCTCGAGTACACCGACACCGCGAAGTCGCTTGCCGAGGTCCGGCGCGTGCTAGGACATGGAGGTCGTGCGCTGTTCGTGCTGCACCACGACCAGTCGGCGCTGATCCGCAACGCACGAGACTCGCTCGCGCAGGGTGCGCTGGTGCTCGAGGAGACCAAGATCCTGCGCAAGCTGCGTCGTCATGCGGCGGCGGAGCGCGACTCCGCGGCCGCGGCCCGTGCGACCTGGGCGGAACTCTCGGCAGATGCGACTCGGCTGCAGCAGGCCGCGGCCCGGAGCGTCGCCCCGCACCTGCTGCACGTGGTGATCGACGGTGTGCAGAAGCTGCTCGGCCTGCGGCGCGAACTCGGCGCCGCAGGCTTCGAACGCGAGGTGGACCGCTTCGAGCGCGATGTTCGTGCGGGCGTGCGACGCCTGCAGGACCTGGTCGGTTGCGCGCAGTCCGCGGAGCAGGTGGACGCCATCGTCGCGACCGCGCGGCGCATCGGGTTCGAGTGCAGCGGCGCCGAGCTCCAGTATCACGCGCGCGAGAATCTGGTCGGCTGGCGGATGGCGCTGACCCGACCCTGACCCGTACACCCGAGATCGACTCAGGTATCCGGCTGCGGTATTCGTGAGGCGCACTCCGGGCTGCCGCCGCAATGCCGGACCCCGGGATTCCGCGACGAAACGGGCTTCAGGTGGAACTCGTGACGCGGGTAGTCCACCACGAACCTCTCCAGTGTGCCCAGCAGGTCCATCCCTATCAGCAGCGCAGGCTCCTCGAGCAACGACCAGATGTTGAACACGTGAAGGTCGCCGAAAGTGACCGTGAGGTTGTTGAGACGTGCGCCGCCGATATCGATCGCGGGCGCCTCGATTGACTGGCCCTGGGCGAGCTGCGGGGTAGCGCCGATCACGGTGCTGTTCACTGACTCCTGTGGACGCCGCGCACGGGCCGCCAGGGCTGCTCGCAGCGCCTCGTTGCCGAGGCTGCGCTCGGCCCCGGTGTCGAGTATTGCTTTCACCGGGACGCGGCCGACCTGCCCATTCACCAGCAGCAGGCCGCCGTGCTGCAGCCACGCAGGCACCACGAGGTAGCCACTGGACGCGCGTCGGCCGCTCGAGCGGCGGATGGTCACTCGGTCGCGGCCGAAATCCACCTCGACGCGCGCGTCCTGCAGGCAGTCGACCCCGAGGATGCCATCCATCCCCGCGAACACGGCCGACGGCAGCACCGGCATCGCCTTGTTCTCGAAAAGCAAATCGCCGGCCCGGAAGCTTGCGACCTGCACCAGCGGCAGCGTTGCCGAGCCGGTCACGCCGTGCACGTGCACCACGTCGCCGTCGACCGGCACGAGTCCCAGCGCCTCGGCTGTCGCCGCGGAGACTGCCGAGCGGTTCGCGCCGGTATCGAGGACGAAGCGGAATACGCGGCCGTTGATTTCGACCGGGGCGGCGATGCGCCCGATGCGGTCGAACGTCGTGCGGATGACGTACTCGGTATCGGCGTCCGGTGAGGCCGCAGACTCGGGCGCTGTCGGCACCGGCAGCACCACGGGCAGCGAGGCCTCCGGCTCGGAAGCCCGCGCCGTCAACGCGGCCAGCAGCACCAGCGCTACCACTGCTGGACGCGCATGCACCCCTCGCGGCGAAGCGTCGCTCATGCCTCGTTGGACCCCTTCCCGACCGGTTTGGTTGCACCTCGCACGCGCAGACCGCGATCGCCTGCCGGCGCGCTCACGGTCGTACCGGCAGCTCGACGCTCTTTCGCACGGTACGCAACGCGAAGCTCGATTGCACGCGCGCCACGCCCGGCAGCCGCGTGAGATGCTGGCTGTGCAGGCGCTCGAAGTCGGCGGGATCGGAGACGGCGACGCGCAGCAGGTAATCCTGCTGCCCGGTCATCAGGTAGCACTCCATCACCTCCGGCACGCGCTTCACGGCCTCCTCGAAGGCCGCAAGATCGGCCTGCTCCTGGCGGTTGAGGGTGATGCTCACGAACACGTTGCCCGGTAGCCCGACCCTGGCCTGGCTCACGAGCGCCACGTAACGGTCGATCACGCCCGCTTCCTCGAGCGCCCGCACGCGGCGCAGGCAGGCCGACTCGCTCAGGTGGACATGCTCCGCAAGGTCGCGGTTCGAGAGCCGGCCGTCGCGTTGCAGCTCGGTGAGGATCAGGCGGTCCGTGCGGTCGAGTTTCATGGCAGATCCTGTCGTCCAGATCGGGTCAGACCGCATTTTATTGCGCCATGGATCAGTTTGTGCGGCGACATTGCATACCCCCGCGCGGTCGGATCGGTATGCTCCCGCGCAAATCACACACCGCCCTGAGGGGGAGACCATGCGCATCGGCGTACCGAAGGAAATCAAGGTCCACGAGTATCGGGTCGGCCTCGTGCCGGCAGCGGTTCGGGAACTGGTCGAGGCCGGCCACGAAGTGCTGGTGCAGACCGGCGCCGCCAGCGGCATCGGCTTTGCGGACGGCGACTACGAGCGCGTCGGCGCGAGAATCGCTGCGAACGCCGAGGAGGTGTTCGCGAAGTCCGAGATGATCGTCAAGGTGAAAGAGCCGCAGCCCAACGAGTGCGCCATGCTGCGCTCGGGCCAGGTGCTCTACACCTACCTGCATCTTGCTCCCGATCCTCGCCAGACCGAGGCGCTGATCAAGTCGGGCGCCACGTGCATCGCCTACGAGACCGTGACCGCGCCCGACGGCTCCCTGCCGCTGCTCACGCCGATGAGCGAGGTTGCTGGCCGCATGTCCGTGCAGGTCGGTGCCTACTGCCTGCAGAAGGCGAACGGCGGCCGCGGCATCCTGCTGGGTGGCGTACCGGGTGTGGCACCCGCCAAGGTCGTAATCCTCGGAGGCGGCGTCTCGGGAACGCACGCGGCGGAGATGGCAGTCGGTCTGCGCGCCGACGTCACGGTCGTCGACCGATCCGTGAAGCGCCTGCGCGAGCTGTCGGCAATCTTCGGGCCGTCGCTGCGCACCGAGTACTCGACCCAGGAGCACATCGATGCACTGGTCATCGACGCCGACCTCGTGATCGGCGCCGTGCTGATCGCCGGCGCGGCGGCGCCCAGGCTCGTCACGCGCGACATGGTCCGTCGCATGAAGGCAGGCGCGGTGCTGGTGGACATCTCGATCGACCAGGGCGGCTGCTTCGAGACGAGCAAGCCAACGACACACGCCGAGCCGACCTACGTCGTCGACGACGTGATCCACTACTGCGTGGCGAACATGCCGGGCGCTGTGCCACGCACGTCGACCTTCGCGCTCAACAACGCCACCCTGCCCTTTGCGCGAAGGCTCGCCGACCACGGCTGGAAGGCCGCGATGCAGGCGGACCCGCACCTCGCCAACGGCCTGAACGTACACGCCGGTCACGTCACGAACGAGGCCGTCGCCCAGGCGCTTCACCTGCCCTACACGCCGGTCGCGCAGTTCCTCAGGTAATCGTCCACGCCGACACCCGCCCTCTCCCGGTCGCTGCCGGGAGAGGGTAGGCTGCGGGCTCCGATACTGGAGGCCCGTAATGTCATCCGCCACCTCGTTCCGCGACCGCACTGTACTGGTGACCGGTGCCTCGAGCGGCATCGGCCGCGAGACCGCGCTGGCATTTGCCGGAGCCGGCGCCAATGTCGTGCTCGTTGCCCGCCGGGCCCAGCTCCTCGCCAAGGTCGCCGCCCAGGCGCGCAAGCTCGGTGCCGCGACGCTGGTCTCCGCAACCGACGTCACCAGGTCCGAGGCCGTCGAGGCCTGCTTTCGCAGGGCAGTGAAGCGCTTCGGCGCGGTGGACATCGTCGTTAACAACGCGGGGGTGCTGATTCCCGCGACCGTCGCGGAACTGCGCACCGCCGACCTGCAGCGCATGCTCGACGTCAACCTGATCGGCGCCCTGCACGTCATGCAGGTCGCGGTGAAACAGATGCGCGAGCAGGGACGCGGGCACATCGTCAACGTCAGCTCGCTCGCCGGTCGCCGCGGCTTCTCGCCGCTCGGCGGCTATTGCGCGACCAAGTTCGCGCTCGTCGGGCTGACGGAAGCGCTGCGCACCGAACTGGTGGGCGAGCGCATCCACGTGTCGCTGGTACTGCCCGGTGTCGTTGATACACCAATGGCGAGCCAGATACAGCACGATCCCGCCACCGCTGACATGTGGCCCCAGGCGCTCACCATGCCGCCGTCCTGGGTGGTCTGGTCCATCTTTCTCGCGATCCGCTTCCGGCTTGCAGAGATCGCCGTGCCGCCGGGCGGCGCACTGCTCGAGAAGCTCGCGTCCCTCGCGCCGGGCGCCACCGATGCACTGTTGCGCTACGCGACCGACGCCGCACGCCACCTGCAGCGACGGTCGGGCGCGGCCCGCTGACATCCCTTTCTTTGTTGCATTTTTCAAGAGCACCCCGATGAGTCACCAGAACCTGACTGTTGAGCGCGACGAAGGCGTCGCCTTCCTGTGGCTCGACCGGCCGGAGAAACTCAATGCCCTGCACCGGCCGTTGTGGGATGCGATCCCGGCGGCGGTCGCCGAGCTCGATGCCGACCCGGAAGTGCGCGTCGTCGTGGTCGCCGGCCGTGGCAAGGCGTTCTGCGCGGGCATCGACCTGCTCGACCATGCTTCGTCGCTCACGGGCGGCGGCGCCATATCGGGGCGCGGCGAGTCCGCCGTCGGCAAGCGACGCGCGCTCTACGACGACGTGCGCCGCTACCAGCGCACCATGAGCTGCTTCGCGAACATCAACAAGCCGGTGATCGCAGCCGTTCACGGCGCCTGCATCGGCGGCGGCATGGACCTCATCACGGCCTGCGACATCCGCCTGTGCTCGGCCGATGCCATGTTCTCGGTGCGCGAGACGAAGATCGCGATGGTCGCCGACGTGGGTACCCTGCAGCGACTGCCGCGCGTGATCGGCGACGGGCCGGCACGCGAGCTGATCTTCACGGGCCGTGACATCGACGCGCAGCGCGCATTCGCCATCGGGCTCGTGAACGACGTACTGACGGATGCGAATGCGCTGCAGGCACGCGCTCGCGAACTGGCCCGTGAGATCGCCGCCAACTCGCCGCTCGCCGTGCAGGGCTCGAAGCAGGTACTCGGCTTTGCCGCACGCCGCGAGGTGGACCTCGCGCTCGACTACGTCGCAGTATGGAACTCCGCCTTCCTGCATTCCGACGACCTCACCGAGGCGATGAGCGCGTTCATGCAGCGGCGCGCACCGAGTTACCGCGGGCAGTAGCCGGGTCGAAGCGACCCTTACGACAAACCCCGCGGGCAGGCGCAGGCTCGACCCCCTGCCGCAAGGCAGCCTCGGGTTCTCTCACGCCGTGCTCCCGACCGGGATCGGTTCCAGAGCGCGGACGTCGGATCCACGGACAATCCGGGTGGAATGTTCCAGGGGGCTGACACATGACCTGCCGCGACCGGTTCGGCGTCCCGTTGACTGTGAACGACCCCGACGCACTGCGTCACTACGACGACGCCGTGGCGAAATTGCTGACGTTCAGCGGCGACCCTGTCGCCGAGGTGGACGCGGCAACAGCTGGTGACCCGGCTCTGGTCATGGGTCATGTGCTGAAGGGACTCCTGTGCGTGCTCGGCACCGAGAAGTCGCTGCTGCCGGACGCGCGCGCCGCGCTGGAAGCAGGCATGCAAGTGGCCGGCGATGCCGCCTAACGCGAAGGGCGGCACCTCGCTGCGCTCGAGTGCTGGATCGGCGGGCGGCTGCACGACGCCTGCAGCACCTGGGAGACGATCCTCGTCGACCAGCCGGACGACGCGCTCGCGATGCTGGCAGCCCATCAGGGCGACTCCTTCCCAGGCCAGTCGACGGAACTGCGCGACCGCGTCGCCCGGCGCCTGGGCTCCATCGACCGTGGCTCGAGGCTCGAGTGTTACTACCTCGGCATGCACGCATTTGGCCTAGAGGAGACCGGGGATTACGCGGCCGCGGAACTGGCAGGTCGCCTCGCGGTCGAACGCGACCGGCGCTCAACATGCCGTGGTCGCGGCCAATCGCATCGGCCTGAACGCTGCGGCCGATCCGTTCGACCGCGTCGTCAGGCGCTTTTCGCCTGCGCTGCCACCTGCGCATCCCGCAGCTCGCGCCTCAGGATCTTGCCGACGTTGGTCTTCGGCAGCTCGTCGCGAAACTCGATGAACTTCGGCTTCTTGTAACCGGTCAGCTGCTGCCTGCAGTAGTCCGCGAGATCCGCTTCCGTGAGCGACGGGTCGCGGCGCACGACGAACACCTTCACCGCCTCGCCGGACTTTGCGTCGAGCACGCCGATCGCCGCGCACTCCACGACGCCCGGGTGCATCGCGATGACGCCCTCGACCTCGTTCGGGTACACGTTGAAGCCCGAGACGATGATCATGTCCTTCTTGCGGTCCACGATCTTCGTGTAGCCGCGCTCGTCCATGATCCCGATGTCGCCCGACTTGAAGAAGCCGTCCGGGGTCATCACCTTCGCGGTCTCGTCGGGCCGGTTCCAGTAGCCGGCCATCACCTGCGGCCCCCGGATCGCGATCTCTCCGGGCTGACCCAGCGGCACGGGCTGCCCGGCATCATCGAGGATCGCGATCTCGGTGTTCGGAAACGGCAGGCCGATCGTACCGTTGTACTCGCGGGACTGGATCGGGTTGCAGGTCGCGACCGGCGAGGTCTCCGACAGGCCGTACCCCTCGATGATCGGCACTCCGGTCAGCTTGAGCCACTTCTCCGCCACGGCCTTCTGCACCGCCATGCCGCCGCCGTTGGCGATACGCAGGCTCGAGAAGTCGAGCTTCTGGAAGTCGGCGTTCTCGGCGAGCGCGTTGTAGAGCGTGTTCACGCCGGGGACCACGTTGAAGCGGTACCTCGCAAGCTCCTTGACGAAACCCGCGATGTCGCGCGGGTTCGCGATCAGCACGTTGAGCGTGCCGAGGCGGATGCCGCCGAGGCAGTTCACCGTGAGCGCGAACACGTGGTAGAGCGGCAGCGCGCAGACGTAAACGAGTTGCTCGGGCACGGGACCGCGGCTCGTGTCGATGAGCGCAGGCTGCACCCAGGCCTCGAGCTGCAGCACGTTCGCCACGAGGTTGCGATGCGTGAGCGTCGCCCCTTTCGATACGCCGGTCGTGCCGCCGGTGTACTGCAGGAACGCGGTGTCCTGGGGGCCCACCTGAACCGGCGCCAGTCGACTGCGCGCGCCGGCGTCGAGCGCGTCGTTGAAGCGCACGTGGCCCGGCAGCGAGAACGAGGGCACCAGCTTCTTCACCTTGCGCACGGCGAAGTTGACGATCGCGCCCTTCGGGAACCCGAGCAGGTCCCCGATCGTGGCCACTACGACGTGCTTCACCTGCGTCCTGGCGATCACCTGCTGCAGCGTCGCGGCGAAATTCTCGAGAATCACGATTGTCTCGGCGCCGGAGTCCTTCAGCTGGTGCTCGAGCTCGCGCGGCGTGTACAGCGGGTTGACGTTCACGACGATGTAGCCGGCGCGCAGCACACCCGCGAGCGCGATCGGGTACTGCACGACGTTCGGCATCATGATCGCAACGCGAGCGCCGCGCTCCAGGCCGAGGCTCTGCAGCCAGGCGCCGAATGCCGCCGAGTAGCGGTCGATGTCGGCGAAGGTGAAATGACGCTCCATGAAGGCGTAGGCATCGCGGTTCGAGTACTTCGCGAAGCCCTCTTCCATGAGCTGCACCAGCGATGTGTACTGATCGACGTCCACGTCGGCCGGGACGCCGGGCGGGTAGTGCTTGAGCCAGAAGCGTTCCATGGTCTCCCCCTCGGATTTGAACGCGGCAATGCGCTTCTGACCGGCAAATTGCCCTGCGGATCGCGTGGCCGCAATCCGGAAAAACGCAGGGCGACGCGACTGCTGCAGCGCAGCAGTCGGGTCAGCGCGAACGTACCGGGATCGGGACGTTGCAGAGGTCGATGTACTGCGCCGGACGCTTGTACCACTCGTCGCGCCGGTTGCGACGAGCCTCGACCAGCGCGGTGAACGTCGCGGTGTCGGTACGCAGCACCTCGAGGCGCGTGCGCTCCGGCTCCGGCAGGTCGGCAGCGACCCTGACGCGACGTATGGGCACCTGCCGCGAGGGCTCCTGGTGGAAGCCCATCGGCGCCGGGCCGCGCGGCAGCGCGGCGAGCAGTTCCATCCCGGCCAGCACCCGACCCACCAGCGCAATGTTGCGATCGAGCTGCCGCGGCGCGTGACCGATCACGACATAGAGCTCGGCGCCGTTGCCGCTCTCGACCGGATTGTCGCGACCGGCGCCGACCATGGCGTAACAGTGCGCCAGCCATGCCTGCCCGGTACTCGGTTCGCGGGCCGCGGGGAAGCCGGCGGAGAAACCGACCTGAGGTGCGTAACCGTCGGCATCCGGCAGGGCTGTGAACGGCAGCGAGGGGGTGACCGACACGGTGAACTCCGGCGGCAGCGTGGCGCGCGCGCCCGCGGGCAGCGACCGCCCTTCCCCTCCACCCCACTGCACGACGAAGTTGTCCTGCACGCGCACGATCGCGAGACCGTCGTAGTAGCCGGCCCGCGCGAGGCGCAGCACGTTGGTGGCATGCTCCGGCGCGAATGCCGGCGCGAGCTCTATGATCACCCGACCCTCGTCGAACTCGAGGTAGAGCGTATGCGCCGGATCGGGCACGCGCCAATCGCCGGGCACCGACGCCGCGAGCACGTCGGCCATGGTGCGTCCGGCAGGTTGCGGCGGCTCGGCTGCCGAGGCCGCGAGGCCGGTCGTCGTCAGCGCGCCCGCCACCAGGCGGCACAGGGTCCGCGCCGGTCGCGGGACGCGGCGGGAGCCCGTGAGGTGGGCCGGCAGGGCACGGGTCATGGCCAGATTCGCCTGGTTGTCGATGGCCGGGGGGATAGTATCCAGCGCGCACGGCTTCGGCCAATATCTGCATATGCACGATGTCCTGCTGCTGGGTCCGCAGTTCCGCGCACCCAACCTCCGCGATGCGCTCGCGCACGCCGGCCTTCAGGGGCCGGTCGTCACGATCACAGCCGGCTGGCAGGAACGCGAAGGCGAGCTCGGCGCGCTCGAGGAACACCTGGGGCTTCATGCACGCGACCTGCGCCTGTACGAGCGGGCCGAAGCCGTGTTCGACGCGGCCCCCGCTCTGCACGATGCCTATCGCGCCCGGCAGAATGAGTTGCGGCACCTCCAGGATCTCTATCGGCTTCGCCTCGGCCACGCCAAGGCCGCGGCGCAGGCGCTGATGCGCTCGGACGACGATTCGCCGCTCATGCGCAAGGCACGCCGCTCCGCGATCGGCGGGCTGCGCCGCCTCGATGCAGAGCACCTGCGCGACGTTCGCGTGGTGCACGCGCGCTTTGAGGCGCAGCTTGCGGCCTCGAAGCGACCGATCCTCGCCACGCAGCAGTCCGAGGTGGCCAGTCTCGTCGCGTCGGCAGCGCTGGTGTGCATTGCGGGAGGCCACGTCGCCGTGCTCGTGAACCGCCTGCGGCTGTTCGGGCTCGACCACGCGCTGCGTGGCAAGCCGGTTGCGGCCTGGTCGGCCGGGGCCATGGCGGTCTCCGACCGCGTCGTGCTGTTCCATGACCACCCTTCACAGGGCGCCGGTAATGCCGAGCTCTTCGAAGCGGGTCTCGGCCTCGTGAGCGCGGCTGTATTCCTGCCACACGCCGCGACGCGGCTCGCCACCGAAGATCCGCAGCGTATCGCGCTGCTTGCGCGCCGGTTCGCGCCTGCAGCCTGCTACACGCTGGACGATGGCAACTACCTGCTCTGGCGTCGCGGCCGCCTTGCCGCCGCCGCCGGATCGCGGCGCCTGTCCCGCAGCGGTCGCCTGGCACCCGCCGGAGGCGATTCATGACTGCCTCGCGCGGGCCCGGTCAGGAGATTGCGGCGCCGCCGGAATCACCACGACACGCGGCCGAGCTTGCCTCCGTTATCCGCTCGCCGATCGTCGATCCGGGAGGCGTCACTCTCGTCTACCACGGCGCCGCCGACGCGGTGAATCTGCGCTGCTGGATCCACGGCCTGCCGGCCTCGCAACCCTTCGACCGCGTGGGCGAGCAGGACCTGTGGGTGCTGCGGGTCGAGCTGCCCGAGAACTCGCGCATCGAGTACAAGTTCGAGGTGGTGCGTGACGGGCAGGCAGAGTGGATCCTCGACCCGCTAAATCCCCTGACCGCCGCCGATCCGTTTGGCGCCAATTCGGTCGCGCAGGGCTACGGCTACGAACGACCCGAGTGGACGCGGGAGGATCCCGCCGCCCGCGCCGGACTGGTGGAGGAGATCGCGCTCAAGAGCGCGGCACTCGGTGACGATCGTCACCTGGCGGTTTACGTCCCGGCTCGATTCCGCCGCAGCCGGCACTATCCGCTGCTCATCGTTCACGACGGCCTGGACTACCTGCGCTACGCGAGCCTCGACACGGTGCTCGACAACCTGATCCACAGGCTCGAGATCCCGCCGATGATCGTGGCACTCACCCAGTCGCCGGAGCGGCTCGTTGAGTACGCGGGCCACGATGGCCATGCGCGCTTCATCGCCGAGGAACTGCCGCGCCAGCTCGCGCACGACTTTCCGCTGCACGCGAGCCCGGCGGCACGAGGACTGATGGGCGCGAGCTTCGGTGCAGTGGCTTCGCTGCACGCGGCCTGGCGGCATCCCGGCGCCTTCGGTCGGCTGGTGCTGCAGTCGGGCTCGTTCGCGTTTTCCGACATCGGGCACCACCGCCGCACCGCGACCTTCGATCCCGTGGCGCGCTTCGTGAACGAGTTCCGCCGCAGGCCCGGGCGGCCCGCAGAGCGGATGTACCTGTCCTGCGGCATCTACGAGTCGCTGATCTACGAGAACCGCAGCATGGTGCCGCTGCTGCGCCACCATGGCATTGAGGTACGCTACGAGGAAGTGCGCGACGGCCACAACTGGGAAAACTGGCGCGACCGACTGCAGGCGGCGCTTACTTGGCTGTTTCCCGGGCCGCTGTGGATGGTCTACGAATAGCGGGCTGGCGCCGACCGCAAGGGGAGAAGCTGCTTGGCACACGTGATACGTCAGATCGGGCTCTCGCTCGGCGCGGACATCTGCTGGCCGATCTGCTTCGAGGCGATCCTGAAGCGCCTCGATCTCACGATCCCCTCGGGCCGCGACACGCTGGGCTTCGAGGCCAGCCGGGTCACGATCGAGCCCTTCGATCTGCGCCAGCCGGTACGCTACGACCTCGTGATCGACCGGCTCACGCACTGGTACTTCACCAGTCGCGAGTGGATCAAGAAGGCCGTGGTGCTGAACGACACCTACGTGTTCAACAACCCCTGGTCGATACAGGCGAACGAGAAGCACACCAGCTACTGCGCGATGATGCGTCTCGGTCTCAAGGTTCCGGACACGTGGATGCTGCCGCCGAAGGCCTACGAGCAGACGGCCGACCTGCAGCCCACGCTCACCCGCTACGCGCGTTACTTCGACCTCGGCCCGATCGGCACGCAGCTCGGATATCCGCTGTTCATGAAACCCTACGACGGCGGCGGCTGGGTGGGCGTCTCAAAGGTTGACCACGAGGGCGAACTGCGCGCCGCCTACGAGGCGAGCGGCACGAAGCTCATGCATCTGCAGGCGGCTGTGCTCCCCTACGAGCGCTTCGTGCGGTGCATCGGCCTCGGCCCGCAGACCCGGGCCGTGAACTACGATCCGTCCGCGCCGCTGCATGACCGATACCGCACGGACCGTAATTTCCTGGAACCAGCGCTCGCTGCCGAGCTCGAGGACATCACGCTCACGATCAATGCGTTCTTCGGCTGGGACTTCAACTCCTGCGAGGCGCTGCTGCGCGGCGGCGAGTGGCATCCGATCGACTTTGCGAACGCGTGCCCCGACTCGCAGGTCACCTCGCTGCACTTCCATTTCCCGTGGCTGATCAAGGCAAACCTTCGCTGGGCAATCTTCTGCGCGGCGACGCGCCGGCGCGTGCGCCACAATCTCGACTGGTCGCCTTACTTCGAGGTGGCCGCGATGGACCTGCCCTACCGGGAGAAACTCGCGCGCTATGCGGCGATCGCGCGGCGCACGTTCGACGCCGAGGCTTTCGGCGAATTCTGCGCGCAGCATCTCGGGCACCTCGACTCGGTGGCCGACGAGTTCTTTGGCACTGAGCAGGCGCGCGACGCCGTACGACAGAAAGTCGCGGCACTGTTTCCCGCGCACGAGATCGAGACTTTTACCGAGCTGTTCTATGGGCGCATCCAGCAGTGGCGCGCCACGGAGGGACGAACCTGATGCGCCGCGACTTCTTCGGGTGGCACACCCACCGCCTGCCCTGCCTGGCACGCGTCATGCGCTGGGGGCACTGGGGCACGCCGGTCCTGCTCTACCCGACGGCGGGCGGCGACATCGAGGAGGCCGAGCGTCAGGGCCTGATCGGCGCACTCGCGGGCTTGATCGATGCCGGCCGCATCAAGGTCTACACCGTGGACAGCGTCGCAGGCCAGCACTGGACCTCGCGCCGGCACTCGCCCGATTACTGCTCGCGCGTGCAGAATCTGTTCGACGCGTATGTGTACGAGGAGGTCGTGCCGCTGATCCGCAGCGACTGCGCGAGTCACGGCATCGAAATCATCACGACCGGCGCGTCCTATGGCGCGTTCTATGCCGTGGCGAGCCTGTGTCGGCACCCGGATGTGTTTCGCCTCGCGATCGGCATGAGCGGCACCTACGATCTCTCGGCCTACCTCGGCGGCCGCTGGACCGAGGACTTCTACTACTCCTCGCCGCTGCACTTCCTGCCGGGGCTCGGCGAAAGCTGGCAGCTCGATGCGCTGCGCCGACGATTCACCATCCTCGCGACGGGCTCGGGACGCTGGGAGGACCCGGGCGAGTCCTGGCGAGTTGCCGCCGCCATGGGCGCAAGGGGTATCCCGAACCGCGTGGACGACTGGGGCCCGGGCGTGGACCACGACTGGCCCACGTGGCTCGCGATGCTCCCGAAGTACCTCGGCGAGAACGCCTGAGCCGCGGGCGCGGCGCCTTCAGCGAGCCCCGAATCGCGGCGGTCGCTTCTGGCGGAATGCAGCCACGCCCTCGAGGAAGTCCGCCGTATCGCCGAGCCGCGCCTGGGCCGCCGCCTCGAGCTCGAGCTGCTCCGGCAGCGAGCTCGTGCAGGCCCTCGCCATGAGCCCGCGCACCGCCACCAGCGCCTCGCGCGGCGCGGCGGCAAGCTCGCCCGCGAGCGCGGCCGCACGCGCGGGAAGCTGCTCGTCATCCACGCATTCGGCGAGGAGACCGATGCGCTCGGCCGTCTCGGCGCCGATCGGCGCTCCCGTCATCGCGTAGTACCGGGCACGCGCTTCGCCGATGCGGCGCGCGAGAAAGTGCGTCGCGCCCATGTCCGGCGCGAGTCCGAGTTTCGGCGCGAACAGGAAGGTCAGGCTCGCGGAGCGCGCCGCGACCGTGATGTCGCCCATCAGCGCCAGCGAGGCGCCCGCACCTGCAGCGACGCCGTTGAGCCCCACCACCAGTGGCACCGGCAGGTTGCACCACAGTGCCGCCACGATGTTGTACTCGCTGCGCAGGCGACTCGCCAGGAACTGCCCCATGGACTGGCCCGGCGCCGGGATCGACGACGGATCGGTGAGGTCGGCACCTGCGCAGAAGCCGCGTCCCGATCCTGTGAGCAGCACGGCGCGCAGCGCACGATCGCGCTGCATGGCCTCCCCGCAGTGGCGCAGGTCCTGCAGCAGCCCGAGCGAGAGACTGTTGAGCTTGGCCGGTCGGTTGAGCGTGACCGTCATGACGTCGTCCGCGCGCTCGCAGATCAGGTTCTCGAAGTTCATCCGGGGTTCCTCGTGCCGCCGATCGGCGGGCGGTATGATGGCACGAGGCAGTGCCGTCACGCCGTCCAAGCGCATCTCGGAGGAATGGCCGACCATGATCGTAAAGTTCTCCACGGGTGCCGGAGCACTCACGATGCACGGCGAGGCAGCGGTCGCACTGCTTCGGGCAATGGGTCACTCGGGCACGGTGCCGGGCGCGATCCTGGCTCCCGAGCTGCCCGAGGCACTGGCGAATCTCAGGAAGGCGCTGGAGACCCAGGCCGATCTGCCCTCGACAGCCGAGACCGAGCCGCCCGAGGATGACGACGAGGAGCGCGGCAACGCGCCGCCACCCGTGACGCTGCGCATGCGCGCCGTGCCGTTGATCGACATGATCGAAACCGCCATCGCCCGAGGCTCGGACCTGATGTGGGAGCGTGGCTGAAGGCAGTGAGAACGCTCGCGACGCTCCTGTTGCCCGCCCTCGCGCTGCTGCTGCTCGGCGCGCACTTCGGGCGCGCCGGACTCATGCCGGTCGCTGCCGCCTGTGCCGTGATGATTGGACTGCTGTTCGTGCGCAACCCGTGGTCCGCGCGCATCGTGGAGGGCGTGCTCGCGCTGGGGGCGCTCGAATGGCTGCGGACCGCCTGGGTGCTGGTCTCGGCGCGCGCAGCGATGGGCCAGCCTTATGGGCGACTGCTGATCATCCTGGGCACGGTCGCCTCAGTGACGCTGGCCGCGGCGCTCGCACTGCGTTCCTTGCCGGCTCGCGATCACTTCCGGACAGGTCGCTGACCATCGAGGTGGGCGGGCCGCAGTCCCGGTCGACGTCGGCCCGCGACCGAGGCGCAGCCGATCGCTGGGCGCGAGCCGTCGCGCCGGCTCAGCCGCTGCGGTACTCTTCGCCCCCGCTCCCGGGACCTGCCGCGCCAATGGCGCCGCCGGCTCCGCCGCGTCGAACCCTGATCACGAGGATGCCCATGAGCTTAAAGTCCGTCATTGCGGGCGCCGGCATGGTCGCGGCCCTCGCCGCCGGCAACGCCGTCGCGAGCGAGGTACCGGCAGCTACCGTCAATCCGCTGCTGGTCCCCTGGACCGGTCCGTACGGCGGTGTACCGCCTTTCGATCGAGCCGGGGTCGGGGAGCTGAAACCCGCGCTCGAGGCCGCAATGGCCGATCAGCTCGCCGAGGTCGAACGAATCGCTTCGAACCCGGTTGCTGCGAACTTCGAGGACACCATCGCCGCGATGGAGCGTGCCGGCCGCGCACTCGACCGCTCGCAGACCATCTTCGGCATCTACACCGATACCCTGAACGACGACGCCGTGCAGGCCGTCGAGCGCGAGATGGAGCCGAGGCTCGCGGCGCACCGCGATCGCATCACGCAGAACGAGGCGCTGTTCCGGCGCATCGCCGCCGTCTACGAGGCGCGCGAAGACTCCGGCCTCACGCCCGAGCAGCAGCGCCTCGCGTGGCTCTATTACACGAACTTCGTCCGTGCGGGCGCGAAGCTAGATCCGGAGTCGAAGCGCCAGCTCTCCGAGATCAACGTGGCGCTGGCGGGCCTTTACACGCGCTTCGGCCAGAACGTGCTGGCCGATGAGAACGACCAGCAGCTGGTGATCGAGAACGAGGCCGACCTCGCCGGACTGCCGGCGTCGGTGCGCTCCGGCGCCGCCCAGGTCGCCGAGGCGCGCGGCCAGAAGGGCAAGTGGGTCATCGCCAACACCCGCTCGAGCATCGAGCCTTTTCTCACCTACTCGGAGCGCCGCGACCTGCGCGAGCAGGCCTGGCGGATGTTCGTGACCCGTGGCGACAATGGCGGCGCCACCGACAACAACGCGATCATCACCGAGATCCTGCGGCTGCGCGCCAAGCGCGCGAAGCTGCTGGGTTACGAGACCCATGCGCACTGGCGCCTGGAGAACGCGATGGCGAAGGAGCCGGTCCGAGCCATACGGCTGATGGAGGAAGTCTGGACGCCGGCCGTCGCACGCGTGCAGGAGGAGGTGGCCGACATGCAGGCCATCGCCGACAAGGAGGGCGCCGGCATCCGCATCGCGCCATGGGACTACCGCTACTACGCGGAGAAGGTCCGCAAGGCGAAGTACGACCTCGACGAGACCGAGGTCACGCCCTACCTGCAGCTCGAGAACCTGCGCGAGGGCATGTTCTACATGGCGCGCGAGCTGTTCGGCTTCCACTTCCGACCCGTGGTCCCGGCCAAGGTGCCGGTCTATCACCCGGACGTGCGCGCCTGGGAGGTCACCGATCCCAAGGGACAGCTCGTGGGCCTCTGGTTCTTCGATCCCCACGCGCGCAAGGGCAAGCGCTCCGGCGCGTGGATGAGCGCCTATCGTGTCCAGGAACGCTTCGACGGCGACGTGAAGACCATCGTCTCGAACAACTCGAACTTCGTGAAGGGCAAGGCCGGCGAGCCGGTGCTGATCAGCTGGACGGACGCCAGGACGCTGTTCCACGAATTCGGCCATGCGCTTCACGGCCTGAGTTCGAACGTGAACTATCCGTTGGTGTCCGGCACGCGCGTGGCGCGCGACTACGTCGAGTTTCCCTCCCAGGTGCTCGAGCACTGGCTGTCGACGCCGGAGATCCTCGATCGCTATGCCCTGCACTACCAGACTGGCAAGCCGATCCCGAAGGAACTGGTCGCGAAGATCCGCAATGCCGACACCTTCAACCAGGGCTTCGACACCGTGGAATACCTGTCGAGCGCGCTGATCGACATGAAGCTGCACCTCGCCGGCGAGCAGGCGATCGACCCCGACCGCTTCGAGCGCGAGACGCTCGCGGTGATGAACATGCCGTCTGAGATCGTGATGCGCCACCGCACGCCGCAGTTCATGCACGTGTTCGGGAGCGATGGTTACTCCGCCGGCTACTACAGCTATCTGTGGTCGGACACGCTCACGGCCGACGCCTGGGAAGCGTTCACCGAGGCCGGTGGCCCGTGGGACAAGGCCATGGCGCAGCGCCTGCGCGACCACGTGTTCTCGGTCGGCAATACCATCGACCCGGCCGAAGGCTACCGGGCGTTTCGCGGGCGCGACGCGCAGATCGCACCGCTGATGCGCAAGCGCGGCTTCCCGGTCCCGGCACCGGCCGAGCCCGCCGCGGCGGGCTCGAAGTAGGAACACGCTGACTCACCGTGGCTCGGCGCCACGGCCGGCGCTTGAGCCCGGCAATCCTGCCGGGCCGCAGCCCTACCGATCGATTCCCGCCTGGTCGAGCAGGAACGCATAGCCCTCGGCGACCTCGTGGTAGCGCTGGAAGCGGCCCGACTTTCCGCCGTGACCCGCCTCCATGTCCACGCGGAACAGCAGCAGGTGGTCGTCGGTCTTGAGTCGTCGCAGGCGCGCCACCCACTTCGCCGGCTCGAAGTACTGCACCTGGCTGTCCCACAGGCCGGTGGTGACGAGCATGGCCGGGTAGGCCTTACGCTCCACGTTGTCGTATGGCGAATACGACAGCATGTAGTCGTAGTACCGCTTCTGCTTCGGATCGCCCCACTCGTCGAACTCGTTGGTCGTGAGCGGAATCGACTCGTCGAGCATGGTCGTGACCGCGTCGACGAACGGCACCTGGGTCAGGATCGCCCGGTAGTCCTGCGGCGCCTGGTTCACCACCGCACCCATGAGCAGCCCGCCCGCGCTGCGCCCCGAGGCGAACACGCGCCGCGGGTCGGCGTAGCCCTGCTTCACGAGGAAGCGCGTCACGTCCACGAAATCATTGAAAGTGTTCTGCTTGTCGAGCAGCCGACCGCCGTCGTACCAGTGGCGGCCGAGCTCCTGGCCGCCGCGCACCTGGGCGAGCGCAAACACGAAGCCGCGGTCGAGCAGCGAGAGGCGCGCGGAGCTGAAGTGCGGATCCGAGGACGAACCATAGGCGCCGTAGCCGTGCTGCAGCAGCGGCGCGCTGCCGTCCTTGCGGCAACCCCTGCGGTAGACGAGCGCCACGGGCACCTTCGCGCCGTCGCGCGCCGGTGCCCAGACGTACTCGGTGACGTAGCGCGAGGCGTCGAAGTCGCCGAGCACCGGCTCCTGCTTCAGCAGCGTGCGTGCGCCGCTCTGCACGTCGAGATCGTAGGTGCGCAGGGGCGTCGTGAGCGAGGTGTAGGTGTAGCGCAGGACGGCGCTGTCAACCTCCCGGTTGTCGCCGAGCTCGGTGACGTAGGCCGGCTCGTCTGCTGCGACGTAGGTATCGCGCGTGCCGTCCCAGCTGCGCATGCGGACCTTGCGCAGCCCGCCGCTGCGCTCCTCGACGGCCAGGAAGTCGCGGAACACGCTGAAACCGTCGACGAACGCGTCGGCGCGGTGCGGCAGGATCTCGCGCCACTTCGCGCGGTCGGCCGAATCCGCGACCGGCACTTCCACGAGGCGGAAGTTCGGCGCCTGCCAGTTGCTGCGGATGATCCAGCGACCGTTGAAATGCTCGGCGTGGTACTCGTGGTCGCGCTCGCGCGGCAGCAGCGTGCGGAACTCGAGCTTCGGGTCCGCGCTGTCGGCGCAGCGCTGCTCGGTCGACACCGTGCTCTGCAGGTGGATGCAGACGTAGCGGCCATCCTTGGTCGTGGCGACGTCCACGAAGAAGCTCTCGTCCTGCTCGTCGTGCACGACCGCGTCGGACCGCGGATCGCTGCCGAGCACGTGGCGCCGCACCCGGTTCCCGAGCAGCGTCTGCGGGTCCTTCTCGACATAGAACACGGTGCGGTTGTCCGCGGCCCAGGCGATCGAGGCCTCGACGTTGGGGATCGCGTCGGGCAGCAGCCGGCCGGTCTCCAGGTCCCTGAAGCGCAGCGTGTACTGACGGCGTCCGACTGCGTCCTCGGCGTACGCGAGCAGCCGGTTGTCGGGACTGACTTCGAGTGCGCCCACGTCGTAGTAGTCGTGGCCGCGAGAGAGTTCGACGAGGTCGAGCATCACCTGCTCCGGTCCCGTTGCCGACCCCTCGCGGCGCGCGTAGAGCGGGTACTCCGCACCGGAGGCGTAGCGCCGGTAGTACCAGTAGCCGCGCTGCAGGTAGGGCACGCTCGCGTCGTCCTGCCGGACGCGCCCGACGATCTCCGCGTAGAGCTGCTCCTCGAGTGGTCTCAAGTGCGCGAGCATCGCGTCCTTGTAGGCGTTCTCGGCCGCGAGATAAGCGAGCACCGCGGGGTCCTTGCGCGTGTCGTCGCGCAGCCAGTAGTACTCGTCCACGCGGTCGCCGTGCGGCGACTTCACGACATGCGGCTTGATCGCGGCGACCGGTGGCTTGAAGGTCCCCGTCATTTCGACACTCCAGGCGGCAGGCGACAGCAGCAGGCCGACGCAGGCGACTGTCTTTCGCAACATCAGGTAGGGACCCCGCCGCGTCATGGTGGCAAAGCGCGCATGATGCCCTGCCGGCGCCGCCTCCGACAGTCGACTGGCTGAGTAAGGAAAGCAGCGGGTTGCTTCGCTATTGGCGACCCTGCCGCGGGCCCGCCGGGCCAGTCTCCTGTCTGCGCCGAACCAAGGCACCGCCTACGGACGAGATCGACTGCCAGGTCGACTGAGGCCCGCCGTTCGACGCCGTCGGCGACGGCGAGGGTGGGGCGGCTCATTCCCTGGCCGCCTGGAGTCGCGGGTCGGGTAAGCTCCCAACCCGATGGATTCCCCGCTCCGTACTGCCGCGACGCTCCGATCGCCGAACAACGGTGCGAAGGTCGACCGCAACGCGGAGTACCCGCTGCTCGTGCGCAACGTGGCTCCCGCGCGGCTGATGGGCGGCCGGTCCGTGCGGCCGCGGCTGGGCGGTTGGCGCAGGATCGACGAGCCGCGCATGACGATCGCCTTCGATGCGGTGGCGTGTGCGGCCTGAGACAGTACTCCCGCTCGAGGGGCGTCGGATCCGCGTCGGCGCGCTTCACCTCAACGTCGCCGTGGCCGGCGACGGACCGCCGGTACTGCTGCTGCACGGGTTCCCCGACTCGCTGCATCTCTGGCGGACAGTCGCGCCGCACCTCGTGGCCGCAGGTCATCGCGTGATCGCCGTCGACCAGCGCGGATTCGGCGACTCCGACGCGCCCGAGGGACGCGTGCACTACGGGATCGAGCTGCTGATCGCGGACCTCGCGGCACTGCTGCGTGCGGTGGGATCGAACCAGCCAGTGCACGTGCTGGGCCACGACTGGGGCGCGGTCGTGACGTGGTGCCTCTCGATGATCCGCCCCGAGCTGGTCCGCTCCGCCGTCGCCGTCTCCGTCGGGCACCCGCGCGAGTATGCGCTCGCAGGACTCGAGCAGAAGCGCAAGGGCCTGTACGTGCTTGGCTGGCAGTTCGCCGGGCTCGCCGAGCACTGGCTCGAGGCAGACGGGCACGCACGCCTCAGGCACTGGCTGCGGCAGCATCCCGACCCCGAGTCCTGCGTGCGCGACTTGTCACGGCCCGGGCGTCTCACCGCAGGTCTCAACTGGTATCGCGCCAACCTGCACACGGTGCTGACGCGCGCGTGGCCGATGTGCCAGGTTCCGATGCTGGGCATCTGGAGCAGCGACGATCACTGCCTCGCCGAGGACCAGATGGCCCGCTCGGCACGGCGCATGGCTGCACCCTGGCGCTACGAAAGAATCGAGGGCGCCGGCCACTGGCTGCCGCTCGAGCGACCCAACGAGATCGCCCGGCTCGCGATCGACTGGTTCGGGAGTCACGCGGGACGATCCTGAGTCCCGCCCGCATCCGGGCCGTACGCAGTCCACGATCGAAGCAGCCGTGGACCCCGCCACGCTCCTGCCCGACGGCCCGGTGCAAAGCGGCGAGCTTGCCTATTTCCCGAACGCGCGATGCACGCGCCGTGCGGTCGCGAGCTCATCGGCAAGGTATTCGCGCAGGGACGACAGCATTCCGCGATCGAGATCGGCGGGCTCGCCATCGGCGAGCCGGAACAGCTGGCAGTAGTACCAGGACTGCGCCCCGAAAGTGTTCAGGAGCCGCAGCGGGAGCAGGCCGCTCGCCGGCGAGCGCCAGCCGCGCTCCGCAAACTTAAGGCGGTCCTCGATGCGCTCGACGCGATCCATCTCGCGCGCGAGCAGACGACGCGGGAAGTCCGGTTGCCAGCAGAGCGGACGGCCGAGCCCGATCACATCGCAGTCGCCGTCGAGCGCGGCCTCCATCGCCGCGCGCGAACGGAAGCCGCCGGTCACCATCAGCGGCATGCGCGCCACCTTGCGCACCGCGGTGGCGTAGTCGAGGAAATACGCCTCGCGCGCCCGCGTGCTCTGGCGTACCGCCACGGCGTCCTCGGCGCGCCCCTCGGCACCGATCAGGCGCGGCTGCTCGTAGGTGCCGCCCGAGAGCTCGAGCAGGTCGAGGGATTCGTCGTTCAGCCACGCGACGACCTGCAGGCATTCCTCGTGGCTGAATCCGCCCTTGCGGAAGTCGTCGGAATTGAGCTTCACGGCGACCGGGAAGTTGGTCCCGACCGCCCGTCGCACGGCACGTACGGTCTCGAGCAGGAAGCGTGCGCGATTCTCCAGCGGTCCGCCCCACGCGTCGGTGCGCAGGTTGGTCACGGGCGAGAGAAACGAACTGATCAGGTATCCGTGTGCGCCATGCACCTGCACGCCGGTGAAACCCGTCTCCCGCGCGATCGTCGCGGCGAAGGCGAAACGGCTGATCAGCTCGAGGATCTCCGGCTCGCTGAGCGCGCGCGGGCGCGCGTAGTTCCCCAGCAGCTTGAGCTGCACCGCAGACGGGGCCAACGGTCGGCGCGTGACGTACCAGGGGCTCTGCCTGCCGGCATGAGAGATCTGCATCCAAAGATGGTTGCCCGCGACGGTGCCGGCGCGGGCCCAGCGCGAGAGCCGCTCGCGCGCCTCGGGCGAGAAAGTCTGCGGCGCAGTGGGGTCGAGCGCGACGTTTCCGGGACGCTCGAGGTCCGTCCGGTCCACCTGCACGTTGCCGGTCAGCAGCAGCCCCGTCCCGCCCTCGCTCCAGCGGCGGTACAGCGTTTCGTGCCGGGGCGTGGCGCGCAGCAGGTCGTCCGCAACGCCTTCGGTCATCGCCGCCTTGGCGAGCCGGTTGCTCAGTCGCGCGCCACACGGCAGGTCTAGCGACTGCGACAGCACGTCCTTCATACTACCCTCCGACCGGTTGGCCGGTAGTATGATCGACGGACACGCTGATGCGGGAATCCTCGGTCCCGGAGCAATAACGATCACGTCCGAGGGGGGAGAGAATCACATGTTGACCAGGGACAAGCTCACTGTCGCCCAGTGGCGCTCGATTCGTAACACACCGCACCACGTCGTCATCGCGGTCTCGTCGGCGGGTGGCAGTCCCTTCGACGAAATGCTGGAACGCACCGCAGGCATGCAGGCGATCGTCGATGCCATGCACAGCACCCACCCGCTTCTGCGCGAGATCGCCAGCAGCGTGGACATCATGCAGGCGCAAAACGAAATCCGGGCCTGGTACTACACGCTGCCGGAGGCGCAACGCACACCCGCCACTCTGCAGCAGAAGGCGACCGAATCGCTGCAGCAGGCGCTCGACGCGCTGGACGCCCACGGCGGAACGGAGGACCTGCTTCACTACTCAGAATTCGTCCTTTCCACCGCGACGCGCGTCGCGCGGGCCGCGCGCGAGGGCGACCTGTTCGGCGTCGGCGGGGAACTCGTCAGCCGCAATGAGCGGGAATTCATCCAGAAGATCGAGGCCCTGATCTCCGCCCGGAAGAAGTAGCCCGCCGTCGCGCGCTGCGACCGGCCGAGGGCGCGCGCACCGCGCCCTCTCCCTGACCTTGACGTCCGTCGCGCTCAGGCCTTCGCGGGCGCCTTCTTCGAGAACTGGTCGTCCCGGACGAAGTAGGCAGCCAGCGCCGGCGCCAGCAGGATTGCGCCGAACACGTTCACCAGGAACATGAAGGCCAGCAGGATGCCCATGTCGGCCTGGAACTTGAGCGCCGAGAAGTACCAGGTGGCGACCGAGACGGTCATCGTCACCGCCGTGAACAGCGACGCCGTGCCACGCTGCTTGAGCGCCTCGACGTAGGCGTCCGTAAGCTTCATTCCTTCCTGCATCTCGTGCTTGATGCGCTCGAACAGGTAGATGCCATAGTCCACGCCCACGCCCACACCGAGGGCGACCACCGGCAGCGTGTTGACCTTCAGGCCGATGTCCAGCATCGCCATCAGCGCGTTGCACAGCACGGTGACGAGCGCCAGCGGCAGGAGCACGCACAGCGTCAGGCGCAACGAACGGAACGTCAGCAGGCACAGGACACCCACCGACATGAACAGCGCCAGGTTCACCCACTTGTCAGCCGCATGCACGGCCTCGTTGGTCGCCGCCATCACGCCCACGTTGCCGCTCGCGAGGCGGAACGTGATCTTGTCGGTGTCGCCGCCGGCCTCCTTGAACGCCTTGATCTTCTCGACGATGTGCTCGATGGTGGTCGCCTGGTGGTCCACCGTGTAGATGTTGATCGGCATCGCCGTGCACTGCGAGTCCATGAACTCGGTACCGAGGCGGGTGGCATAGCCCACACCCTGCGCGATCTGCGCCCGTGACTCGGGCAGCATGCGCCACTTCGAGTAGGTCTCGGCGAACATCTGCGTCATGTTCTTGACGAAGCCGGCGAGGCTGCGGACGCTCGCCACGCCATCCACCTGCCGCATCTGGAACTCGAAGTCCTCGACCTTCGCCATCACCTCGCGGTCCACGCAGGGCGAGTCGTCCTCGTCCTCCGCCTTCGCCTCGGCGATCACCTGCAGGTTGTCGACGCCGATCGCGAAGTGACTCGTGATCATCTCGACGTCCTGGTTGTAGCGCGCATCGGGCTTGAGTTCGGGGACGCCCTTGCCGAGGTCGCCGATGTGCAGGTTGCGCGCCTGCGAGATGCCGAAGGCGAGCAGCACCAGGCCGATGGCGATCGCGACCCAGGCGGTCTTCTTCGTCGCCAGCGGGCCGAGTCGCTCCCACAGCCAGTCGCCCGCGGTCTCCTTGCCGGCGAGCTTGCTCGCCTCCTCGGGCGAGAACTTGTAGTACGACATCAGGATCGGCAGCAGCACCTTGTTGGTGATGATCATCACTGTCACGCCGATGGTCGCCGTATAGGCGAGTTCGCGCACGATCTCGATGTCGACGAACGCGATCACCATGAAGCCGAAGGCGTTGGCGAGCAGTGCCGTGGCACCCGGGATGAACAGCTTCTGAAACGAGTGCGTCGAGGCGGTTACGCCATCCGCGCCGTGCAGCGTCTCGAGCTTCCAGGCGTTGGTCATCTGCACCGCGTGCGATACGGCGATCGAGAAGATCAGGAACGGCACCAGGATCGACATCGGGTCGAGGCCGAGTCCGAACACCGGCAGCAGGCCGAGCAGCCAGATCACCGGCACGATCGCGCAGATGAGCGCGAGCGAGGTCAGCATCAGCGAACCCGAGTACCAGTACAGCAGGATCGCGGTCACCACGAACGCCACGCCGAAGAACACCAGCACGCCCGCGGCACCTTCGGCGATGTCACCCATCGCCTTGGCGAAACCGATGACGTGGACCGTGGTGCCGTCCTTCTCGTACTTGCCCCGGATTTCCTCGAGCTTCTTTGCAACCTCCTGCAGGTCGAGGCGCTGGCCCGTATCCGGGTCGTTTTCCTGCAGCGTCGCGACCACCATCGCGGCCGTCTGGTCGTTCGCGACGATTCGTCCCACCCAGTCGGACTTGAGCAGGTTCTCGCGCACGACGACCAACTGCTCGGGTGTCCCGGCGAAATCGGCCGAGACGATGTTTCCGCCGCGGAAACCGTCCTCGACCACCTCGTTGTAGCGCACGTTGGGCGTGAACAGCGACGTGACCGAGCTGCGCTCCACACCCTTGACGTAGAAGACCTCCTCCGTCACCTGGCGGAGCGTCTCCATGAACTCCTTCTCGAAAATCGATCCCCTCTCGTTATCGAGCGCGACCAGCACCTTGTTGGCCCCGCCGAAGTCCTGCTGGTACTGGAGGAAGGTGGCCATGTACGGGTGGTTCAGCGGGATCATCTTGGTGAACCCGGCCTGTACGCGCAGCTGGCTGGCCATGATCCCGAGCGCAATCGTGATCAGGATGTTCAGGATCAGCAGGATCTTGCGGTGATGAAAAATCCAGTAGGACACCTTGCCGATCCAGTCGTGCTGGAATTCCTGGCGCTCGATCTCGGTGTCGTCAGCCGCGAGGACTTTGGGTTCGTTGGACATGATTTTGTGCTCTCGGTTTGCCTGGCGTGCTTACTTGGCCGTCAGCGTCGCCGGATCGAGGATGGCGGCCCCGCCCTCGCCCACGGTGACCGTTCCGCCGGGAACCTCGACAACGGCCGAGAAACCCTTGCCAGCCTTCGACCACTCGAGCGTGAAGGTCTGCCCGTTGTCCTTGCTTGTGGCCACGAGGCCCGAATTGCCCACCAGCACGATGCGCCCATCAGACATCGCCCGCCCGTTGTTGAGGGACGTGGTCGTGCCGAGCTCTGTCTCCTGCCACGTGACCCCGCCGTCCGCCGAGCGCCAGACGTTGCCGCGCATGCCATAGAGCACCAGCGCCCCGTCAGCCGCGACGAACGCACCGAAGAACGAACCGGCATAGGGTGACGGGACCGCCAACCAGGTCATGCCGCCGTCATCGGAGCGCGCCAAGGTGCCCGCCTCGCCCACCATCCAGAGCGCACCGCTGGCCGGCAACACCTGCGAGATGTGGGCCTCGAAGTCCTCCGAGATCACCATGCGGCGAGTCCAGGTCTTCCCGCCGTCGCTGCTGTCGAAGTACATGCCGAAGGCGCCGTACACCGCGAACCTGCCGGCATCGAGCGCGGCAACCCCGAGCAATGACTCGCCATTGGCTTCCTCGAGTGGCACCTCGGTCCAGGTAGCGCCGCCGTCCTCGGTGCGGACGATCGAGCCGCCATGTCCGACCGCTACGCCCAGTTTGTCGCCACTGAACGCGACGCCGGTGAGGGTGCGGGTCACCGGCGTACCCACCGCACGCCAGGTCTTTCCCGCGTCATCGGAGAGCATCGCGAAACCCATATCACCGACGGCCACGAGGCGCGGCCCGGCATTCGCGACGTCCATCAGGACGATCCGGTCGGCCTTGATCTCCACCACGGTGCCAGCGCGCGGCGAAGGTGCGTCGGCCGACTGTCCGACCGGCGCATACGCCATCACGGGGGCGAGCAATACTGCGACCGCCCTGGACCAGTTATTCATGGAGAGTCTCCCCGGACCTTCCGACGGGCTGTGCATGCCCGTGCCTTATCTTCGCTGCTACCGCCCCGGGCCGGCATCGACCCGGGGCGCCTGGATCATCCAGCGCGGCGGTCGACGATCGACCGCCGCACTCTGCTCGCGCTTATTTGGTACCGATGCGGCGCAGTGAGTCGGGCTGGAAGTCGCCCCACTTGCCCTTCTCGCCGAACTTCCACGGCTGCTTGATCTCGTTGTCGAGCAGCGAGAACAGGTAGCTGTTGTTCGAGAGGTCGTGCCAGATGTTGGCGCGGTACCACGGCACCTTCGCGTCGTAGAACTGGATCATCGGATGGATGTGCACGCGCCACAGCTGCTTGCGGGTGTCGTACTTGTCCGCGAGCACCACGGTCCAGGTGTCCTCGTCGAGGAAGAACACCCTCTTGCCGTAGACGTGCTTGCTGCCCGCCTTGAGGTTCGCCTCGACCACCCACACGCGATGCAGCTCGTAGCGCATGAGGTCCGAATTGATCGTGTTCTTGCGGATCATGTCCTCCTTGTACTTGAGCTTCTTGTCGGCGAGCTTGTAGGAGTTGTACGGGATGTACACCTCCTTCTTGCCCACGAGCTTCCAGTCGTACCGGTCGGGCGCGCCGTTGTAGCCATCGAAGTCGTCAGTGGTGCGGATGCCCTCGGTTCCGTCGTTGACGTTGTCGTAGGCGAGGTCCGGGGCACGCCGCACGCGGCGCTGGCCGGCGTTGTAGATCCAGGCCGAGCGTGACTGCTTCACCTGGTCCACCGGCTCGTGCACCAGGAACACCGTACCCTCGAGTGTCGCGGGCGCGGTGAAATAGGACAGGAACCCGAGCAGCAGGTTGTCCTGCGACGGATCCATGTTCTGATTGAAGATGCGGTACTCGTGCACGCCGATCTTGTAGAAGTCGCCGTTCGCGCGCACCGGGAAGCTGTGGTAGTTGCGGTCCACGCCTCCGCCCAGGTAGCGCAGCGTGTGGTTCCAGATCGCCTCCATGCCGCTCTGCGGGATCGGGAACGGCGTGCTCGAATTGCCGCGGTTGGCGACGCCGAAGCCCTGCAGATCGACCTTGCCCGCGTTCGCCTTGATGTTGTCGTACACCTCCTGCGGGTAGCAGGCCGTGCGGCGCGTCGGGTAGACGTTGATCTTGAACTCGGGATACTTCTCCAGCATGGCGAGCTGCCCGGCGGACAGCTTGTCCTTGTACTGCGCCGCGTTCGCCTTGGTGATGGTAAACAGGATCTTGTCGTCCTTGAACGGGTCGACGTAACCCTGGGCCGCGCTCCAGCCTGACGGAGCCGCGCACAGGCCGCCCGTCCATGCGGGGATCGTGCCGTCCTTGTTGGCGGCCTTCTCCGCGCCCACGGGCGTGAGGTCGGCGCCGAGCCGCGCGATGTCGGCATCGCTCAGCTTGGCCGACGCCGGCGCGGCCGCGCCGAGCAGGGCCGCCGCCACGGCGGCGGTCAACATCTTGGTCATGGTATTCATCTGCAAGGTCTCCTGGATCTGATCAGAACGTCACGCTGAGGGCCGCGGAGTAATAGTCGCGGTCGAACAGCGGATCGTAGTTGTCGTCGGCGTAGTCAACCCAGTTGAAGTCCAGCACGTACTTCTTGTTGTAGGTGAACTTGACGCCGAGGCCCAGCACCTGGCGGTCCTCGATGAATGCCGGGTCCATCGAGATGCCATCCACGTCCTGCGACCAGAACACGCTCGGCGTCACGGCAATACCCGAGTTACCCACGTTCAGGTAGTCCGCCGAGACACGCAGGCGATAGCCCCAGGCCGAGTCGGTGATGTAGCCGTCGTTCTTGCAGCCGAGCGGCGAGGGGTTGTACACGGAGCTTGGCAATGCCGGCGCGCCGGCGAACGTCGGCGTGCAGGTGTTGCCAGCGGTGACCGGTGCCTGCGCGGCGAGGTCCGGGTTCGAGCCCACGCCGTACATGAAGCCGCGGCCGTAGCGCACGCCGCCCTTCTTGTAGTCCTCGTTGATGGAGTTCATCTGGTAGCCGATCTCGCCCACGATCAGCATGTTGTCGGCACCGAGGACGTTGCTGAACGTCTTGACCGTGTTGACCTGGAACTGGGTCTTCTCGTAACGGTCGTAGCCCGAAAGGACCGTGCCCGCGCCCTGGAGAGCGACGGGCACCGCGCGTGCCGCGTTCGGACCGGCGAAACCGAGCAGGCTCTGCAGCAGGTCGTTGCCGTTGATCTGCACCGGCACGTCCTCCTGATAGCTCACCTCGGCCGACACCGACCAGCCGAACAGGTTGGTCGCCGCGCTCAGGCCGTAGATCTTGATGTCCTCCGGGTACTCCCAGTAAGCAGTGCCGGGCGTGATGGACTGGCCGACCCGCGCGCCGAGCGCCGCGTGCAGCGGCGTCGGGCCGCGCAGCGTGGTGTCGTCGTTCGGGTCGATCGGGTTCGCGCCCGTGCCCGGGATGCGCCAGAACGGCAGGCCATTCGGGGCAATACCGGCGACGACGTACGGATTGACCTGCTGCGGACCAAGCGCCCCGGGCGGCAGCACCAGCGGCGTGGTGGGCAGCGTGCCGGCCTTGCCGGTGATGATCGGCAGGCGCGAGTGGATGTTCATGAAGTACAGGCCGAACTCGGTGTCGATCTTGTCCACCGGGAAGCGGAACGCGAAGCCGAACTGCCCGCTGTCGCTCGGCTCCTGACCCTTGACCAGCGGCACGTACAGGCCGTTGCCCTGCGCGAAGGGATTCGATCCGAGCTGTCCGATGAGCGGCGTCGTGGTGCCGGGCGCAGTGCCGCCCAGCACGTTGGTGATCACGGTGGCGCTGTTGCACTTGCCGGGGTCCGTCGAGATGATCGTCTCGACTGAGGCCCAGTAGGTGCCACAGCCGTCCACCGAGGTGTTGTTCCACTGGAACTGGTAGAAGGCCTCGAGCGAGCCGAAGTCGAATCCCCAGTTCGCGTAGGCCATCCACACCGGCAGCAGGATCTCCTTCAGCTCCGCGCCCGCACGGCGCGCCGCCGGCACGTCGATCGGATTGATCTGGTTCACGCCCTGGATGAAGATCGACTCGCCCCAGTTCACGACCTGGTTGCCGAGGCGCAGCTGCAGGCTCGTGTCCGCGATGTCGAAAGTACCGTAGACGTAGGCGTCGAGCAGGTAGAAGTTGGAGAACTTCTGCTCGTCCTCGAACCCGGAGTCGCTGAGTTCCTCCGAGGGCCACAGGTTCAGGCCCGGCGGGGAGTACGGCAGGCAGGGCCTGCCGGCCGGTGTCGCGGGCGTGCAAATGCCGTAGGAGCCCGTCGCGTACGGGCCGAGACCGGGACGCGCGCCGTTGTAGTTGTTCGCCTGGTTGCCGACGTTCACCTCGTTGTTTTCGAGGGCATAGTCGTACCAGGCCTTGATGCGCACCAGGCCGCCGAAGTTGCCCTTCTTCAACTCGACGTCGCTGATCAGCTTGAGCGGCGCAGAGAACATCTCGTACTGGTCGTAGTTGAGGTTGGCACTGGACGCAGCCTGGTTGCCGGCGAGTCCGTCCCTATTGGTGGGCGCGGTGCCGGCGGGCAGCGGCCCCGAGTCGCGGCCCAGCAGGGACCCGTCGGCGCGCGTGTACAGGATCCGGCTCTGTTCGTCCGCGCGCCAGCTGGCGCCGACGGAGATCGTCGTGTTCCAGTTGAGCCTCGCACCGTTCTCGAACTCGAACTCCAGCGCAGACGCGCTGCCCGCGTAGGTTGCGAGCACCGTGCCGATTACGGTGGCGAGCACCGTGTTGCGCCGACCCATGACCAAGGATTCGCTCGTCATCAGAAATCCCCCAAGTCTTTGCTTCAGATTGAAACCGCCGCTCGCGCGGAATTCGCTTGCTGCGCCGCGTCAACCGTTTGTCTCGCGGCTACGAGTTGTCCCGAGGCTACCCTCGGCTCTCCCCTTCGACACTCTGCAGTATCCGAAATGCCACTACCACTTACCGCGTCCTCGCAAGGGTGCCAGCGTCCTCGCGCGCTTACAACATACCGGGCGTTGCGCTTTTGCCATGCAGCAAATTGCTGCTGTGCAACACACGCATGACTGGATGCCCGCTCAGCCTGCGACCTTCGAACTGCGACGCCTGCGACCCGACCTCTGTCCCGTCTTCCTGACCGTCGTCGCCTTCTCGATCGACTTCCTCTTCTTAATCGCAGTCTTCTGCTTCATCGCAGTCTTCTGAATCGTCTTTCGCCCTGCGCTCACTGCGGCCTTCTCCGCGGCCCCGGCGTGAACCGCGTCCGCCGCGGCCACGAGTTCCGCGAACGCCTCGCGCATGCAGGCCGCGTAGAAGCCCGGATCCGGCAGCATCTCGCGGCAGGACACCGAGCAGACCCACATCGTGCCGTGGTAGCTGAAGCCGGTGACATTGAGGCCGAGCCCGTTCAGGGCAATGCTCACCGGCGCGAACGCCACCATCTGCGCGCCCGCGAGATAGATCGGCATGTCAGGTCCGCGCACGTTCGACACGACGATGTTCATCGTCGGCAGCATGACCTTGGTCGTGAAGAGCTCCGAGGCCGCCGCGGGCAGCAGGTCGTAGACGTGCTTCGTCAGATCCTTGCCGACAGCGCTCACCAGCGCCTTGCCCTTGCCCACCCCGACGCGGACCGCCAAGAGGCGCTCGAGCGGATCGGCGATCTCGGAATGAATCGGCATCACCGCGACACCGATCTGGTTACCGTGATCGCCGCCCTTGTCCTCCCCGCGCAGAGTCATCGGCACCTGGGCGGTCATCGTGCGGTCGGGCAACTCGCCCTTGGCAGCGAGGTACCTGTTCAGCGTGCCCCCGACGGTCGCGAGAAAGATGTCGTTGATCGTCGCGCCTTCGACGTTCTTCCGGATCTGCTTCATTTCGGCGAGCGACAGGGGCACGAGTTCGACGACGCGGTGTGCGGAGACCTTGCCGCTGAAGCGGGTCTCCGGCGGACGACGCAGCTTCGCGCGAACCGTCTCGACCGACGGCACGCCGGCTTCCTGCAGCATTGCCGCGAGCTGGCCCATGTAGCCAGCGCCCAGGCCCGCCAGCCGCGTAGCGGTGGCAAGCGAGAACTTCGCCGCGCGCGGCATGCGCTGCAGGTTATTCACGAAGGCGCGCGCATACAGTTCGGCGGCCAGCGGCTCACGGTCGCGAACGCGCGCGCGCCGCGCCGCGGCTGGCTCGTCCTCGGGCGACGCCGAGTGAACGGCCTTGAGCAGCTCGGTGCCGCCCTCCCCGTCGATCGCCGCGTGGTGGAACTTGGTATAGAAGGCGAAGCTGCCCTTTGGGATGCCGGGGATGTGGTCCAGGCCTTCGATGACGTAGGCCTCCCACAACGGCTTGCTGCGGTCGAGCGGACGCGAGTGAATGCGCGCGACCTGGATGCACAGCTGCCGCCAGTCCCCGGGCTGCGGCAACGCGATGTGGCGCACGTGGAACTCGACGTCGACGTTCTCGTCCTCGATCCAGTAGGGCCGATCGAGGTCGAAGGGCACCGTGACCAGCCGGCGGCGGAACACGGGGGCCGTGTCGAGCCGTGCCTCGAAGAACTTCAGGATGTCCTTGAACCGGACGAAGCCGCCGGGCGCGGTGGACGGGTCGTAGATGCCCAGGCTCGCGACGTGCAGGTACTGGTTGCCATGCTCCAGGTGCAGGAACATGTTGTCCATTCCGGAGAGTTGCTTCACGGAGTGATCCCCCAGGATCGACATCTGTTGGATGCCGCCGCGGCAGCACCTCAGTCTTTATGGCTTGCGTCGATCGCGGCCGCCATCCCCTCGCCCCCGACGGCTGCGACCTCGACCGCAGATTACGTGCCGCACGTCGGGCCGTAAAGTGGCGTCGCTTGCGACAATGGTTTTCGTCTGACCGTGAACCAGGGTTCCTGGTGCTGCAGGCTCATCGTGCTGCGCGCCTCGCCGATCGACGTTGCGGCCGTCGCTCGGCATCGGACGGTGGCGTGCGCAGGCAGAAGCGCTCGGCCTCGCGTGTCAGCTGCGCGACGTCGAGCGGACCAGCCGTCCGATACCAGTGAGCGATCCAGTTGAGCGCACCGAACATCATCAGTCGGTCGACGCTCGTGGGCTGCGCCCACTCGCCGGAGCGCTGCAGTTCGCCGATCACGCCATCCCAGGCCGCCTCGTAGCGCCGCTGCAGCGCGACGATGCGCGGCCGCGCCTCGGGCTCCAGCGAGCGCCATTCGTACAGCAGCACCGGGATGAAGTCCTGGCCCGGACCGAGCAGCGTGTCGAGGTGAGTCCGAAGCAGCGCGCGGAAGTGCTCGCGCGGGGAGAGTCCCTCGCGCCCGATCGCCTCGATGCGCTCGAGCGCCTGCTGCAGGCCTTCCTCCATGACCGCGGCCAGGATCTCCTGCTTGGTGCGGAAGTGATACACCCAGCTGCCGGACTGCAAGCCCGTCGCCGCCGCGATGTCGCGCACCGAGGTGCCGTCGTAGCCTTTCTCGCGGAACAGCCGCGCCGACTCGCGCACGATCTGGCCGCGCCGGCCGGCGTCGTCGGCGCGCAGGCTCACAGGCCGAGCTGGCGCGCGGCCAGTTCCTTCATGATCTCTTCCGCACCGCCGCCGATCATGTTCACCTTGACCTCGCGGTAGATGCGCTCGGAGGCCGTACCGCGCATGTAACCCATGCCGCCGAGAGTCTGCACCGCGGCATCGGCGCAGAACTGCATGGTTCGCGTCGCGGCGTTCTTGAGCATGCAGATCGAGGCGATGAGCTGGGGGTCGCCGGGTCTGGCGTGATCCAGCCGCCACGCCGTTTCCTCGAGCATGGCGCGCGCGGCCTCGATGCGAGTCAGCATGTCGACGAGGCGGTGTCGCACCACCTGATGATCCGCGAGTCGCTTGCCGAAGGTCCGCCGCTCGCGCGCCCAGGCACGTGCATCCTGGTAGCAGACCCACGCGAATCCGATGGCGCTCGCTGCGAGTGAGAAGCGCTCGGCGTTGAAGTTATGCATGACCGCGAGGAACCCCGCGCCTTCCTGGCCGATCAGGTTGTCGGCCGGCACCCGGCAGTTCTCGAATCGCAGGTGCGCCGTGTCCGAGGACCACCAGCCCATCTTCGCGAGCGGCGAGCGCGTGAGCCCGGGCGTGTCACCTTCGATCAGCAGGAGCGACAGCCCGGCGGCGCCCTTCGCTGCGGGATCGGTGCGCACGGCGACGGTCAGGTAGTCCGCGCGCATGCCGGACGTAATGAAAGTCTTCTCGCCGTTCACCACGTAGTGGTCGCCGTCGCGAACGGCGCTGGTCTTGAGCGCCGCAACGTCGGAACCGCCGGAAGGCTCCGTGATCGCGAGCGCGGCGATGCGCTCGCCGGCGAGCACCTCCGACAGCACGCGCTGCTTGAGCGCCGGGCTGCCGAACGCCACGAGCGGTGGCGACCCGATCGTGTGCGACATGAGCGACGCAGCGACTCCCCCGGATCCTGCCTGCGCGAGCTCGATGCTTGCGACCAGCCGGTGGAAATAATCGACGCCCGGCATACCACCGAATTCCTCCGGGAAGCCGATACCGAGCAGCCCCACCTCCGCCGCCTTGCGATACAGCTCTCGCGGGAAACCGCCCGCCTCGTCCCACGCGGCAACGTGCGGCGTGATCTCAGCCGCCACGAAGCGCCGTACCGACTCGCGCAGAGCCAGATGCTCCGGCGAGTAATAGACAGGGTTCAGGCGCAGCTCGTCCATCGCGGCATGCTAGGCGAGGGGCTTTATTCAAGCAAGCGCTTGATTTACGATCCGCTCCCATGAGCTACCGCAGCGTTTTCCGTCCCGGCCTGTTCGCCGGCCAGACCATCCTCGTCACCGGCGCCGGCAGCGGCATCGGCCGCTGCACCGCCCATGAACTCGCATCACTGGGCGCCCACGTCGTGCTCGCGGGCCGCAAGCTCGAGAAGCTGCAGGCGGTCGAGGCGGAGATCCGGGATGACGGTGGCGAGGCGAGCCACGTCGGCGTGGACATCCGCGAGGAGGAGGCCGTCAAGGCCGCGGTGGCCGGGGTCGTCGCCGCGCGAGGCCGCATCGACGGGCTGGTGAACAACGCCGGCGGCCAGTTCCCCGCCCCGCTCGCCTCGATCTCGGCCAAGGGCTGGCAGACCGTGCTCGCGACCAACCTCACTGGCGGATTCCTGGTCGCGCGCGAGTGCTATCTGCAGTCGATGCGCACGCGCGGCGGTGCGATCGTCAACATGCTCGCCGACATGTGGCACGGCATGCCGGGCATGGGCCACAGCGGCGCGGCGCGGGCCGGCATGCTCAACCTCACCGAGACGGCCGCGCTCGAATGGGCACCGGTGCGCGTGAATGCGGTGGCGCCGGGCTGGATCGCCTCGAGTGGCATGGACACTTACCCCGAGGCGATGAGGCCCCTGATCCAGAGCCTGCCGAAGCACGTACCCGCCGGACGTCTTGGTACGGAGTCGGAGGTGTCGGCCGCGATCGTGTTCCTGCTTTCGGAGGCCGCCTCGTTCATCTCCGGCGCCTGCCTGCGAATCGACGGCGCGGCGCCCAACGCCCGTCGCCACTGGACGATGGGCGCGACCGCCCCGGCCGGTCGGTACGACGGATTTCATCGCGCCGCCAAGCCTCGCGTGCTGGGCGACTGAGCATGCCAGCGTTCACTTCAACGCTCGCGAGCGATGCTCCGGGGTACGCCGACAATCGCGCGCACCTGCTCGGCCTGATCGAGCAGCTGCGCACGATCGAGGCGCGCACCGAGGCCACCTCGGCCAAGTCCGCGCCTCGCTTCGCGAAGCGAGGGCAGCTGCTGCCGCGCGAGCGCGTGGGCCTGCTGCTCGACGCCGGCGCACCATTCCTGCAGCTCTCGACGCTCGCGGGATTCCTGCTCGACGTGAACGACCCTGCAAGATCGGTCGCCGGCGGCGGCTGCGTCGCCGGTATCGGACGCATCTGCGGCACGACCTGCCTGGTCGTGGCGGACGACTCAGGAATCGAGGCGGGCGCGTTGCAGCACATGGGGCTCGATAAATTCCAGCGTGCGCAGCAGATCGCGCTGGAGAATCGCCTGCCCTTCGTGCACCTGGTGGAATCGGCGGGCGCCAACCTGACGCGCTACCGCGTCGAGGACTTCGTCAACGGCGGTTCGCACTACGCCCGCCTCGCACGCCTCTCCGCCGCGGGCCTGCCGGTGCTCACGCTCGTGCACGGCAGCGCCACGGCCGGTGGCGCCTACATGCCCGGGCTCTCGGACTACGTCGTCATGGTGCGCAACCGGGCACGCGCCTTCCTCGCGGGGCCGCCGCTGCTCAAGGCCGCGACCGGCGAGATCGCGACCGAGGAGGAACTCGGCGGTGCGCTGATGCACGCGACGGTCTCGGGTCTCGCCGAGTACGTCGCAGAGGATGACGCGGACGGCATCCGCGTGCTGCGTGAGCTCGTGTCCCGGCTCGGCTGGCAGCGCTTCGAGTCGCCGCCACCGGCCGGCCGTGACCCGCTCTACCCGGCCGAGGACCTGCTTGGGATCATGCCAAAGGATGGCCGCAAGCCGGTGGACATGCGCGAGGTGATCGCACGCATCGTCGACGGCTCGGAGCTGCTCGAGTTCAAGTCCGCCTACGGCTCCGCCACCGTGTGCGCGCACGCCGACGTGCACGGCATGCCGGTCGGCATCCTGACCAACAACGGACCGCTCGACCCCGACGGCGCGACCAAGGCGACGCACTTCATCCAGGCCTGCTGCCAGAGCGCGATCCCGCTGCTCTACCTGCAGAACACGACCGGCTACATCGTGGGCAAGGAGTCCGAACGGGCGGGCATGATCAAGCACGGCTCGAAGATGATCCAGGCCGTGGCCTGCGCCCCGGTGCCGCAGGTGACGATCCATTGCGGCTCGTCGTTCGGCGCAGGCAACTACGGCATGTGCGGCCGCGGCTTCTCGCCCCGCTTCCTGTTCGCCTGGCCCAACTCGCGCACCTCGGTGATGGGCGCCGAGCAGGCCGCGACCACCATGGCGATCGTGATGGAGGATTCGGCCCGGGCGCGCGGACAGGAACCCGATCGCGCGCAGATCGAGGGCCTGCGCGCGATCATCAACGCGACTTTCGACAAGCAGACCTCGGCTTTCTACACCTCGGGCCGCATGCTCGATGACGGCGTCATCGACCCGCGCGATACGCGCCGCGTGCTCGGCCTCGTCCTCTCTCTTTTCCGACGTGCCGAGCGTGCGGCCTTGAGGCCGCTCGACTTCGGCGTCGCCCGACCCTGAAACGGAGCTACCGATGCAATTCACGCAGGAACACGAGGAACTCAAGCGCACGGTCGAGCGCTTCGTCGAGAACGAGCTGAACCCGTACGTCGACGAGTGGGAGGAAGCGGGAATCTTTCCCGCGCACGAGGTGTTCAGGAAGCTCGGGGAGCTCGGACTGCTCGGGCTCACCAAGCCCGAGGCCTACGGCGGTGCGGGCCTCGATTTCAGCTATTCGGTGGTCATGGCCGAGGCCCTCGGCAACACGCGCTGCGGCGGCGTGCCGATGGCGATCGGCGTGCAGACCGACATGGCCACTCCCGCCCTCGCCCGCTTTGGCTCCGACGAGCTGCGCGCCGAATTCCTCGCGCCGGCGATCACCGGCGAGCAGGTTGTCTGCGTCGGCGTCTCCGAGCCCGGCGCCGGCTCGGACGTCGCCTCGATCCGCACCACCGCGCGCAAGGATGGCGGCGACTACGTGATCAACGGCGGCAAGATGTGGATCACCAGCGGCACGCAGGCCGACTGGATGTGCTGCCTCGCCAACACCGGGGAGGGCAAGCCGCACAAGAACAAGTCGCTGATCATCATCCCCATGAAGACGAAGGGCGTGACCGTCGAGCGCAAGCTGCGCAAGATCGGCATGAACTCCTCCGACACGGCCGTCATCCATTTCGACGACGTGCGCGTGCCGCAGCGCCACCTCATAGGCATGGAAGGTGCGGGCTTCATGTACCAGATGATCCAGTTCCAGGAAGAGCGACTGTGGGGCGCGGCGAACGCGCTCAAGGGCCTCGACATCGCCGTGCGCGAGACCATCGAGTACACGCGCAACCGCAAGGCCTTCGGCAAGGCCGTGCTCGACAACCAGGTGGTGCACTTCACGCTCGCCGAGCTCTCGACCGAGATCGAGCTGCTGCGCTCGCTCGTGTACCGCGCCACCGAACTGTACGTGTCCGGCAAGGACGTGACGCAGCTCGCCTCCATGGCGAAGCTCAAGGCCGGACGCCTCACCCGCGAGGTCGCCGACCAGTGCCTGCAATACTGGGGCGGCATGGGCTTCACCTGGGAGAACCCGGTATCCCGGCTCTACCGCGACGGGCGCCTCGCCTCGATCGGCGGCGGGACGGACGAGGTGATGCTCGGCATCATCTGCAAGCTGATGGGCATCCTGCCGAAGGCCTGAGGCCCGGGACCGATCGGAGGTTGACCATGACCGACGTTGCCGCGGGTGCGGGTGCAGTGCTGCTCGTCGAGCAGCGCGCGAGATTCTGGTTCGCACGACTCAACCGGCCGGAGAAGCGCAATGCGCTGTCCGACCCGCTGGTCGAGGCGCTGTCCGCGCTGCTCGAGCGCGTCGCCGCCGATCTCGAGGCGCGCGCGCTCGTGATCTCCGGCGCCGGCGGGAACTTCTGCGCGGGTGCGGACTTCGGTCGCTTCCTCGAGCTGATGCAGACACCTGCAGGCCACGCCGACGACCCGATCGCACACTACAACCGCCAGTTCGGCGCGCTGCTCGAGCGCATCGCCGCGCTGCCGGTTGCGACCGTCGCGGTGGTCACCGGCAGCGCCATGGGCGGTGGCTGCGGACTCGCGGCAGCCTGCGATCGCGTGATCGCCGCGGAGGACGCCAACTTCGCCATGCCCGAGGTAACGCTCGGCGTGGCGCCGGCGCAGATCGCGCCCTTCGTGGTACGACGCAGCGGCGCGCGACGTGCGCGCTGGCTGATGCTCACCGGCGCGCGGCTCAAGGCGCCGGCCGCGCTCGAGGCGGGCCTCGCCGACGTGGTCGTGCCGGCGACCGACCTGCGCGCCACGCTCGCGGCGGACCTGCGGCTGCTCGCGGCTGCCGAACCGGCTGCACTGCGTGCGACCAAGCGCATCGTGACGCGCACGCTCGAGAGCCCGCTGTCTGCCGCCCTCGATACGGCGTCGCACGAGTTCGCGGGCCTGCTGCGCCACGGTGACGCGCGCGAAGGTATCGCCGCGACGGTCGCGAAGCGCGCGCCGGCATGGGCGGCGGCGCTGCCCGACCTGCCGGACGTCCCGTGAAGACGCTCAATCGCCTGCTGATCGCCAACCGCGGCGAGATCGCCGTGCGCATTGCGCGTACGGCACGTCGCATGGGCATCGCGACGATCGCGGTGTGCTCGGATCCCGACCGCGGCAGCCCGCATGTCGCGGCCTGCGACGAGCACGTGCCGATCGGCGGCACGCTGCCCGCGGATTCCTACCTGGTCATCGACAAGATCCTCGGCGCCGCACGTGCGAGTGGCGCGCAGGCGATCCACCCGGGGTACGGATTTCTCTCCGAGAGCGCGTCCTTCGCCGCAAGGGTGGTCGATGCGGGGCTGATCTTCGTGGGCCCGCCTGCCGAGGCGATCGAGGCGATGGGCGACAAGGCCCGCGCGCGCATCCGCATGGCACGAGCAGGCATCCCGGTCGTGCCGGGCTACGACGGCGAGGAGCAGGATCGCGATCGGTTGATCGCGGAGGCGGCACGCATCGGCTTTCCCATAATGGTGAAGGCCTCGGCCGGGGGCGGCGGCCGCGGCATGCGCCGGGTCGAGCGCGCCGAGGACCTGCCGTCCGCGCTGGCGAGCGCGGCCTCCGAGGCGACCAAGGCCTTCGGCGACGGTCGCCTGATCCTCGAGCGCGCCGTGGTGGAACCGCGCCACGTCGAGATCCAGGTGTTCGCCGATGCGCAGGGCCACGTGATCCACCTCGGCGAGCGCGACTGCTCGGTGCAGCGACGGCACCAGAAGATCGTCGAGGAGGCGCCCTCACCCGCCGTGGATCCGGTGCTGCGCGAGCGCATGGGAGCGGCCGCGACCGCGGTGGCGCGCGAGATCGGCTACGTGGGCGCGGGCACGGTCGAGTTTCTGCTCGACCCGCAAGGCCACTTCTACTTCATGGAGATGAACACGCGGCTGCAGGTCGAGCACCCGGTGACGGAACTCGTCACGGGTCTGGATCTCGTCGAACTGCAGCTCAGGGTCGCGCGCGGCGAGCCCCTGCCCATCGGCCAGGAAGACGTGCGCATCGCCGGGCACGCAATCGAGGTGCGCCTCTGTGCGGAGGAGCCCGCCGACGAGTTCCTGCCGCGCAGCGGCACGGTCCTCGACTGGAGGCCGGAGGCATTGGCACGCTGCGATCACGCGCTCGCCTCGGGCATGACCGTGAGCCCGCACTACGATTCGATGCTGGGCAAGCTGATCGCAAAGGGCGCGACGCGAGCCGAGGCACTCGATCGCCTCGCCCTCGCCCTCGACCGCACGGCGCTGCTGGGTGTGCCGTCGAACCGCGCATTCCTCGCGCGCGTGCTACGTCACCCGGAGTTCGCGGATGGCGCACGCGTTTCCACCGCGTTCATCGAACGGAATTTTCCGGGTGGCGCCGAGCGCGCTGCGGCTCCCGACGAGGCAACCTGGCAGCTCGCCGCGTGGTTGTCCGTTGCCGCGGCACCCGAGAGCATGACGGGCGTGCCAGCGCAGTTCCGCGACTGGACCAGCGCGCTGCCACTGCCCTCGCCATGGCGGCTGCGATGGCGCGCGCCGCAGTCGCTGGCCGAAGGAAACGAGATCGAGCGCTGCGGTCACGTGCGCCTCGTGCCCGGCGGCGCAACGCTGCCGGCGGGGGAGTCATCGGTCGAGCTGCGCGGGAATCCCGTCGGCCAGGCCAGCGACGGGCACGCCGATGTCGGTGGAGCCGCACTCACGTATCGCTACGCCTGGGACGGCTCGACTCTCTGGCTGCACACGCGGCGCGGCGATTACGCGTTCGACTGCCTGCGGCGCGCGGCGCGTCGCAGCGCCGCCGAGCTCGCGGCGCAGGCCGACGAGGTTCGCGCGGCAATCAACGGTCGCGTGCTCGACGTCGCGGTAGGCGCCGGCGCCGACGTCAGCGCCGGCCAGAGACTCTGCACGCTCGAGGCCATGAAGATGGAACATGAATTGCGTGCGCCGAGAGCGGGCCGCATCGAGGCGGTCGAAGTCTCGGCCGGGCAGCAGGTGTCGCCCGGCCAGGTGCTGATGCGCTATCAACGAGGTGCCTGATGTCGAAGACTGTCGTCACCTGTGCGCTCACGGGCGTGCTCACCGATCCCGCCCAGCACCACGTGCCGGTCACGCCCGAGCAGATGGCGCGTGAAGCACGTACCGCGTTCGACGCCGGCGCCACGGTGATGCATGTGCACTTCCGGCAGCAGAAGCCCGGGATGGGCCACCTGCCTTCCTGGGAACCCGTTGTCGCCGCGGAGATCGCACAGGCGATCCGAGAGGCCTGCCCCGGCGTGATCTTCAACCAGTCGACCGGCGTGGTGGGTACCGACATATCCGGTCCCACTGCCTGCATGCGCGAGATCCGTCCCGAGATTGCCGCCTGCAACGCGGGCTCGCTCAATTATCTCAAGGTGAGAAGCGACGGATCGTGGGCCTGGCGCCCGATGCTGTTCGATAACCCGGTCGAGAAGGTGAAGGCCTTCCTCGAGGTGATGGCCGAGACGGATTCGCTGCCGGAGTTCGAATGCTTCGACACCGGCATCGTGCGCACCGTCGAGATGTACGCACGCACGGGCCTTTACAAGGGCCACCTCGACTACAACTTCGTGATGGGCGTGGAGTCCGGCATGCCGGCGGACCCCGAGCTGCTTCCGATCCTCACGCGCCTCATTGCGCCCGGCAGCACGTGGCAGGTCACCGCGATCGGTCGCGCGAGCATCTGGCCGCTGCATCGGCCCACCGCGGAGCTGGGCGGGAATCTGCGCACCGGGCTCGAGGACACGTTCTATCTGCCGGATGGCGGCAAGGCGACGAGCAACGGTGCGCTGATCGAAGCCATCGTCGGCCTCGCGCGCGAGGCCGGCCGCGAGATTGCCAGCCCGGCCGAGGCGCGTACCATCCTGCACCTGCAATAGAAGCCGCCGCGGGCGGCCGCGGGGGAACCAGCGTGGGACGATTGAGTGGATTGGCGGGCCTGCTGCTGCTCGCGTTGCTCGCTTACCTCTTCCTCTGGCCGGTGCCCATCGACCCGGTCGCCTGGCAGGCGCCCGCCTTCGCCGGCTACTCGGGTCGGCACGCGGCCAACGATCGTCTCGCCGCCGTGAAGCTCCTGAACCTTGCGCCCGAGGTCGGTCCCGAGCACATCGACTTCGGTCCGGACGGACGTCTCTACACGGGGGTTCTGTCGGGCGCCATCCTGCGCATGAATCCTGACGGCACCTCGATCGAGACGGTCGTGAACACGGGTGGCCGTCCGCTCGGCTTCGATTTCGCCGACGACGGCACGCTGGTCGTCGCCGACGCCATCAAGGGACTGCTGCGCATCGGCTCCGACGGCGCGATCACGGTGCTCGCGAACGAAATCGACGGCGACCCGATCCGATACGCCGACGCGGTCATCGTCGCCGCCGACGGCCGCGTCTACTTCACCGACGCGAGTCGCCGTTTCTCGCCCGCCGCACTCGGGACGTTCGATGCCTCGGTGCTCGACATCCTCGAGCATTCGTGTACCGGTCGTGTGCTGGTGTACGACCCTCAGGCGGCCCGCACCTCGCTGGTGATCGGGGGGATGTGCTTCCCGAACGGCGTCGCGCTTTCGGGAGACGAGCGCCACCTCTTCATCGCCGAGACCGGCGAGTACCGGATCTGGAAACTGGATGCTGCGGCGCGCGGCCTCGACGCACCTGAAGCGCTGGCCTCCGGGGATGGGCGGGCGCAGGTCATCGCGTCCAACCTGCCGGGCTTCCCCGACAACCTGACGCGCGGTCCCGACGGGCGCCTGTGGACGGGGCTCACCAAGCCGCGCAGCAGCGCGATCGACGGGATGGCTGCGAAACCCTGGCTGCGGGCCCTGACCCTGCGATTGCCAAAGTCACTCTGGCCGGTACCACCCGTATACGGGCACGTGATCGCCTACGACGAAGGCGGTCGAGTGCTCGCGGACCTCCAGGACCCGACGGGCAGGCTCGAGGAGACCAGCGGTGTCACAGAGCATGCCGGAAGACTGTTTGTGCACAGCCTGCACGCGCAGGCCCTGGGCGTGCTGGACGCGACGGCCGTCGGCGTGCCGCCCTGAATCCCGTTACCAGAACACCTTGAACCCGTGCAGGGCCAGCATCAGCAGGCCAACGGTTGCGACCAGCCCCGCGACAGCAAGGGTGATCAGGACGTAGGGATAGTTCGATTCCTGCGTGGACATGATGCCTCCTGAGTCAGCCCTTGCCGGGGCCGGCGCCGCGGGATCGTTCCGGAGGCCGCCCCGCCGGGGCCCAGCCTGGACTGTTCTACGGGTTGAATTCTACGCCTACCATGCTGCGATGCAGCGAGCATGCGAGCGTCAGGTCACAGTTTCGATAGCGCACAATTATTTATTTATCAATCCGACAGTTATAAGCGTGTCGGCGAGCTGGTCTCACTTTCCAGGAGGATCATTGTTCGGATGAACCGATCAAAAAATTGACCGACATGCGGATTCACGGAACAATCTGACGGTGGACCAACTGCTTGCCATGAAGGTCTTCAACCGTGTGGCCGACCGAGGGTCGTTTGCCCAGGCCGCGGACGAACTCGACATGTCGAGGGCCGCGGTCAGTGCCCACGTTCAGGCCCTCGAGAAGCACCTCGGCGTGCGTCTCCTGAACCGGACGACGCGGCGCGTTGGCCTCACTGCGGAGGGCGCCGACTACCTGCGTCGCAGCCGCCGGATCCTGGACGAGGTCCAGGATGCCGAGGAGACCCTGCGCGGCTCCCGCTCGAAGCCACAAGGCCTGCTGCGGGTCGACGTGCCAGTCGCATTCGGTCGATACCTGCTCCTGCCTGCCCTGCCGGAGTTCACCAGGCGATATCCGGCCATCGATCTGGACATCCGGTTGAACGACCGGATAGTCGACCTGGTCGCCGAGCGGGTCGACGTGGCCGTCCGCGTGGGCGGACTGCAGCAGGCGGGACTCGTGGCGCGTCGCGTCGTGCAGATCAATCTTGTCACCTGCGCGTCGCCCACGTACCTCGCCGATCATGGCGAGCCGGAGACGCCCGAAGACCTGCAGCGGCACCGCCTGCTGGCAGTCACGCCCGCCGGCGGCGGCACGCCGGATTGGACCTTCCCGGCGCCGTACACGGCAAGGAAACTCAAACTCCACTTCGGCCTGCAGTTCAACGCGGCCGAAGGTCCGATCATTGCAGCCGCCGCCGGCCTCGGCATCACGCACACGGCGGACTTGCTGGTCGCCGAGTACGTGGCCCGAGGCGAGTTGAAGCTGATCCTGAACAAGTACGCAATGCCTGGCCCGCCGATCTCGCTGGTCTACCCCTCCGCCGGCCACCAGAGGCCCAAGGTGCGTGTGTTCTCGGACTTCGCGGCCGACCTGCTTCGCCGCTGGCACGGCCTCGTGCAACGTTGGCTGGACCCGTCGAGTCCGACCGAATCCTGAGCCGCGGCGGCGGCCGCGCCCGCTAGAATCCCGCCACTCTTCTCTGGGAAGCACCGCTATGCAGCAGCTCGTCCTCGGCCTCGTGATCTTCCTGGGCGTCCACTCGATCCGGATCTTTGCCCCGGATCTGCGCGACCGCATGGTTGCGAGCATGGGCGCCTCGCCCTGGAAGATCGTCTACTCACTGGCTTCGCTGGTCGGGTTCGCGCTGATCGTCGGGGGCTACGCCCAGGCGCGACTCGAGCCAGTGCTGCTCTACAACCCGCCGCTGTGGCTGCGACACGTCGCGGCGCTGGTCATGCTGCCGGTGTTCCCGCTGCTCGTGGCCGCCTACCTCCCGGGGCGCATCAAGACAGCAGTGAAGCATCCGATGCTCGTGGCGACCAAGGCGTGGGCGGTCGCACACCTGCTTTCGAACGGCATGCTCGCCGACGTGCTGCTGTTCGGTGGCTTCCTCGCCTGGGCGGTGCTCGACCGCATCTCGGTCGGCAAGCGGCCGCAGTCGGCGGTCGCGAAACCGACGGGGCCGTGGCGCAACGACATCATCGCAGTCGTGGTCGGACTCGTGCTGTACGTCTTCTTCGTGAAGTGGGCGCACATGCACCTGATCGGCGTCCCGCCTTTCGGCTGAGCCGCGCATGACGCGGACCGAGGTCGAGTTCGGCAGCCGCGGAGAAGTCTGCCGGGCCTGGCGATATGCGCCGATTGCCACCGCGTCCGCGGGACGCCGGCCCTGTGTCGTCATGGCGCATGGCTTCGGTGCCACGCGTGATGCCTCGCTGGCACCGTATGCCGAACGCTTCGCTGATGCGGGCATGCACGTGCTGCTGTTCGACTACCGACACTTCGGGGCGAGTGACGGCGACCCGCGGCAGATCGTGTCTGTGCCGCGCCAGCTGCAGGACTATGCCGCCGCGATTGCGTTCGCCCGCTCGCTGCCGGGAGTGGACCCGGCGCGCATCGTGGCCTGGGGCACCTCGTTCTCAGGCGGCCATGCGCTCGTGACGGCCGCGACCGTGCCCGGCGTCGCGGCAGCTGTCTGCCAATGCCCGATGATGGACGGCCTCGCCGCGGTGCTGCGCATCCTGCAGTACGCGGGACCCTGGCAGCTGCTGCGCCTCACGGGACATGGCCTGTGGGACCTCGTGCTGTCGGCGTTCGCGCGCGCGCACTACGTGCCCATAGTGGGACCGCCGGGCAGCCTCGCCGTGATGAGCAGTCCAGACGCGGACGCGGGCTACCGCGCGCTCGCACCGCCGGGCTTCCGCTTCGAGGTCGCCGCGCGCGTGGCCCTGTCCGTGGCCGCCTATCGCCCGGTGAAGCACGCGGAGCACGTGCGCTGCCCGGTGCTGGTACAGGTCTGCACGCAGGACAGCGTTGCGCCGGCGGAGGCCTCGGAGCGGGTCATCGAGCGGCTCGGGCCGCTCGCCGAGGCGCGCCGCTACCCGATCGGGCACTTCGAGCCTTATTTCGGCGCGCACTTCGAGCGCAGCGTCGCCGATCAGATCGAGTTCCTGCGGCGCCACCTCGCGCCGGAGCGTGCTACCAGCCCTTGAAGAAGCTGCCGTCGGCGAAGTCCCACAGCAGCACGAGGTGGTAGCGCGTGTCCCAGGACTGGTCGCTCAACGGGAACTCGACACCGAGGTTGAGCGCGACGTGTCCGCCGCGCGTGAGCCCGAAGCGCACCTGCGGCAGCACCGTCCACTGTACGGAGTCGCCATCGCCGGCATCGAACGGGATGGTGGCCGTCACCTCGAGGCCCGGGAAGGCCGCCTGACGCCGCACGCTCGTCAGGTAGTGCACGATGCCGGCGAGTTCCACGGAGCCTTCGTCCGTCTCGTCCACCGGTACGATCACCCGCGCGCTCGACTGCAGGGTGGTCTTATCGGTGAGCTGCTTGCCGTAAGCCAGATAGGGAATGATCTCCTCTGACGCATCGCTGTCGGTGGGAATCGCCACGACCAGCGCGCCGGAGAGGATCGAGCGCTTCTCCAGGTTCCAGTGCAGCACGGTCTTTGCGCCGACCTCGACCTCGGTGATCTCGCCCTCGTTGCCATCGTCTTCGTAGACGACCTCGAGCACGCCCATGGATCGCTTGCCGAAGCGCTTCTCGATCTCGATGACGTTGCGCCAGATGTTGTCGTCTTCCTTCTGGTCCGAGGCGCGCGACTTCCAAACGATCTCGTCCTCCGGGAAGGCCTTCTTGGTGCGGATTGGCAGGAAGAAATTCAGCTCGCCGGGCGGGTAATTCTCGCTGCCGGGCGCGAGCGTCTTGGCATAGGCCACGACATTGCGGATGTCCTCCTCGGACAGCGCGCCTTGCTGCGCGGGCATCGCGGCGGAGAGACCGAGCGCCGGGCCGCCGTGCGTGACGACGATCTCCCAGTCCTCGGCGGGCTCGCGGCTGTTGAACAATGGATCGGATAAATCGGCAGGCTTCGGGTCGAGGGCCTGAACCGTCGGATTGGTGGGATCGGCGCGACCGGTCGGGCCGTGGCAGGCGGCGCAGACTTCCTCGAAGATCTTGCGCCCGGCCGCGACATCGGCCGCCTGCGCGTCAGCAGTCACGGTCAACCCGAGGATCCCTGCGAGCAGCAGCGGCACCAGCGTTCGTCCAATGCTCATCGTTTGCTCCTGCCGCGGCCGCGGTCCGCGTCTCTCAGCGAGACTACGGACTGACGCGCTGGGAGTAATTCCGCACATGCCGCAAAGCCGCGCGGCGCTCGACCGCAGGCGCCAGCGACCCGCCGCGGCGGTCCCGAGTGGCTCCGCGGGAAGGCGTTGCCTGAAGTTCGGCGCATGAGTGCGCCCGCCTCGTCCGGGGTGTTTCTCGCCCTCAGCATCCTCGGGCTGGCGATGACGGTCAGCGGCCTTGTGCGCGCGAGCCGTCTCGGCTGAGACAACATGCTCTGGTTCCTGTCCGGGTGGCGGACGAGCGAGTTCGCGCTTTCACTGGCTGCTGCCGGCGGCGATCGCCACGACGTTTGCGGCAACGAGCGACACGTGCTCGACGACTACCGCGCGGTCGGTGGTCTATGCCGAGCTGCCCGGCGCGCAGCACGTCGGGGACATCTTCCGCTCGGCCCGGGCGATGGAGTCGGTGCAGGCCGTGACCCTGTTCCTCGAGTGGGTGCAAGGCGGCGCTGCGCGCCTCGACTAACGCCGCGGCCGCAGCCGCGTTAAGTCAAATTCCCACATTACGGATTGCGTCTCGCCCGACCGACGCGCACGGTCAGCGCAGTGCCGCGTTGCGACGCGACGCCCCGCAACGCAGCCGGGACCGGGCTCCGCCGGAGCCCGGTCCGATCACTCTTGGATGCGTCGATCGTGGAGGGACTCGCATGCAACGCTGGACGACACCACTGCTTGCCGCGGCGGCACTGGCCACCGCTGGCGCCGCCTCATCCGCCGACGTCGAGGTGATGACGCAGAACCAGTACGTCGGCACCGACCTCATCGCACTGGTGACCGAGCCGGACTTCAATGCCGCAGCCGTGGACGCGCTGAAGAATCGCGCCGCGAGCCGGCCTGCCGAACGCGCCAAGGCACTCGCCGCGCTGATCGCCAAGCGCAAGCCCGCGCTGGTGGGCCTGCAGGAGGTCTACAACTTCACCTGCCTGGAGTTCCCGGTCATCGCGGACGGCAAGGGTTGCGACAACCCGACCATCGCCGGCGCGTTCACGGACCAGCTGGCCGACACGCTCACAGCGCTGGGCGATGACTATGTCGAGGCCGCCTCGGTCGTGGACCTCGACCTCCCGAACGGACTGACCCTGCCCGACGGCAGCCCGCTGCCGATTTCGCTACCGGGCATCCCGCTCACGGTCGACGGCCTGACGATCTACCTGGGCGTGATCGATCGCGACGTGATCCTGGCGCGCAAGGGCGTCCCGCACGAGAAGGTGGCGTACAACGCCATCTGCCCGCTGCCGGCCGCCGACGGCTGCAACTATCAGACCGTGGCGTCGGCCGATCTCCTTGTGCAGGTGCCGGGCGTCGGTAGCGTACCGGTGGTCGTCAAGTTCCAGCGCGGCTTCGTGGGCGTTGACGCGACCGTGGACACGGTGCGGTACCGGTTCGTCAACACGCACCTCGAGACGCGGCTCGAAGCTTTCGGCGAATCGGGTCGCTACTTCCAGTCGGCGCAGGCTGCCGAGCTGCTGCAGTTCATGCTGGTGTACCTGCCGCCGGAGCCTGGCCGCAAGCTGCTCCTGGTCGGCGACATGAACTCCGACCCGCGTGACGAGGTGTTCCCGGGCGTACCACCCGGCTTCCCACCGATCGTCGCGGTGCCGCCCTACCAGCAGTTCACGGCGCTGGCCTCGTTCACCGACATCTGGACGCAGCGCCCCGGCGCGATGACCGGCAAGGGGGCCCCGCTGGTGGGCTTCAGCTGCTGCCAGGCCGAGGACCTGCTCAACCGGAAGTCGGAACTCTACGAGCGCGTCGACCTGATCTTCTCGCTCGCACCGCCCAGGAAGGTGCAGGACGCGCGCCTGCTCGGGGAGTCGGTCTCGGACAAGACGCCGCCGCCCGGCCGTGGCCTGTGGCCCTCCGACCATGCGTCGGTCGCGGCCCGCTTGCAGTACTGATCGATCGCTGCTCGAATCGAGGGCGCCGCGCCACTCAGGCCGGCGCCCTCATCCATTCTCGCCCGAGGCAACGATGATCAAGGCAACCGCGCGAACCATCCGGGAATTGCTCGACGGTCAGCGCGTGCTGACACTCGCGGTGATCGCGGATGGCGTGCCATTCGCGGGTCTGCTGCCTTTCGTGCCCCTGCGCGACTACTCGGCGGTGCTGGTGCATGCGTCGCGAATCTCGAAGCATGGCGCCGCGCTCGCGGCCGGCGGTCGCGCCGGCATCCTGCTGAACGAGCAGGACGGTCCCGAGAAGGACCCGCTGCAGTTGAAGCGCGCCACCTTCGACTGCGACATCCGCGGCTTCGAGCGCACGGGCGAGGAATGGGTCGCGGGCCGCGAGCTTTACCTGCGGCGTTTTCCGGACAGCCGCATCACCTTCAACCTCGGCGACTTCACGCTCTACCGTCTCACCTTCCGCGAGGGACTCTTCGTCGGTGGATTCGGCCGCGCGGTCGAAATCCCGCCGGATGACGTGCCGAGGATCGCGACGCTGGGCGCGGCTTAGCCCTTGCAGAACTGGTCGTGCAGGGTCGCCATGACCGAGGCGGCCTGCGGGCTCGCGAGCGAGTAATGGATCGCCTGCCCGGCGCGCCGCGTGCGCACCACGTGCCGGCGTCGCAGCACGGCGAGGTGCTGCGAGAGCGCTGACTGGCTCAGGCCGATCAGCGGCTGCAGCTCGCTCACCGACTTCTCGCCCGCCGCGAGCTGGCAGAGGATCATGAGGCGTGAGGTGTTCGCCATCGCGCCGAGCAGGTCGCAGGCCTTGTGCGCGTTCTTCTCGAGCCGGCGCAGGCTGGCGGGGTTCATCTGCAATGCGGGCTGGACGTCGGTGGCGCGCGGGCGGCGTGTACGGGTCGGGGTCTTCATCGGAGCCTGATCGTAGTCGAATTCAAGTCGGGCATCCTGCCCTGATTCACAGTCGGACGCTGGCACTCATCTGACCCGGATGCTCAACTGCTCGCCACCCGGCCCCGCCACGTGGACCGCGCAGGCGATGCACGGATCGAAGCTGTGGATGGTGCGCAGGATCTCGATCGGCTGGGCCGGGTCGTGCAAAAGGTGTCCGGCCAGCGCCGCCTCATAGGCGCCCGGTTGTCCGGTCCCGTCCCGGGGCCCCGCGTTCCAGGTGCTGGGCACGACGGCCTGGTAGTTGGCGATGCGACCGTCCTCGATCACGATCCAGTGGCCGAGCGCGCCGCGCGGCGCCTCCATGAAGCCCGCGCCGCGGGCCTGCGACGGCCACCGCGCGGGCTCCCAGAGCGCGTCGTTGAAGGTCTTCGCATCACCCGACTTGATGTTGGCCACGAGCTGCTCGTACCAGCCCTGCATCGCGTCGGCGAAGATCTTGGTTTCGAGGGTGCGTGCTGCCGTGCGGCCGAGCGTCGAGTACAGCGCCTCAAGCGGCACGTCGAGCGTCCTGAGCGTGTAGTCGACCAGTTCCTTCGCCTGCGCGTGACCCGTCGCCACGAGCATCAGCATGCGCGCGAGCGGCCCGACCTCCATCGCCTTGCCGCGCCACCGCGGCGACTTGAGCCACGAATAGGCCTGGTCGACGTCGAGTTGGGCGTAGGGGGGCTTCGGTCCGGTGTAGTTGAGCGCGGTCTCGCCCTCGTAAGGGTGCAGGCCGCGGTCCCTGCCGCCCGCGTAGTCGTACCAGGCGTGACTCACGAACTCCTGGACCTGGGCCGGGTCGTTCAGATCCACCGGCTCGATGTGCGAGAGGTCGCGGTTCAGGATCGCCCCGCGCGGGACCATGAAGCTGCCGACGTCGAAGATGGATTTTGAGGGGAAATCGCCGTAGCAGAGGAAATTGCCGAGCCCCTCGCCCTGCGTCGCCCAGTCCTTGTAGAAGCCCGCGATCGCCAGCGTGTCGGGGACGTACACCTCATCGACGAACTGGCGCATGCGCGCGATGATCTCCTGCACCTGCGCGAGCCGCTTGGCGTTGATCGCGGAGTCGGACTCCAGGTCGATCGGATTCGGCGCACCGCCCACCAGGAAATGCGGGTGCGGATTCTTGCCGCCGAAGATCGCATGCAGCGCCGCGACGTCGCGCTGCCACGCGAGCGCGTCGAGGTAGTGCGCCACCGCCATGAGGTTCGCCTCGGGCGGCAGCTTGTAGGCCGGGTGACCCCAGTAGGCGCCCGCGAAGATGCCGAGCTGGCCGCTCTCGACGAGTCCCTTAACCTTCTTCTGCACGTCAGCGAAGTACCCGGGCGAGGAACGTGCGTAGCCGCTGATCGACTGCGCCAGCGTGCTGGTCGCCGCCGGGTCCGCGCTGAGCGCCGAGACCACGTCCACCCAGTCGAGCGCGTGCAGGTGATAGAAGTGCATGACGTGGTCGTGCACGTACTGCGCCCCGATCATCAGATTTCGGATCAGGTTCGCGTTCGGCGGAATCTCGTAGCGCAGCGCGTCCTCAACGGCGCG